>Ga0209333_1000506_pt1 | contig 21607 bp, 17 predicted proteins | sample BlaSpr_A8_OM2_O3_FD_187982 | JGI IMG/M metagenome (GOLD analysis project Ga0209333, IMG submission 187982) | Forest soil microbial communities from Thunder Bay, Ontario, Canada - Black Spruce, Ontario site 2_A8_OM2_O3 (SPAdes) (version 2) | ecosystem: Environmental > Terrestrial > Soil > Boreal... | reverse complement strand
GGCCAGCACCAGTGCGGTCATGCCCCAGAGCACCACCACTTTATCCACGTGGTATGAGGAAGCCATGGGGTTGAGTTGCACGGTGACCACGATGCCCCCAAAGGCCAACATGGTCATCATCAGGTAAATGACGTAGAAAGACGGCTGGCGCAGCATCTGCCACGGCGTCATGTCGACAGCCGAGGTTTTCACTCTGGCTTTGATCTTCGCTTCTTTTTCTTTCCAGTTTGGCGGTGTCCAGCCAGCCGGCGGCCTGGCAACGAAAAGCGAAGCAAACAGTACGACAACGCCCTGAATAATTCCCCAAAAAATGAAGGTGTGCTGGTAGCCCGATTTTTGCAACATAGCGGCAACGGGAGCGATCGTGGTTGCCGTGCCTATGCCGAAAGCTCCCGCAGTCAAGCCGACGCATAGACCGCGATGATCCGGGAACCATTTCAGCGCATTCCCAATCGTTCCTCCATAGACCGCACCGGCTCCGATACCACCGAGTCCGTACCAAAAATAGAGGGCGTGAAGCGTCTCGGCCTTGCCGGAGCCGATCCAGCCCAGTCCGGCCAGGATCGCGCCAAAACCCAGCATCAACCGCGGTCCGATTCGATCGACCAGATAACCTTCAAACGGCACGAGCCAGGTTTCCAGAGCGACGAATAAAACAATGGTCCATTGCACAGCTTCCAGCGAGACGTGCAGATGCGCTTGTATGGGCTTGGTGAAGAGAGTCCATGCATACTGCAGGTTCGCGACGGCCATCATCGCAACGATGCCCGCGGTCAATTGAATCCATCGATTTGGAATACGCGAAGGGTGAATCAGAGAAGCTGGAGACACAGCCATCGGTATACCTCCGCGATCAAGGCCTAAATGCTAGAGAAGCACTTCCAGATCAACTCTTTTCCGCAGAATTGCGACAGCCCATTCATGCGGCCCCTGAGCTTGGAAGTGCGTTCGTTAGTTGGGAACTTTGATACACTGGTCCACTAACCGAACCACTTGCGGAGCGGAATTTAGCAGCCTCGCCACGGGCTGTCAAGCACTGCCTGTAGTTCGCAACGGCGAGACTCGCCCTGGCCCGCGAGCTTAGCGGAATTTTGGCGAGGAGCGGGGGATGGAAGGTACGCGGATGGATGAGAACTTACGAACGCAGATCGAAACTTACCTCGCCCACCTGGATGGTTTAATTCGGCGCGGGCGCCAGGTTCGCGACACTTTGACGGCTGAGCCATCCAATCCATCGGCGATGGCGGCCACGCGCGCGTGGCAGGAAGACTGCGGGGTCACGGTCAATCAATTGTCCGGAGGCAGCAAGGCGCATTGGCTGGCACGGTCGTTCAGCGAATCGTTTTTGATGCGCTCAGCGGACGGCCGTGCCGCCACGGGGGCGGCGCCAACCGAGATCGTCACCCGGTTGATCGGCGTACTTGAACAAGCCGTTGCCACGCTCTCTGCAATGGGCGATGGCTCGGGCGTTCCTGGATCCTTGGTTGTATCCGCATCATCGGAGGCGCCGCCGCCCCGCCGATTTGAATTCGTTCACAACCCTGAGCTCCGGCCGGTTCTCGAGCAAGCCTACATCGACAGCAGACGCGCCCTCGAGCAAAAGGACTATGACTTGGCGTTGCGCACTTCCTGCGGAATCCTGGAAGCCGTTGTGACCGACGCGCTGGAAAACAAAGGGCCGGTTGCGCTGGCTGGCTCCGGCGCGCCTGCGGGAAAGATTGGGGATTGGGCGTTCGAGACGCGGCTCGCGGTCGCTGAGAAGGCCGGACTCATTCGCGGAGGATGCGCACGGCTGCCTGCCGTCGCGCGGTCGTATCGAGATCACACCGATGTTGACGGAGAGAACGGAGCGCAGACGACCGTTTCGGAACGCGATGCGCGGCAGGCAGGGCAGGTGCTTCACGTCATTATGAGAGATCTGGATCCCGGTCGATAGAGACGCGCGATGAATCTTGCGACGAAGCGTACCGTCAATCTTCCAGGTCTTGCCGAAAAACCGGTTGCGAAGGATTGAGGCTGCCATCGATGACACCCACGAGCATGTCTGCGTATGCGTTCGTCGCTTCCGGCAAAGTCGAGTAGCCGCGTTCCCGCTGCAGCGCTCCGGTGGCCGAGTAGATGAGCGTGAAGTAGCGGCCCGCTGAATACTGAAGTTCGAGCAACTTGCTCGGCATGTCGGGATCTCCTACTTGTCCCAGCACGTCCATCAGCGCGACCGTCCACTGCACACCCTTCGGGTCGGTGACGACCTCGCGCTCGAGGAACTGCCATTCGTCCATGCTCCACAGCGGCATATTTATTCCAGTAGCTGCCCGAGCGCGCGGGCGACCTGCGACCCGGTGAATGGTTTCGGAATCAGCGAGACTCTTCGGGCTTTCCGCGAGCGGAGACTTGCGTCAGCTTCCTCCGGAGTGTCCGTAATGATAACGACGGGAAGCTCGGCGTGATCCGGGTGATGACGCACGGCGTCGAAGAGCGACTCACTCATGTCGAAGGCGGAACAGTCGAGCACGAGCGCGTCGGCCCGTTGCTCTATAGCCAGTTCGTTGACGCTGACGGTATATCCCGCTGCGAAAACTTCGTATCCGGCGTCGCGCAGCGCAAAACTCAGCAGCTCGGCAATCTCCGGCGTGTCGTCGATGAGCAGGATGCGGCGCAAGCGTACGCTACTTCTTGCCGGCTCCGAAGCCAGGCAACCGCTTCTTCTTGCCTTCGCAGGGCTCCAGATCCATCACCCACACTCGGCCGCCGGCTGTGTAGTAGGCGCGGCGGTCGTTCTCGAACATCGCGCCCCAGGCTTCCAGCGTGCGCATGGCGAACGTGTATCCTTCGAAGTTGTTGCGGGCGTGGTCCAGCACTTCATTCGTGTGCCAGTTGTCGGTGAGGATAGCGTCACCCGGATGCACGCGCAGCACGGTGTAGTAACGGTCGAACGCCGCTTCCTCCCGTACCTCGCGCGTCGAGCCGCGCTTCTTGCCTTCGCTGACGATGTAACTTTCCTGGGCCTCGGGAGCCGCAGGCGGCGGGGTCACTGTTGCTTTGGTGTTCATAGAGTTTGCGCCACCGTCTCGGCCTCCACCGCGGCCGCCATGTTCACCAGATTTTTCGCATCCGCGGCATGGATCAAAGCCTCGGGCAATTCGACACCCATCATCCGCCATTGCTCGTTGGCAAAATTTTGTAATTTGGCGATGTGCTCCGCGTGCAGGTGGCCGAAGCGTCCTTGCAATTTCAAGTACTCGGATACCGGCCGCATGTTCTGCGGGCGGAAGCTGTAATCAAACGCACGCTTCTCCGGGTTCCATTCCCAGATGGGGTAGAGGCCGCATTCGACGACCAACCGGCCGAGGTCGATTGAGCGCGGCGTCTCGTACACGAAGCCCTTCTGGCAAGGAGTGTAGATCATCAGGTACGCAGCGCCTTTGTGGTTGAGTCCCTTGCGGACTTTGTTCATCAAGTCGATGGGATAGCCGACGCTCGCTGTGGCCACGTAGCAGTGGGGATGGCCGGCTGCCATCATGCGGGCGAGATCCTTGGGAAACAGCGTCTTCGCTTCCGGAACCTTCGGGCCCGGAGGAGAAAATGTTGTCATGCCGCCATAGGGCGTGCGCGATGACGCTTGAATGCCCGTGTTCGCATACTGCTCGTTGTCGTAGCAGATAATCAGGCAATCGTGATTGCGATAGAGCGCGCCTGAAATCGAGGCGAGGCCGATGTCGGACGCGCTGCCGTCTCCGGCCTCACAGATAATGTTCGGAAAGGCGCCCTTCCACTTGCCCTTGCGAATCATAGCCTCATACGCGGCGGCGACGCCCGCGGTGAAGCTGCCCGCGCTGCCAATCTGGGTGTGCGCCCAAGGCACATTGTAGGGCGTGCACAAATACGAACTGTTCGCGACGTACATGCAGCCCGTTGGGCCCACCAGAATCGTGTTGTCGCCCGCCGCTTTGGTCGTCATGCGGTACTGGATCGACGGCCCGCAGCCGGCACAGGTGCGGTGACCGGGGACGAAGGGCTCGGACGAAGGCAATTCAGGGTTGAAGAAACGCGCCCCCTGATTCGGGCTGCCGAGAATCGGCAATACCTGGCGCTGAACTTCAATCGTTGGCATATCAGTTCCTCCCAATAGCAAAATCAAGTGCCGCAAATTTCGTTGTGCAGACCTTTAGATCCGCGTAAAAATATTCTCTACTCTTCGAATCCGACCCAATGCGTGCGCTTTTCAATTTTTCCCTGTTTCTGCGCTTCCGTCATTTTCTGCGTCATCCAGTAAAATTCCTTCATCACGATGGCCTCGCCGCCCATTCCAGCCATGAACGAGACAACCAGCGGCCGCTGTTGGCTTTCGTAGAGAGCCGCGCAGACCTCGGCATACAGCACGCCGCCGCTGCTCACGCTTCCGAGTCCCATGTTGGTCTCGACCACGCCGACCACTTTGAACTTACTCAGAACTTCTTTCACTCGATCGGTCGGGTATGGCCTGATGGTTCGAAGCCTTACGAGACCGACTTTCAGGCCCTTATCGCGCATATGCTGAATCGCAAAACGTGCGGTCACCGCGTGCGCGCCTTGCAGGAAAAAAACGACGTCGGCCCCATCGGTCATGAACTCTTCGATCCAGGGATCGTATCGCCGCCCAAAAATGTTCGCGAATTCGTCGTGGACCTGCTCGATCACCGCCATCGAATCTTCCATGGCGCGCGCGCGCTCTAGCTGAAGCGGCGGGCCCTGTTCGGGCATGATCTGCGGACCGTGCGACACCGGATGCCGGGGATCAAGCGGGTACGGATGCTTGTACGGCGGCAGGAATTCCTTCACCTGGCCGGGATCGGGCAAGTCGACGTCGCTTGTGATGTGCGAGACGAAGAAGCCATCCTGGCAGACCATCTGGGGCAAAAGCACGCGGGGGTCCTCGCCGATGCGGTAGGCCATCAAGTGATTGTCGAACGCTTCTTGCGCGTCGCACGACCAGCCCATGAGCCAGCCCATGTCGCGCGTCGAGAGCGCATCGGTGTGCTCGGAACCGAAATCGCCGGGTGGATCGAGCGTGCGGTCGGCGATCATCATCTGCACCGGCATACGGCTGCCCGAGATCGGCGAATAGAGTTCGTAGGCAAATTGCACGCCGACGCCCGAGCTCCCGGTGAACACGCGCGCGCCGCTGGAAGCCGCGCCGTGCGCGATGCTCAATTGCGAATGTTCGCTATCGGCGACGATGTACTCGGCGTCGAGTTCTCCATTGGCCACCATTTGCGCCAGCGCCATCATCGTGGCTGTGTACGGTCGGATGGGGTAAGCCGTAATCACATCCACGTCGGCGTACTTCGCGGCCTGCGCCGCCGCGACGCAGCCGTTTATCCGGACGGTTCTCTTTTTTACTTCTGCAACCGTTGCCATGGTTCGCTCCGATACTAAATATTCTTCGCCGCCCGGTCGCCCAGATTCTTCAGCTCTTCCGCTTGCCGTCCATGCAGGCCCGGCGAGACCGCGAACGCCGTATCCATTCGCACCACGCCGGTATCGAAGTCCAGCTCGGGCACGCCTTCGAGGCAGCCGGTCGGACATTCCTCGATACACACGCGGCAACCTTTGCAGTAGTCCACCAGAATCTTATAGAGGCCGTTCGAACGCACGTCACGCACGATGCACGGCTCGGGACAGACCAAATAACAGTTGTCGCAGGCGTTGCAGGTGCCGCAACTGAAACAGCGGTTGGCTTCTTCGACCGCCTGCTCTTCCGAGAACGGCTGAATCACTTCTTCCTGAGTTTTGCGACGGCTCACCGGCGGTAGCAGCGCCTGCTGGACGCGCGGGAAGTGCGGGAAATAGGTCATGTTCATGCGGTTCAAATCGAAGATGACGTCAACGGGAACCGTGCGCGGCTCTAGTGGCTGGCCGCGAAGCACTTTGTCCAGATTGAACGCGACGCGCTTGCCGTCGCCAACGGCATTCACCACCATTAGCGGTTGACCGGAACCGAGCTGCACGATGTCGCCCGCAGCAAAAAAGTTCGTATCGCCGAGACGCCCGAAGCGGTCGATCTTGATTGTGCCACGCTCGGTCTTAAACTCGTCCGGCAGCCACTTGAGCGAGGCGCGCTGTCCCACTGCAATGATTACGTTGTCCACGGCGAAACGCTCCGGCTTGGCTTCTTTATCTACTGTGATCGGCGAGGCGTTGATAGCTCCGGAAAAGCGCGCGGGATGCAATTGCAAGGCCTCGATCCTGCCGTTGCCGAGCGCGGCGGTCATCGCCCGCCCGTGCATCAATTCGACGCCTTCTTCCATCATGTCGTGCAGATCTTCCGGCACGGCCGGCATCTCCTGGGGGTTGGACTCTACCGTAATCATGGTCACTTCCACCGCGCCTTGGCGCAGCGCTTCGCGGGCACAGTCAATCGCGGTATTTCCGCCGCCGATGACGGCGACTCGAGCGCCCACCTTGACCTTTGATGTGCCCATTCCGATGTCGCGAAGGAAGGGAAGTCCGTAAAACACGCCGTCCTTATTCTCGCCTTCGGCTCGCACGCTGTTAGGCTCGGTCAGACCCACGGCCAGCACGCAGGCGTCGTAGTTCTTTTTCAGCTCGTCCCAGCTAACGTCCTTCCCGACTTCGACGTTGGTTTTGATCTCCACGCCGATCTCGACCAGACGCTCGATCTCGCGATCGAGCACGTTCTGCGGGAGCACCCAGTCCGGAATGCCGCCACGATTCAGTCCGCCGGCTTTCGGCGATTTCTCAAGGATCGTAACTTTATAGCCGAGGCGCGCAAGCTGATACGCCGCACTGTGGCCGGCAGGACCAGAACCCACGACGGCGACTTTCTTGCCGTTCGGCGTTCCGGCTTTAACCACGTCGCGCGCCAGTGCCTGTCCCAGATCGCCGAGAAACCGCTCGACCGCGCGAATCGAGATGGCCTCATCGTATTTCCCACGGTTGCAGGCTTGCTCGCACGGGTGGTAGCACACCCGGCCGGTGACCGACGGGAAAGGCATGTCTTCCTTGATGAGCGCATAGGCGTCCAGATACTTGCCGCGCTTCACCAAGTCCAGATAGCCCTGGATCTTTTCATTGGTGCCACAAGCATTGTTGCAGGGCGGCAACTTGTCCCGGTACACCGGTCTGATCGAACGCCAGTTTCCGGTGGGGAACAGATCCTGCCCTTTTTCCTGCGTCGGCGCAGGTGTAATGCCGGCGAACGGGATTTTCAGCCGCTCGGGTATCTTTGTTCCTTTGGTTGACATGTGTCCTTTCCTACGCCGCCACTGGATTGAGCGGCATGATGTGCAACTCTTCGAGTGCCAATCGGAATGCGTGCTTGTTCGCGATCATCGGTTCGATCGTCGCCAGCTTGACGATGCCGGTCGTCTTCACCACAGCTGCGATGAGTGGAGCGGCGATATCGGGTGCGATCGATTTGTTGCGCTCCGCGGCACCCTCAGTCGAAAGCCGGTCGAGGCCGAGCTCGCCCAGCCGGTAGTAGAGCCATTTGTGGTCGGCCAGTTTAGCGGCGTCGACACAGACGAGTTGGGCCAGCCGCTCGGCACCGGGCACGAAACGAATCATGTACTCCGGCGTGTAGTGTGTGTTGATCACCAGCGTTCCGCCCGGAGGCATCCCGCGCATGTAATCCCATCCCTTAACCATCGTTCCTTCAACCAGCACGATGATGTTGGGCTGCTCGTTTTCGTAGGTGAGTTCGTTTTCAATAACGCTGTCGCTCACGCGACAGTATTTGCGCGTTGGGCAATTCGTGCGATCGGGATTGTCGACATAGTTCTCCATCGCCTGCGCGAATTTGCCCTCCAGCCGGGCAGAAGCGGCAATGGAATTAACGATGTCGCGTCCTTCTTTGTCCATGATGATGCCGCGCGTCCAAACAGTAAGTTCCGTGTAGCTCATGATCAACCTCGTGATTTAGTAGTTGCGTCGGGACCCAAATCCCCGGCGCTGTGGCTTAGCGCGTTCGCTGTTTTCATCTGTTTCGGACTGCCCCAATCGGAATTAAGAACGGCCAGAAAATCGCTTCGCAAGACAACGAATGGCGCGGTGCGAGTGCCGTCCTGAAATTCCACAATCGCTAATAGCGTTGCCTTCTTGCACAGGCTTTCGATGTCAGCGCCGGTTAGCCCTTCCATCCGCTCGGCGAATTCATCGAAATCAACATCGGGCGCGAGCGGCGCACGCCGGCAGCAAAGCCGCATGATGGCCGCTCGATCGGCAGCGTCTGGCTTCGCGAACTGAATTTTGTAGTCGAACCGCCCGCTGCGTAAAAGGGCCGGCTCGATCCGCTCGGGACGATTGGTAGCGGCCAGCAGGATCACGCCTTTGACGTCGCGCAAGTTATCGATCTCACGCAGAAGCTGGCTGAGAATCCTTTGATAGACGTCGGTGCCGAATTGATCGGCGCCGAACTTTGGGGCGACTGCGTCGATCGTATCGAAGAACAGGATGCACGGCGCAGCCCGTCTCGCCTTTTTGAAAACTTCCCGCAGCGCCCTCTCAGATTCGCCCAACCACTTGGAGTAGAGTTGCGGGCCATCGATGGCGATGAGCGGCACTTGTTTTTCACCCGAGAGCGCCCGCGCCATGGCCGTCTTCCCGGTACCCGATGGTCCGGCCAACAAAATGCCTCGCGGCGGCGCCAGTCCAACCTGCTCGTAGATCTCGTCGTGCACGTGAGAATGCTCGATCACGGCATCGAGCAAACGTTTCACTTCGTTAAGACCTCCCAGGGACGCAAAGGTCGATGTGCTTTTCTCAATAAAAAATTCGCGAGTGGCGCTGGGCTCTACTTCCTTCAAGCCGGCGAGAAAGTCGTCGCGCGTAACCTGCAGCGTCCCCAGTTCAGCGGATGCCGCGCCGTCGGTCTCCAGCGGGTAGGCTGAGAGGAAACCACGTAATGCGATCATGCCGACTTCTTGTCCCAGCGCTTCGAGGTCGGCGCCGACGAAACCGTGAGAATGTTCGGCGATCTCTTTCAGGTCCACGTCCGGCGCGAGAGGCATGGCGCGCGTATGGATCTTCAGGATCTGCAGCCGCGCTTGAGTATTCGGCACGCCAATTTCGATTTCGCGATCGAAACGGCCGGGACGCCGCAGTGCTGGGTCAAGCACCTCGGGGATGTTGGTCGCACCGATGACGATGACTTGGCCGCGTGCGACAAAGCCATCCATTAAGCTCAGGAGCTGGGCCACGACGCGCTTTTCGACCTCGCCGACTACCTCCGTGCGTTTGGGAGCCACGGCGTCGATCTCGTCGATGAACAGGATTGCCGGCGCGTGGCGCGCCGCTTCCTCGAAAACTTCGCGGAGTTTGGCCTCGCTCTCGCCGTAGAACTTCCGCATGATCTCCGGACCGTTTAGGTGAATAAAGTGCACGCGGCTTTCAGCGGCTACGGCGCGCGCAAGCAGGGTCTTGCCCGTTCCCGGCGGACCGTACAGCAACACTCCCTTCGGCGCGAGAATTCCCAAGCGCTCGAAGATGCGCGAGTATTTCAGCGGCAGCTCGACGATTTCGCGCACCCGCGCCACTTCACGTTCCAGGCCGCCGATATCTTCGTAGGACACTGACGGAGCGCGGGCGCCGGTCTGCTCGCCTTCTACCACTCGGAGGTCGGTGCGTTTCCCAATCACGACTGGTCCCGAGGGGATTGTGCGCACCACCTGAAAGTTCACCGCCTTGGCAAACGTGGGCACCCGCACCACACCGCCCGCGATCACCGGGACGCCTACCAGATCCTGCAGCATCCGATCGGGCGCGATGGTTGCCGGCGCGGCTCCCACCCACAACGGCGACAAGCGCACGGCCACCGCTTGCTCGTGCTCGACCGGCGTTACCGTTACCTGCTCCTGCAAGCCCGCGCTGCAATTGCTGCGGCACGTGCCGTCTATCTGAATCATGCCTTCGAATCCTTCGTCCGAAAGCTCGGCGCGCCCGACTCCAGTCATGCCGCCGGTGATCTTCAGCACGTCGCCCGCCCGCGCACCCATGCGCAGCAGGTCGGCAGGTGCCAGTCGCGCAATCGCGTGGCCGACGTCTTCGACCCGCGCCTCCGCAACCCGGAGGGTAAGCGTTCCCGTCGTCGATGAATGGGCAGTTTCCGTCATGACGTCACATTCGACCTGCTCGAATGAAACTTTCCGTTGATCAAAACTTTGTATTCAGTACGATCTCTTCCACGTCTTCAATGTGCCGCCGCATCGCGGACTTTGCCGCTTCCGCGTCGTGCCGCTTGACGGCAGCCAGGATCCGCCGGTGCCCGGCGAGCGACTTTTGCGCGCGTCCTTCCACCTGCAAAGAGTGTTCACGCGTGTCGCGCAGCAGGTCCATCAGAGTATCGATCACCTTCAGAACGACACTGTTACCGGAAGCCAGGGCAATGCTGTAGTGGAATTCCGCGTCCTCGCCGATGGCGGCGTCTCCCCGGCTCTGCTTTTTCTCTTGCCGCAGCAGAATATCTTCCATCTCGGAAATTTCTTCGGCGGAAGCGTTGGCGGCGGCTCGCGCGGCCAGCGGCGGTTCGAGCATCTTGCGAAAATCCAGAAGCTCGGTCACCAATCCTTGCCGGCGCTTCAGCGCATCGGCAAAAGGATTGACCGATGACTCGGTCGGTCGTTCGCGAACAATTGTCCCGGTGCCTTGACGCGGTTCAACCAAGCCCACCAGTTCCAGGCCTCGAATCGCGTCTCGAATGGAACTGCGGCTTACCTGAAGAATCTCCGCCAGCTCGCGTTCCGAGGGCAGTTTATCTCCGGGTTTCAGTTTCTTAAGAATCAGGCGTTCGATCTGCTTGGCGACTTCTTCGTAGACCTTGTTTCTTCGGATAACCTCGAAGTCGGGTTTGGCGGATTTGATGGGCGCAGGCATGGGCAAGTGGTCTGGTAAGCGGACCAGCCCACAAGCGGAGTATACCCCCGCTGTCAAGAGCCTAGCAAATATTTTTGTCGGGCGAATCCAAAAAGAAATGGCGCTGCGTTTCGCAGGCGCTTCTCACTTCGGAGGTTGGGCCATCGCACTTTGCGCCAATAACTTCGTGCAGTTGTACACTGTTCGCGTGTAGGGCATAGGAAGACCCACTCGCTCGCCCAACTCCACCACGGCGCCCACCAGCGCCTCCAGTTCCATCGGCCGGCCCGCTTCGAGGTCCTGCAGCATGGAGGTTTTGTGCTCCCCGACTTTTTCTGCACCCGCCATTCGCTGATCGATGGAGACCGGCAGCTCCATCCCCAACTTGCTGGAGACCGCTTCCACTTCCTGCATGATGGTGCGTATCAGCGAGGAAACGCCCGGATCGCGCACCATCTGAACCAGCGTGGCTCGCGTGAGTGCGCTGACCGGATTCAACGAAGCGTTTCCCAAAACCTTTACCCAAATCTCGTGGCGGATGCGCGTGGTGACCGGGCAGCGCAAGCCGGAGGCGATGAGCGCCTCTGCAATTCGGCGGCAGCGTTCGGAGCGCGAGCCGCCCGGCTCGCCGAGAGAAATGCGATTACCCTCGATATGTTGAACCACCCCGGGTGAGGAAATCTCGGTAGAAAAGTAAACGATGGATCCTACGACCATACGCGCTTCGATGGCCGAGGAAATTATGCCACCGGGGTCAATCCGCTCCAGGCGCAAACCTTCCAAATCGCCGCCGAACCCCTGGAAATACCACCAGGGGATTCCGTTTTGTGTGCTGACGACGGTAGTATCCGGACCCAGCACCGGCCTCAACTGCGGCGCAAGTTGCGGCAGGCCGTGTGCCTTCACTCCAAGAAAGACAACGTCCACCGGCCCAACTTCCTCGAGGGAACCGGCGATTTTCGGCCGCGCGATAAAATCTCCCTCGCTGCTTCTCACTTGCACGCCACGCTCTTGCATGGCACGAAGATGTGGACCGCGCGCGAAGAGCGTGACATCGAACCCGGCATGCGCCATGCGCGCACCGATGTAGGCTCCGATCGCTCCCGCTCCCGCGATCAGGAATCGCATAGTTAGACATCCGCCAATGCGGCGGCGACAGCGCGGCGGCGAATTTTTCCGGTCGCAGTCGTGGGAATGCTCTTTACGAGATAAATCTTCTTAGGGCATTTGTATTCTGCCAACAACTCACGGCAGTACTCTATGAGCGCCGATTCGGTGGCGTTGTGCGCTTCATTCAAGACCACGGCCGCAGCTACTTCTTCACCAAGTGTGGGGTGCACGCAGCCGAATGTGACAGCCGCGGCAACGGCAGGATGCCGCAGTAAAATCTCATCGACTTCGTGAGGCGCGATGTTCTCGCCGCCGCGGATGATGATGTCTTTGATCCTGCCCGTCAGATGCAAATAGCAGTCTGCGTCGAGCATTCCTTCGTCGCCGGTACGAAACCATCCATGCACAAAAGCGCGGGCGTTGGCTTCGGGATTGTTTTCATATCCGCGAAACACGTTGGCTCCCTGAATGGCGACTTCGCCTCGCTGGTTCGTGCCGAGATCGTTGCCTTCTTTGTCCATGATGCGAACGCGAAGCCCGGTGCCCACACCGACAGAGCCCGGCTTCCGGTGCCGCGGCGGCAAAGGATTCGAAGTCATCTGGTGCGCCGCTTCCGTCATTCCGTATGCCTCGACGAAGGGCACGTCGAACAGCCCCTCGATCTTGTGAATGAGCGCCGACGACAACGGAGCGCTGCACGAACGAATGAAGCGCAGAGTGGCTGCTTCCGGTGGTTTCTGATGAGCACGGGCCAACAGAAGCTGATGCATGGTCGGCACTCCCGAATACCAGGTCACGCGATGTTCCCGAACCGTCCGCCAGAAAGAGAGCGCGTTGAATTTCGTGGGAACAACCACCGTGCCTCCGGAAAGCAAAGTGGCCATGAGCGACCCAATCAAACCATGCACGTGGAACAGCGGCATAATGCACAGCGAAACATCTTCCTCCGAAAGCGCGTACGTGTTCGCGATATTCGCCGACGAGACCGCGAGATTGAAATGCCGCAAGGGAACACGCTTGGGACGCCCCGTGCTCCCGCTGGTGTGCAGGACCAGGGCGATATCGTCAGCCGTAGGCGCGGTTGCGGAAACGGCGGTGGTGGAAGCGCCCACGAGCTGAACGTTGCCCTGTTCGGTCATTTCCACCGAGAACACCGGGATCTTGCGGTCGGCGGCCGCGCTGCGTGCGAATTCTGCGCCTACCGGCGGACAAAGCAAAATGCGCGCGTTGGTGTCTCCGAGGAAAAAGAGAAACTCCTCATACGGGTACGCCAAGTTCAAAGGAGCTGCCGTTCCAGCGATGGAAGCGGCGAGAAAGCTGACAATCGCAGGCAGGCCGTTCGGCAATGCGATCGCTACAGAATCGCCACGGCGAATCCCCACGGAGGCCAAGGCGTTCGCCATGGCCAAAACCTGCTTCCGGAGCGAATCGTAGGTGACTTGGATTCCGAGCTCTGGAACGATAACGGCCGTGTTACTGTCAGCGAAATGCAAAACGTCGAGAAGAGTGTCTACCGACTTCATTGTCATTCGTTGCCGCCCCTGGCGCGGTCGCTGGATCATCGGCCGATATTATGACGTAGCGCAGTCTTAACAGTGGGCGCCCATGCGGCAGGCGTCGTCAAACTCATTCTATTAATCGCGTGATAAGTTTTTCTTTTCACTCACAGTTCTGCGGTTTGCGCCTTGAATCGGTCCCGTCAGAATATTTCAAACTAGATCGGCGAGTGGTGTCCCTTCACGATCAGTTCCTCCGCGATCCGGCGTGCCTCGGGCAATGTCGCTGCCGCTTGGCTGTCGATCTCGGCCGGCAAATCGAGTTGCATTTTCGCCAGCTCCTCGTCAAACAAACGGGTCACCAAAGCGGAGGTGTGTTCGAGCGGCTTGCCGTCGCCGCCGGGCACCTGCACTTTGTGCCGAACGCGCTGTGCGATCATCAAGCGATAGATGCGATCGGTAGCCAGGTCTTCCATGTAGCCATCGAGCAGGCTGGCTCCTTTTCCGTTGAGCACTCCGTTGCGATAGCGAATCACCGTGCGCACGGCCGCTCGCGTTCCGGCAAGCGTTATAGCTCCCACGCCCTTCGGGATTGGCCGCAGGTCCGGATGGGAGTTCGGCAACTTGGGCCGTTTTGCAATCTGATTGGGATATGGGAACTGCGCGACCGCGATCTCGTTCTGGTCCGGGTGGCCGGTCCACGCCCCATCCATCAGACAGTCGGCTTCGTTCTTCTTGTCTTGCTTCAGGACCTTCAGAGCGCGCTCGTTCAATTCCGCGTCCGTGCGGCTGGGATAAAGTGCGGTCATTCCGCCGATGGCGTGCGCTCCGTGCTTGTGGCAGATTTCCGGCATCAGCGTGCGGAAGCTCTGGAAGAATGCCACGTCGTGCGGAATGGTATTGCGGTCCGGCAGAATCCAGTTGGGATCCTCGATCATGAAATCGATCAGCGACGCCATGTAATCCCAGCGGCCGAGGTTCAATCCCAGGCAGTGATCGCGCAGATTGAAAAGAAATTCCTCCATCTGATAAGCCAGCGGGTGCGCCTCCACGAGTGCCATGCACTTTATGTAATCCTTAGGCAGCCCTTTGGATTTGGCAAAAGCCTGGAAGAGATCGCGCCACCACAAAGCCTCTTCGGCAGACTCGCTCTTGGGGATATACACGCAGAAGTTGTGGGGCAACCTTGCCGGATCGATCTGGTACCAGATTAGCGCCAGATCGAACAGGGAAGCGGACATAATCTCGTTCTTAAAAATCCCACCCTGGCTTACGTGCAGCCCGCGCGGGCGCACCCAGGTCACGGTTTTCGAGCGTTGCACTGTGACTTTCTTGTCTCGCTTCTTGTCCTCGTAGCTGAGTTCATACTTGTAAGCGGCAACCGTGTTTCCGACCGCCAACAGGATGTTCTCCCAGACGTTGGCAGTGGAATCTTCCAGATCGATCATGACGGCCGGAGATCCGGAGTTCAACAGTTTTACCGTCAACGCTCCGTCATCTGCCGGCCCGGTCATTTGATTGCGCTGGTCCGCACACCAGTCGGGTACTTCGATCCGCCAATCGGAGGTGGTTGCCTCCGAGGGCGGCAAATAGTTCGGCGGATTTCCGCGATGAGACGCTTGCAGCACTTCCGCACGTTTGGAGATGAGTTTCTGTTGCCAGGGCGTGAATTGCTTGTGCAGCGGCAACAGGAAATCAAAGAAGCCCTCGGGGAGGTCCTTCTGGGGATTCAAGTCAGTTGGCGCGTAATTCATGTATTGCATCGAGTGTTTTCAGTATGCCAGGCCGGCCGATCTTTAAGTTTCCATCCGGCGTCGCGCCATCATCGCAGGGCGCGAATGCGGAGTCAAATACCTTGAACGCCGGCACCGCTGGAGCATTCCGGATCTATCGCGACGTAACAAAAAAGAAGTACGCGCTCATTGCCAGGCCGATGCCGATCACGAACGCCCGCACCTTTCGGGGGTCGGCCTTCTGCGCATAACGCGCGCCGAACCACCCTCCTAACAGAGCGCCCGCGACCATCACTCCGCACTGTGGCCACAAAACGGCTCCGGCCAGGATGAAGGTCACCACCGCAGCAGCATTAATCGCAGCGGCAAGCAGCGTCCTTATCGCGCCCATGGCGTGAATGTCCCGCATTCCCAACGCCGCCAGCATTCCCAGCGTGATAAACCCGATCCCCGCCCCGAAGTATCCGCCATAGACCGCCACCAGCAGTTCCACGAAGGAACTCACTATGATCGCCCGCCACGTTATCTTCCGCAGATCATTAATCACGGCGCTGGTGCCGGCGATTGCGCGGATCGTATTGCCAAATGCGAAAAGCAACGTACCGCTCAGCAATAGCCAGGGGACGAAGTGCAGAAAAGTGTGTTGCGGAGTTTTCAACAAAAGCACCGCGCCGGCCCAACCTCCCGCAACACTGGTCGCGAGCAGAGGGATCATGAGGCGCGCCGGCGCATCCAGCCGTTTTATGTATGCGAGAGTGCTGGCGGCTAACCCCGGCCATAGTGCGACTGTGTTGGTGGCATTCGCCTGCACCGGCGGCACGCCCATGAACAAGAGTGCGGGAAACGAGATGAAGCTGCCGCCGCCCGCCAACGCGTTCAAAGTTCCTGCGATTCCCGCGGCGAAAAACAGAAACAGAGCGTGGGTGAATTGCAATCTCATCAAATATCAGAATACTCAGTGATGACGCTGCTCCTCACCAAGACCGTTTCGGAGTACGACATTCAGCGTGCTCCTGAGCCTTTGCCGAGACTGACGGTTTGTGGAGTATCCAAAATTTAGGACGGCGTCGGCTATTGTACGGATTTGACTTTCTTCCTCACCGCCGCGAGCAGGTCAGAAGGCAGGGCGGAGTAGCCTTCCTGCACCGCGAATTGTTGGCCATCCGTGTATATCCAATTCAGAAGGTCGACCAATGCAACTGTGCGACCTGCATCAGACGATGGAATTCGCAGGTAGACCCAGGTGAAACTGGTAATGGGAAAAGAATCTGCTCCCTGCACGTTAGTCAGGGAGGCGGAAAAGTTATTCCACCGAGGTGCTTCTGCCGCTTGGCACGCTGCAGCAATAGTCTCAGCCGAAGCTTTCACAAACTTGCCGGAAGGGTTTAGCACTGAAGCTTGGGGAATATTACCCTTCACGGCATACTGATATTCGACGTAGCCGATAGAGCCGGGAATGTTTTTCACCTTGTCAGCCATATCGGAACTGCGTTCCGCAGGTTGACCAACCGGCCACTGGGGCGAGGATGTGATTCCGATTTGAGCGCGAAACTTGGAACTCGCTTTGGAGAGAAAGTCAGTGAAGACGTAGTTGGAGCCCTTTCCTCCAGGGCGGTTGATTACTTGGATCGGAATATTCGGCAAAATAATCTCCGGATTGAGCTTCGCGATCTGCGGCGCATTCCACATTTTTACTTCGCCGAGGAAAATCCCGGCCAAGACGTCCCCTGAAATCCGAAGCGTCCCGTGGACATCGGGAAGATTGTAGATCGGAACGATCCCGATCAGCACGACCGGCAGTTCAATTAAGCTGCCATCTTTCCGCTCATTGTCCGTCAGTTGCGCTTCGCCTGCGCCAAAATCGCTCGCGCCACGAGAGATCTGCTTAATCCCTTCGGCGGTGCCGATCGGGACGTATCGCATCTGAATCTTAGCGTTGCGCTTGTCATACTCTTGTATCCATCGGTTGTATAGGGGCGCCGGTACACTCGAACCGGAACCCACCAGGACAACGGAATCTTGAGCTTGGGCCGAAGAGTTGCGCAGCGCGAAGGCAAGAAGAGAAATCAGCAAGATATGCCAGAGCAAACCGCGGCTAGAACGTCGCTGCGCAATGCGCACCTTCATCGTGTTCCTCCTGATCGTGACCGGACTGTAGCGCGCTTACGACTGTAAGTTACCACCGTTTGGGCGAACCCAGACCTTCAGGTAACCAGTCCTGTTGCAGACTATGAACGGCCTCCCACCGCTTCTCTCGACCAGCAATAGAGTCGAATTCTCGTCTAACTGGCACGAGCAACTATTTGCCCTCCAAAATTCCAATTGTTCGGTGGCGCTGAAGGAAGTCCGTGACCCGGCAATGGCTGATGCTAAGATGCTGAGCGTTTGGGCTGCGCGTGCCGGCGAATCGCGACGTACCCCCGCGCAGAGATCTGCAACAGAGAACGGCGAAGGGCCGAACCGACTTATGACGGATCTTATGTCGCACAATGACGTCGAAGCTTTAGCGCGTGAACTGCTGTCCGCATCTGAGACGGGCCAGATGGTTGACGCCCCGCCCTCCGAGCGCCCCGGTTTCGACCTCAACACCGCTTATGAGGTTGAAACAACACTCAAGCAGTTTCGCGAAGCCGCTGGACACAGAGCCGTCGGCCGCAAGGTTGGTTATGCGAACAAGGCCATGTGGCGCGTCCTCAAACTCGAGACCCTGGTTTGGGCCCACATGTACGACGACACGGTGCATTATGCTGAAACCAACTCCGCCACGCTGTCGTTCCCGCATCCGCGTTCGTTGAAGATCGAACCGGAAATTATTTTTGGTTTGAAAGCGCCGGTCACAGGCGAAAGCTCTGACGCCGCTGCTGCGCTTGCGTCCTCGGATTGGCTAGCGCTTGGATTCGAAATCATCGACTGTCCTTTTCCGGACTGGAAGTTTCAGCCCAGTGATTTCGTGGCGTCTTTCGGGCTTCACGCCGCGCTCGTGGTTGGCGAGAGGATACAGGTGCGGCCCGACCTCATTGCGACGCTAGTGGACGAGCTGCCGCGTTTTAAAGTGCGAATGTCGAAGAGTGGAGAGATCGTGGAAGAAGGATCCGGAAGAAATTCTTTGAAGAGCCCCGCGCTATGTCTGGCGGAGCTCGGGGCCGCTATTACCCGCCGCTTTCCCTCCCATCCCTTGAGCGCGGGAGAAATTGTCAGCTCCGGCACACTCACCGCCGGGCATCTGACCGGCAAAGGCGACCTGTGGACCGCTGAGGTCGAGGGAATCTTTCTGCCTGCCCTGGCTCTGCGCCTCGCTTAAATGATTGCGTAAATATTTCCGCGCTCTGCTTTTCCTGGAAGCGGACACTTCCTGTGCTAATTTCAGATTTGGAATATCTCGTTCAAATCGCATAAATCTCACAATAAGCTTGACACCCCCCAGGGGCTATGCTAACAGCGTCCCTGCTTTTTGCAAAAAAACTGGTTCGATTAGCGGACCACTACGCCAAGTTCGTCACGAACCAAGACAATTTGGAGCTTAAGCAATCCGGGTGGGTTCGATTAACTGCTGGGATCGTGCCGATGACGGCCGTCGCGAACCTGCAGTGTGCTTTGAAAAATCTCTGCGTAAAGGATAATTATGCGCTCGCCAAAATTGTGGTGTGTGCTCCTGGCTTTGTTTTGCATCGCTCCTGGTCCGCTAGCCTTTGCTCAGAGCGCGAAGCCATCCGACGACCCTACGCAGTCGAAATCAACGCCTAAGGTTGCGACCGAAGACGAGGTTCAGCAACTGCGCCGTGAGGTCGCGGAGCTCAAGGCGCAGATTCAGCGCCTCGTCGAAGCCAGCGCCGTGGCGCAGGGCGGCCCTGCACGCTTGGTGCAGACCAACGCTGTGGCTAGCTCCAATCCCGATGTTTCAGCGCCCGTCGCTACCCCGGCGGCTCCCGCGGCCGCTGGCTCGAACGCAGACGTCTCAGCGCCCGCGGCCACATCCGCGGACATCGACGCTCTACAAAAAGAGATCAACGTTCTTCAGACCAAGGCCAACGACGTTCCCCCGGCAACCGCGGGCTGGAACGGCGAGCACTTTTTCTTGAGGAGTTCCGACGGCAACTTCCAGGTCATGCCCGTCGGCTACCTGGATGCGCAATATACTTTCTACAAAGGCGACGGCGCACCTTCGGACACTTTTAACATCACGCGTGCCCGGTTCGGCGTTCAAGGTAACTACGGGAAGCAACTCGACTATGCTTTCCTGTTCGAGACAGCCTCCGCTCTTACAATCCGTGACGCCTATCTGGATTTCAAGCCTTGGGACGCTTTCAAGATCATGGGCGGCCAGTACAAAGTGCCTTTCTCCATGGAAGTCGGAACCGCTGACACCTCCGTTGAGTTCTATAATCGCTCCATCATCTCCGTACTTTACCCGGATGCCGGGGGGGCTTTCCGCGCTCCCGGAGTTGACGTCCACGGTGATTTGTTTGGAGGTCGCGCGCAGTACTGGGCTGGCATTTTCAATGGACAAGGTCTCCTGACAAACGGGACTACGAATGAGCCCGAAGTTGTCGGCAGGGTCCGCTTCTCTCCGTGGCTGCAATCCGACAGCCACTGGCTGAAGGGTTTTTCATTCGGCGGTTCGGCCGAGCATAGCCGATCCAAGGGTCTCGCGAACGAACAGAGCTTCAGCGGTGTCTTGAACGACGGCACTTACAATTTCTTTCCGCAGTTCCGGATCAATGGTGGTGTCGAGCGATACAACGGGTTTTTCTCGTGGTTCAGTGGGCCGTTGGGTATTCGCGGAGAATACGCTCAACTCCTGCAGAAGCGCAGCAACATTGGCTCGCTAGCAACCGGAGGCATCGGATTCGATTCTCTTCCGGGCGTTGAAGGCAAGGGTGCGTACATATCGGCCACGTATTTACTGACCGGAGAACGCGAACCGGAAAATGCCATTCCGCGCGTAAAGCACCCGGTAATCGGTCCTAATTCTCCCGGAGAATCGGGAGGCCCGGGTTGGGGTGCTTGGGCAGTGAAGATCCGCTATGCCTGGCTGGAGGGGAAAGCTCCGGGAGCAACTTGTGATGCCACCACGATCCCGTCCTGTCCGATCACGCCGGTAATCTCCCCGGCCTTTAGCGATCACACCGATCAGCTCACTGTGGGATTCAACTGGTATCTCAATTATTGGGTTCTCGTGAAGTCAGATTTCAACTTGAATCAACTCAAGAACCCGAGCGTTCAGGGCATTTTGCCCCGCAATTACTTTGTGTTTATTGAGGGTATTCAGTTTCGGTTTTGATCGGGTCTTGAGTGCTCTGGATGATCAGGCTGCTAGTTAGTATTAGGACCGGCAGAAGCGAATCCAGGAGTGCGGCGGACCCATTGGACAGTCTTTCTTGAAATTTTAGTTCGGCCTCCGGCCGATTTCGTAGGAGGAAATTTGATGAAACCGAAAATGCTTCCACTTCTATCCCTCGTCGCTCTGCTCGGAGTGATGTTCATCTCCAACAGTTGCAGCAGCAGCTCCAAGAACTGTCCTGTCTGCGGCACCGACAAGAACGGGACGATTGGTTTGATTGATGTCATGCTTGTGCCGGAACACAATCCCAATGGCGAGCCCGGCGGGCCTTTCAATATTTTTGACATTAGCTGGGTAGATCCGGTCAACCGTCTTTATTACGTGTCTGATCGCGTCGGTCTCGACGTCCCCGTCTTCAGCACGACTTCCAACATCGCGTTGTGGGCCATCGGCGGACAGAACTCGATAGCCGAGGCGGGGAATAATAGCAGCCTCTGCTGGGTGGATCCTACGAGCGGGGAAACCATTCCTCCCGTCACAAGCGGCCTGGGCAACTACACTCGGTTTGGTTGCAAGACAGATGGCTTCCGCCTTCCAGGCGGTTTTGGCCCCAACGGCAACTTCGGCGGATTTGTGGGAGGCCAATGCTGTGCTTCCCGCTCCAACAACTTGAACCCGCTCTCAGGTCCGAATGGCAATGAGATTTCGGGCGATGGAAATTTCCTCTTTGTCGGGAATGGCAGCTCGCAAGTTGAGGTATTCGACCTGGCTCCAATGATTTCAAGCGGCTACACAGCGCCGCCCGTGTTGACCGCCACCATAGTAACTGGCACGTCTCCCGACTATGACGGTCCCAACGGCATCGTCCCATGCCAGGGTTCCGCAAATGGAAGAGCCTTTTCTGACCCGACCTGTGGCGACCTCCGCGGCGATGAAATTGCTACTACTGGTTCCGTCGTAACTTTCCCACAGGACGGTTCCTCGCGTTATCTCTTTGCCGTAATCAATGGCGACCCGGGACTTCCCTTCGTCACCATCGTTGACGCCACCGCGATCGTGACCAGAACCGGAACCGACGCGCAACAACATTGTCTCCCTTATTCTCAAGTCACGGACCCCACCGCTACAGATCCCTTCAG
>Ga0209333_1000505_pt1 | contig 21619 bp, 21 predicted proteins | sample BlaSpr_A8_OM2_O3_FD_187982 | JGI IMG/M metagenome (GOLD analysis project Ga0209333, IMG submission 187982) | Forest soil microbial communities from Thunder Bay, Ontario, Canada - Black Spruce, Ontario site 2_A8_OM2_O3 (SPAdes) (version 2) | ecosystem: Environmental > Terrestrial > Soil > Boreal... | reverse complement strand
CGCCACGCAAGCACACCGGAGATGAGCCGGATCACGCCACAGGCGATGCCCGCGCACCCCACCCCGCCCGCCGTGCGCCACGCTATAACATCAGTAGAGGCGTATGATCGCTATCGCCGTAGTTCTGCTGATGCAGACCAGTCCCGCCAAGCCGTCTTTCGAAGTCCTGTCGCGGCAGGCTGCCCTGGCGCGCGACGCCAAACGGCTGGTGGAGGCCCTGGCTCTGTACCGGAGAGCGCTCCAGCTCAAGCCGGACTGGGTGGAAGGCCTATGGGAAGCCGGTTCCATGGAATACGACCAGGACCAATACCAAGAGTGCTCCACCGACTTCCGGCGGCTGGCTGCCCTAAAACCGAACCAAGCCCCTGCCTGGACCATGGCCGGACTCTGCGAATACCATCTCCGGAATTACGATGAGGCGCTCAAGAGCCTGCTCCAGGCGAAGCAATTGGAATTCCAGGAACCCACCGAATTGGCCCGATCCGGGCGGCTGCACATGGCCCTGGTCCTGATCAAGCTGAATAACTTCGAGACGGCTTTGACCACGCTGATCGAACTGACCCGCATCGACAAGAAGACGCCGGAGATTATCGTGGCCGCCGGAATAGCGGGATTACGGAAGCCATGGACGCCGCCCGAGGTGCCCGAATCGGAGCGCGACAAGGTCTTCAAGCTGGGCGATGCCATGGCCGCGGTAATGGAGCGGGATTCGAAGGAGGCCTTGGAGAAATTCGATATCGCCGTGCGGGACTACCCCAAAGATCCCAACATCCACTTCCGGTACGGCGCCTTCCTTATGCAGCAGGACTCGGACCGCGGGATTCGGGAAATCGGCAAGGCGCTCGAATTGGAGCCGGACCACATTCCGGCGTTGGTCAGCCTGGCCAGCATTTACCTGAAACGCGATCAGCCCGAAGCTGCCCGGGAATACGCGGAGAAGGCGGTGAAACTGGCGCCAGGCGATTTCGCCACGCATGTGACCCTGGGCAAGGTGCTGCTGGATGTCGACGATGCCGCCGGCGCGGTTCGGGAGCTCGAAACCGCCGTGCGGCTGGCGCCGGCCAGCCCGGAGTCGCACTTCAACCTTGCCGCCGCCTACGTCAGGCTCGGCCGTAAAGACGACGCCGCGCGCGAGCGCGAGGAATTCAGACGGCTGCGCAAAGTTACGGACCCCAATCAGCCGTGAATTCTATAACGGGGGAAAAGACGCTTAGTGTGCGCGCGCCGGCGATCGCAAGAATCGTCTGCGGCGCTATAGTTTTCGCGGAGTGCCTTTATCCGGGGCCGGCTTCCACCGTCACCTGCGCTTCCTGCCATGAAGCCGAAGCTCGGAGCCAACCTCTCACGTCCATGGGTCATGCGCTGGAGCGGGTGGAGGACTGTGACATCCTGCGCGACCGCCCGCAATTGACCTTTCAGTACGGGCGCTATTCCTACACCATCGCGCGCCGAGGCAACCGGAGCATTTACAGCGTCACGGACGGAACCGACACCATCAGCGTGCCGATCGGGTGGGCCTTCGGGTTGGGTGCAGTCGGCCAGACCTATGTGTACCAGCGGGAGGGCGTTTTCTACGAGAGCCGCGTCAGCTTTTTTACGGCGATCGACGGCCTCGACTTCACGTACAGCGTCGCGGCGTTCAAGCCCAAGAACCTGATCGAGGCGGCGGGCCGGGAAATGATACACCAGGAGGTGGCGGAATGTTTTGCGTGTCACTCGACGGGCGCGGTTCGGAGCGCCGTGTTCCACCCCGAGGATCTCAAAGCCGGAGTGCGGTGCGAAAACTGTCATGCGCAGGCATTGCATCACATGGCAGCGGTGCAGGCGGGCGACGCGAAAGGCGCGGCCATGGCGCATCTCGCCGGCATGACCCCGGAAGAAACCAACGAATTCTGCGGACGCTGCCATCGCACCTGGGGGGACATTACGGCGCACGGTCCGCACGGCGTCGCCAACGTGCGCTTCCAGCCCTACAGGTTGACTAACAGCAAGTGCTACGACGCGGACGACAAGCGCATCCGCTGCACGGCGTGTCACAATCCACACGAAGAAGTTGTGGCGGGAGCCGCCCATTACGACAGAAAATGCCAGGCATGTCACAACGGGAGGCAGAAGACTTGCCCTGTCGCCAAACACGATTGCACCACCTGCCACATGCCGAAGGTCGAATTGCCCCGGGCCCACCACCAGTTCACCGACCACCAGATTCGTATTGTGCGCGCCGGGCAGGGGTATCCGGAGTAGGCGACAGGATAGGCCCAGTTGCCGTAGACTTAGGAGGAGCCGAATTTTCGGATAAACAGCCATGAAGCTTTGCATATACTCGCTCACCCTGGCGGCATTCGCCGCTATTGGCGGCTTGCCCGTCCCCGCCCAACAGCCCGCCGCTTCCAGCGGCGCATCGCCAACGCCCGTTGTCAAATCGACCGTCGATGAGGTTGTGCTGGACTTCATTGCCCGCGACAAGAAAGGCAAACCCGTTACGGATCTAAAGCCGGAAGATCTGGTCGTCACCGATAATGGCGCCAAGGAGCAACCGACCAGCTTCCGCCTGGTGCAGGGCGCCGAGGCCATCAATCAGGGCGGCGCCACCACCAAGCTCGATCCGCTGCGCCAATTGCGCCTGGTGACTCTGGCCTTCGAAGCCATGGGCGATCCCACCCAGAGAAAGACCGCCCGTTCGGCGGCAGTCGACCTGGTGAAGGGCGAACAGGGCGTCAACATCTTTTATTCCGTAGTCGTGATCGATACGCGCCTGCTGGTTCTGCAGCCGTTTACGGCTGACAAGGACGCGCTCGTGAAGGCCATCGAGAACGCCACCAGCGGGACCTCGGCCGCCAAGCTGCTTCCCGAATCGGACAGAATCAAGAGCGATCTGAAGAGATACCTGGCGGGCCAAACCGTCAACGGCGCCGATCAGCCGGGCACGACGCTCACCACAGCCACCCAGACCGTGGACCAAGCGGCCGCAGGCGGAGCCGGGGCCGGTGCCACGGCCGTACAGGCCAAACTGGCATCGGTCATGCTGGATATGCTGCGCATGGACGCGGCGATGGCCTCGCAGGACGCACGGCTGACCCTGAATGCCCTGGAATCCCTGGTGCGGGGCCTGCAATCCATGCCCGGACGCAAGTCCGTGCTCTACTTTACCTGGGGAATGTACTTGACGCCGGAATTGGATGCTATTTTCCGCAATCTGACGAGCATGGCAAACCGCGCCAACGTCACTTTTTATTCGGTGGATACCCGCGGCGTCATGACCTACGCGCAGAATGCGGGAGCCACCGACCAGTTGGGCCGCGCCAACGGAGCGGCCGGCAACAGCACGCTACAGGGGGGCAACACCTCCAAGGACGAGATGAAAGCATCGGATACCGCCGAAACCTCCTCCCGCGCCAACGTTCAGCTTCCAATTCGCAATCTGGCGGAAGCCACTGGGGGCTTTCTGCTCGGCGAGAGCAACGATTTGCGCACACCGTTGCGCCACGTGAACGAAGAGATCGCCAGCTACTACGAACTGACCTATAACCCGCACATCGAAAACTACGATGGCAGTTTTCACAAGCTGAAATTGGAAAGCGACCGCAAGAATCTGGTGCTGCAGGCCCGCAACGGCTACTTCGCGCTGCCACCGGAAGCGCGCGCCGCAGGCGTCGAAGCCTTTGAATTGCCGTTGCTGAAAGCCATCGCCGACGCCCAGGTTTCGCATGACGTCGAATTCCGCGCAAGCGCCTTTTTGCAGCAGCCGACAAGCGACGGCACGGATCTTTCGATCCTGGTGGAGGTTCCGCTGCACAGCTTGCAGGCCAAACCCGATGCGGCGCAGAAAGGCTTCGATGTCCACTTCTCCCTGGCCGCGCTGGTGAAGGATGCCAAAGGCGAAGTAACCGGCACCAAGCTGACACGCGACCGTGCCCTACAACACATTACGGCCGATCAGTTGAAGCTAGGTAATTTCGTGGAGAAAATGCCGTTGGAGCTTCCGCCTGGGAAATATACTCTGGAGACCGCGGTCATGGACCGCGAGAGCGGCAAGACGGGCGTCGAGCACATCGACTTCACGGTGGGACCTACCGGCAAAGGCGTACGTATCTCCTCGCTTACTTCGGTGCGCTCTTACACCCCCAACGTGAAGGGCCTCGATCCAAACGAACCATTTCAGTTTCAAGGGGGCAGCATCACACCGACTTTGAATAATAACGTGCCCCGCGCGGAGAATTCGGTCCTGCGGCTTTTCTTCGTGGTGTATCAAGACCACTCTATAGCCGCCAAGCCCACCGTGGAAATCGAGTTTCTGCAAAATGGCAAGAGTTTGACGAAAGTGCCCATGCAGCTACCCGACGCCGATGCGCAAGGCAGAATCCCGTATGTCATGACCGTCCCGGCGGCCGCCATTCCACCCGGCGTCTACCAGGTCCGCGCGGCTGCCAAGCAGGGCGACACCGAATCGGTTTCTCAGACGGACGTACAGATTGAAGCGCAATGAGCGGCTAGGTCCGTATCGGCCCGGCGACCGACCAGATCCACGTGCTCCCACACCATCGCATGCAGTCCGTCAAATCTCTTGCGCATGTGACCACCGCGGCCAGCCCTTGTTGGAGCGCGAACGGCGACCGCGGGAGATCGCGCAGCCCGCGCCTTCGCCATTGCTAAACGTGGTCCACGTCGTCGGCGAGGGTTTGTTCTAAGCCGTTAACCGGAATAATCTGGAGGTAATTGTCGCGAAGCGGTGCGACGGGTGCGGGAAGTTCGGATCGGTCAAGGCCAAATCCAGACGGCGAAACGTTCCGGTCAGTCGCACAGTGGTGAATGCTCTACGCACATTCAGATCTGAACCGGAGGCGTGACGCTACCGAGGTCATCACGGACATGCTCACCGGTGGACCAACACCGGTGAATTGAACGGATTTTGACACATAAAGACACTAAAACTTGGCCAGTCTTCGCTGCAAGCCGTTGAAAAATGGTGGGCGCGACAGGACTCGAACCTGTGACCTCCTGCGTGTGAAGCAGGCGCTCTAACCAACTGAGCTACGCGCCCGAACTGGGGACCTCTCTTGATTTTAAACCACTTCCTGAATTTGCGAAAGTGCCCCGGCTGCCCAAATTGGGCCCAAATCGACCCGACCGTGGCAAAACCGTGACAAAACCCCATCAGTTCATCCTCTCCGTGTCAAAACCCGGCCAGTCCTCATTGGCCTTCCGGTTCAGCTTCTGCAACGCCTCCCGTTTCATCTGCAGTTTCATCTGGGAGTACTTCTTAAACACTTTCGCATCGCCCTGCCGCAGCAGTTGCGTGACCCACTCGTCGGCCACACCACCCGCGCTTAAGCGGGTCGCGTAGGTGGACCGCAGATCGTAGATGCGGAAGTACGGCACCTCGGCCCGGCGCAATGTCAGGCGCCAGACCGTCCTCAGGTTTTTCTGATGGCCGGTCGGATTCTCGTCGCTGGGAAACAACCATTGCCCGGGTCCCGAGATGCGGATCTGCTCGCGAAACGCTTCGCGCGCCAGTTCCGTCAACGGCACCTCGGCGATTCCGTTCGGCGTCTTCGAATCCGGAATCCAGGCGACCCCGTTTCCCAGATCAACCTGTTCCTTCTTCATTTGCATGAGTTCCTTATACACTCGAAGCCCCGTCTCGGTGATGATCCGAACGACGTTGCGCAAATATTCGGGTGCCTGAAACTCGATCCGTTGCTGCTCGGACCACGTCATGTAGTGAGGCCGAAACAATCCCCTCACCTTCACCGGAAACTCCACCCCGGAACATGGATTTGCTGGAAGCAGCTTTTTGCGAACTGCGACGTTCAGCATACGGCGGAGGACCCTGAGCTCCTGATGGACTGTCGCCGGCTTAAGCCGGTCTTTTGAAATGACGCCCGCGGTGGTCTTGATCTGAACCCGAGCCTGAAGCCGCCGTCGAAGGTAGTGCTCGATATCATCTGCGTTGAGGTCATGGAGCGATCGTTGGCCGAACGCCTGTTTGAGGTGCCGGCCGGCACGCTCGTTCGCTGCGTGGGTCTTTTCCGCGCGGATGGGCGGCTTGGAATAATTCTCAAGGAAAAAGTCCACCCAATCCGCGAATTGCAGTTGTTCTCCTTTCCGGACGATATCGAGGATCTTGTCGTCCCTGGCCTGGAGGCGATCCCGCAATTTCCGCTGGGCCTCCTGCCAGTCTTCCGTGTTCGTTGATTCCCGGATACGCCTTCCGTTCCGGTCTCGATAGACCATCCATAAGGCCTTGCCATCCTTGCGCGGGTATATGGAGCCATCGTGTTTACTCGGTCTTGCCAATTCCCACCTCCTGTTTGAATGTTGCGCGGAAGGGCGCGAGATCCGATCTCAAGAACCGGATGTTTCGGCCCATCACGCGGAGATGGGGAATCTGCTTTCGCTCTACCCAAAGATACACTGTTTGGGCGCTGACACCCAAATAGGTGGCGGCTTGGCGGACCGTGAGCGGAACGTCATCCCCGCCGGTAGCGAACGAAGCGTTCTCCAGAAGAGGCTGAGTTTTCGATAAGGTTGCTGCGCTCATCGCTATCTCCGTTGCTTATAGGGGCCACCACAGTGCGCTGATCCGTCCTGCCCATACTCCCCAAAAGAACAGCAGCACGGCGGCAAGGGCGGCGATCGCGAGCTTGTGCGCGGACAGGCGTTGCTGGTATGCCGCCTCGACCTGTCGAACGATGTTTGATGCTTGCAGGCGGGCGTCCTGAACATCTCGCTCAAGCTCCTGTCGAATTCCGGCAGCGGACTCGCGGACCTCCGCCGCGAGAAAAGTTCCAGCACGGGTTTGCATCTTCTTCGCAGCGGCCTCAAACAATGCGAGGTCCTCCTGAATTAGCGAATGGATGGCTTCGAGCGACTCCTCCAGCACCAGGCGATTCATGGTCACGATGGCCAAGGCTGCGTCGTCCGGCTTGAGCAGGAGGCGATGCCGCGTGGCCACTTCGTCAATGAGGCGTTGCACGTCGAAGGCTATTGGTTTCGACGCCATGGCTCACTCCATCTCAATCCGATCAAGCTGCTCGAACAGCTCGCGCTGGATGATCTCAAGACGCTGCTTCGAGACGAGCGAAAACTCGCCGAGCCGGATGGCCTCCTGGAAAGTCAGCCGCCTGGCCAGCATCAGGCGCATGTCGTCACCGTAAGTGTTGGGATTGCGCTCTCGAATAACGACTGTGCCGAGAAGTTTGTGAGCCTGCTCTTCGGCCACGCGGAACTGCTCGAATGGCTTACCGTCTTTTGAGATTTCGCCGAAGAACTCGTTCAGCCATACGATCACATTCTTCTCGGTCGTCGTTTCGGCCAGCCGCTCCAGACCGTTCAACGTATCGCTCATTGCCTGTCCACCCGCGACAACCGAATGGACGAAGACCCGCCGTAAACGGGCGGCGAGGAAGCACAGAATTTCGTTTTCGAGGATATAGTTCCATAGAGGGACAAACGTTGTGGCTCCGGTATCCACGATACAAATACCGTCAAACTGGCAAATCTTCTCAACCAAATCGTCGAATCGCTTATCGTGGATTGCCCCACGACGTAAAACGTTGATGTGTTCGGCGCCAAGCGCCTGATATTGGGCGAAGGTCGCGTTGACCGGATCGGTATCAAAGCAATGAAGGGTGCCTTTCCGGGCATGAAAATACTGGCCGAGAATGGCGGAAACAAAACTCTTTCCGACGCCTCCTTTTCCCTGAAGGACTAAATGGACCTGATTGGATCTCGGCTTTCCGTTTTCTGTTGTTGCCATGGGGTTCTCCTAGTCGATAAGCTGCTTTTGAATTGAGAATGGGTCATAGTCGAATCCGGTTGACTGCTTTTTCTCCCGCTGCTCGCGGAGGTTTCGGAACGGATCGCTTGCCGCCGGGGATGCGGAAGCCGACGTGGCGGCTGAGTTCACCGCGCTTGGCTGCGGTGCGGGTTCTGTCGAATGATTGAGCAACCTATGCCGAAGGCGGGAAACGTAGACCCGAAACTGAGGATATGGGATGTCGAAGCCATCGGCGCGGGCAGCATCCCATACTTCCCGCAGTTTCTTTCCGGTACCGAGCGCGGCCTCGATCTCGGGCCAGATCCACGCCACGCGGCCCGTGCTGGTTGCCGGCTCAGCACTCGGGAGTGCGCGCAGATGGACGAGATCGGATTTGGTTCTCTTTCTGGATGGCGAAACCAGGTGCGCGGTCATCGTCAAACGACGCCCTCAATCTGTAGGCCTTGGCAGAGAGGGTTCGAGACAGAAACCGCGAAGCATTTTTGGCTGTAACCGTCCGAAACAAATTCAGCACGATCTGTAACAACCGGTCGACTTGCTGGCGCCCGGCAACAGGCTGCAACAGTTTGAAACCGTGGAGGGGAGCGAGGGCAGGCAGCGGGCAGCCAGAGTCCGGTAGTGGAACATAAAGGAAATGTCGCGCAGTTCCGTGTTTTTTTGGTGTGAGTAATTGCGTTTTCAACGCGTTACCGCGTCGCGCAGTCTGACCGGTTTTGTTGCGCATTGCGCAACGGCAGTTTTTGGTGTCACGCGCCGGCCATTTCAATGCCTACAGGTTAGGGGGGTAAGCATGTTACAGAAACAAAAATCGACAGTTATCCACGGTCTGCGAATCAATGCAGAACTCAGGAATCGGATCGCGGTGGCGATGCAGAAAGGCGGATTCTCAAGCCGCAGTGCCTTCATCCGCGGTGCAGTCGAACGTGAACTGGCGGGCCGGGAAAGCGGCGTCGATGCGGCGGAGCAAAGGGTCGCTGCGAGTCTGGATCGTATGGCCCGAGAAATCCGCAATCTGCGGATAGGACAGCAGGCGTTGTTCGCGTTCGTGGACGTACTGGCGAAGACGTTCTTGACCTGTGTGCCAGAGCCGCCGAGGGATGTGCACGACCAAGCCGTCGCCCGCGGCAAAGCCCGCTATGACCGATTTCTCAAGAGCGTAGGCATGGCCATGGTGGGTGATTCCCAAGCCGCCATGGCAGAGTTGTTAGGCCGTAGCCACGAATGACCGTTACAAAAGCGTGGGTGATACTGTTGCTGACGATGACGAATTCCCTTAGGCCTGAAACACATGCAAAGCGGCAGCCTGATCACATGATGCCAACCAGCGGGTGTGTGGAAGTTGGGAATGGCGGCTATTACGCCGTCGGCACGCGCATTGGGCTTGGTTGCGGTTATCTATGGCCCTTCGCGATGTGCGGTCCTCGGAGGCGAATTGCGAGTCCTATCAAGCGACGGGTTCGCTGGGTCCAAGACCGCAGGAAAAAACTCTTGACAAACAATTCCAATCTGAAATGTCTCGGCGCACCCTCGGGGCATGGCTCGTCCTGCCCTGCATATTGAGGTGTCCGCCAAGGATCGGAAGATTCTGCAAGAGTTGGTGAGCGGTGGAGTGCATAGAGTCCGTGTCGTTCTCCGGGCTCTGGCGCTTTGCAGTTGGCGTAAGGCGTGAGCGTCCCGCGCGTTTGGCGTTTGGCGGCATGATTCCGCTGACGCCGCAAGCGATTCGCAAGGTCAGCGTCGCTATCGATCCGGCAGCCTCGAACGCGCCCTGTATGAGAAGCCGCGACCCGGAGCGGCACAAGTGCCGTATGAATAACCAGAAACAACGTTGATTGCCCGCCCTCGGTGCCTCAAGGAAGGGTCAACGGCGCACACCGAATGGTAGCCTCTGCGCTCACAGAATTTTATATTACCCAAATGACGCGTTGCGGACAGGTTCCGCACGACCGTTCGGCCCCGCCACGCAGGGCACTGTTATACCGCCCTGTGGTTGTCACCTTTTTGCGGCTCACGCTCGCGGAATTCGAACAGCCAGAATCTGGTCAACGATACATCATAGGCGGTCTACCAAGCGGTACGCGCATACGCGCCCCGCTACGCCAGGCTGGCCGCCGCCCCCAGCGAATGGGCCCCAGCCTGTGTTGTCATCGCGGAGAACCAGAGCCATGTTGGCTTCGAGAAGAGTTCGTTTCCTCTTCCTTTTGGAATGGCCAACTTATTGTACCGAGTGCTTCAAATCAACTTCGATGAGGGCAGGACGGTTCGAATTTGCACTGACGCCGTAACCCTCAATTTGAATACCCTTTGACGTGGGATCCGCAATCAGCGTATCGGCGTTCCGACTCCATTCCAATAACTGCATTCCGAGGGCGGAGGAGAGACCATTATCAGATCGCGCGTCCCGAGCACCCATAGGCAATATGCGACCAGTCTCCATGTCAAAATAGCGCTTCATCTCAATGGGTTCAGGGGAGAGAACCAGATAGAGTTTCTCAATGCCGGGCTCTCTGTCCATCGTGAAACGCGCCCCGTTGGCAGGAATGCTATGAACCGCACCGGCCGTTAGTCTGTTCTGTAGGCCACTTTTCGGCAAAGGAAAAAGCAGGCGGTAGGCAGCGGGAGGTCGCGCCGGCTTGGCGTCCTCGCTCAGCAGGACCTCGATGCCTCGCGAACCGGCGAACCGCGAGGTCGCTGTCGCGTCGCCCGGAATCGTCCGGGTCAGGACATAGACGTACGCGTCGCGATTGAGGGAGAACTGGAATAGCATGTGGTCGCCGCTTTGGAACTCAAATGAGGTAGGCACCGGCAGGCGCTCGTCCCCCCGCAGCAAGATCACGTTGAACCTGACGCCAGCCGAGCTCTTGTCCAGAAAGATGCCCTTCGCGCCATGGCTCTCGGCCATCACGATGCCCAGCGAGACCAACGCCACCACGGCGACCGGGAGAAAGCGATTCAATTGGCAAACCATACGAACATTCCCAACCTTCCGGGGCAGCCATCTGGCCGCCCCGATTAGAGATGGCGCGACCATAGCCGAAATTTCAATTCTTTTTTCGAATTTCGGGAATCTGGCGTCACTTGATAACGTATCGCAATCACAGTCACCGGTGGAACGTGTGCGTTGGCAATCCGGTCCCAGTCGATGGGCTTCAACGAGCCGATCACTAGAAGCTCCTCACGTCCGGTTGGCTTCACGATTTTCAGATCGCCCAGAAATCGTACGTTGCCACCGGAATCGGCGCCTCCGTGGAGAACTTCAAGGCACAGTGCCCGGCGCCATTGCGCCGATAAAGCTGGCAGTAGCACGGGGCTGAGGGATAGATAACGGCTCCCGGTGTCCTGCCGGATAGTCGCCCGGGCGGAAGCTGGGCCTCAATTCCAATCCGCCAGCCGGGATTTCCAGCCTCCTCACTCAAGTAATCGAGGAGAGAGTCGGTGGGGTTGGCACGCACCGCGCCGGCGTTAATTTCGCCATAGCCGAAATTGTTGTTGGGTTCTGGGGCGCCACGAGCCCTGACGCTAGCCAGCAGCCGGTCGCGCAGACGATCCGCACAGAAGCCAGGATCGATCTGCTGAAGCAGCGAGACGAATCCCGCGGAGGACCTGGATGATCGCCGGTTGGAGGAATTGTTGTTCCCGGCGGCAGTGGGCCGGCCGGCCCAACTCACCCGCCCGCTGCCGGACTTTGCCGACATCCGGCGGCAGTTGCAAACTCACAAACATCTGACCCTGCAACTGATCTGGGAAGAATACGGGCAAAGGCAAAATAATGCTTACGGATATAGTCGTTTCTGTCAGCTGTATGAACGGTGGGGCCGCCAGCAGGATGTGGTGCTCCGCCAGGAACATCGGGCCGGCGAGAAGATGTTCGTGGACTGGGTCGGTGACACCATCCCCATCTGTGACAGACACGGTGCGGAAGTCACGTCGGCATCGTTGTTCGTCGCCGTTCTGGGTGCCGGTACATACGCCTTTGCTGCGCCCGTCTTAAATTGGCTATAGGAAGAGTTGGTAACCAGCGATCTGACCGAGCAAGCCGCTCGCGAGCAGGTGATGCGCCGCGATCAGACAGAATTGGAGCCTTCTGGCTTGGTCCCGGCTGGCGGTCTGTTTTACAGTTTATTTCTTCACCGCCTCGATCTCCGGCGCGCTCCCGAAACTATTCAGGTCGATCTTCACATCGCCGTTGACGAACGCGTTGATCTCCGTGCCTCGGATGAAGGTCGTGTTGCTGCCGTGCATCAGCAGGAAGAACGGAGCCGAGACCATCGGCATCTCGACCATCATTGCCACCATCTGGCCTGTCGTGTTTTCCCCCCCGCTGCGGTTGAAGGCCCGCACGGCCACTTTGCTACCGTTGGAGAGCGGAATGTCGCGGATCACGAAACTTAGCCGTCCTGCACGGCCCAGGGTCTTGCTGGCCGCAGCGTCAGTTACCATACCGACGACTGACGCGCCACGCTTCAATACCGTGACGCCGCCCGTGACCACGTTGTTCACGACCTCGAACTGGATCTCGTCACCGGTCTTTGCTGTCCGCGAGTCGAGCTGGTCGCGAAGGCGGAGTTTCAGCGGTGTTCCATCCCGAAGAAGGCTCGACCCGGGCAGTTCCACGGGGCCCGGCGTAGCGGCCGTAGCGTTAGTCCCAGGCACCCCGGCCGCTGGTGGAGACTCCTGCGCGATCAGTGTCATAGCCAGTAGCGGCGCAATCCCAATGCTCAATACACGAGAACCCACGAATACCCCCTTTTTTGCTTGGCTCATCTCCGGTTGTCTCCAAGCGCGACCTAGGCGTAGGAGCACGCCTACTTCACCGGCAGCGCACCGAAACGCTGAAGTTGCGGAGCGGAGGCCATTTTCTCGACCGACTGCTCGGTTAAGTTCTGCACCGCGTCCTCAATGATGTGCTTCAGGTTCGAGCCATGGGTAAACGTATTGCCGATGTGGCGCTTGGCGCTTCCCTCTACCGTTTCCAGCCAGATCACCTTGCCACTCTTGTCACGCACCGTCCATTCCAACACCAGCACCAACTCACGATTCGAGAACGCAAACGCCTTTTGCGTAGCGCCAACGTCGTCGAATTTCGGTTCGAGAACGACTTGCGCGTCGCCCGTATTGGCCGAGTCCTCCACCCGCGTCAGGCTCGTGAAGACCGCGGCCAGAGCGGGCTCCAATTGCTGGCAGGCCTCTTTGCCGACGGCAAACTTCTCCTGATTGATCATCTTCTTGCCGACCTTGTTGACGGTCGCGCAGAACTCCGGCGTCAGCACCAAAGCGGCCGTCAGCGGGATTTTCTTCGACGCCGCCGCTGCGGGCTCCTGGGCATGACTCACGGCAGAAGAAAGCAGCACACCGGCTGCGGCAACCAGCGCGTATCCGCAGTGACGATACAACATGCGATCCACTTCCTTTCTAGAAGCTTATGTTAAAGACTTCGATCTCTCCGCTCTTAGCGTTCGTGAGCGGCACTTGCAGGTGAATTTCAGCGCGTGCACCCTCGGTCGCAACAGGGATATACACGAATCCGTGAACAACCGCGCCTGGGCCAAGCGTCGAGCTGCGGATATGTTTCTTTATAAGGTTCTCGCGTACCGCGACGTCATGAATTGACCCGTCGGCCTTGAGTAATGTTAAATCGATGATACCACCCGAGGTCTTCGCATTCGCGGTCTTACGGGCCCCTTTGCCCTCAACCTCAAAACCCTCGGCAAGCCCGACGGCGGAACTGTCGAACATGTACTCTTCACTCCCGGAGGCGTTCTCGATGACGAGGAGAACCGGAAGATAGCCTCTGGCGCGCAGGTCGGCGCGGAAGTACTCCTTCTGCGCCTGGGTCTCGTCCACCGGCTCCGCAGCAATGATCACACCATGCTGCTCAACTTTGAACTTGTACTCCCTCACTGGTTGCACGGGGTAGTCAGGAAAATGAGTGGACGCAACGCCAAGCTCCGCCAACCAGAGTGCGCAGAGAAGCTTCGTAGTCTTCAATACAACAATCTTACGCATAGGGCAACTCATCGGGATTTGCGTCATAAGCGCCTAAGCCGGGAGACTCCGCGGCGCGGCACCATCAGGCAGCAGGCAAACAGCCAGCGGGCCACGCGTTGTGTAATCCGGGGTTCTATTTTGCCTGTCCAGTTCGCTCCAGTATAGATCCATTCGGAAACACTTTCAATCCGCCGAGACCTCAATTTTTCTCACCTTGTCGCCGCTGCGGAATTCGTAAGAGCTGGGAACCGTCAGCCGCCCGTCCCTACGTAACAACGTCACATCGAACCTGACGCCAGCCGAACTCTTGTCCAGAAAGTTTGCGTCCTCGCCATCGGCCACCACGGCGCCCATCGAAACCAACGCCACCACAGCCGCAAGGAGAAAGCGATTTAATTGGCAAACCATGCGAACATTTCCATCTTTCCGGGCAGCCATCGAGCCGCCTCGATTAAAGATGGCGCGGCCCTACCCGAAATTTCAATCTTTTTTGTGATTTCGGGAATTTGACGTCACTTGATAACGTACCGCAATCACCGTCACCGGTGGAACGTGTGTGGCGACAATCCGGCCCCAGTCTATGGGCCTCAGCGACCCAATAGCGAGAAGTTCCTCACGTCCGGTTGGCTCCAGGATCTTCAGATCGCCCAGCTCGTATGGCCCTGCGGGAATCGGCGCTGCCGCTGAGAACTCCAAGGAATAGCGCCCCACGGCGTCGCGGTGGTATAGCTGGCAGTAGCATGGAGCCGACGGGGTAATCGATAACGGTTCCCGGTAGCCTACCGGATAGTCGCCCGGGCGCAGGCTGAGGCTCAATTCCAATCCGTCGGCCTGGAGTTTCCCGGCCTCTTCGCTCAAGTAATCAAGGAGCGCGTCGCTGGGGTTGGCACGCACCGCGCCGGCGTTAATTTCGCCATAGCCGAAATTGTTGTTGGGTTGTGGGGCGCCACGAGCCCTGACGCTAGCCAGCAGCCGGCCGCGCAGACGATCCTCACCGAAGCCAGGATCGATCTGCCGCAGCAGCGCGGCGAATCCCGCCACGTGAGGGCAGGCGGCGGAGGTGCCCCCGAAGCGCCCACCCGAGGCCGCTTCGGAGGAAATCATGTCGGGTGCGGTGAGATCCGGCTTCACCCTCCCGTCATCGGTAGGCCCCCGCGAACTGAACTGTTCCAGTTCCTCGGATTCCGGATTGACCGCGCCAACGGCCAGCGCAGATGCCGAAGTCGCCGGCGCGATCACGCTCCCTGCGGGCGAACGCGGCTCCATTTCCGAGGAAGTCAGACTGTAAACATGAATACGCACAGCGCGAGTGATATGTTTAGCCTGCAGGCCCAAAACGAAGATCTCGCCGGCGTTTACTTTGATTGGGCCGATCTTCTCGATCGGAAACGCCCGTCCGTTCTGTGGATTGACGGATTTGGCGACTGGCTTTGGTGTGCCTGCCCGAACCTCGTCGTAGCGAAAGAGATAGGCATCCACATCTTGGAATGACTCCGGCAATTGCGGATTCTGGCCCCAATCGTCCCAGGTAACCAACAGCGATATGGTGTCGGTCCGCGGCCGGAGCAATAAATAAGGGCTGACGGGCCCGATATCGATCCAGCCATCGGCGTTCTTATCGATGGTCAAGCCGGACCAATGCGAAGAACCCTCGTTTCCGGCGGCATTGATCCACAGGATGTGGTATCGCTTTACGATTCGTTCAACGATACGGTCCATTAGCCCCTGGCCGTTGTGGGGGCCCTCGTGCGTGCCACCGGAAAAACTGATGATCTCGACACCTTGATCGGCCAGCCACTGGGCCGCCATCGCGAACTGATCCAGGCTGGCCTGCCCGCCTCCCATCGCGGCGAGGTACAGTCCCGCATCCGGAGCCATGGCATGCAGGATTTCAGCGCACGCGGTTCCATGGGTGGTACCGGCCTCAAAGTTGTTACTCGGATTCCAGGCCTTTGCCGCCGCGGGCGGAGGCAGGCGCCGGGCGCGGACCAGTTTGCCGTAGTTCTGAAAGCCGAAATCCAGCACGCCGACCTTCACGTTCTTGCCTGTAATCCCTTGCCGGTGCAGCACGCCCACGCCCGTCCTTCGTACACTCTCAGCGAAGCCGTGAGACGCCTCCTGAAGTGGGTAAATCTGCGGCTGGGGAGCGGTATAGTAGACCGTATCCAGCGCCGCCACCGGTGCGACCCCCTGCGCGGGCATGCGCGCCAAAATCGTGTTGCCAAAGCTCTGGGTGACGCTACCTCCGGAACTGACAATCCGGCGTTCGACGTCCGGAACGCTGGATTCCGAAGTCGCTATGAGCGTCAAGGGGATTAATCCGTCCCCACCGATCCCTAAATCGAGAGCCAAGCTGGTTGCACCTGTGACACCCTTCGTACCAGGTCCGCCAATCAACGGAAGCAACGCCGGGTGGATTTTGTCATTCAGGCTTCCGGCGCCACCCTCGGCCGGCACAGCAGCGGGCACAGGGAGCGCCGCGGGCAGGCGCTGGGCCAAGTCACGGAGATCCTGCGCGAGAGAGGCCCCCAGCGCCACACCCGTCAACAGCAGAAGGAGCTTCAAACAACTAGAGAGTAAACGTCGCAAGGCAAACCCCTACCGATCTGTCGCGGGCACGACGCGGTATTCCCTTTCGATAATCGTAGCCTGGTCGGCCCAGGCGGCGGGCGCCGTCAAGTCCAATGTGACATCCCCCGGAACAACGATCAGCCGCACCTGATGAAGCCCGGCAGGGCCGGCTACACTGAGGTTTCCCTGGCCGGCCGGCGGGATAAAGACTGTTTGGCCCGCCGGTACCGACATTGTCGAATTAAACCGATTGGGGAACAACTGGGCGGGCAATTGACCCTCCTGGCGGTCGAGCAGGAGACAATTACCGCCGTTCTGCACCGATAAGCCAATCCGAAGCTCCTCGCCAATGCGGTAGACAGGAGTGCCACCCGATTTATTGATGCCTAAGCGAGCGGCCATGTGTTGCTTCAGGGGCAGCCGGAACAATTGGGACCAATCGGCCGGCAGCGTCTGCTGCGTGCCCGGCGTCTCCACGCTCAGCATGGAAATTGACGGCCCGCGGGCCGGATCCAGGGTAACAGTCAACCCGTTGTTCGAGGGAAGGACCAACACGAGAATGGCGATTGCCAGCGCGGCGGCCGCCCCGGAAAAGACTAAGAACTTGGGTCGCCGGAACCACGCAGCAATCTCCTCGGTCCACGACGGAGCCGTCTCACGCAGGGCATTCAGGATGTGCGCGCGATTCTCGGGCCGTTGGAACCCGAGCCGAGCTTTTTCCTCCTCCGCCAACCGGTCAAACAATTCCTGGTCGGTCAGGGCCGCCGCAAAGAGTCGCTCCTTCTCCTCGTCGGACAAGCCGCCCAGGGTGTAGGATGCCAGCAGGTGTTCCGGATTCTCGTCGCTCATAGTCGTACCTCCCCGGGTTCACCCATTAGTCTCCGCAGCCGTTCGTAACATCGATGTCTTTTTCGGTGCAGGTCCGCAGCCTTATTGTATCTGAGCCGCTTTAGAGCGTCATCAGTCGCCACCCCGAGAAACTGGAGCCGGACGATCTCCCGGCATTCCTGGCCTAGCTGCCGGATTGCGGCTACCATTCGCGCGGTCCGCTCCTTCGCCTCCAGTAACTCGTCCGGACGCAATCCGATATCCGTTAAATCCGAGTCGTCCACGGAGACGCCCGTGCGCTCGGCCCGCCTCTCTTTTCGGCCGGCAAGGTCCTTAGCCTTCAACTGGCTGATGCGGATGCCCAGGCGGACAAGCTCCTCCAGCGCCGTAACGTGCGCATATTTGCGCTCCAGCACGACAATTGATTCTTGAGCCAAGTCCTCAATGTCCTCAGAGCGGATCAAGCCGCCCCTAACAAGAGATCGTCCGTACCCGACGATTCTTTCGCGCAGAAGCGCAAAAATTTCGTTCTTCTCCACCTTCCTCCGTTAAGAACCGATTATATACTCATTGGCCCCGGGACCCGGAGATTTCAATTCATGAAAGATTCTCGCCCCAAATCCCATATCTCATTGTGCCGGCGCTGGGCGGCTGTTTTGTGCGCCGCAGCGCGGGCGGGGGGCTGAACTGCTATGGACAAGACGATCATGATCGGGTTGGGTGGTACGGGCCTTGAGGCCATCCGTTTTCTGCGGCGCCGGGTGGTGGAGGCCCACGGCCGGCTGGCGAGACTGCCGCAACTTGGGTTCCTATATATCGACACCGACGGCGGCGGTGTCGCCATCACCGAAGACAACCGCAAGCGCTGGGAGATCCTCGGGGTGCCGGTCGCGCTGGATGAAAGCGAATACCAGATCCTGGACACGCCCGAGGTTGGTGGCATCGTCAACAATCTTGACCAGTTCCCTCACATTTCCAACTGGTTCCCCGCCGCCCAACTCCGGACGATCGACCAATCGGCCAAGGACACGCCGGGAGCCCGCCAGATCCGGCCGTTGGGGCGGCTGGCGTTCACGCTCAAGACCGTCGAGGTGGAAAAGAAATTCAAGAACTTGCTGAACCGGCTGCCGCAAGCATCCGGGGGCGGGAAAACCCAGGTGTACCTGGTGTGCTCGTTGAGCGGAGGCACCGGGAGCGGCACCTTCCTCGACTTGGCTTACCGAATCAAGGAATGGACCGCCGGCAACTGCGAAACCTCTGCCTTCCTGGTCTTCCCAGAGCTCACCACCACCCGTGGCGACCGCTATCTCGTGAATGCCTATTCGGCGCTTCTGGAATTGAACTATTACAGTGTCTCGGCGGCTGGGGCGCGCGCCGACGGGCGATCCCTGGGTTTCAAACTGCCGCTCAAGGACCGTCCCATCCAGGATAAGCCGTTCGAGAACTGCTACGTCGTAGGCGTGCGCAACGAGGCGGACGTGGAACTGGCGCTGGAAGCCGTGCCGGAGATGGTTGCGCACCGCATCTTCCTGAACTTCGACAGTTCATTCGCCAACGACGCCAAGGCGCTCATGAACAATGGAAGCCTGGAACGCACGCTGGTGCTCGAGGACCCCTTTAACGGCAACCTGCATTCCCAAAACTTCTTCACCCTAGGTCTGTCCTCCATCCAGTTTCCTGTCGAGCCCATCACGGAAATGATCGCCTTTCAGTTCTGCCAGGAACTGCTGGAGGGCTGGCTGCGGGAACGCGAGATCCCCGGCAATGTGAATGAGCGCGTGCAGGCCATGCTGCCCGAGTTGCGGCTCACCGACGATTATCTGTTGGGTGACCGCGACCTGTTCGGGTCGCGCAGCGACTTCCATCCGGCGGAGCGCGAGATCGAAGATTTCGTGAACGAAGTGCGCCGCTCCATCCCGCAGAAGAATATCCTCAACTTCATCAATGAACGGCAAAAGCGCCTCATGGACGAGTACCGCTCGGCGGGAATCATCAAGTTCTTCCAGGATAAGCGGGACAACAGCCGGGGCGCGATCCAGGAGATCACCCGGTTGGTGCGCCGCAAAGTGTCCGGCATGCTCACCGATTCGAACCTGGGATGCGAATTCGCCTGCCGCGCCGTAGACGAACTGATCCGCCTGCTGGATTTGCGTCACCAAGCCTTCCTGGGCGTTCTGCAGGCGCTGCCGGCCCGCGAGAACGGGTCGCGAAAATCCCTGAACATCTTCGGCCGGGAGCTCACGATGGTGGAGTCCCGTCTCACCTTTCGCGAACGGGCACTGAAAGAAGCCTTGCAAAAGGTCTCGGAAGCGCTCAAGCAGAACCTGGCGGCGGCCGTGGCGAGCCGTTCGCACGAATATGGCCGCGTGGTTCTGGAAGGCGTCCTCGCGGACCTGCGCATTCTCAGACAGACTCTGCGGGAGTGGAAGAATGCAGTCACCCGCCTGCGCAACGACGCCGAGAACGAAGTGCGGCGCAACCGCAGCCATCTGAGCGGCAAGACGGCGAATCTCAAGGAGTTCAACGGCACCCTCCTCTTCGATGAAGAAAGGCACCGCTCCTTCTACAACTCGTTCGACGGGCCGGGGGCGATCCGGTTCATCCAGGAACAGCTCCTCAATACCGAGGCTGAAGCCGACGCTTTGGCCCTGCCGTTCCGCGCGGAACCCTTTGCCAAGACGGCGCATCGTGCCGCGCTCGACTGGCTGTATACCGTCAGCGTGGTTCGCGTGGCGGACCGCAATGTCGCCGACAAGTTGTTGGAAGAATATCCCGATACGGCGGAGCGGCGGCGGCTGCTTTCCGAGAACTTCCGCAAGTCGATGCCATTTCTGGTCATGGACCAGGTGCAGAAGCAGATTGGCGGCGGCCAGGGCGTGAGCTCATACAAATTCTCCCCCACAACGACGGCCAGTGTCATCGGCATGCTCGACGACGAATCCGGGCGGCTGCCGGGTGTCAGCGAGATCCAGAAAGATCTCCAGGCGGCCACCGGATTGCCGCGCGGCGAAATCCGCAAGATCGCGGACCGCCACCAGATCCTCTTCCTCCAGGAGGTTACCGCCTTCCCCCTGCGGCTGATCGCGGACGTGGCGACGCTTCGAGAACAGTACCGCAACTATACAAGCGACCCGCGTGCGATTCCTTTGCACCTGCAGAACCACTTCGATCCGCCACTTATGGATCTTTTCCTGGCCAGCGCCGAGGAGATCCGTGAATTCGAGCAGGCGGAGGAGCATTTTCTGCTCGGAAGGGTGGCTGGCGACATCCGTCTGGTAATGAATCGCCGCGAGATGCGCGAGGAAGTTCGCTACACTTATCCGGAAGCTGGTAGCGAGACCGTCGAGCGGCTGGGCTCGAACTGGGATGAGGCTCTTACATTCTGGCTCGCCGTCTCGAAAGAATCCCTGGCATTGCGCGCGCGCTTGGGCGCCACGATGAAAGGCCGGCAGAGCGCGCTATCCACCTTCTCCCGCAAACAGGAATTGGCGGCCCGGCTTAGCGAGTATATGGCGTCCATGAAGAGCGGGTTGGAACTCGGCGCAGACGATCCCGTCTACCAGCGTTATGATCGTATCCGGAAGCGCATCGTGAAGCGCTGGAACCTGCCTACCGATGCGCCGGCGGCAGAGACGGTGCGAAGCGAGGCGGAGACCCGGTTCCTGCAATTTGCGCGCGCAGCGTACTCTGGCCCTGGTCCGCTCTCGCCGCAGATGCGCGAAATGCTCGAACGGCAACGGGAGAGCCTGAAACTGACTGCCGAACAAGCCAGCCCGCTGCTTGCGGAGGCAGCCGGCGCGTCCGCGGAGTCGCGCGAGGAATCCGAATACCGCCAGATGTTCGAAGCATTCTATCAAGGCGAAATGCCGCCGGATATCAGGGTTTTGCTGATTGAACGGCAGGTCGCTCTGGGGCTGCAACCGGAGCAGGTTCGCCGAATTGAGGCCGGCGTAAAGGAACGCCTGAGCCGGTCTCAAAGCGCGGGTAAGTAAAAGACAGGTGAGATCATGTTCAGACAAATCATCGGCAAGGAATGCAAGACTCCAGGATGCGATCAGGAAGGGCTCCTGGTGGCGTCCGGCGAGATATGCGAAAAATGCGCACTGCCTTTGAAACCGATCAAAAAGTGGAACCGCGGGATGATCGCCGCCGCAGGTTTCTTAGTGCTTGTGGCCGGCTCGGCGGCGCAGTACTTCAACGTGATGCTGCTGGGGCGCGGAGACTGATGTCTGAAACCGACCAAAGGAGTTGCGGCGATGCAACCTGAGACCCTGCCTCCCTTCCTTCGGGGGGTTCCGGAGATCACCAGCTACGACGGAGTGAAGGCGCTGCTCAAGTCGAGCGCGCTGGAGTCGGCGACCCATGAAGAATCGATCGACTTCGGCCGCCAGACGATCCTTACGATCGACGGCGAGGAACACTTCGACCGGCGGCGCCTCGAGGCGCCGATGC
>Ga0209333_1000502_pt1 | contig 21639 bp, 13 predicted proteins | sample BlaSpr_A8_OM2_O3_FD_187982 | JGI IMG/M metagenome (GOLD analysis project Ga0209333, IMG submission 187982) | Forest soil microbial communities from Thunder Bay, Ontario, Canada - Black Spruce, Ontario site 2_A8_OM2_O3 (SPAdes) (version 2) | ecosystem: Environmental > Terrestrial > Soil > Boreal... | reverse complement strand
CAGAGAACCGGGAAAATAACCCTTGCAAGGCCATGACGTTGCCTCTCTTCCTGCTGTTCGCGCAGGTAAGAGGGCCAGCGGATGTTCCGTGATCTTGTGGTCAGGGGCGGGGTCGAACCGCCGACCTTCCGCTTTTCAGGCGGACGCTCGTACCAACTGAGCTACCTGACCTTGGCTGCGCCGACTCCGGCCGCAGCGCCGCCGAGCCGAGCGGTCCTGACGGGATTTGAACCCGCGACCTCCACCTTGACAGGGTGGCGAGCACTCCGAGCTGCTCTACAGGACCATGCTGCGCTGGCTGGCCGCCAGCAGTGCCCCCAACGGGATTCGAACCCGTGCCGCCGCCTTGAAAGGGCGGTGTCCTAGGCCACTAGACGATGGGGGCTCGACGGTCATTCGCCGCCGTGGCCCGTGGCGCCCGCCGTCGGGGACCGCCCCAGCATAGGGGACGAACCGCGCTGCCGGCAAAGCGCTTGGCCAGTGCATCACACTTTGCGCGCATCGAGCACCAGGCCCGCGCACGGCACCGGGCCGAGAGCGGGACCGGTCCGGCGGCGAGGCGCCCCGTGCGCCGCAGGCGGGGCGTCCGTGCGCCGCGGGCGAAGGCTGGATCTATGGCTTGCGGTTCTTGTTGACCAGGTTCTCCGCGATCGACGTCTTTTCGCCCTCCTCCGGGATCACGACCCAGGCTGCCAGGTAGGCAAGCGCGCCAAACCCAGCGGAGAACACCGTGACCACGGCGAGGATCGCGCGGATCAGGTTGGCGTCGATGCCGAAGTACTCGGCCAGACCCGAGCAGACGCCCGCCACGATGCGGCCGTCGCGGGTGCGAACCAGCATCTTGTTGCCGTTAACGTTGCTCATGCCTGCCATCATGCCCGATTCGGGGTGAGCTAACGAAACCCGGCAGAGACAGGCCGCATGGCGCCCGCATACCCTGGCGGCACGGGTAACGAGGAAGGATCCGGCCATGTCGCCAAGCACCGAGACCGCGACCGGCATCGCAGCCACCGACCTGCTCCGCATCGACGATGAGCTGAGCGAGGAGGAGCGCCTGGTCCGCGATACCGTCCGGGCGTTCGCCGCCGAGCGGATCTTGCCGTTCATCGCCGACTGGTTCGAGGCCGGAACGCTGCCCCGGGAGCTCGCGCCGGAACTGGGCAAGCTCGGCCTGCTCGGCATGCACCTGACGGGGTACGGCTGCGCGGGCATGGGGCCGGTCGCATACGGCGTCACCTGCCGCGAGATGGAGGCCGCCGATTCCGGACTGCGCAGCCTGGTCTCGGTGCAGGGGTCGCTCGCGATGTTCCCGATCTGGAAGTACGGCTCGGAGGAGCAGAAGCAGGAGTGGCTGCCGAGGATGGCGGCCGGCGAGGCGATCGGCTGCTTCGGCCTCACCGAGCCCGATCACGGCAGCGACCCGTCCGGCATGCGGACGAACGCGAAGCAGGACGGCGGCGACTGGGTCCTGAACGGCTCCAAGATGTGGATCACGAACGGGTCGATCGCCGACATCGCCGTCGTGTGGGCCTCGACGTCCGACGGCATCCGCGGCTTCCTGGTGCCGCGCGCGGCGCGGGGGTTCACCAGCCGGAACATCCACAAGAAGCTCTCGCTGCGCGCGTCGGTGACCTCCGAGCTGCACTTTGACGACGTGCGCCTGCCCGCCGATGCCGTGCTCCCCGGGGTCACCGGGCTGAAGGGCCCGCTGTCCTGCCTGTCCGAGGCGCGGTTCGGGATCGTGTGGGGCGTGACCGGGGCGGCCAGGTCCTGCTACGAGTCAGCCGTCGAGTACGCCACGACCAGGGAGCAGTTCGGACGCAAGATCGGTGGCTTCCAGCTGACCCAGGGCAAGCTGGCCTGGATGCTGGCCGACCTGGCCCGGGCCCAGCTCCTCGCGCTGCACCTGGGGCGGCTGAAGGAAGCCGGGAAGATCACGCCGCAGCAGGTCAGCCTCGGCAAGATGAGCAACGTCCGGACCGCGATCGAGATCGCCCGGCAGGCGCGGACCGTGCTCGGGGCGAACGGGGTGACCCTCGAGTACCCGGTGATCAGGCACGCGAACAACCTGGAGTCGGTGCTCACCTACGAAGGCACCGAGGAGATCCACACGCTGGCCCTGGGCCAGGCGATCACCGGGATCTCGGCCTACCGCTGAGCGAGCCGCCGAGCGGGATGGGGCGCCCCGGGCGCGCGGAGACACGGGAGACACGCGAGCGGAGACACGGGAGACACGGGAGACACGGTGAGAGGGCCGGGGAGGTGAGCGGGCGGCTCGCGGACCTGCTCAGCGACGCGGCCGCGGGCAGGTTCCCGCCCCCGGACGGGAGCGTCACGATCCTGCCCCAGCCGTCGCGGCGGGACGCCGGCGTGATCGCGTTCACGGCACACTCGGTGGTCTTCGTCGACCTCGACCCCGCGTGGGTCCGCGGCCTGCTGCCGCCCGGGGACCTGTCCGGGCCGTTACTGCCGCCGTTCCTGCAGGCCCTGTCCGTCGCGACCGGGCGGCGCATGAACAGCACTGACCTGCTGTGCGTCGCCGCGCCGGAGCCCGGCTCGCCCGAGATCATGCTGACCCCGGCCGTGCCCTCCGGCCATCCCCGAGTGGTACGGGCGCTGCGGCACCGGGACGGCGTCCGGGTCTGGGAGACACCCGGCGCGATCGTGTCCATCGGCCGCGGGGTGGCCGGCCGCTGGGAGGTCGCGCTGGAGGTTGAGCCCGGCTACCAGGGCAAGGGCCTCGGCCGCGAGCTCGCCGCCGCCGCCAGGCACCTGGTGCCGGAGGGCACGCCACTGTGGGCCCAGATCGCCCCGGGCAACGCGGCTAGCGTCCGGGCCTTCCTCGCCGCCGGGTTCCGGCCGGTCGGCGCCGAGGCCATGCTGCCGCTCGCCTGACGCCGCGGAAGCCGCCCTGGGGGCGTCAGGGTCGAAGAACGATCTTTCCGAGCGTGTGCCCGTGCTCGAGCTCCCGGTACGCGTCCTGCACCTTGTCCAGCGGGTAGACGTTGGCGATCGGTATCTCCAGCAGCCCGCGGTCGACCAGGCCGGCCAGCTCGCCGAGCACCCCGGCGCTGGCTCCGGCGGCGTTGCCGTCGGTCTTCACGCCGTACTTCGCCCCGGCCTGGAAGTCCGCGATCGTGTCGATCCGTTCCGCCCGGACGCCGAGGTCGAGCGCCAGCTCGACGTAGCCGCCGCCGTGGGTGTCGAGGAACGCGTCCACCGCGGTGCCGGCCGCGGACCTGATGCGGTCCGCCACGCCCTCGCCGTATGTGACCGGGATCACGCCGTGGCTGGACAGCCATTCGTGGTGCTGCTCGCTGGCCAGGCCGATCACCGCGGCCCCGGCATTCTTGGCAAGCTGCACGGCGATCGTCCCGACGCCGCCCGCGGCGCCGGAGACCACGACGGTGTCGCCCTGGCCGACCGAGACGGCCCGGACCATCGCGTACGCGGTCGCGCCGGCCACGTACATCGACCCGGCGGCCTCCCACGACACGCCGGCCGGCTTGGGTACGAGATGCTCGGCATCGGCCAGCACGAGCTCGGCGTGCGCCGCACGGTTGTCCGTCCACCCGAGGACGTCGTCGCCGATGGCGAAGCCGGTGACGCCTCCGCCCCGCTCGTCCACGATGCCCGCGAGGTCACTGCCCTCACCGGACGGGAACGTGGACGGCCACTGCTGGGCCAGGGCACCCGACCGGATTTTGGCCTCGCCCGGGTTGATCGACGTGGCCTTCACCCGGACCAGCACCTGCCCGGGGCCGGGGACCGGGCGTTCCACGTCGACCACCCGCAGGACGTCTATCCCCCCGTACTGATCGAACCTGACAGCCTGAGGCATCCCCAGCTCCTTTCCACGGCGCACCGGTCTCCGGAAACTGCCGGCCGCCCCGTTCTATGCCCCGGCGCGGGTGCGACGATGTGCACGTGAGCCATGCCCCCCAGGTCACCGACAACCAGGCCGAGTCCCGGTTCGAGCTGGACACCGACGGCCACGTCGCCGTGCTCATGTACCGCCGCAACGGGAAGCGGCTCGTCCTCATCCATACCGATGTACCCGCTGAGCTCGAGGGACACGGCATCGGTGGCCGACTCGTCGTGGCCGCGATCGACCGGGCCGCCCGTGAGGGCCTCACGATAGTGCCGCTGTGCCCATTCGCTCGTGATTGGCTGGAACGCCACGCCGACCAGGCAGCCAGGGTAGCGATCGACTGGGATTAGCGGCTGTCGGCACAACCGGTACTGATGTCGCCATAATGTCTAGATGTATAGCTTTCAAGCGCCGCTACCGAATGGAATTCGGTGTCGGATTAGTGCGCTATGACACAGCTTAAGCTGGACGTAAGATTGTATTAAGCAGAAGATTCTGAGAAAAGGACCGATTCGGGTAACGCGCTGGCATGCAACAGGGTGATACTGGCCGCGAGTCCACCTGGAGTCCCCAAGCGGGCACACCCAGGACGGCCGGGCCGGTTGGGGGGCGCGTAAGGACCGAGCGAAAGCCAGTTCCGGGCGTGCGGCTTGAGGAGCCGAATTGGTACCGGAACGCTTGCCGCCAGCGCCGTCCCGGGCCAACGATGGCCGCGACCTCGCTGCGGGCGCTGGGCTCCCTTCATCACTCATGCCGGAAGTGAGTGCTTCGGGCAGCAATTCGCGTGACACGTCGACGCGGGTGTGTCACGGCAGCCGTTGCCCATGAGGTAATCAGAAATTGCTGCCCGGAATTCCGGAACGCCTGTAGTCCGAAATGATCGACTACAGCCATGCATCCCGGAGGGCAATCGTGAAGTCGCTGCTACGAAAGCACGGCCGTATCTTAAAGTACATCGCGGTCGGTGTCACTTGCTTTAGCGTGCAGTTCGCTGCGCTGACGGCGCTCATTCACCTGGCCCTGTATCGGCCGCTGGCGAATTCGATAGCATTCGCTGCGTCAGCGCAGCTCAATTTCATGCTCAGCTCCAAGCTGACTTGGGGCGACCGGCCTGCCCGCGGCTGGCGCAGCGTCGGCCGACGATGGGCCGCCTATAACGGCACCGCGTTGCTGTCGCTGGCGTGCGACAGTGTGGTCTTCGCCGTGTGCTACCGCACGATCGGTACCACGGCGGCCGCCGCCAGTGGCGTGCTCACCGCCACGGGCCTCACTTATCTGGTGTGCAATTGGATGATCTTCCGGTCCCGCGCAGCCGTGGCGCGGGAGCCGGGTCCGGCGCCCGGCGGGGTCGTGCCCATCGGGGTCATAGCCCTCGGCCAGATCCCGGCCCAGCGCAGCAAGGCCCCAGAGGGCAGCCTGGTCGGCGCGGGGGGCCTTGCAGTGGCCGAACCACCGCGCCGCACAGTGCGGGCGGCGCGCGGCACCCCGTTGGACCGGGGCGTCACCGTGGTTCTGCCCGCGTACTGCGAGGAGGCCAACCTGCCCGCGACCGTCGAGGACATGCTGTGCACGCTTCATGCGGCCGGCGAGCCGCACCAGATTGTCATTGTCAACGACGGAAGCCCGGACGCGACCGGCGAGGTGGCCGAGGCGCTCGCGGCCAAGTACCCGGGGCGCATCGACGTTGTGCACCACGAGGTCAACCGCGGCTACGGCGACGCTGTTCGGACAGGTATCCGCGAAGCGCTGGAACGGACAAGCTCACGCCGGCTCTTCCTGACCGACTCCGACGGCCAGTTCGCAGCGTCCGACCTGCCCGGATTCATCGAGGAGGCGCGCACCGAGCGAGCCGACGCGGTGATCGGCTTTCGGACGCGCCGCGCCGATCCGATGATGCGCAAGGTCAACGCGTTTCTGTGGGGCTGGGCCTGCCGCGTGCTGCTGCGGCTACGGGCCCGCGATATCGACTGTGCTTACAAACTCATCGACCGGCGTGTACTGGACGGCGTTCAGTTACGCGGTGCCGCCGCCACGATCTCCCCGGAACTGTTATTGCGGCTGGAGGACCAAGGCGCCCGGGTGCTGCAACGGCCGGTACAGCACTTCCCCCGCCTGCATGGTGAGCAGACCGGCGCGAAACTGTCGGTCATCCTCGTCTCGCTGCACGGGCTGCTCGACCTGTGGCTTGAGCACGCCGGCGCCGGATGGGCTGGCCACCTCAGCAGACGGGTGATCGGCGCGAGAGACGCGACGCTCTGGTGGCTGACCGCGACGGCGGCAGTGACCTCCGAGGCGGCGTTCCTCTATTTCGCCAGGCGCAACGTGGTGCTCGCCTATCCGGACGCGATCTCCCACCTGCTGATCGCCCGGCGCGTGGTGGCGGCCTCAACACCCGGCGTGGCGCAGCTCGGCGCGGTCTGGCTGCCACTGCCACACCTGCTGACGCTGCCGGTCATCTGGATCAACCCGTGGTACTACTCGGGGCTCTCCGGCAGTCTCGTCTCGATGGCCTGCTACGTGCTGACCACCCGGTATCTATACCTGACCGGCCGGGGCCTAAGCGGCAGCAGGATCGCGGGCCTGTTCGCGGCGGCGTTCTTTGCCGCGAACCCGAACGTGCTCTACCTGCAGAGCACCCCCATGACCGAGCTGTTGCTCATCGCGTGTATCGCCGCGACCGTCTACCACCTCATGCTCTGGTGCCAGACCGGCTCGTATCAGCAGCTCGGCGCCACGGCCGTCGCGGCCATGTTCGGGACGTTGAGCCGGTACGAGGCCTGGGTCATCGACGTCGCGGTGATCATCGTCGTCGCCTGGGTGGCCTGGTGCCGGTCGCCGCGTGGCAGGCTGCGCGAACGGCTGCGCCATGTGGAGGGGCACGTGATTTTCTACGGCCTCTTGGCTTTCAGCGGGATCGCGGGCTGGGTGGCATGGAACGCCGCGATCTTCCATAACCCCCTGTACTTCCAGGACGGGGCCTTCGCGAAGTCGTCGCTGTGGGTCGCGCCCAGCGACGTGGCGGTTGGGCACTGGCGGGTGGCGGCCGAGACGTACCTCTACGCGATGGCGGACAACGTCGGGTGGCTCGCGCTCGCGCTCTCGGCGGCCGGCCTCTGCTTCTACCTGGCCAAGACCCGGCTCCGACCGGAGTCGCTGGCCCCGCTGGTCCTGCTCGTGATCATCCCGTTCTACGTTTACGCCCTGTACGCCGGGCAGCGGCCGCTGCACGTCATGCAGATCAATGGCGACCTGTACAACGTCAGGTTCGGCGTGCTGACCGCCCTGCCCGTGGCGCTATTCCTGGCCTATCTGACGGTGGCCGTGCAGCAGTCACCCCGGCGCTGGCTGCGGGCCATCTTGTACCTGGCGGTTTGCGGCGCTGTCGTCGCAGCGACCGTGCTCGTCGCCGCGGGCGGCGTCGACACGCTGAAGGAGCCCGAGGTCTTCCAGGCGTCAGCCAGCCAGCTAGCCAACGACCGGGCAGCACAGTGGCTGCGCACTCACTACCACGGCGGCAAGGTGCTCATGGAGTCGTTCGGCAACGAGACCGTGACGTTCGAGTCCGAGATTCCGCTCGGCTCGATCATCTACGAGGGCAGCTACCGGCAGTGGCTGCCTGCATTGCACGACCCGTTCGGCCACGGCATTCGCTGGATCTACATGAGGCGCGCGCCCGGCGGCACCGACGAGGTATGGCAGGCGCTGCACGGCAGCAAGGAGCTCGCCCATTACGCGCTGGTCTACGCGGATTCTGACCGGCTCATCTATCGCGAGAGGTGAGAACAGAATGACCCAGCCTCCGGAGGCCACGACCCTCGACTGGGCGGAGCCGCACGCGCCAGGCATAACCGATGGCCAGGTCTGGCGCGTGCAGCCGCTGCCAGAGGAGCTGAGCGCCCGCCGATTGCTGAGCAGCGGGCAGGCTGGGACGCTCGCGGCCCTCGGCGCCTGCGCCGTGGCGACCGCCGCCGCGCGCGCGGCCGGATACGGTCCGTCACCACTCTGGTGGGCGCAAACGGCTGTCGCCGTCGTCACCGTAACCTACGTTCTGCTCATCGCCTTCAAGTTCGTGCTGGTGCTGGCTGCCGGGAAGGCACCAGTGCTGCGTCCCGGCACAGCGGCCTGTCCCGCCGTTTCCGGCCGCGAGCTGCCCGGCTACACGCTGCTGGTGCCGCTCTACCGGGAGGAGAAGGTGGTCCCGGCGCTCGTCGCCAAGCTGTCCGTCCTGCGGTATCCGCCGGACCGGCTTCAGGTGCTGCTCCTGGTCGAGGAGGATGACGACCCGACCAGGGCTGCGCTCGCCCGGATTGACCTCGGCCCGCAGTTCGAGGTGGTCTTGATCCCGCCGAGCGATCCCCGGACCAAGCCCAAGGCGTGCAACCTCGGTCTGGAACAGGCGCGCGGCGAGTTCTGCGTCATCTACGACGCCGAGGACCGGCCCGAGCCGGACCAACTGCGCAAGGCGGCAGCAGCGTTCCGGTCGCTGCCGGACTGGGTCGTGTGCGTCCAGGCTGAGCTGCAGTACTGGAACCCGGACACCAACTGGCTGACCCGCTGCTTCGCGGCCGAGTACGCGCTGAACTTCAGCCTGTTCCTGCGCGGGCTTGACCGGTACCGGCTGCCAATACCGCTGGGCGGGACGTCCAACCACTTCCGCACCGACGCGCTGCGCCGCCTGGGCGGGTGGGACCCGCACAACGTGACCGAGGACGCCGACCTCGGCATCAGAATCGCCCGGCGGGGCTGGGGAGTCCGGATGATGACCTCGGTGACCGAGGAGGAAGCGAACAGCCGGGCCGGGAACTGGCTGCGGCAGCGCAGCCGGTGGATCAAGGGCTACTACCAGACCTGGCTGGTGCACATGCGCTCGCCGGGACAGCTAAGGCACGAACTCGGCACACGGCGATTTCTCAGCCTGCAGGCGACGCTGGGCATGGCCACGCTCACCACGCTGGTCAACCCGTTCTTCTGGGCCCTTACCGCGATCTACCTCGTCGACGGCCCCTCGCGCATCGCGCCACTGTTCCCGATGCCCGTGCTCTACCTGGGCGTGCTGGCGATGCTCGGTGGCAACCTGCTCATGGTCTACAGCCTGATGCTGGGCTGCATGGAGCGCGGCCTGCTGGGCGCCGTCCGGGCACTGCTGGCGGTGCCGGTGTACTGGGCACTGATGAGCGCTGCGGCGTACAAGGCGCTCTACCAGCTCCTCCATCCCGGGAGGCGGCACTACTGGGAGCTGACCGAGCATGGTCTGGTCACCGAGCAAGACTCGGCCGGGTCTCGGCCATAGCGCGGCTAGGGCGTCACCGAGACGTTGTCGAACGTCGAGGCGTTCAGCTGATTGTTGTTGTGCGAGCAGACGAACAACCCGATCGTGGCCGCGGCCGTCATCGTCACCGTGACCGAGGCCACCTCGGTCCACGTGGACCCGTCGGGCGAGGTGTACGCGGTGAATGTGTTCCCGCTCCGCTGCAGTTCCAGCCAAGCATTCGGGAACGCGAACTCGCCGCCGTAGATGTCGGTGTTGAACCCGTACTGCAGGTGCACGCCGTTGCCCGGGGTGACCGCGAGCAGCACGTACGGGGATCCCGCCGCCGTCGACTGCTTGATGATGATGCCGGACTTCGCCCACGGGTCGGTGATGTCCTGTGAGGTGACTCGCGCGATGATGGTGCCGTTGCCATCCAGGGGCTGGCTGACGTACTGCATCTGATCGTCGGATCCCCAGATGTCGGCGCCCGAGCCGTTGAGGGTGAACACACCGCCGTCCGCTGTGTAGTTTGCCGAGCCGGGGATCGCCGGGCCGCCGATGTCCCCGTTCGTCCACGGCGTTGGCAACGGTCCACCGCCGAGCGGGGTGATGGTGACGTTGTCGAACGTCGTTGTGTTCAGCTCCGAGCCGTTATGCGCGCAGACCACCAGGCCGGCCGTGATGGTGCCGGTCATGGAAATCGTGGCCTGGCCGATCTTCACCCAGTTCAGCCCGTCGTTTGACGCGTAGGCCGTGAACACGGTCCCGATCTTGTCCAGCCGCACCCAGGCGTTCGGGAACGCGTAGCTGTTACCGCCCGTGCTGTTGGCAAAGCCCCACTGGAAGTTCACGCCGTGCCCGGGTGTCACGAAGACCGCCGCGTACGCCGATCCGGCGGTTGTGGACTGTTTGATGATCACTCCCGACTTGGCCCAGTCGCTGGTGTCGGTCTGCGAGGTGATCCGGGCAACGATGCTGAGGTCGCCGGTCAGGGGCTGCGACACGTAGTTGAACTGGTCGGTGGACCCCCACACGTCGTTTCCGCCGCCCTCGACGGTGAACGTAGAGCCGGCGTAGGAGGCTGACCCGGCCGGCGTCGAGCCGCCCACGTCACCGTCTGACCAGGGATACGGCAGGCCCGCCTGGGTGCCGGTGCCGGTGATGGCGACATCGGAGAAGACCGTGGTGTTGGACTCGACCGTGTTGTGCGAGCACACCACCATCCCGGCCAGCAGAGTTCCGGACAATGCGCTGATTGTTACGGTCGAGCCAGGGAAAGCAGTCCAGTTAACGCCGTCGCTGGAGGTGTACGCGGTGAAGGTATCGCCGGACCTGCCGACCTGCAGGTAGCTGGGCGCGGTCGCGGAGACGCCGGTTACCTGGGAGGTGTCACCGTTCTGCTCGCTGCGGTACTGCACGACCACGCCGTTGCCGGGGGTGAGCAGGACCGAGTAGTACGGCGCGGACGGTGAGTCGGTCAGCCGGACCATGAGACCCGACTTCGCCCATGGGTCGGTGTCGGACTGCGACGTGACCTCGGCGGTGACCGTGCCGTTGTAGGCCTGCGGTTCGGAGATCAGCCGCATCTGGTCCGACGTCCCCCACATGTCGCCGCCACCGCCCTGGATGGCCCATGTCCCGCTGCTCAGCGTCTGGCTGCCGGCCGGTGTCGGGTAGCCGATGTCCTCACACGCCCACCCGGAGGGGCACAGGTTGGGCGGCGCAGGCGCGGTATCGCTGATCGTGACGCCGGTGAACGTGGCGCCGCCGACTTCACTGGTGTTGTGTGAGGTCACGGCCAGCCCGGCCAGGATCGTGCCGGACAGGTTCGGCAGCGACACCGTGGAGTCCGGGATCGGGGTCCAGGCGCTGCCGTTGGTGGAGGTGTAGGCGGTGAAAGAGGTGCCGGACCTGGCGACCTCCAGATACGCGGGCGCGGCGCCGGATGGGTTGGCCTGTTGCGCCGCGATCCCGCCATCGGTGTCGCGGTACTGCACCTCGACGCCGTCGCCTGGCGTCACGTACGCGGCGTAATACGCGGCTCCCGGGTCGGTGCCGCCGCGCAGCATGACGCCGGCCTTGGCGCTCGGGTCGGTGTCGGACCGCGACGCGACGTCGGCGCTGACCGTGGCGTCGCCCGGCACGCTCTCCCAGACGTAATGGAACTGGTCCGAGCTGGCCCAAATGTCCCCGCCCGCGCCGCTGACGGTCCAAGTGCCCCCGGACAGGGCCTGGTTGCCAACCAGGGCGGGGTTGCCCACGTCCTGGCAGCTCCAGCCCGATGGGCACGGGCTGGAGCTGGGTGCCGGCTGCGGATTTACCGTGGGTGAGCCGACGCTGACGCCGGTCACCGTGGCGGTCCCCGGCGTGCCCTGCGTTCCCGAACTCACCATCACCCCTGCCAGGCTGGCTGCGGGCATCGGCACCGTGGCACTGGTCCCCGGTATCAGCGTGTAAGACGTCCCATTGGTCGAAATGGCCGCCTGCAGCACATCGCCGGTGCGTTGGACCATCAGGTACACCGGCAGGGCAGGGCCGGCCTCGTCATAGGTGACCGAGGAATCACCGCCGAATGCTGTGCGGGACGCCACCATGACGGTATTGCCCGGCTCCTCGTACACCGCGTAATAGGGCGATGCGGGATCGTTGCTCTGCCGGATCATCACTCCGACCTGGGAGCCGCTCCCGGCGGGCTGCCCGGTAACCTCCGCGGTGACCTGGGCGTTCCCGGCGGTCGGCTCGCTGATCAGCCGGAACTGGTCGGAGGTGGGACCGACGCCAACGCCCCCCGCGGTGACTGACCAGGTCGAGCCGGAGACGGCCTCGCTACCCGCGGGCGATGACCCGCCAATGTCCTGGCAGGTGAACCCGGACGGGCAGTTCGGATCGGGCGGCGGGCTGGCGGGCGACGTGGACGGCAGCGCGAACGCGGTCACCTGCCCGGCGGTGCTCCCGGTGTAGATGACACCGTCAGCCACGGATGGGCCCGCGTAGATCTGGGAGCCGGTGTCATAGCTGTAGAGGCGAGCGCCGGTCGCAGCGCTGAGAACCTCGAGCACCGAGCCAGCGCCGTCCAGCACCATGCCGTTGTCGTAGGCGAGGGCACCAATCACCGGGCCCGGGGCGGCGTGCTGCCAGATGTACGCGCCGGTCGCCGGGTTGAGAGCGCGGACCGTGCCCGGGTATTCGGTGCCGTTGATGTCGCCGAGGTTGCCCGCCATGTACAGCTGGCCATCGCCGAACGCAGCCGAGGAGACGCTGCTGACCCCGCAGGTGGGACAGTCCCCGCCCACAGCGATGTTCTGCTGCCACACCGGGCCCGAGGCCAGGCTGGACTGGTTGAACGCGTACGCCTCACCGTTCTTGTTGGTCGCCGCGACCAGGTTGTCGCCGTTGGCATCGGTGAACAGCGTTGTCGAGGTGCCGAAGTCTGAGTCAAGGACGGTCTCATACTCGGGCAGCTTCCAGCTGTCCACCACCTCCATCGTCGACGGGTCGATGGCCAGAATCGCCTGCGCCCAGTGCTGTGTCGGCAGGTTCTCGGTGCCGGTGGCTGTGTAGATCAGGCCCGTGCTCGGGTTGTAGGCGGGCGACGTCCAGATTCCACCGCCGACCTGGCCGTTCGGCACCAGGTTTGCGGTGTTCTCGATCTCGTGCGTGGTGAGGTTGACCTTGAGCAGCTGTCCTTGGATCAGTGGGCAGTCACCGAGGCTGGCGACGCCCACGTAGGCGTAGTTCCCCACGATCAGCGGGCCGGACCAGTTGTAGTGGCCGTCGTAAATCCCCGGGCCAGTTCCGCCGACCCAGACCCGCCAGTCGACGGCGCCGGTCGACGAGTTCAGCGCGTACCAGTACCCGTCGCCGCCGCCGACGTACACGGTGCCGCCCGTCACGGTGGCCGGCGAGGAGACGCCAAGCTGCGGCGGGATGCAGGTTGGGTTGGCCGTGAGCACGCCCAGGTAGGTCTTCCAGATCAGCGCGCCGGTAGCCGCGTTGACCGCGTACTCATAGCCGTCCCAGGAACCGAAGTACGCCACACCGCCGGTTACCGTTGGGGTGCTCGCAACCGCGCCGCCGGTCTGGAACGTCCACAGCTTGGTCAGGGTCGGCGCGGTGCCGGTGCCGATCGTAGTGTCCGCAGATGCCGCCGTGCGCTCCACGTCGTGCAGGGACGTCGGCCAGGTGTCGGTCGTCGGCGTCTGCTGCGGAGCTGCGCGGCTGCCTCGGGAAATGTCTGCGCCGGCACCGGCCCGGGAGACCTCGGCGCCTGCGCGGGCCGGGGAGACGTGGGCGGCGAGGCCGGCCCGCGCCTGGACGGCAATGCGGGAGGCCGCCGCCGGTGCGGCAACCGCGGTAGCCAGCAGGACTGGCGCCGCTAACGCGACGGCCGACCGCAGGTGCCTGGTAATTCCCGGGTTGCTCATTGGGATGACCTCCGCCCGCACAAACTGGCGTAGGCCCGCTCACCATGAACGGACCACCGATGAGCCGGATCACGGAAGGCAGCAGCTCAACGTGCCTGACGCGGGTGAGGACCCGGAAAGACCAGCAGACTCGGCAGCGGCGCGCCGGAAGATGCGCTGCTATGGCCATGTCACCTGGTCAGCGCTGGACAGGCCAGCGCCGGTACTGATGATAGCCATCTGGCGCCGGCATCGACAGATGCGATTTCGTGCGGCTGCTGACCGTGAGCCCCGGCCGCGAAGCCCGTTCCTCCGTAGGCCGACGAATACGACATCGCAATGCGGCGTCAGCCAACCGAGCACCGCGGCCCGGGCCTGCCACCGGCGGCCTGCTGACCGACGTCGGGCCCGTCCCCGGCGCGCTCGGCTACGCCCAGACCGGCGACGTGGCGGCCCACCAGGGCGGCGGCGTGCAGCCGGTCGCGCTCGACGGGCTCAGCCCGGCCTTCGGCGACATCGGCCGGTCGGCGGGCCAGTATCCGTTCTGGACGGTCGAGTACCTCTACACCTGCGGCCGGGCCATCGGCCTGGCGGCGGCGTTCCTCAGATACCTCGGCGGCACCGCCGCCGTGTCCGACCTGGAGGCCGCCCAGTACACCCCCTGCCCCGCCGATCGGAGCGGCCGGGCTGGAGCACTGTGCGCGCAGGCCGGCCCGTGACCAGATGCCTGCTCGCTAGGCGCGCACCGCGTAGAGAACGTTGCCGCCGCCGAAGTAGACGATGCCGTTGGCGACCGCGATCCCCGATTCGATGACCGCTTCGCTCGTAGTTGGTTGAAACGCCAGGCCGACCAGGCGGCCAGGGTAGCGATCGACTGGGCTTCGCCGCGCGACGGCGGCGCTAAGCCCGGCCGCTCCCCCGCAGCAGGACGTCAGCGACCAGCGGGGGGTCGTCGGTCATGGGCACGTGGCCACAGCCAGGCAGCGGCACGAGTAGTGCCTCGGGCAGGTGGGCGTTGACCACCCTGGCCTGGCCGGGGAACAGCAGCCGATCGCGCGTGCCCCAAGCGATCATGACCGGCACGCCGGCCGGTATGGCGCCGGTGAAGTTCGTCATCCCGGCCAGGATCACGTGCAGCGCGTCGGTGGCGGCGAGGAACGCGGTCGTGTCGCCCAATGCCTGCTGCGGGGTCATCCGGGACGGCCTGCTCACGATCGCGCCATAGAGAATCGCCCGGCCAGCGGTGCTGCGGACGAGGGCCGGCGCGAACCTCTGGGTCCTGGCCCCGGCCAACTCCATGATCTTGAACACGGCCCGGTCGTAGGCGATCTCGCCACGGTTGCGCCAGAACCCGGCCGGAGACAGGGCGGTGACCGTTGCCGCGCGGCCTCGCACACCGGCCTCCAAGGCCAGGCGGCCACCAAGTGAGTTCCCTGCGACGTGCGGGCGGTCCAGGCCCAGCTCGTCAAGCAGCCGCGTCACCTCGGCGAGCATCGCGTCGAGCACCGGGCGGCCGGCCAGCGTGAGCGGCGGGGATTCCCCGTGTCCCGGCAGGTCGACCATGATGACGTCGCGGTGCGGCGTCAGCCGACCGAGCACCGCGCCCCAGGCCTGCCTGCGGTGCCCAACCCCATGCAGTAGCACCAGTGGCGGCCCGGAGCCGTAGCGCTCATACGCTAGACCCACCGACACTCCCTACTCGCCGGTAACAAGGCGATGTTACCCCGTAGGCATGGCGGGCACCAGAACGGCTCGCTAGGCGCGCACCGCGTAGAGAATGTTGCCGCCGCCGAAGTAGACGATGCCGTTGGCGACTGCGATCCCCGATTCGATGACCGCGGAGGTCGCGTACTCCCAGATCTTGTGGCCGTTTCGGGCGTTCACGGCGTACAGGTTCCCGGAGGAGTCGCCCGCGTAGACCGTCCCGTTGGCCACCGCGATCCCCGACTGCACCTGGCCGCTGGTGGGGAGCTTCCAGACCACCTTGCCGCCGCTGGTGCTCAGTGCGTAGATGTTGCCGTCGTCGCTGGCCGCATAGACGATCCCGTTGGCCACAGCGATCCCGGATGCGACCTGGCCGCCGGTTTGATACGTCCAGGCCTGACGGCCATTGCTGGCGTTCAGGGCATAGATGCTCTGGCCGAAGCTGCCCGCGTACACGACGCCGCCCGCGAACGCGACCCCCGAGGTTATCTCGCCGTTGGCGGGGAAGCTCCAGATCACCTTGCCGCCGCCGCCGTGCAGGGCGTACACGTCGCCGCCGCTGGTGCCCAGGTACACGACGTGGCCGGCCAGGGCGATCCCGCGCATCCCTTCGCCGTCCTGGCCCAGGTCCCACTTCTTGGTGCAGTTGCTAACGCTCAGCGCCATGATGATGGTGCCGAGCCCGCTGGTGTATACCGTGCCGTCGGCCACCCCGACCGACGCCGCGGAGACGCTTTGCGCGGGGTAGCTCCAGATCTTGGTGCCGCTGCTGGCGTCCAGGCTGAACAGGTCGCCTTCAAAGCTGGATGCGTAGACGGCTCCGCCCGCCACCGCGATCCCCGTCTGCACCGCGTCGCCGGCCGCGTAGGACCAGACCCTGTCGCCGTTGTGGGCGTTTACGGCGTAGACGTTGTTGTCGGTGCTGCCGAAGTACACGACGCCGTTGGCGACCACGACCGGCGACTCGATGATGTTGCCGGTGCCGAAGGACCAGACCTTCTTGCCCGAAGCCACCGCACCTGCGGACGGCGTCTGCTGTGTGGCTGCGTGATGCGTCGGCCTGGCTGCGGGTTTCCTGCCGGTGCTTCCGTTGCTGTGACTACCGGCCAGGTTCCCCGGTTTGCTCCCGCGGGTGAGTTCCCAGGCCGCTCCGCCCGCCCCCGCCGCGGCCGTCAGCCCGAGCGCCACGAGCAGCCTGCGCCGCGTCACGCCGTCCTTGGGGCCTGGGCGTCCCGCCAGGTCGCCCGGCAAGGCCGGGAACGGAAATTGGACAGCGGTCCGGTAGCCGTCGGGAAACGCGGCAGGCGGCTGCGTCGCCAAGCCCGGCGACGGCGCTAAGCCACGGGACGGCGATGGCGCTAAGCCAGGGGACGGCGCCACCGAACCCTGCGCCGCAATAGCGCCCGCGGCGGCCCCCGCTGGACCTCCCCCGGCCAGCCCGTCCCCGTGGCCGGCTCCCGCCACCAGCCCGGTCGCGTCCAGCCCCAGGTCCGCCGCGCCAACGGTCAGCGCCCCGGGCCCGATCGCCAGTTCCGCGGCGCCGACGGTGAGCGGCCCCGGGCCGCCGGACGCCGCGCCCGCGTGCGGCGCGGCCATCGTGGCGGGCGGCGGAGCTGAGCCAGCCGCCTGCGCCGCGCTCGCCGGCTGCGCCGCGCCCGCAGACTGCGGCGCCACGGTCTCGGCCACCGAGGGTGCCGCGGGCATCTCCGTGCTGAGCTGCTCCTGATACGAGCCAATCAGGCGGGTCACCGCCACCGGCCAGAACGAGGTCAGCCCGGTACTCGCGTCCGGCTCCAGGCCCGCGGCGACGGCGTCAACCAGCCACGCCAGTGTGGGGCGGTCGGCGGGCGCCTTGGCCAGGCACGCTGCCGCGACCTCCCGCAGGCCGCGGGGTACCCCGTCGAGCGCCGGCTGGGTGTGCACGACGCGGTAGAGCACGGATGCGAGCTGGCCATCCCCGAACGGGCCGGCCCCGGTGGCGGCGAACACGATCACGCAGCCCAGCGAGAACACATCGCTCTCGGGCCCCACCCGCGCGCCCTCAGCCTGCTCCGGGGACATGAACGAAGGCGTGCCGATGATCAGGCCGGTCGACGTCATCCTGGTGCCCTCGAACGCCGCGGAGATCCCAAAGTCGATCACCCGCGGGCCGTCGGTGGCCAGCAGCACGTTGGCTGGCTTGAGGTCGCGGTGCACCAGGCCCGCGGCGTGCACCGCCTGCAGCGCCTCCACCAGCCCGGCGGTCAGCTTCCACACCGACGGTTCGGGCAGCGGGCCTGCCGCGGCGATCACGCCGGCCAGAGATGGCCCGGGCACGAACGCCGTCGCCAGCCACGGCGGGTCGTCATCCGGCCCCGCCGCCGTCACCGGGGCGGTGTAGGCCCCGCTCACCGCCTTGGCCGCGGCCACCTCCCGGCGGAACCGGGTGCGGAACATCGGGTCCTTGGCCAGCTCGGGATGGATAACCTTCACCGCGACCGCACGGCCCGCCGGGGAGTAGCCGAGGAACACCTGTCCCATGCCGCCGGAACCAAGCCGGGCGCGCAGCCGGTACGCCCCCACCTGCCAGGGATCTCCTGCCGCCAGTGGTTCCACGGGTTTCTCCTATCGCCGCAGGGGTGCGACATCACTGACACGTAGCGGGAGGCCGATGTGTTCACCCGGTTTTGGGTGACATCTACGGTGGCATCATGAGCAGGCCGCGGGCGAGCTTGGCGGCCGGCCGCCTGGCCGGCCTGTCGCCGCGCCGCAGGCTGCTCGTCGCCGGGATCGGAGTGATTCTGGCCGCCGCGGTCGTGGCGGGCGTCGTCGCCACGGTCGGCGGCCCGAGCGGCCCGTCCGGCTACCCGCCCCAGGACCGGCCCGGCCCGGTGCTCCTCGTGCCCGGCTACGGCGGCCAGACCGCCTCGCTGTCCGCGCTGGCCAAGCGGATCCGGGCTACCGGGCGGCAGGCCATCGTGGTTCGCATGCCCGGCAACGGGACCGGAGCCCTTGACGCCGACGCCAGCGTGCTGAACGAGGCGGTCACCCGGGCTCTGGCCAGCGGCGCGCCATCGGTCGACGTGATCGGCTACTCGGCCGGCGGCGTGGTCGCGCTGCTGTGGGCGCGCCAGGACGACGGCGCGGCCAAGGCGCGCCGGGTGATCACCCTCGGCTCGCCGTACCACGGGGCAAAGATCGCCGCCGGGGCCGAGGGGTTCGTGCCCGGCGCGTGCCCGCCGGCGTGCCAGCAGCTCGTGCCGGGCAGCAGCCTGCTCGCCCAGCTTGACGCGGCTCCGGCGCCCGCGCGGCCGCGCTGGATGTCGCTATGGACTACCGATGACCAGGTGGTCACCCCGCCGGGATCGGCCCGGCTGCCCGGCGCGATCGATGTGCCGATCCAGTCGATCTGCCCCGACGAGCGGATCAGCCACGGCCAGCTGCCGACCAACCCCGTCGTCACCGAGATCGTGCTGCAGGCGATCGGTCCTGGCCCGCTTCGCGCCCCAACCCCGGCCGACTGCGCGGGCTGAGCCTTGGTCGCGGCCGGCGAAGCCGGATCGCTGCGGTGGATAAGTGGGCGGCCGGCGGTGCCTCGGATAAGTTGGCCGCCGACGGGGCCTCCGATAAGTTAGCCGCCGGCGGTGCCTCGGATAAGTTGGCGGCCGACGGCACGAGTTCGGGCTCCTCTGGCGCCGGGCCGGGCGGCCCGCCGGGCAGGTGCGGGGTCCACTGCCTGGTCACGCACAGCACGATCAGGCCGAGGGCGGCGGCGAGCAGCACCAGCGGTGCGATCGCCACGATGCTCCAGTGGTGCAGCAGATCGAGCACGTGGCCGGGCGGGTTTGTCGGGTTGCCCGGAGTGTTGGGCAGCGAACCCACCGCGACCCGCGCGATCACCAGCCAGTCGATCCTGGTGGCGGGGTAGAACATCAGCAGCACGATGATCATCGTGTCGTACCAGGGGAACTGGTAGGGCCAGAAGAACAGCCACGCCACGCTGAGCACCAATGCGGCCCGGATCACCGGCCGGGTCGTGTCGCCCATCGGCATGCGCTTGAAGGTCAGCACCGCGACGGCGACGACCAGGACGGCCGCGATCTCGGCGAGATGCGGCCGGATGTCAGACCCCAGGATCTGGGTGTAGAAGCTGTCCGCGCTGGCCCCGTTGCGCCGGGCGGACAGGGCATGCACCGCGGGCAGCCCGAACCAGATGTAGCTCGGCAAGAGCACCACGAGCGCCCCGGCCGCAGCCGTAACCAGGCCCGTCAGCGACCGTCGCAGCACCCAGGCCAGGCCGAGGCCGAACAGCACGAAATTGGCCTTGATGTCCGCGGCGGCCCCGATCAGTACGCCGGCGGCCAGCACACGCAGCAGCGACGGCCGGGCGGTTTCCGAGTGCTGTCCGAGCACCAGCACGCCCAGCAGCCCGAACGCACCGGCCAGCACGTCGATGTGCCCGGCCGCGATCAGGTCCCACAGCAGCAGCGGGTTGATCGTCCAGAGCAGGTGGGCGCGCAGCCGCTGTGCCGGGTTCGAGCGCAGCATCCGGTCGGCGACGTACGCGACCACGCCGAACGCGATCGAGTCCCACAGCTTCAGCCAGAAGGTGATCCGGGCGGCGGAGGTGCCGCCGAGCTTCGCCGCAAAAAACTGCTCGAGCGTGCCGAGCGGCCCGTAGACGCTGTGGAACTTCTGCCATGTCGTCGGCACCGACCGGGCGATGGCGTCGTGCGTGGCGCGCAGCAGGTGCGGCGTGGCCACGTAGGGGCTGTGGCCGAGCAGCACGAGCCGGCCGTAGGCCGCGTAGTCGAACGCGTCCGTGGAGCCGGCCGGGGGAAACACGGTCAGCAGCACCACAGCGACCGCCGCCGCGATGAGGATCATCCGCACGCTCGGCCTGGCCCCGCGCTGCACCGCACCGAGCCCGGCGATCACGCCGAGCGCACCTATGAGCAGCGCGATCCACAGGGCGGCCATCGCCACCCCGGTGGACATGTGCAGGCCCGTCAGGTCCCAGGGCGGCCAGACGCCCGGCAGCTTTATCGGCGGATACATCCAGCTGTCGCGCACCGCGGACGCGGCAATCATGATCAGGATCGAGGAACCGATCCCGGCCATGGCCAGCCAGCTGAGGAGTCGCGCCCGGCCTGCCGTGGGCATCGCCTGCCCGGCGGTCGCCGAGCCCGGGCTTGCCCCTGTGGCACTGCGCATCCGGTTGCTCCTCCAGCCTTAGCGATCTGATTTTCACCTGCTGGCGACGACCGCCGCATGCACAGCACTGCAGGACGCTGATTAGGGGGCGTTCTCACGGCCTCGGCTGGCGCGGACCTGGGCGAACTGACCCTATTCGCGCTTGCAGCCTGGAGGCTTACCCAGGTGAAAACATCATAGTTGCACTCAGAAGGGTGCCCGGGTCATCCTTCCTGAGGATTTTCCTACCTTTGCCGAGGGATTACCTGTGTGTAATTCTTCGGCCAGCTCTTGGCCCGGGGCGCGATCAGCTCGTGATGTCCTTGGTCGCGAAGTTGGCCCAGGCGGCGGCGAGCAGCACCACGACGTACACCCCCTGGACGGCGAACCCGCGGTCGATGTTCCGCCACAAGATCGGCTGGCGGAAGAAGTCCACCCAGGCTAGCCAGTACCGGGTGGGCAGGTACGGGCTGACCGCGGCGGCGGCGTTCAGCGCGACGAGCACCTCGCTGGTCACCAGCGCGGCGAGCGCGCCCAGGGCGGCCGCGAGCGAGGAATCGGTGATCGTCGACAGGAACAGCGCGATCGCTCCGACGCCGAGCATCGACACGCCGATGAACGCGATCGCGCCGATGGTCCGCATCAGGATGTCCGCCGGGGTCAGCGCCGTGCCGGAAAGCGACGTCGCCGCGTGCGCGACGATGATCGTGGGGGTGGTCCCGCCGCCGGAGTTGGTCACGACCACCGGCTGCGACCCGAACAGCAGCCGCCCGGTGATGTAGGCCGTGACCGCGACGGCCACGACCGCGACCAGCGTGTAGACCACTAGCGCGGCGAGCTTGGCCGCCAGCAGCCGGGTCCGGCCGACCGGCCGGGCCAGGAGATAGCGCAGCATTCCCGAGCCAGCCTCGCCCGCGATCGCGTCGCCGGCCACGACCGCGACCGCCACCGGCAGGAAGATCGGCAGCACGATCGCGAGCGCGGCCGCGGGGTACAGCGAGCCGTTGGACAGCACGGCCGACAGCAGCGTCGGTCCCTGCCCGGGCGGCGGCACGACGTGGGTGACCGCGACGAACACGGCGACCAGCACCGGGAGGCCGCACAGCAGCCCGATGCTGACCCAGCTCCTGGGCCGCCGCACCAGCTTCAGCAGCTCCACTCTGATCACGGCTCGGCCCCGCCCTGGCCGGCCGTCCCTGGCTCCGCCGCCCCGGGTCCCGCCGCTTCGGGTTTCGCGC
>Ga0209333_1000501_pt1 | contig 21642 bp, 29 predicted proteins | sample BlaSpr_A8_OM2_O3_FD_187982 | JGI IMG/M metagenome (GOLD analysis project Ga0209333, IMG submission 187982) | Forest soil microbial communities from Thunder Bay, Ontario, Canada - Black Spruce, Ontario site 2_A8_OM2_O3 (SPAdes) (version 2) | ecosystem: Environmental > Terrestrial > Soil > Boreal... | reverse complement strand
ATATCCATAACCTCCGTATCCCGCACCGGACATTGCGACTGGCGCGGGGAAGCCGTACTTCAGGGCTTTGTGAAAGCGCTGGGCCTTGTGAAGGGGCTTGAGCCCGCAAACCCCCAGGAGCGCCGTATAGCGATTGAGAACTGGGTGGCCGCCGGGACGCTATCGGAGGTGGAGGGCAAGGCGGCGGCTGATTTCTATGGGTGGGAGCGCGGGACATGAGCATCGCAGCAATCTCATGGGTATTTAAGCAGGAGATAAAGCCATCGTCGCTGAAGTTCGTGCTGGTTGCGCTCGCGGATTGTGCGGATGATCATGGCATCTGTTGGCCGTCTATCGAGCATATTACCGAGACGACTTGTCAGGATCGGAAGACTGTCATTAAAAGTCTGGATGATCTTGAATCTCGCGGCTGGCTGGTCGATACCGGCAAGCGCATGGGAAGAACGAATCAGGTCAAGGTCTATCGTCTAACGGATGCGTTCTTCAAAACCGCCGATACCAAGGATTGCGCAAAGAGTACCGAAAACGGAACCATTAATGATGCACCACAGAAACAGTACCGTTCCTCCGCCGAAACAGTACCGTTTTTCCCTGCAAAGAGTACCGAAAACGGAATTCCCCCCACACCCCCCTATAGAGCTGATCCGTCATTGGAACCGTCATGTGATCCGTCAGAAGTACCCGCGCGCGAAACGAAGGCTGTGAGGAAGAGACAAAAACCTGCCGTGACATTGGCCGAGCTATCGGTTGACCACATAGCGGACTGGCTGGCTGAAAAACGCGCCCAAGGCAAATACGCACGCCATGACGAGCATTTCATCCTCGAATATTTCAAAAACTATTGCGAATCAAGAGGTAAGACATATGACAACTACATCGCAGCCCTCCGAAACGCGTTCACCTGGCGCGACGTTCAGCCAGGCATTTCGTCCGCAAAGTTCAATGGGAGACGCTCAGGTAACCCAGCCCTCGAATCTGCCTGGACCTCCGCCGCAGAACAACTCATTGCCGAAGATCGAGAGTCGGGACACTTCCCGCCGGGCGGAGGCTGAGCAGTTCACGCTGGCGCTATCTCAAGCCTGCGCATTACTCAAGCAGTACGGAAAGACGCCCGCAGAGCTGCGGATACTGCGCGACGGATTCCTCCATGCCCTTTCGGATATCCCAATTCCAGAAATTATCAAGGCTCTATGGGTTCATGTAAACACGGCGGATGACATACCCACACCAAGGCAGCTTCGGGCAATTGTTCAGCCTCCAAAACCCGAATGGAAACCCGATTGGGCCGTGTACATCAGTCTGAAGAAACGCGTGCAGAAGGATGGATATTACCCCTACGGCAGCGAGCGCGATTTCCTGAAACGGTGCGAGGAGTACGCGGTTTCTCGGGCGCTCGCGGTGGATGCGACCGAGGATGAGCGCACCGCGCGACAGATTGCGGCGGGCGAGAAGACATTCGCGCTGGAGGGACCTGCCGCATGAAGATGCATACCTGCGATATTTGCGGGGCGGATATCAGCAATGATCCGTACGTCATCGAAAGTAGAGCGGCGCCAAAGGGCGTTCGGGACTTGTGCAAGCGGCATGCGGATCAGATCCGGGCATGGCGACAGAAGCTGGAGGGGCGTCTGCACCGCCTCCAGAAGAAATTCATCGAGTCGTTGATGAGGAAATCATGACCGACGCCCCCGTGAGCCTCTGCGATAAGTGTTACGCACCGGGAACGTGTTGCAGGGAGCTAACACTGACCGTCAACTTTTGGGCTGAGGAGGAGGTGACTAACCAACTATTGCGGGAACGGATATCAAATCATCCAGGCAATAAAAATGTACCCTTCGAGCCGGTAAGGCAAAGCGTTAGAGTTGAGCACGATAAAAATGGACGGGCGTATGGACCTTGGGTTTGGAGGTGTCCGAAACTTTTGAAGAATGGCCGCTGCGGGGATTATGACAATCGCCCGGACGTTTGCCGTATTTTCGAGCCTGGCGAGAACAGACTCTGTGTGCATTTCCAAGGCGCTGAAGGCGTTGACCTGGTGGAGGGACTATGACCGACGCCGCATACCGAGCATGGATTCAAACCCTACCTTCTTGTTTGGACGGCCGCTCATTCTCGGAATGGGTGGAGGCTGCGGGCGAATGGCGCAACCTGGCGTGCCATGTCCGCCGGGCCGGGCGCTTTGGGGTGGCCTACAAGGCCGAGTTCTCATGCGTCCCAATGTCGGATGCCCAGCACCGATACCAACATCAGCACGGCGAACTCGCCTGCCTGCGGAAGTTCAGCAAGGACCCGCAGCTGATTTGCACGCTCGATGCCGCATCGCCAGTGGAAGCCGAGCGCATCGCCGCCGAATGGTTCGATGCGCAGGTCGAGAAATACCGCGCGCGGTGGATGACGGAGACGCCCGAGGGCAGGGCGTGGGCGGAGAGTCAACGGGTAGAGGTGATGGCATGAACAAGGCCCGCAAAGATGCACTGAAGGATGACACCATGCGAAACCAGTTGGTGGGTGGCTGGGAAGACCCGCTCATCCCGGCGTATGCGCTTATCGTTGATGGCGAATGTGCAGGCGTTTTGCATATGCACAAGCACGGGGGATATGGATTCTCTTACTGGCCGCTGATTCCGAGAATGTTGGAGCGCTTTCTTCCAGAGGGCTGGCGGTCATTTTCGGTATTCGATATTCCGCGGCAAGCGTGGCTTTGCGGTAGCGTGCGGAGCATGGCGTAAAAACGATCACAAACGGGGCAACACATGAGCAAAAAGGAGGACAAGCCTATGGGAACGGTAGCGGTCGTGGAGGAAGTGATTGTCGACAGGTCGGCGGTGCTGAGCCTTAAGCAGCTGCACAACTACACCGACCCATTGGTCGAGCGTGGGCATGCAGAATACAACAAGGGCAGCATCCTCGTGAAGAGCAAACATCCCATCGACCAGTGCCTGCGTAGGGGCATCATCGAGCAGGAGCACCATGACTCCGGCAAACGCATAATGACGATCCGGGACTGCGCGTTCTCGCGGACGGCGGGCCGAATCTACAACGACATCGGCAACGGCGATAGCGGCATTGACGCCATGACGCTGTTCGTGAACACCGAACGCCTGATGAGACGTCGGGGAAACCAGATGCGATGGGGAGCGCCGTGGGACCTGGTGAAATTGATTTGCTTCAGTAACCCCGATATCGACGGCGGTTTCTTCACGGAAGCGGAGTATGCGATGCTGTACCAGCTTGGGCCGAACATTCAGAATGCCTTTGAGGAGCTGGATAAGGCTGTGGCCGAGGCGAGGGATGCCATCCGGGATCGCCTTAAGCGCGCTGCAGAAACGTACATATAGAGGTTAATCTTCGTCCAGTTGTGGTCCGTGCGGTCGCCGAATCACTGCTTTCCCACTGCGACGTCTTCTGTCTTCCTCGGATTCGAGGTACTGAGTGGCCATAGCTGTGATAGCCTTCTTCACGATTTCTATTCCTCTGAACCGGAAGTCGACGTCGTTAAAATGGCCATCATTATTTCGCCCGCGTGCGACCTTGAGCGACCAGTAAGGAGCATTAATACAGATCTCCTTGTAAATCCGCTGTCCTTTGGGAGTCCGGATTGAGAAATGGACCGGTATCAAGCCGGTCAGCACCATTAGGCCAGGTGCGAAAGCGGGATCTATAGCTAGGCCTTCGTCCTCGAGGAAGGTCAGCGCGGAATCGGTCTTTCGTAACGCTACCTCAGTATTGCGCGGGCCAACGTCTATTTGCCTGAAAAAGCTGGACGTATCCGGAACCTCAGCCACTTCGTCTGCCTCTCCTTCGTATTGAGTGAACTGAGGATGTTGGAGAGCGGCAGAGCGGCCGAAACTGATTGCTTCCTCAAAAAGGGTATCTTCATAACCAGCGCGTCCCATCAAGACTTCATAGATGGCAATTGCAGCGTAGATTGTTTCCTTGCTTGCAAGCAGTCGGAGCGTAGGCGCTTCGCGGAGAGGCACGGTCGCTCTCACTTCATTGTCCAAGAAATCAATGGTCAAAGATTGGTGTTGACTGCTTTTATCGTCCGGCGCGCTGAACATGAGCGCAAGAATGTACTCGGGGTTTTCAAGGAAGGCTTTTCGTAATCTCGGCGTCATGCTCGGTTATCCTTTCTCATTTTGCCCCACCGGCAAAAGCAGGCAGGAGCCTTTCATTTTTGTTGGCAGACCAACATTATACTTGCGCCCACAGGTCGTATGTGTATAATGCAATTGCTGACACGCACTTCGTGTCTGAAAAATCTGGCCGCCCATGAGCGGCTTTTTTGTTGCCTTCCAGCGGCCCTCCGGTAAAATTCCGGCATGGACTTCAGGAAAGCAACCGTTTCCCCACCCTCCATCCTCGACCCCGGCTCCTGCCAGGCGGTTCGCGTTGCCGCCATTCTCGATAGGCCTGCGGTCAAGATGACAATGACCGTCGAAGAGGCACAGCGCAAGCAGCTGGCGTACGAGGTGCAGCGCGCGGCGTGGCGGAAGCAGAACGGCATCAAGAACACATTTTAGATTTTTTCTGTAGGGACGGCGCCATCCGCAAGGACGTGCACCGGCGTGAGAAAGCGCCGGACGTATGCGTCCCTTCTAAATAGCCCCGCGAGGGGTTTCATTCAAAAGCAGTTTTATGGGTAAGAAGAAAGCGCCGAAGAAGCCGGTGAAGTATACGGCGGGGCTCGGGGAATTGATCTGCTCGCTTTTGGCAGAGGGCAAGAGCCTAAGGAAGATTTGCTCCGTGGATAACATGCCGCGGGTGAGCAGCGTTATGTACTGGCTTGCCAAAGGGGCCGCCAAGACAAAGCCTTACGATACCTTTCTTGAGCAGTACGTGATCGCGCGCGAGGCCCAGGCCGAGTTGTACGTCGATGAAATCATCGATATCGCTGACGACGACCGGGCTGACATAGGCTTCAAGGAGGCCGAGAGCAAGGACGGCGCAAGCGCAAAGCCAGTGGTCCTGCTCGACAATGTTCACCGTGCCAAGCTCCGCGTTGATGCACGAAAGTGGGTAGCCTCGAAACTCCTTCCGAAGAAATACGGCGAGAAAGTGCAGCAGGAACACAGCACGAAGGATGACAAGCCCCTACCGATCTTCACCCTGAATATCGGACAGAAAACGCCCGCTGAATGAACATTCAGTATTGCCGTCCGCCGCTGTATCCCAAGCAGCAGGCTGCGATATTCCACAATAAGCGCTACGGGTTCATCGAGGCCAGCACGAAGGCCGGTAAGACGGTCGGGAACATGGCGTGGCTCTTGGAAAAGAGCCTGATCGGCGCGAAGCCCAATCAAAACCGCTGGTGGGTGGCTCCGGTTTACGGTCAGGCAGAAATTGCCTATACGCGCATGAAGCATGGGCTTCCGAAGAACATCTTCGATGCTCATGACACAAAGCTGCGCCTGGCGTTCATCAACGGCGCAAATATCTGGTTCAAGTCCGGCGAGAAGCCCGACAACCTGTACGGCGACGACGTTTACGACGTGGTCATCGATGAGGCCAGCCGTCTGCGCGAAGAGGCGTACACGGCTATCCGGACGACGCTGACGGCGACGCGCGGTTCACTCCGGGCGATCGGAAACGTCAAGGGCCGAAAAAACTGGTTTTACCGTCTCTGCCGCAAAGCGCAGGCCGGTGATCCGAACATGGAATACCACAAGCTCACCGCATACGACGCAGTGGAGGGTGGTGTTCTCGCGGCAGAAGAGATTGAGGCGGCGCGGCAGGAGCTTCCAGAGAACATCTTCCGCGAGCTTTACCTCGCCGAGCCGTCTGATGACGGCGGCAACCCGTTCGGCATCACGGCCATTCAGGGCTGCATCAAGGCCCTGTCAAATCTGGAGCCGGTTTGCTGGGCTTGGGATTTGGCGAAGTCGTATGACTGGACGGTCGGCATAGGCCTCGACAAGAACGGCGATGTATGCCGGTTCGAGCGGTTTCAGAAGTCCTGGCAGGACACTATCTCGTATATCCGCGCGGTTACCGGCAAGCTCCCGGCGTTGGTGGACAGCACAGGCGTCGGCGATCCCGTTCTCGAAGCGCTGCAGGCGAACGGGGGGACCAATTTTGAAGGCTTCAAATTCAGCCAGGCGAGCAAACAGCAGCTCATGGAGGGGCTCGCGGTAGCGATTCAGCAGAAGCAGGTCGGCTACCCGGTAGGCGCCATCGTCTCGGAGCTGGAGCAGTTTGAATATGAATACACGCGCACAGGCGTCCGGTATTCCGCGCCGGAAGGATTCCACGACGACTGCGTGTGCGCGCTGGCGCTGGCGGTCAGAAAGAAAACACTACCTGTTGCGGGCGCCGGCTGGCTCGGCTTCGTCGAGTCGCAGGCCGCCGAAGCGCAAAAATCTACCGAAAAGACGAAACAACCCTAATCACAAGGAGTTTTTATGACCGCTACCACGATACTTGCCGCACCAGCTGGCCAGCCCAATTACACTCAGCAATGCCAGAGCGGCAATACCTATACCGCCGTCAACGGCTTTATCACCGGCGTAAATGTCGGAACGGATGTAACGGACCTGGTGAAGGGCGGCTGCACTCTGCTAGTATCGGGCGTATCGCGTGCGCCTTTGGTGGCAGGGCGGTTTTATTTCGGCAATCCCGGCGATACGGCCTTGGCCGTACTTACCGTGGCGAGCACGCTTTACGCTGTTCCTTTTCAAGTCCCCAATAACATTTCGCTGGCTTCGCTAGGGATCAGCACAACCACCGGCCAGACCGGCGGAGCATGTCATCTTGGCGTGTACGAAGACAATGGCTCGGGTTATCCCGGCGCGCTGATCGTGGACTCAGGCGCGATCACCGGTATGACGGCAACGGCAATCAATTCGGCTTCCCTTTCCCCGAAGCCTTCGCTGATACCGAGCACCGTATGGCTGGCCAGCATTTTCACCGCTAGCGGCACTCTACCGAGTGTGGCTGGCATCGATCCGCTCTATACCGGCGCGACCAATGCGTATCTCGGTGCTGACACCGCAGCGCATGCCGCCGCAACCTCGGCAACCGCATTCACAGGCATATCGATTGCGGGGACCTATGGCGCATTGCCTGCCATCTTCCCATCCGGCGCTACGGAAACCATGAACGCAGCGACGCCCTGCCCGATTCTAGGGTTCTAATTTACACATCAGGTAACCTGTCATGCCGGAGGGAGGAAAGGTTACCCCGATCCCCTCCGGTGTGATCTCGCGTATCACACAGGCCGCGCGCTACGTTATCAGCGGAGTTGCGCCGGACGCGTGGTTCGGCCCGTTCCAGCCGCTCAGGCCCATGGCTCCCGCCGAAGTCAAGGGCCGCACATGGGATTATCCTACCGGGCTTAACCTTAATTACACGCCGCGCTCATCCGAGGGTATTTCGTTTGAGGATATGCGCGGGCTGGCGGACAACTGTGATGTCCTGCGCGCCGTCATCGAGACCAGAAAAGACCAGATCGAGGCGCTGGACTGGGGCGTAAAAGTAAAGCCCCTGGACGGCGACAAGAAGCGCGTGACCGCGACCTCCGATCAGCTAAACCGCATCGACAAGATTACCGCCTTCATGGAAAGCCCCGACAAGGAACGGGGCTTCGACCCGTGGATGCGGATGTTCCTGGAAGATGTATTCGTGATTGATGCGGCGAGCGTCTATCGCTGGCCAGATCGCAAGGGCAATCTCTATGCGTTGAAGATTATCGACGGAGCGAAGATCAAGCCGTTGGTGGACGACTATGGTTGCCGCCCTTTGCCGCCGGACCCCGCTTATCAGGAAATCCTGAAGGGCGTTCCAGCGGTTGATTACACATCGGACGAACTGCTTTATCTGATACGCAACCCGCGCAGCAACAAGCTGTACGGCTATTCCCACGTCGAGCAGATAATTATCACGGTAAACACGGCTATCCGCCGGGCTCTGTCGCAGTTGGAATATTACCGCGAGGGAAGCCAGCCGGATGCGCTGATAGGGCTGCCGAAAGAGTGGACACAGGAGCAGATTTCGGATTTCCAGAAGTGGTGGGATGCGCTGCTCGCCGGCAACCTGGGTATGCGCCGCCGTGCCCGATTCCTGCCGGGCGACTTCAAGTACCAGGCGACGAAAGAACCGGTGCTGAAGGATGACTATGACGACTTCTTGAACCGCGTAATCTGCTTCGTATTCTCGATATCGCCCACTCCTCTTGTGAAAGCGAATAACCGTGCCGTGGCGGACAGCCAGCACGACCAGGCGCGCGAGGAAGGACTTGCGCCCCTTCAGAAACTCATCCGGAAGTTCTGGAACCGGATCATTACCGAGGATTTCAAGTCGCCGGATCTGGTGTTTGATTACCAGGACGACCGGGAAATGGATCCCGAGGTGGCCGCAACGATTCGGCAGGGTGACGTCAAGGCCGGAATCATCTCAATCGACGAAGCCCGCGATGGTATGGGTGAAGATGCTTTGGGTGGTGCGTTCGCGACTCCGATGGCCCTCACCGCAACCGGCTATGTCGCTATTAAATCCCAGGAAGAGCAGGACGCCGATAATCAGGCGCAGCAGCAGGCTATGAGTGATGCCGCAGCCGCGCGCATGGGCCATAACGGCGGTCCGTCACTGAATGATGAACACGCCGGGGGGGATGGACAAGGCGGTGATGGTCCGAAACAGCCAAAGCCGAAGAACAAGGCAAATCAAAAGGATGATGCCAAAAAGCTCGCGCAGGCGGACTTAAAAAAAAAGCCCAATCCATATCTCCTCATGACCGGGAAGTCGCACGGGGATCACGCAAGGCCGTAAAGAAGCTCGCCGAGAAGGTACTGGCGAAAGCTGGCACTTCGGTACGCAGGCAGCTCAAAACAGCGCTGGGAAAGCTCGGCAAGGCGGATAGCGATGACGATCAGGCGGACGGCATAGTCACCGATCTCGACCTCGGATTACTTGCCGGGCTCACCGCAGTGCATCCGTGGCTTGATGATGTTGCGGCAGATCGTGCCGGTGACGAACTGCTCTCCCTTGGAATTTCCGAGGAAACCGATTTCTTCAGCCACGCGAACGAGCGAGCTGCGGCTTATGCAAAGCAGCGTGCCGCTGAGCTGGTGACTGATATCGATGACTCGACTCGTGACATGCTGCGGGGCATCATCGCTGACGGCCTTGAAGAAGGCGCGATGCGTGAGGACATCATCGATGAGATTCTCGCCTCTGGCATCTTCAGCGTGGACCGCGCCACTCTGATAGCCGACACGGAAGTGGCGATGGCAACCGGGCACGGTGCGCTTGCCGGATACAAGGAAGCTAAGGCAGCAGGAGTTGACCTCGGAAAACAGTGGGTTACGGATGATGATCCCTGTGAGGATTGTGAAGAAAATGCTGATGCGGGTGTAATCGAAGTTGAAGAGCAGTTTCCAAGCGGCGACGATTGCGAGCCCGCCCATTGCCGTTGCCGCTGTCATACCGAGTCAGTCGTGAGGAACCAACAGGGCGATGACAATGACGACGCAGACGAATAGCGTAATTCAGAACGTCATCGCCGTCCTCAACTCAAACAACCCGAACATCCTCTCGGTGCAGAAGTTTATGCTGCTGGCGCGTATCCAGCGCGCGGCGAAGCTGGGTGATTTGGATGCGCAGCGATATGTGGCGCTCTGTGAATTAAACATTACCACCGCTACGAGACACTGATTTCCTTTCGTTGTTGGTTCCTGAAGCCCGCTCTTAACCGGGCGGCCTTATTTCCTTAACCCCATGCCCGAGAAGTACCGATGGCCCTCTTCATCCCCATTACCAAGGTGGATGCGGAGCGGCGCCTGGTGTATGGCACTCTCAGCGAGGAAGTTCGCGACAAGTCCGATGAAATCCTCGACTACGCCACAGCAAAGCCAGCCTTCGAAAAATGGTCGAACGAAATCAAGGAAGCCTCCGGCGGCAAGTCGCTCGGCAACGTGCGCGCGATGCACAGTGCAATCGCGGCGGGGAAGCTGACGGACCTGAAGTTCGATGATGATGCCAAACGCATAGACGGTGTCGCCAAGATCATTGACGACGCTGAATGGAACAAGGTCGTCGAGGGCGTCTATACCGGGTTCTCCATCGGCGGGGGCTATGCGCGCCGGTGGCCCGATCCGAATAACTCCGGCGTGATGCGTTACACGCCGACGCTGGCGGAAGTCTCCATCGTCGATAATCCCTGCGTTCCCACGGCAACATTCGAATACATCAAGGCCGACGGCTCGGTCGAGATGCGCAAATTCACCCCTTCACACAAAGAGGATTCTATGGACCCCAAGGCACTTGCCGCCGCGAAGGACGCGCTGGCGAAAGGCACCGCAACCGACGAACAGAAGGCACTCATTGCTAAGGCGGATGCCGAACTGTTGAAAGCCGCCCAGGATGCGGATGCCAAAGGCGAGGCTACGGATGAGCAGAAGGCGCTCCTGGCAAAAGCTGCGGAAGACGCGGTCAAGGTAGCGCTCGTGAAGGATGGCAAGCCGGTAAAGCCCAAGTCGGCACCGGTGCAGTTCAACAAATGGCAGGCCGCGGACGGTTCGTTGCACGACAGCAAGCGCGAAGCCGAGGTTCATAACCTTCACCTCGAAAAGCAGGCAGAACTTGCTCCCGGCCTCGCGGAAATGGACGCGCTTCTCAAGGCGGCGAAGAAGCCCGAGGATGATGACGACGAGGATAAGGACGGCGACTCAGAAGACGAGAAGAAGGCCAAGAAAGAGCGCCGCGAGAAAAAGGCTGCTGCCAAAGAGAAAGAGGAAAAGGAAGCCGCGGAAAAGGCAGAAAAAGAGCGCAAGGAGAAGGAAGACGCCGAGAAGGCGGCTGCCGCTGCTGCTCTGGCCAAGGCGAAAAAGAAGGACGACGAGCCATACGGCGATGTCGATTACGCCGATCCGGGTTATCAGAAAGACAAGAAGAAGCGTTATCCCCTGGACACTGAGGATCACATTCGCGCGGCGTGGAACTATATCCACAAGAAGAAAAACGCCAGCAAGTACAGCGCAGAGGAGGCTGACAAGATCAAGGCCAAGATTGTCGCTGCCTGGAAAGACAAGATCGATAAGGACGGCCCTCCCAGCGCCGAAGACAAGAGCGAGAAGGCGGCTAAGCTCTGGAAGGCGTTTATCTCAGGTCGCGTGAGCAAGGGCATGCATGATGTGAGCCGCATGGCCTGCTTCGTGGATGAACTTCAGTGGTTTATCCAGTCGGTTGAATTCGAGGAAGCGCTGGAAGGCGACGGCAATTCCATGACCCCGGCTGAAATGAAAGCGATCCTTACCCAGCTTTGCGCATGCTTGGTCAACCGGGTCAAGGAGGAAACGGAGGAACTTCTCGAAAACCACGAGGATGATGACGAAACTCTCGCGATGGCCGCAAGTCTTCCGAAGCGTCATGCAGCGGTCTTCGCCAAGATGGTGGGCGAGATGCGCCCCTTCGATGAGAAGGATCTGGTGAAGCCGGAGGTGAAGAAGGCCGCGCAGCGTTTCATTGCCCTGAAAGATGCGCTCGAAAAGGCGGGCGCGCGCCACAGCGCTGAGGACAAAGAACACCTCATGGATATCCACAAGTCGGCCTGCGATCACATGGAAATGGTCGAAAAATGCCTCAAGGCGGCGGGCGTGATGGATGACGAGCCGGAAGAGGACGGCCGTGGTGCCCAGAAGATCAGCAAGGCGCTGGCTGAGCTTACGGCAAAGAACGATGAAGTCCTGGTGATGACCAAGATAAACGCCGACGCGGGAAAAGCCCTGCTCGACGGTGTCAGTCTCATCAAGAGCCTTCAGAAAGAGAATTCGGAACTCGCAAAGAGGGTGGAACACCTGGAAAGGCAGCCTGCTGCTCCCAAGGGCCACGGGAGGGCGATTTCCAAAGCTCAGGACAGCGGGGGCGCCAGTGGCGAAACCGAGGCTGAGTACAAGGCGAGGTTCGCAAAAATGACCCAGCCGGAAAAGGCGCGCGAGCTGATGAAGCTTTCGATGTCCAATCCGATGGAACTGCCGAACCTCTGACGACCATTCCCCTAACCAATTAACCCATTCATTTTTTTGAGGATTTGTATGTTGAATCCGACTAAGGAGACGCTCGACCTTACCAAGGCGGCCCTCCGAAACAAAATGACGCCCGAAGAGGCCCTTGCCAAAGGCGTCACCGTCAGTACCGGCCTGGTCTATTACGACCTGCAGGCACCGGCGAAAAACCTCTATCCCGTCATCACTCCCCTGCGCAATTCCATACCGCGCGTAGGCCGCCCTATCGGTTACGGCGATTCCGCGAAGTGGAAGCAAATTACGGCGCTCACCGGCTCCGGTTACGATGCGATGGGCTGGGTTCCTGAAGGACAGCGTTCGGGCACGATGTCTTACTCGGCCACTCAGAAAGCGGCGGCATACTGCACGCTCGGCGAAGAAGACTATGCGACCTACGAGGCAATCTCGGCGGGTGAAGGCTTCGAAAACGTCGAATCCACCGACAGCCTCCGCACGCTCCAGAAGATGATGCTCAAAGAAGAGTCAGCTCTTCTTGGGGGCAACGGGGGAGGCGTGCAGCTCGGGATCCCGACTGCGGCGACGCTCTCTGCTGCCGGTTCAGGTGCAACGCTGCCCGCGCTCACCTACTCAGTCATCGTCGTGGCGCTCACGTATGAAGGCTGGAGAAACGCATCTCTTGCTGCTGGCGTTGCCACCACGAAGACGATCACGGGGGCGGACGGCGGCACATTTGTGCTGAACGGCGGTTCGTCTAACAAGTCCGCAAGCGCCACGCAGGCCATCACGCTCGGCCAAACGCTTTCAGGAACAGTGCCTACGATTCAGGGCGCTGTTGCTTACGCGTGGTTCGTGGGTGCGGTCGGCGCAGAAACGCTTCAGGCCATCACCACTATCAACAGCGCGACGTTCTCGGCACCGCTTACGGCTGGCCGTCAGGCCGCAACGGCGATTACTCAGGACAGCTCGGCCAATCCCGGACTTGCGTTCGACGGCCTTCTTACTCAGGCGCTGAATACCAGCAACCTTGCATACGTCAACACGCTGGCAACGGGCACTGCGGGTACAGGCACTGCTCTGACTTCGTCCGGCCGCGGCTCGGTCGTGGAGATCGACACCATGCTCCAGAGCATGTGGGACAACTACCGCATCAGCCCCACCGTGCTTTACGTCAACAGCCAGGAGCTTCGTAATATCAGCAACAAAGTGCTGGGAAGCGGTACGAGTTCCCTGCTGCGCTACGAGACTAACGCGAATGGCGGGATGTATTCGGCAATCGCGAGCGGCACGATCGATACCTACTTCAACCCGTTCGGCGGAGCCGGTGCGGAAAAAGGAAAGACGGGCGGCGTCAAGATGCCGGTCCTCGTCCATCCGAACGTCCCGCCCGGCACGATCCTGGCGTATGCAGAGGAACTGCCCGCTTGGTACCAGAACAACGAGGTGCCGAACGTCGCGGAAGTCATCACCCGCAAGGATTACTACCGCATCGATTGGCCGCCCCGGACCCGCAAGCGTGAGTACGGTGTGTATGCCGAGGAAGTTTTGGCGGTCTATGCCAGCTTTGGCATGGGCGTCATCACAAATATTACTAACGGATAGGTAATTCAGTAGCTTATCTGTGATTCTCTCAGTACCCACTTCTTAGCGGGAGTGGGTACGCAAAGACTCACAAAACAGGAGATTCCAATGTCCACGATCAGACTTCAGGGGCCGGACAACTTCGGCGGCTTCTCGCATGCCGGTGAAAGCTACGCACCGGACGAGGACGGCGTCATTGAGGTGCCCGCGCACGTACCAACAGAGGTTCTCAGGGCGCATGGGCTGAAGGCTGCCGCAGTGAAACCCACGCCTAAACCCCTCGCCAAAGCGGCGAAGGGCGGTGAAACGGAACCCGAGACGGATGCCGAGCCCAAGAAGTCCGAGGAAGCAAAGCCCGCGCAGAAGGGCGCCAAAGCGGCGAAGGGCGGTGAACAATAACCTCACTACCCTGGCCAATGCGAAGTCCTGGGCAAACGTAACGACGACGAACGACGACCAGCTGATTACGCGTCTGATCGGCAACGCTAGCCGGTTTATCCTCTCTTACCTTCAGCGGCGCACGCTGTTTCAGTGGTCGCCGAGCGATGTCTATGACGGAGTCGGTAATTCCCGGCAGATACTCCGCCACTGGCCGGTGCTCTCAGTCACTTCGGTTACGGTCGATTACCAGACGATAATCCAATACCAGGTTCCGCAGCAGCCAAACCCCTATTACACGCAATACGGATGCGGCTGGGTGCTTGAACCTTGGAGCGGCTACCCTCCGGGGCGCCCACAGGCGGTTGACCTGCGCGGATTCCGGTTCACGCGCGGCAACAGCAACGTGCAGATCGTCTATACTGCGGGCTTCGTGGTGCAGAACGAGGCGCAGACCGTGCCTTCTTCGGGTAGTTATACGGTGGCGGTGAATGCGCCAAACGGCAATTGGGCGGTGGATCAGGGAGTGACCTACGCCAGCAGTGGCACGGCGCTAGCACCGGTCGCATCAAGCCCGGCGCAAGGACAGTATTCAGTCTCAGCCGGAGTGTACACGTTCAACTCCGCCGATTCCGCGCAAGCCGTCCTGATCTCCTACAGCTACATCCCCTCGGACATCGAGGAGGCCTGTATCGAGCTGGTGGGCGAGCGGTACCGGTATCGCAACCGGATCGGGGAAGTTTCAAAAAGCCTCGGCGGACAGGAAACGACCTCCTACAGCCAGAAGGACATGCCGGATTTCCTGAAGACGGTGTTGCAGCCGTATCGGCGCGTGATCTTGGTTTAACTCAGCATGGATTACCTCATGAAAGCAGACGAAGAGATACGGCTTAAATGCCTTGAGATGGCAATCCAGATAGGCGGCAAGCCCGAGCAGACAACGGTGATTGTAGATCATTTCTATAGCTTCATAAAAACCGGCAACTGGCCCACGCCGAAGAAGCATAAGCGAATTTCTACCGAGAAGTAGGGCAGCATGCTCGATGTCCAGATAGACGACCGCGCCATCATGGCACGCCTGGCTGTTATGCCTGATAAGCTACGCGCGCGCATCCTGAAAACTACATACACTCTCGCCGAAAAGCTCAAGAGCAAAGTCCAGCAGAACCTGACGAACAAGCTGCTCAATATCCGCACCGGCAAGCTGGTGCGCTCCATATTCGAGCAGGTCACGAACTCGACAAACGAGGTGAGCGGGCGCGTTTTCTCCAGCGGCCTCCCATATGCGCGGATTCAGGAATTCGGAGGCCAGACCAAGGCGCACATCATCGAGGCGGTAAACGGCAAGGCGCTGGCGTTCAATATGGGCGGCAAGCAGGTGTTCTTCAAGCGCGTGCACCACCCCGGCTCGACCATCAAAGGCGCGCACTACATGGGCGAGGCCTTCGATGCCATGAAACCGGAAATCCAGAGCAGTTACGAACAGGCGGTGAAGGGCGCAGCGCGTGAATGAACTCCAGAGAGAGCATCATGACGGCGCTGTTCAACCTGGTATCCGGCTCCGCATCATTCGTGACTGCGTCCCGCAGGCTCCAACTTTGGAGTTCGCTATCCCCGGCGGATAAGCCCGCGATCTTTCAATACGAGCGCGATGACACGTACACGAACGGCAAACAATACCTGCCTATCGTGGAAATGAACGTCGATCTGTACATTTACACGGCTCCCGGAATGGACAGCGGCATCACGCCGATTTCCATACTCAATCCGCTCATTGACGCTGTTGACGCAGCGCTCGCGCCAAGCATCGTAACGAAGCGGCAAACGCTCGGCGGCCTCGTTTCGCATGTCTGGATCGACGGCAAGATCATGAAAGACCCCGGCGATCTGGACGGCGATGGCATCGCAGTAATCCCCATTAAAATCCTCGCAACAGTTTAACCCCCTCTTCTTCCTCAAGGAGAACACCCCATGACGACCCAGAATAACTGGCCCTCGACGCCGTTCAATTCCGGCTATGCGTTCCAGATCGACAGCGACACGAATCCCACGCCTACGCAGATCCGGGTACTTCAGTCGTCCTCACTTTCGCTAAAGTCCTCAAATAAAGAGCTTTTTGGGCAAAATGTGTTCGCGCAGGCCGTAGGGAGAGCAAGTATTAAGATCAGCGGCAAGATCAAGTTTGCTGAGTCCAGCCCCCGTCTGGTGCGCGATTTCATCGGCGGCGCTAACAACTCACTGATGAACGCCGGACAGACCATCGTGCAAAACAACGAGGCGGATAATGTTCCTGGCAGCAGCACCTACACAATCACGGTCACCAACGCCGCTACATTCGCCCTCGACCTTGGTGTGATTTATCAGGCAACGGGAGAGCCGTTGACTAGGGTATCCTCTGTTGCGGCCGCCGGCCAGTATTCTGTGAACACCACGACGGGCGTTTACACATTCTATTCTGCGGACGCGAGCGCTGCGGTGTTCATCTCCTACGCGTATACGCTGGCGTCTGTCGGCGATACGATCACACTCAGCAACACTTCTGCGGGAGCAGCAAACGCCTTCCAGATGATGATGGGTGCGAGCTACCAAGCTTTGCAAACGAATATCCAGCTTTATCAGTGCGTGCCGGAGTCTCTGGATCTGTGGGACACCAAGATAGGCGATTTCAATATGCCCACCCTTGAATTCGGCGCATTCGTGAATGCGGCAAACAATCTGGGTATCATCAGCATGCCTGTGCTCGGCTGATGGATGTCGCCGCTTTAAAGGAAGCTCGCGAAAATGACGATCGCGTGCTGATATTCAGTAACCTGCTCAATGACGTTTCCATCGAGAAGGTATGTAAGACATACCGTCGAAGCGAATCTGAGGTGATGGATATTTTCCGTTTCATCCTACGCAAGATAAAGAGCCGGAGACTTGAGCGCATGGAACCGATGATTGTCGGCAACAGTATCAAAGAAATCAAGCGTCAGCGTCTCGTGGTATTGCCGCTGCTGCATAAGCTGAATTTGGATAAAGATCCGCTCTACAAGAACGTCATCCACGAGCCGATGGAGATCAAGGAGGACGGCACTGTTCGTCACTCCGATTTCCTGAAGCAACTCAAGCCAATGCCAGAGCACCTGCGCACGCCGCCTATCGTTAAGCCTTAAAAACCTTCAATCCTGGAACGGAGATTCCGATGAGCACCGCAGAAACCAAGACCGTCATCCTCGCCGGGCAGACGTATGACGTGCCGCCGGTGACCTTCCGCAATGCGGCGAAGATCGTGCCGCTGGTGGACAAGACGTTCCAGGCTATCCGCGAGAACAGGCTTGATGAGGAGTCGATACTGAATCTTGGGCGCATCGTGTATCTGGGGATAGCCAACAAGGGCGGCCTTACTGAGGACGGGTTTCTCGACCTGCGCATGCACCTTCATGAAATGATCGCCGCCGCGCTGGTAGTTGCCGCGCAAACCAATATGAAGGCGCAATCGCCGGGGGAAGCGACGGGGGCGGCGAGCCCCCAGACTTCGACGAACTGACCGCCTTCGTGGTGATGGCCACGGGCTGGACCTGGGACTACATCTGGGAAACCATGACGTTCCAGAAGCTCGAAGCCTTCGGGCGCATGTGGAAGAAGAACCCTCCTCCGCACGTTTCTATCGGGCAGATCAACCAGCTGTTCAAGGCGTGGCTTGGTGTCGAGAGCAGCGACGATCCGAAAGAGAAGCGCGAGCCGATACTGCCCGGATTCATGACGCAACCCGATATTGAGGAATAGCCACGTGGCCGACGATGTCAGCGTTAAATTTGGTGCGAATATCGAAGGCATCATCGCGGGAGTTAACGATGTCAAGGCTCAGATAGAATCTCTGGCCGACTCGGCGGCCAGTATCAGATCTACTTTCACTGGGGTGGGGACGGCTATTGCGGAGCTTTTCGCTGTAGACCAGATTGCCGGCTATGCCGAACGCATGAGCGATCTCGGTGAGCAGGCCATACGCATGTCATCCATGCTAGGCATGAGTGTCGAAGAAGTGCAGAAGCTTGGCTTCGCCGCGAAGATGACCGGCGGGGATGCCGAGAGCATGGCGATGAGCATGGGGCGCTTCGAGCGCAACATTGCCGAGGCGCAGAGCGGAACGGGTAAGGCCTACGAGGCATTCCATAATCTCGGAATCAGCCTTCAGGACTTAAAGACGAAAACACCCGATCAATTGCTGGGACAGGTTGCGGATGCTTTCGCGGAGTCGGCAGACGGCGCGACGAAATATGCCTACGCTGTTGACCTCGGGGGTCGGACTTGGGGCCAAATGATTCCGTTGCTCGATCAGGGCAGCGGAGGCCTCCAAAGGATGGGCGTCACCGCCCAGCAAACCGGATCGATACTTTCTCAGGAAACGGCAGAGGCGTTTGCAAAGACGCACCAGAATATAGTTGTAATGGAAGCGAGTCTTGAAGGGGTTTCCGTTAACCTGTTCTCCCAATTCATTCCCGCTATCAATGCGGTGGTGAACGGCATGTCGGATCTTGCCCAATGGTTTACCCAAGCCGCAAAAAGCGGCGGTTCGATGCGCGAAATTATTATCCTCGTCGAGGGCGCCTTTGACGGCCTGGTGATGGGCATTGAGAGTGGCATTGTCACCGCGAAGACTGCAATCGAAGGGCTCGGTCTCGCATTCTTCGATCTGAAGACGATGGCGGATGTTGTTGTGGCGGCCATTAAGGACTTATTTGTAGGTCTGGGTAATGCGATCGCACATGCGCTCACTGGTCACTGGGGCGAAATCGAGGAGGATTATAAGGGTGCCGTCAAACAGATGCAGGCCGATTGGGCGGCTGGCATGCGTGAGATGGGTAAAGCTGCGGATGAGTTCGCCGATGACACGATAATATCGTGGGCCAGACTCCAAGAACGCGCAAACGAGATGTGGGCGGCGCTGACAGGTGCAGCGCAGCAGGCTTCTCCAACTACGCCAAAGACAAAGCTGAAAGATGCACCCACAGGAACTGGCAGTGGCCAAGACGGTACGGCGGCGCTCTACAAGCAGGATATTCAAGACCAGCTTGCGCTCGATAAATTCGCTCTCCAGCAGAAAACCGAGCTGCTCGATCAGGAAGTCGCTCAGCAGGTAATCACGAACGCGCAGAAGATAGATTCGCTTAAGGACTTCGCGGCCCAAGCTTATGCGCTGGACATCCAGGCGCTCCAGGACGAGGAGCAATACGGCGATCTGGACGAGCAGCAATGGAACAAAGTTGAGGATGAAAAGCTTGCCGTAGCCGCCAAGTACAATGCGGAGCTGGCAAAGCTTGACGCTCAGGCCGCTGAGGCGCAGTTAGCTGAAGTAAAAAAGACACAGGAAGCCTATAAGTCTTTCTTCGACACCATCGACAAAGACATGGACCAAATGCTCCAGGGCGTCCTTCAGGGGACGCAAACATGGGGTGAAGCGGTGGCGAAGGTCTTCGACAGACTGGCGGAAAGCTTCATCGAAGACATCGCAAAGATGCTTTTGAAATGGACCGCGTTCGAGGCGGCTCAGGCGGCATTCGGCTCCGGGAGCAATATCGCGCAAGCGCTTGGCGCTGGCGTTCCGACCATGCTCGGCGGCTCGCAGCCCAATAACCAAAATGCGCTCACTGCCATATTGACCACACTGAGCGCAGCCGTTACCGGCAATACCGCCAGCCAGTTGATTACCGCCGATACGCTCACTACAGGCTTTGCCATCCAAGAAACGAGCGGGACAGTAATCGGTGGTCTTTCCACCGCAACGCTTGCGAATACCACGGCCACGATTGCAAACACTTTTGCCGAAGGTGCGGGCGGGGGTGCAAGTATTTTCGGTATCGGCGGCGCAGCCACGGCTGTTGGTGTCGCTTCACTGGATGTGGGGGCATGGAGCATACCTCAGAATGGCTTGGCATTCCTCCATGCCGGGGAGATGGTGATCCCAGCGAATTCAGCACAAACATTTCGTTCCGGGTCGGCAAGTATAAGCGGTGGCGCGGCAGGCCAGACGACTTTAAATTTCACGATTCAGGCAATCGATACCCAAACCGGCCTTCAGTTCCTGCAAGGCAATGCCGTGAACATCGGAAATATCATTGCCGGCCAGATCCGCAACGGTCATAGCGGACTCGTCAACGCCGCAAGAAACTAACCCTCAATCATAAACGGATGACCGATGTCCACAGCCACTATGCCGGTGCTTGCGGGCATGGGCTACCCGGTGGTGCGCACGCCCGTGTGGGACACCGACACGCAGAAATCGATAAGCGGCAAGCAAGTGCGTCTCGCATACATGACGGCGCCTTTGTACGAATGGAGCGCAGATGTGAACGTCCTGCGCTCTCTAGTATCCCCTGAGGATTTTCAAACACTTATCGGCTTTTTCAATGCACGCCAAGGATCGTTTGACAGCTTTCTTTATACAGATGCCGACGACAACAGCGTCACTGGCCAAGGCATAGAGACCGGCGACGGCACCACCACTGCATTTCAACTGGTGAAGAGCTTCGGCGGCTTTGTCGAGCCTGTGCTGGCGCCCAACGCGATTAGCGCTGTTTACCTCGCGAGCGTCTCTATTCCGTCGGCCGGATATTCGCCCCCTACGAACGGCGCGCTTACTTCAACGGCTTCCGGGTCGCTCGCGGGAGCCCGTTTGCTGGCGTCTAACGCACGCGTTGGAAGATGCGGTCCCAGCGCACAGTCCATGGCCAACGCCACACCTCCCACGCCGGCGTCCCCTCGTCGATCGAGAAGAAGATGACCTCGGCCCTGCCGATCAGGTTCTCGAACGGCACGTAGCCGACGCCGCCCTGATCCCCCGCGAGCCTTGAATCGCTCGAATTGTCGCGGTTGTCGCCCATCATGAAATAATGTCCGGGCGGCACCTCGTAGACCTTGGTGTTGTCGAAAGTTCCCTCGTCGCCGTCGATCTGAATGATCTTATGCTGGACCCCGCCGGGAAGCGTCTCGAGGTACTGCGGGGCCTCCATCGGCTTGTTGAAGTGATTGACGGTCAGAAAGGGCGCGATAGGCTCGCGCGGGACCTCCTCGCCGTTGATAATGAGCCGTCCGTGGAGGACCTGGATCTTGTCGCCGGGCAGGCCGATCAGCCGCTTGATGTAATCGGTCTGACCGTCGCTCGGCAGCTTGAACACGATGATGTCGCCGCGCTTCGGCTCGGAGGCGAATATGCGGCCGGGCATCGCCTGGGGGTCCAGATCGAGAAAGCTCGGCAGCGAGAAATGCGAGTAGCCGTAGGCGTATTTGGAGACGAACAGGTAGTCGCCGACGAGCAGCGTCGGCACCAGCGAGCCTGAGGGAATGTTGAACGGCTGGAACAAGACCGTGCGCACCACCAGCGCGATCAGCAGCGCTTCGATGATGACCTTGATGGTTTCCCACCAGCCCTCCTCCTTCTTGGCGGGCGTGACGGCGACCTCGACAGGCTTCAGGCTCGGTTCGATCATTCGGCTCAATACGCCCTTCCTCGTCTCATCCGGAAACCGGCCGGCGCCGGCCCGGCGCGCCTCCTATACAAGGGCGGTCAGCCTGCGCCAAGCACTGGCTGGTGGCGCGTAAACTTGGCGCAAGAAAGGCCGCAGCCCGGCTTCACGGTAAGAGAATGAGCGAGCCCGTCGTTTCGCGCTTCTCGAGCGCGACATGAGCGTCAGCGACTTGGGCGAGCGGCCATTTCCTGCCGATCTGGATCTTGACGTCGCCGCGC
>Ga0209333_1000500_pt1 | contig 21694 bp, 16 predicted proteins | sample BlaSpr_A8_OM2_O3_FD_187982 | JGI IMG/M metagenome (GOLD analysis project Ga0209333, IMG submission 187982) | Forest soil microbial communities from Thunder Bay, Ontario, Canada - Black Spruce, Ontario site 2_A8_OM2_O3 (SPAdes) (version 2) | ecosystem: Environmental > Terrestrial > Soil > Boreal... | reverse complement strand
GCGTTTGAGTGCGATAGGTGCGATAGTGCTGGCGGGGATCAGAACGCCTGAGTGATCGAGGAACGGCGCCGGTGGCCGCGACGGAAACCCCAGTACGTAATCTCCGCTGAACCCCACCAAACCACCATGCTCGCAAGAGAATAGATCCACGGCGACGTGCTGACGATGCCGTCCAGCCAATCATGTGGCGCAAACGACAAGAGGGCGAGCCATGTCGCGATCGTGATCGCGAAGCCGCCCATTAACGCGCCGAGCTTGTCGCGCTCGAGTTGGTCAACGTATTCGATGCACTTGGGAACTTTGGTCAGTTCGCAGGTTTTGCGCCGAAGCTCGCGAGTCACCTCCTCTTGCTCGGGGCATAGAGCCGGATTTCGCCGCTGCGCCCTGACTATAAGGACGTAGGAGATGGCGCTTAGGAGGCCCCACGCCGCCGCCGAGATCGGGCCATAGAGCCATACAGAATGAACGCCGAGAGAATCGACCCAGTTCGACGCGAAAGCCTGCGCCCCGGTCCATGCCAGCACAATGATCGCGAGACCCGCACTGAGCGCGGCAACCCGCTCTTTTTCGTACGTCCTCTTCATCGCCCGGCGACCCCAACGCCAGCGTGACTAGTCCCCTTTCGGAATCAAAGGACGGATCAACTCTCCTTCTACAGCCGCCTGGCCCAACGCAAGCGCCACAGTTTCATCGCCCTTCAAGCCGCGGGTTATCTCGCAATTGATCCCGTCGTCCAGACCGAGTTTCACATTAACCAGATGGATTCGATTATCCTTCACGATCGGGACATAGACCTTCTCGCCGTTGAAGATCAATGCCTGGTCCGGGACCCGCGGCGCACCGTTCGAGCCTTTGACCGTAATCGCCACGTTCGCGTACATCCCCGGATACAACGATAGGTCTTGATTCTGCAAGTCGACTTCGAGGAGCATCGTTCGCGTCCCCTGGTCCAGCGCGCTCGGATGCCGGGTGATCGATCCTTTGTAATCGCGGTCCGGGTATTCGTTGACCGTAACTACTGACGCGTCGCCATCATGCACCAGCGGCGTATACGTTTGCGGTAGATATACGTAAACGCGGAGTGGGCTCAGGGTCGCTATCTCATAGATGCTCGGATTCGATGTACCTGCGGCCGACGCGGTGGCGACGAGCGCCCCCGGATATAGGTTACGCACGGTGATCATCCCGTCGAACGGCGCATAGACACGCTCGTACTGCTGAGTAGCAACGAGAGATTTCCAGCTCGCCAGGTCGGCCAGCATGGTTTGATGAGTCGTGTCAGCAGTCTGCTGCGGAACGACGGCATTCTTTACGAGCATCTGATAGCGATCGTCGGTGATCTTCGCAAGCTGGTAGGTCGCCTTCGCATTTCGAACCTGCTGATCCGTTTCCGGCGACACGATGGTGGCGACCAGCTGACCCGCCTTCACCACCGATCCCTTATCCACAAACATGTCTTTCACGTAGCCGGAAATTTTTGCGTAGATCGGCGTCTCGTAAAAGCCATGGACCTCGCCTGGCAGAGTGACCGTGCGCGCGGCCGTCTCTCCATGCAATACGGTGCATAGAACGGTACGCCCTCGCGCCGCTGCCTCTGCCAGGTCGTTACGTTGACTGCGGAGCGAAAGGTCTCGCGCGAGCACTATTCCGGCCGCCACGATCGTGGCGAGCAGCGGGATAGCGATCCACTTGAGATAAAAGCCGAAACCGCTGGAGGTGGTGGTGGAGGTTGGTTCAGCCATCGAGTTCTACATCTTCGCTTCTTGCGCCGCTTCGGTCTGCTCCAAAATCCGGCGCATTCGCGCGTCGCGCTGCAGCTTGCTGATCCGAGTGCCACCTACGAACGAATATACTATCGGAATCACCAGCAGCGTCATGAACGTCGCAGCTATCAGGCCGCCGATCACCGCGCGCCCGAGAGGAGCATTCTCACCGCCGCCGGCGCCAAGCGCCAGCGACATCGGCAGCATCCCGAGGATCATCGCCAGTGCGGTCATCAGAACCGGTCGGAGCCGTGTGGTACCCGCTTCGATGGCGGCTGTCATCGGATCGACGTTCTCCTTCTCCATGTATTCGTTGGCGAACGTGATCAGCAGATTGCCGTTGGTTGTCGCGACGCCGACCGACATGATCGCTCCCATCAAGGATTGGACGTTTAGACTCGTATGCCAGATCACCAGCATCCACAGCACGCCCGCGAAAGCTCCCGGCAGCGCCATCATGATCAACAGCGGATCGAGCCACGACTGGAAGTTTATCGCCATCAGCAAGTACACGAGCACCATCGCGAGGATAAGTCCCGATCCCATTCCGCCGAACGCCTCGCGCATCGCCTGGCTCTGACCGCGAATCTGGACCGTCGTGCCCGGCGGGATGTCCTTCAAAGTATTTATCGCCTTCTGTACGTCCGCAGCGACTCCTCCGAGGTCGCGGCCTTCAACTCCGCAATCCAGATCGACGACGGGCAATACGTTCATATGTGCGATTCCGAGTGGCGTCACCGTGTGCTCGACCGAAGCGATATTGGACACAAATTGCGTCTGTGAGCTGCTGGTACTGGTGCCGCTACTGCTGTAGTTGCTGGCGCTGGTGCTACTGCTGTCGCTGCTGAGACCCGGATTGATCGGAGTCTTCAGCACTTCATCGATCGAATTGACCACGTGCTGCGGCGTCTGTACGGCAACGCTGTAGTTAACGCCGGTGTCCCAATCGAGCCAGTTGTTCGGAGCCACAACGACGCTGGACGCGAGCGAATTGAGCAGATTCTGTGCCGCGAGATTTTCCGAAATTCCCAACTCCAGCGCCTTCGCTCGGTCTATATTCACTCTCAGCGTAGGATAGTCGAACGTTTCCGGTATTCGCACATCAACCGCGCCCGGGATCGTTTTGACCTTGGGGAGCAACTCGACCGCGAGTTTGTATGATGAATACGCATCGCGTCCTTGAAACTGAACGTCTATCGGCGCCGACAGGCCGAAATTGAGCACCTGGCTCGTGATGTCCGCGGCTTGAGAATAAATCTCCACGCCGGGCATTTGTTCGTTCACCTCGTGACGGATCTTCGCGATGTATCCCAGGCTCGGATGATGCTTCTCTGACAGTTCGATCTGCAGATCGGCGTCCTGCGGACCGATCGTATCGGTCTGGTAAAACAGCAGCGCCCAGTAGACCGGCAGACCGATGTGATCGGTCATCAGTTCAAGTTCGTCGGAAGGAATCGTCGCGCGCACGATGTTCTCGACCTTCGCCATTATCCGCTCAGTCTCTTCCAGCCGAATCCCGGCCGGCACCCGCACGTGAAACTTGATTTGACCCGCGTCGACGTATGGAAAAAAATCCTCTCCCACCGCGAACAACAGCAACATCGACGACAAAATCACGACCGCGATGCATGCGAGCACCAGCCCGCGATGCTCCAGCGCGATGGTCAGCCCGCCCTTGTATCGTTCTTTGAAACGCTCGAAAGCCTGGTCGAACCGCTTCAGGTACTCGCCTACGCGTCCGCCGATTCCGTGCTCGTTAGGGTCTTCGGGCAGCAGGTTTATCGCCATCGTGGCGACCAGGGTTCGCGAGAGCAGATACGACGTGAGCATCGCGAAGATCACGGCCATCGCGAGCGGAGTGAACAGGAATTTCGAGACGCCTTTCAGCATCGCGACCGGCGCGAAAACGATACAGATGCAAAGCGTGCCGACCAGCGCCGGCATCGCGATCTGATGCGCCCCATCCAGAATCGCAACCGCCAGCGGCTTCCCCATCGCATGATTGCGATGGATATTCTCGACCTCGACGGTCGCGTCATCCACCAGCATTCCAACCGACAACGCCAGCCCGCCCAGAGTCATGATGTTTATCGTTTGTCCGGTCACATGCAGCGCGGCGATCGAGGTCATGATCGCGAGCGGAATCGACGTGATAACGATGAGGGTGCTGCGCCACGACCCCAGGAACACGATCGTCATAATCCCGACCAGCACCGAAGCGATAAAAATTTCCTGAAAGACGTCGATCAGCGAATCTTTGACAAACAGTGATTGATCGAATGCCAGGTAAATCTTGGTCCCTTTGGGAGCCAGTTCGTTGATTCGCGGAATGACGCCCTTGACGTCGTTGACCACGTCGAGGGTCGAGGCCGACGCCAGCTTCAGCACGTAACGAAATGACGCCCGCACGCCGTTCACCCGCGCGATGTCGGTCTGCACCGCGTAGCTGTCGCTCGCGGGCGCCACGTCGCCAACGAACACCGTCGCGTTGTTCTGGTACTTGATAGGAATCTTGTTGAACTCGTCGACCTTGATCGGACTGCCGTTCAGCGTGACGACAAATTCGTAGTTACCGAACTTTGCGGTGCCGCCCGGCAGGATGACGTTCGATGTCTCGAGCGTATTGAGCACGTCCTCCGGTGACACCCCCTTCGCATACAGCCGCCCGGGATCAAGGTTGAGCATCACCTGCCGAGTCGCACCGCCGAAGGGAGCCGGGCTCTGCACTCCGGGCAACGTGAACAGGAACAACCCGACAAAGTTGAACATGTAGTCGTAGAGCTGCATCTCCGACAGCGTTTCGCTGGTGCTGACGACGTCGATGATCGGGACGTTGGTCGCATTGAAATCCAGGATCGTCGGAGGCGCGATGCCCTGGGGCAAAATGTTTCTGATCGCGCTGGTGACCGAGGACAACTGCGAAATCGCAAGCGCGGTGCTCGCGTTCTCCTGGAAATAAATCTTGACCAGCCCGATGCCGGTAAAAGAGTTGGACTCTATATGGTCAACTCCGGTGACCGTCTGTGAGGTCGCGCGTTCCGTGATGTTGACGATGCGCTTTTCGATTTCCGGCGCCGACATCCCGGGGTAGTACCAGACCAGGTTGACCTCGGGGAGGTTGACGGCGGGAAAGATGTCTTTGGACATCGAGAAGAATGAGTACAGCCCGAACAGCATCATCAACGCGGCCATCGCGATGATGGTGACCGGACGCCTGAGAGCAAGTGCGACTATCCACATATTCCACCGATAGCTGGCGCGGCGCTCGACCGCTTACCCACCATCAAATCGCGCGATCCCAACTAACGCAAACCGCAACCACCCCTCGTGTCTTCGCTGTCGTCTCAGCGTCGTCACCGGCGCGCCCATGATCACGACTGCGCGCAGGACTCGCGACAATCATGCCCTCGCGATTAAGCTGACCGATCGTTTTCTGACCACAACAACGACCGGCAATGGAGAATGTCGAAGCGCGGGCAGGAGTCGATGTGGGCAAAGGCCGGGGCATCGCGACCGCGCCTTAGCTCTCGAAATCGATTGCGATTACCGTCGCAATTGGGTCGATCGCGCTCTCGGGAGTTTCGATCACCAGCGTTCCGGTCGGGTCGGGGTTAAGGAACATCTCGGCCCGCTGCAATTCGCGGCCAGAAGCGCAATTCATCTCCGCTGCCCAGCGCTCGCACGGCTTTGACCCGCTTCACCTTGACCTCGCGTACCGTGACCGTTTCGTAAGGGCGCGTTGTGAGGTGAAGATAAATCCGCTCGCTTGCATCGACGACAGCAGCGCGTCGCGTTGACGGTCCGTAAAACTGCCAGCTCTCGAATCCTGGTAGTGCGCCGGAGATACTCTCGCCGTTGCGTGCAATCCAATCGCTAATCGCGTCGAGCCGCTCGATTTGTTCGGCCGGAATCGCGCCGTCAGCCATCGGCGATACGTTGAGCAACAGGTTGCCGCCCTTGGACGCGGCCTCTTGAAGAGTGTTGATCAGGAATCGCGCTGATTTGTAGGAACGGTCGCGAGGACTGTATCCCCAGCTTTCATTCATCGTCAGGCAGGTCTCCCAGGTCCCCGGTAGTGGACGCGCCGGGACGGACTGCTCGGGGGTTGCGTATCCAACGCATCCGGGCAGCCGGTCGTTGATGACGATGGCGGGCTGAAGCTCGCGGATCATCCGCTCCAGCTCGCGCGACTTCCAGTCCTCCGGGGTCCGCTCCCATCCACCGTCAAACCAGAGCAGGTCGATCCGACCGTAGTTGGTGAGTAACTCGCGCACCTGCGCAAACATGGCGCCGATAAACCGCTCCCACTGTTCCGGCTCGGGGCGCTGCCACACTCCCCATTTGTACGGCTTATCGTCCTCGGTGAACGCGGGATAGTCCGGATGGTGCCAGTCGATGAGCGAGAAATAGAGGCCGACCCGCAAGCCCTCGGCGCGAAAGGCCTCGACGTATTCTTGCACGATGTCCCGCCGAAACGGCGTATGCTCGATCGAGTAGTCCGTCGTGCGGGTGTGGAACATCGCGAAGCCGTCGTGATGCTTGGCGGTAAAGACCGCATATTGCATCCCGGAGCGCTTGGCTCGGCGCGCCCAGTCCCGCGGATCGAAGTGCACTGGATCGAAGGTGGCGGCGGTCGAATGGTATTCATCAACCGGAATGTTGTACGGCAGCATGTCCCAACCCACCAGCGGCCACGACAGCTCAAGCCCGCGCTGGCTGCAGTGTCCCCAGCAAATGAACATCCCAAATCTTGCTGAATCGAACCAGTTTGCCATGGCGCTCGATTCTCACTCACGAGGCTAAGCGATGTCCAACTCGGGCTAATTCGCTTGCTGTTTTTATCGCATCGGACGTGACGATGTTGCGGAGCACGTGCAGAATCGGAATCGGCGCTCGCGAACTTTTTTCGAAAATTCGCGCGTAGGTTTTTCGCGTGGCGGCGGCCTGATCGTGCGCCTTCCTCCGCTCCTCCGGCGTCGCCATCTCTGCGATCACTTTACGCTCAAGAGCGAGGGCGTTTGTTCAGATATGTGACTGGTGTCAGCGTGAGCTGACGCCAGTGCGTAGAGAGAGTCGTTCGACAGGCTGTTCTGCCAATTCTTCGGAAAGAAGGCTTATCAATCCTTTTGATCCGGTCGCCGCGCTGGACCGAGCGGAGCCACTTCAAGATAATCGGGGCAACCGGGCCAAGGAGGAGTCGGTCCATGGCCGAGGGGGCTCATCAGCGAGCCTTCTTTTCAGCAATGAAGCCGCCGGAAGATAAGGTTCGTGCAGCATTGCGAAGAGGAGTTTTCGCGGTCGTATGTGCATCGACATTGGCAAACGGACCTTTCTTTGCAGGGGTCTCAATCAGGGAAGCTGAAATGGGAAAATCATGATGTTCTACGGCATGCCCGCGCTATACTCATAATGAGAGCCGCGGTGATCGAGCCGCGTTGGCGGTGGCTGCTCCGCGATTGAGGGAAGGGAAGCCATGAGTGAGTCGCTACCGGTAGTTTACCTCGCGAGACACGGCGAGACAGCGTGGAGTCTCTCGGGTCAGCACACCGGCCTTACCGATCTGCCGCTAACCGAACGCGGAGAGCGCAATGCGCTCCGACTCGCGGAGCGGCTCAAAGGACTCACTTTCTCCAGGGTGCTCAGCAGCCCGTTGCAACGCGCGATGCGGACTTGCGAGTTGGCTGGCTTCGGCGGCCAGGCCGAAGTCGATCGCGATCTGCTCGAATGGAATTACGGCGAATACGAAGGTCGGCGTACGGAAGAAATCCATGCTGAGCGCCCGGACTGGGAACTGTTTCGTGACGGCTGCCCAAACGGTGAATCGCCGCAGCAGGTGGGCGCCCGTGCGGACAGAGTGGTCAAGCGAACACGCGAGATTCAGGGCAACGTGCTGATCTTCTCGAGCGGCCACATTCTGCGCGTATTAACCGCGCGCTGGCTTGGGCTTGAACCCTACGCCGGCAAGTTTTTTCTGCTGAGCACTGCAAGTCTGAGCGCGCTTGGCTACGAACACAATTTTTCCCAGCCCGTAATTCAGTTATGGAACGATACACATCATGTGGGCTAATAGACGATAGCGGGGAAAGCGATCCCAGTATCTGGAGGTTAAATCATGAAGGCAACTCAACCGCTCCACAATCTCGGGCAAAGCATCTGGCTCGACAACATCACGCGTGAACTGCTCGATAGCGGCACCCTTAAACGCTACATCGACGAACTCTCGGTCACGGGTTTGACCTCCAATCCGACGATCTTCGACCACGCCATCGCCCATAGCAAATCGTACGATTCCGAAATTCGCCGGCTCATTGCCACAGGTATTTCCGGCGAAGCGTTGTTCTTTGAGCTGGCGGTGCAGGACCTGACACGTGCTGCCGACCTGTTCGCTCCGATTCACCAACGCACCGCCGGCGTCGACGGCTTCGTGTCGCTGGAAGTCTCGCCGCTCCTTGCTTACGACGCGAAGGCGACGGTGACGCAGGCCAAGGCTCTTCACAAGAAAGCCAACCGTCCCAACCTGTTCATCAAAATTCCGGGCACCAAAGAAGGCGCGCCCGCGATCGAAGAGGCTATCTTCTCGGGCGTGGCGGTGAATGTGACGCTGCTCTTCTCGCGCGATCATTACGTCGCCGCCGCCGAGGCTTATATGCGTGGGCTGGAACGGCGCGTCGATGCCGGCCTCAGCCCCGACGTCCGTTCGGTGGCTTCGCTCTTCATCAGCCGCTGGGACAAGGCCACGATGGATAAAGTACCGGACAAGGATCGCGACAAACTGGGAGTCGCAATAGGACAGCAGACTTACAAAGCGTATCGCGACGTACTCGAGTCAGATCGATGGCAGCGTTTGGCGAATAGTGGTGCGCGCGCCCAACGGCTGCTTTTCGCCAGTACTGGCACCAAAGATCCCAAGGCCTCCGATGTCCTTTACATAGGCGCGCTGGCCGCTCCCAACACAGTCAATACGATGCCCGAGGAGACGCTGCTCGCGTTCGGCGAGCACGGCCAGGCGACTAGTGTCATTCCGCGTGACGGCGCGGACTGTGAGCAAGTGCTGACAGAGTTCGGAAAGGTCGGAATTGATGTGGCAAAACTTGGCGCCGATCTGCAGACGGAGGGAGCCAAGTCGTTTGACGAATCCTGGAAGGATCTGTTGAGCGCAATTGACAGCAAGAGCAAGGCGTTGAAGTAATCAGTACGGCTGACGCTCCTTTGCCTTCTCTATCGTAGACGAAGGGAGACCCATGAAAACGCGCGGGTATGGCCCTCCGCTCGGGGCGCCTCTCGCGCACCGCGCCCGATGACGCTACTATCTGGCGTCGTCGGAGCCGGCGTTGCCGGCCGTTGAGTTTCTGTCATTCAGTTCAGGAGGCCTCATGTCATTCCCGCGTCTCTTAGCGTCTGCGATCTTCCTGACACTTGCGCTAGCGCTCCTTGCTTCCCGGCCCGCGCGAGCCGCCGGCGAAGTAACCACGCCGAGTGGCCTGCGCATCATCGACGTCAAGCCGGGCACCGGACCCGTGCCGCAAGCCGGCCAGACGGTGACGGTCAACTATACTGGCTGGCTGTTCGTCGACGGCAAAAAGGGCAAGAAATTCGACAGCTCGCTCGACAGGAACGAGCCGTTTTCTTTCACGATCGGCCAAGGCCAGGTCATCAAGGGCTGGGACGAAGGCGTCGCCACCATGCATGTCGGCGGCAAGCGCACGCTGATCATTCCGCCGGACCTGGGCTATGGCGCGAGCGGCGCCGGCGGCGTCATCCCGCCGGGAGCCACGCTGATCTTCGACGTCGATCTTCTCAGCGTGAAGTAGCGGCGCGCGGCCGCTGGGCGTAGTCGCTGCCCGGCGCAGGCGTGATGGTGACGTCGGCCGAAGCCAGGACGGAAGCGAGATCGTGCTCAACGGCGTGCTGGCGTCCCGCGTTTGCCCACACTCCGGTTTGCTCCGGCATACATTCGGAAAAGCCCAAGGTGCGGTTCTCATCAAAACACGAAAAGACATTGCTAGATTGCCGGCGGCTGCGATTTCGGCAGCAGCCGTGAAATAATGAAAAGCAATACGACAACGACCAAGGCCAGAATTCCCCAGAAGAGAACACCGCCCTGGCCCGCCATCTGATCTCCATACCAAGAAGAATTTCTGAGTTGTTCTTCGGCAAAGAGCGACGGGACATTTTTTTCAGCCGCCAGCAATTGTCCCGCGACGAGGCTCAAGTCATAACTCGGTGACGAGACGCGGGGGTTGCCGTAGTAAAGAAAGAGTTGGTCGTCCGGCTTCGCTTTGAACAAGATTCGCGTGACCGGATAAAACGCCGTAAATTTTTCCAGTTCGATAGGTGGATTGTCGCCGTTATCCGTTTCGAGGAACAAAGTGTCGCTCTGCAACGGGCCGTCCAATGTCAATGTGAACTCTTTGGACTGGCGTTCCGGGGTTTGTGTCCAGGTCGCGCCACCTAACACGTGGCGATATTTGTCACCTCGTTCATCTGTGAGTTCTTCGTAGAGCGACAGCGAGCGTTCGAACAGCGGCGTTCGGGAGACGCAAGTCAGCCGTGCGATCGGCAAACCGGTTTGGGGAAGTTTGATGATCCAGCGGCTCAAGGTTGGATCTTTCGCGTCCTTCGTCGACGTGACGGACGGCGTGAGCGCGCGGCTGATGGAGGTACGCTGGATGATGTACGGCACTTGATTGCCGCCGTCCAACACGCGCAAATCCTCGAAGTCCGGTCTCGCGTGCGCGAGTACCTCCAGGTCGGGTTCGATTTGTTGCGCTCCACCGGCCTTGGAGATTTTCATCGGCTTGCGGAATTTCCATTCGGAAACGTCGAGTGCCGCGCCGGTTACTTCAAGTCCGGGCAAAACATCAGCCGCGCGAAAATCGGGGTTGTCCGACGGCGGCGAAATTTTGACTGGTGAGACTGCCACGTCTTTGAGGTTCATTCCCAGCGCCGCCAGATCATATCGCGGTGCGTCGCAATGAGCGTTACCGGTGAGCAAATGATATGTGCCCGGTTGCCGCGCCAGGAAGGCAAGATAAACCGGACGCCGCTCGACTCGTACGGCGGAAATCGGCAGCGGCGGGCTATTCCCGTTTTTTATGAGAAGAAACAATTCGCGCGAGCTCACCAGACTGTCCAGCGGCACGGAAAGATTTTCGGAGGGCGGCTGGCCTTCGACTGCGACGCGATAAACCGTGCCGTGCCCGATGGTTTCTTCACGGATGGAGTCTTCCAACACCTCCGGGAATGCGACCGAGACCTGACGCATAAAAAGCGGTTCGGTCGTTTCAAGTTGGATTGAGGCGACACTCAAATTCGCCGCGCCGAGGCTCAACTCGAGCCGCGTTTCTCCGGGACTCTCATCACGTTCGGTGATCGTGGCTGAAATCAATTCTCCGGGCGCAGGCTCGCCCATCGCCGGATGGACGAGCGCTCCGGTGAACGGAACCGGCGGCGAACGCCCGTCGTCCACGGTTAGGCGAAGCCATTTTGAAGAAGTCGGCGGCAACGGAATTTGCAGATGACTCGCGCCGTCGGGCTGACGAAAAATAGGCTGGCCTTTAGCAAGTGGTTGCCAGTGGTCGCCGTCTTCGGAACTTTCATCCTGAACGGCTTTTATGAAATCCTTCGCTGGACTCTCCAGTGTTACGCCATCGAGCGGTTGCGCCAGTCCCGTTTCGATTGTGATGACGGTCGTGCTTGCGCTGAGCGACACTTGAAATGCTTTTACCGCTTGTGCGGCTTTCGCGACCTGCGCGAAACGGTCAATCAAGTACGGCACTTCATTTCCCGCTTCGTCGTAGAGTCTCAGGTCTTCAAGTGCGGGACGCGCAGCGTCGAGCGTTTCAACCGGCACACTTATTTTCACAAGTCCGGCTGTTGAAACCTCAAACGATTGAACGCGCTGCCAGTCCGACGGCAGATTCGCGGCAGCTGCCGGCGCGCCGAACAAGAGTGCGACAACGCAGAGCAACCTGGGCGAAAAACTAAAGAGGCGTTTCATGGCCTATATTCTTCTCATTGCTGCCGGCTGCGAAAAATTCTTGATACGCAAACGAAGCGAGCATCGCGATCACAGCCACGCCAATTAAAGCGCCGATGCGATAGAGCTGTTCGATTTGCGCGAGGTCGTGGAAGAACAGTTTCAGCAGCGTCACGCATAGCAAGCCCATCGCCGAATAGCGTGCAGCAGGGACTCTTTGCCGAATGCCATAGATGAGCAGCACGAGCGCGAACAATGCCCATCCTATGGAATAGGTCATGTCGCGCGCGAAGTTGCCGCCCAGCTCAAAGGTTAGCGTCGAACCTGGTACGCTGAAGTAGTCGGCAATCTCGATGTTCAATAACAGGAACGCAAGGACTGTCCCGCATCCGGCAAGGATCGGTGGAATATTATAGTTCAGGACGAGATTGCGCGGCGGCGCCAGAAGTCTTGTCCCGGCGAACAGGCAAATCGTCACGATGCCATAAGCGTAGAGATACCAGTTGAAAATCGGGATCGGCGCGCGCGCGTGGTACTCAAGCACCGCGGGATTGAACGCAAGCCGGAGGAACGCGGCGATGAGCAGGCCGATGCCGGTTATCCGCAAACCCGGATGCGGCACACGATGGAACAGCCACAACAACGCCATGCCTTCCAGCGCCCAGCCGATGGTGATCCATTGGCGGTCGAACTGGATTGGGAAGATCAACGTAATAAAGAACAACGCCACGCCGCCGAACCAGGCGAGCTGAGCCATGCGTGATTCGTTTTCGGCGGGGATCTTTTTCGACACAGCGACCAAGCTCAACAATCCTGGAATAGCAAACGCAGCCGGCAACAATCCCATCGCCTGATTCGGATAAACGGCGGATACGAAGCGGTGGATGAGGAAAAACTGCGGCAGTCCCGCCATTGCTGCGGTCGCCCACGGAACAACCTTGCTGGAAAATTGTTTCCAAAAGAGAAATGGAAACAATGCGAACGCGACGAAGAAAATCAAATACCAGATCAAAATCAGATCCAACGGCTGCTGTGTGTTCGTGGGATCGAAATGACTGAAATGCCACGCGCATTCGAGCGCGCTTACGCAGACGAGACCAACCGCTGGCATCCAGTCGAGCGAAAACAGTTTTGTGACGCCGAGCAACAAAACGACGAGCAAAAGCGCAAGGCCGAAGACCGGCGACGGATTTGTCAGAGGCAGCCGTAGCGTCGCCATGATAAGTAGCAAGAACGGAAGCACGATGGAGCAAGCGGGCAAGATCGCGGCCAAATCTTCTGGCGCCGCAAGGTCGTTGCTGAATTTGATCCCGGTTTTCAATGCGTCTGGCTGGAATCTCTCCACCAACCAGATACTCACTGCGGCAAAGAAAACCGCGAACGCGCCGAGCAGGAAAAATGAAACAGGCATACCTGTAAGGTCGGACGGAATTTTGAAGATGAGCTCGCCGGTCGCAGCAATCGTGAACAACAACACCGCCAGCACCGGCAGCAAGGTGGCCGAAAGTACCGCAAGCGCGATGGCAAGCAGATCCACCAGCAATATGAACAGCCAGACGGCGAATGAGACTTCCGTAAGTGTGAAAACCGGAACTAGTACGAGCGCGAGCGCGAAAACTGGAAAGATGTGATCCGCCCAAGTCTGGGTTGTTACACCGCGGCGGCGTTGAAGGAACGCGGGCAAAGCCGAATGGACAACGGCAAAGAGGAGATAAAACGCCAGCGCCGCGTTGAGTAGTTCATCGGTCAGCCATGCCTGCGTCCAGAATCCGAGTAGACCAAAAACGGCAATTCCCACTATCGATTGATCGACGGCGATTGTTTCATCGGCCAGCACAAGCGCAATGACGTCAAGATCAACGAGAAAAACAAATCCGAACATTAACCAAGGGCGCTGCGCGAGCGGCTCGAAATCCAAAAACCACGCTGTGAACGCGAGCGCCACCGCGACCAGGCCAAGCGCTGAACCAGAGAGCCATGTCCTTGCATGAACTCTGCCTAATCCAAAGATCAAAGGCTCTTCACTCTCTGGAGGCTGCCGGACTTTCGCCCGCCAGTTCGCGGCGAGATAGAGCAGGTTGAAGCCGAGCAGAACGGCGAGAGCGATGAGAACTTTGTTTCCTTCAAAGTATTTTTCGCTGATGAAAAATTCGCCGGCCCAGCTGATCTCCATGATTGCGGTTCCGAAAGCGGCGAGCGCGGTGAGAAAATACCAGCGGCGGTTGAACGCGACGACGATGAGTCCGGCGTCGAGGATGGCGATGTAACCGAAGAGTCCGAGCGGATTGTCCTGGCCAGTGGAAAGTAGAACGGGGGTGAGGAATCCGCCCAGCATTCCAAGAATGGCGACTACGAGAGCGTTGAGCCGCACGGCGAGAAGGAAGGCAGTGGTTGTGATGAGCCCCATCAACAGGAAAGTCGGGACCGGCCCGAAGAAATCAAAGTGATAAATCGAACGGCATGCGAACGTAACGCTATAGAGGATTACAATTCCTGTCGCACACAGTGTCTGCGAAAGAACAGGGAAGCGTTTGCGAGACATCACCACGCCGCCGACCAGCAGACCCAGGCCGACGAGGAAACCAATCGTTACTCGCAGGACTGGCGGGACGAGATTGTTGTCGAAGGAGTATTTTACGAAAAATACAACGCCCAGGAACAGTGCGAGTCCGCCAATCCATGCGAAACCCTTTACGCCCACGAATTCTTCCCAATTGATATTCAGAGCCGGCCGGGGCGGTGGCTTCGAAACGGGCAGCGATGTGGTCGTCGGTGGACGCAAAGGCGAAAAGACCGGCGGAGGAGCGACGATTGGTCTCGCTGACGTGGCTGTCGCAGGCGACGTGGCCGGAGTAGGACTGACAACTTTCGGCTGCTCCGGGAGCGCGGAGCCCGATTTCACGGGCTCTCCGGATTCCTTGTCCCGTCTCAATTGAGCAATTTCCGATTCGAGCGCTCCGAGCCGATAAAAAACCTCCTCGAGGCGATCCCTTGCGCTGACGGCCCGCGCAACCAGCCAGCCTGCCAGCGCAATTGGAATTCCGAGAATTACCAAGATGACAAGCATCATATTTTTATTGCCGACTCGAAGTTCGACTCTGCAAAGAGAACCGATAACGCAGCCGACTCTCCAAGATTCAAGATTTGCATCGTTATTCCTCGTTCCGCGCACGACGATTGCGCGTAACGCAGACACTAGGAGTTAACCGCTGAAAAGTGAATCCGGGAAAGAACGACATACGTACGATTCCGCCGTTTGTCGCACTTTGTCGCTCGGCTTGTTTCTGAACGCGCGCCAAAGCAAGATCAAGCCGTGACTGATAGTGGGGAAAGTGCCGGGAGGAAAAGCGAAAAACGGCTGAACTCCTGGAAAGAAATTGCCTCCTTCCTGCAAAAGGATGTTCGTACCGTTCAGCGATGGGAGAAGAATGAACGCCTACCGGTTCATCGCAGGCCTCACGACAAACTCGCCAGTGTGTATGCTTACGAGTCGGAGCTGGAGGCATGGTGGAATCAGGGGAGCCATCCGTCCGCTACTGCTTCTTCGCAGACGGTAAAGTCGGCGTCGAATCGGATCGCCCTGGCCGTCCTGCCGTTGCGAAATCTGAGTGGCGATCCCGCGCAGGAGTACTTCAGTGACGGCCTGACCGAGGAATTGATCGGCCAACTGGCCCGAATCGATCCGGACCACCTTGGTATCATCGCGCGCGCCTCGGCGATGCAGTACAAGCAGAGTTCGAAGGGGATTTCCCAGATTGCTCGAGAGCTCGGCGTGACTTATCTGCTTGAAGGCAGTGTTCGTCGCGATGGTGATCGAGTCCGAATTTCAGCCGCGCTTATCCGGGCGTCAGATCAGACCAGCCTTTGGACCGACGCCTATGACCACGATTTGCGCGACGTCCTGAAGCTTCAGGCTGAAGTTGCCGAAGCGGTTGTCAAAGAAATCGCGCTCAAGGTTTCCACCGGCGAACGCGCCCGTCTGGCACGAAGCGGTCCGGTCGATCCTGAGGCGTTCAGCGCCTACCTGCGCGGACGCTACCTGTGGAACCGCCGAGCTCCGGACGCGCTACAAAAAGCAATATATTGCTTCCAGGAATCGATTTCGCACGCTCCTGACTATGCCCCCGCACATGCAGGTATCGCCGACTGCTACGCCATCCTGGCGTCGGCCCACGTTGGAGTACTGCCGCCGATTGAAGGAATGCCGCGCGCCATAGCGGCCGCCGAGAAGGCTCTTCAACTTGATCCAGAACTGGCCGATGCCCACGCGTCGCTTGGGAATGCGCGTTTTCGCTATGAATTCGACTGGTCAGCCGCAGAGCGTTCGCTCAAGAGAGCGCTTGAACTAAACCCTGCGTACGCACCCGCACTCCAATGGCATTCGTCACTCCTGCAGACCATCGATCGCTTCGATGAGTCGATGAGGGAACTAGACCACGCACTCGAAGTTGATCCGTTCTCGCTGCTCATCCGATCCGCCGTAGCCGCTACGTTGTATCTGGAGCGGCAGTACGAACAAGTGATAGAGGCATCCCGCAGAATACTCGAACTGGATCCGACATTCGTCCTCGTCTACTTCAATCTCGGACGCGCCTATACGCAGATGAAGCGCCATCGCGAGGCGATTGCCGAACTGAAAAAGGCTCGCGAGCTCTCGGGAGAGAGCCCCGCCATGACGATGCAGCTTGGCTATGCCTACGCGATGGCGGGCAAGACGGCTGAGGCAAAGAAGATGCTCGCCGCACTAACCCGGCTCGCGCGAAAGCGGTACGTCCCATCGTTCTATTGGGTAGCGATTCATACGGGTCTCGGCGACATAGAGAAGGCGTTGGAGTACCTTAAGAAGGCTCGCGAGGAGCGATGCGACTATCTGGTACATCTACCCAAAGAGCCGGCCGCAGACCCGCTTCGCAACACCCCCGAATACGGCCGGCTAGTGCCGAGCCCGGTCCACTAAATCAGGAATCTTGGCGCTCGCATTACTGGCAGCCCGCGTCAACCTGTCAACCGGTTGACACCCATACGAGTCATTCTGCGAATCGCAGGATTGCGTCGACAGACCCTTGGGTCACTGGAGGTTTTGAAAGTCTTGCCAGGCCTGACGCAAAAATTCGGCGAACCGAGCCAGGTGTAGATAAGTCATCGCATCGTTCCAACTTTGCGCCAGATTTGACAGCGTGTCACCGATCGTTGTTCCAGCCGGAAGACCGTTGGCCCAGTCGAGCAATCCCGTGGAACCCAGCAAGAACATAACTACTACCGCGACCCCAATAGACTCTGATACCGATCGCAGCGGCGATGGGAAAGCGCTGTCAACAACTTCCACCGGGCGCCGATAAACGATTTCTCTTTTGATGACGGCGGATTGTGTCATTGCAGGCTCCTGCAACCAAGAGATGTGGAAGCCTTCGGAAGCATTTTATCTCACCTTTGATTTCGGTCGTCGTCCGCGAAACCCTCAAAACTGAAAATAGATAAAAGGTGCAATTCCGCTCGGGCCAATACTGAAGATCGCGATCATCAGGGCACCAGCCACGGCCCCTTGCGCAATAGGCGGCATCCTTATCGCGTACCGCTCGAGGATAGCCATGCGGTCAGTAGGGAGAAACTGAGCGGCCAGCAGTACCGAGATCAGGATCAGAGTAAAAGGCGTCGCCAGTGTCGACGCCGCAGACACGCGGCTGAAGCCGCCGATAAAGCTCAACGCGTGGGGAAGGTCGACCGCCCGAAAGAAAATCCATGTGAGGCAAACCAGTTGAAATGTTATGACGGTGCCCAGCACTTTGACCCACGACTTCGCGGATTCGGTCCAGTGCTCTCCCAGAAATCGATGCTCAGCTACAAGCAACCCGCCATGAATTCCGCCCCAGATCGCGAAATTCCACGCGGCGCCATGCCATAGTCCTCCCAGCAACATCGTTATCATAAGGTTTTTGTATCGGCGCCAGTCGCCGGTATTGCCGCCCAGTGGAATGTACAGGTAGTCCCTCAGCCAGGATGAAAGAGAGATGTGCCACCGGCGCCAAAAGTCACGGAAGCCGATTGCTCGATAGGGCTGATCGAAATTCTCCGGAAAGCGGTAGCCCAGCAGCGCGGCCACTCCGATAGCAATATCCGTATATGCGCTGAAGTCGCAGTATATTTGTAGCGCATAGCCGTAAACCGCGAGCAGAAGGTCGCGCGCTCCAAAGCTGCCCGGATCGAAAAATACCGGCTCCACAACACTCGTGGCCAGAAAGCTCGAAACCACTACTTTCTTGAACATACCGCCAAGGATTAGGAGATAAGCCCGTGTGGCGCGGATGTCGTCTGGGTCTACTGGATGCTCCAACTGCGGAAGAAAGTGCGAGGCGCGCACGATAGGACCCGCCACGAGCTGCGGAAAGAATGAAATATATAAGAGCATGTGCAGTAACGGCGCCGGCCGATCAAGCTTCTTCCGATATATATCGACGACATATGAAATGGCGTGAAAGGTGAAAAACGAGATGCCGACCGGAAGGACAATGTCGAGGTAGGGAATGTCGTGTCTGGCGCCTAAGTGCTCCAGCGTTACGTTCAATGAGCTCAGGAAGAAATTGTAGTACTTGAAGAAGCCTAGGACGACCAGGTCGACAGTCACCGCGCCGGCGACCAGGTTCTGGCGAGCCTTACCCTCGGACTTGTAGATCAGCTCGCCAAAGTACCAATTGACCACCGAAGAGAACAACAGAAGAAAACAAAATCGCCAGTCCCAGAAGGCATAGAAAACGTAGCTTACTGATGTTAGGAGGATCAGCCTCCACCTGTGGTGGCGAACCAGGAGCCAGGCGGCTGCGAAGACAAGGATAAAGAATATGCCAAAGTTGACCGTGGGGAAGAGCATCGTGGCCGACTTAGTTTGTGACCTCCGGAGAGCCCGATGAAGGCTGTGTCCCATCCGCCGTTTTCGGGCGAGCCTGGCCCTCTGCCGTGGCGTAGCCATCCATCAGGAAATTGAATAGAGCCTTCGCCGATATTTCGTAGCCTAGTACCGTAAAATGTATGTGGTCCGATCGGACGAGCGGTGGATCTGAGTACACCCAACGATTGAAACCCCGCGTTCCTCCCAGGACGCTTGCCCAGTCCCAATAGGCGTCACCGAATGCGACCGCCGTGTCGTGCTGGATGTAGCGTATCTCAGTGACTGATTCAGGTGTCTCCCAAGGTCCAGTGGATCCAGTCGATGGCGATCTCTTCTGGTTTGAGATACTGCGCTGGCCGCCGGGCGGTCCGACGACCAGTATGGAAGCTTCAGGAGCCATTCGCTTCAGACTCCTGAGCACCTGCGCAAAGATTTGCTTATAGGTGGCAGCGTCGAAACCGAGTTGGAAAGCTTCGTTGGTTCCATACGCGACGATTATCAAGGACGGCCGCAGTTGCTTCAGGTCCCATTGCACAAGTAAAGGGTTCCAGTGGTTAAAGATATCGACAGTCGCACCCGAAACACCGAAGCTATCGAACAAGACGCCTGTGTGGAAACTTTCGACGCCCCAGGAAGTTATGCGGATTCCAGGTGTATCGGCGATGATTTCGAGGGTTTGAGTACCTGGCGGCGTCGATAGGTCCAGACTGCCAGGCGTGTCCGCTGGACCCGCGGTAGGAACAACTTTCGCAATCCGGCCGTCGAGTAACACTTCTAAGGGCCCGCCAGAGGTGCTATGCAAATAGTTCACCCTGGCAATGTCGAATCCGCCCGGCGCCACCGGAGAAACTGTCATGCGCGCGCCGGCGTAAGTGCTCGTCGCAAGGAACCCGCTAATGCCAAAGGGGCCTGGATCACTTGCCTTAAGGCTGTCGTGAATTACCCAACCACCGCTCTGCGTAACCTTCACTTCGGTCTGACGCAATCCACGATAGGTGTATCCCGGTGGCATCATGCCTCGGCCAGCGTCACCGAAACGTTCCTGAAATCGAGACCTCAGATAGCCGGAGAAGACGTCGCCCGCAGTGTGACTGTCGCCTAACTGCAGAATCCGGACATGGTCTAGCCGGCCGGCTTGAAGCCGCTGAAGATCGTAGAAGAAGCTGGCCAGCCCCGATTGTCCGGGCGCCCGTGTTACGACTTGGGTCGATACGCGTGCCGGAATCAGCGCGTCGGGAGTCCGGCTCTCAGCCGAGTCAGTGGTCGGCCCGGTACATCCGACTAGAAGGAAAACGATGCCTGCCGCCACCGGCCGCCACAGCTCTGACGATCGAAGATGCATTTTTGTCCTTAAGGACATTGTGCGCGCACACTATCCGTCGGGGTCGGCGACGCAATTGTGGAATAGACCTTCTCCGCGATCAGCCCATAGCCATAACTGGAGAAATGGACTCCATCATTGATGCGGACCTCTCGCAAATGTCCCTTCTGATCGGGCAGATAGGCAGCGAATTGGCCATTGCCATCGACAAACGAGTCGCTCAGCGGCAAAAACCTGCCGCCAAACTTTGCGGCTTCAGCGGCATACAGCCCATTGAGAAACACCGCTCCCGCGTTTGCATCTTTATCTCGCATGACAGGCAGACCAACCCATACAACCGTAACTTTTCGCTTAGCAAGTTCCGAATATATTGCATCTATTCGAGAGACATAGACGCGCTGCCAGCCCTTACTTTCAAAAACATAGCCTTTGTGCTTTTCGTCGCGGATGCCTCGTTCGTCGTTCGCGCCAAACATCACGACAACTGTCGTAATGTGCTCCCGATCGAGCGAAGCGGCGAAGTCCTGGGTCCAGGCAGCAAAGTCCGGAGTGGTCAGCGATGCGCCAACTTTGCTATGTCGAAAGAGCTTGTCTTCGGGATGGTGCTTGACGATTGAATAAAGTCCCGACCAAATGCCGTCGCTCAGCGAATCGCCATATACACCGATATTTTCGGCGGCGATTTCAGATCTGGCAATGCTTTGGCCTAGGGCAAACCATGCGGCCGCATTGATACAAATGAAAAGATAGAAATGCCACCCGCGATAGCGAGAATAGCGCACCAAGGAATCCCCCGTTTGACCTTAAAAACTCTCAAGTCAGTTGCTAATCTGTTAACGCTGCGATCTCAACGTTAGTTGCTCTTGATTTCTCCGAGTCCTATCCGTAGTACGCAACATCGCAGGTTGCGTTTCGAGCACCTATTTGTCGTTTTCCTTCATGTCCTTAAGACTAGCCAAGCCATCGTCTACAACTAGATTTGTGGGTGGTTGTCAGCCTCAGCGCCTATTGACGTTGGGCGCTCCAAGAGTACGAACGCCGCGCGGACATCTCGCCGACCTGTCGGTACTCATTATTCCGTATACGCCGTAACTATTCGAGTTTTGCGCTGACCGCCTTATCGTGGCCGGCGTGCTTACGGTCCTACCCGCCATGGTTTCTCTGGTCTCCTTCCGGCTTCGGTGTCGGGCCTCGCTGGAACTGGAAGTCATGGCTCTCAGACATCGGGCGGCTGTTCCCCACTGGCAGCCGCCCGGCCGACCGTGGCTTGGTCGTGGCGATCTCCTGCTCTGGGGTCGGCTCTACCGAATTTGGCCTCGTTGTATGAACGCGACGGTTCTGGTCAAACCGGCAACCGTCGTCCAGTGGCACCGGCAGGGATCTCGCAGATATTGGCGCTGACGCTCGCGATCGCGATCGGAACGCCCGCGTCGGCAAATCCATCGGCGGCGCTCCCCGGTAGCGGCGAACCAACAGAAGCGCCAGGGACGCACGCATTGCATAGCAATACGTGCGAATCAATTCGGCTAGCTCGGTCTACGGCCTTGGTGAGTTTCGCTTGCCAGCGATCGTAACCGTCCAAACCCTGTTTGGTTCTTCGACGAGATCAATCTTCACTTCGAGGAATTGACGGATGACCTCGAGGTTCGTTGTGGTGTGACGCGACAATGGAGCCGTGCGAAATCTTCCGGCGCCTGCGAGCGCCATAGGAATGAGAAGCTGGTCGGCTAAGTACCTGCCGATAGGGA
>Ga0209333_1000499_pt1 | contig 21695 bp, 18 predicted proteins | sample BlaSpr_A8_OM2_O3_FD_187982 | JGI IMG/M metagenome (GOLD analysis project Ga0209333, IMG submission 187982) | Forest soil microbial communities from Thunder Bay, Ontario, Canada - Black Spruce, Ontario site 2_A8_OM2_O3 (SPAdes) (version 2) | ecosystem: Environmental > Terrestrial > Soil > Boreal... | reverse complement strand
CACCCGACTTGCGCACCGCCCCAAAATACATTTTTGTGACGGGTGGCGTGGTTTCTTCTCTCGGGAAAGGCGTAGCAGCGGCCTCCATGGGCTGCCTGCTCGAAAGCCGCGGTCTTCGTGTCACCCTGCAGAAGTGCGATCCCTACCTCAACGTTGATCCCGGCACCATGTCTCCCTATCAGCACGGCGAAGTTTTCGTCACCGACGACGGCGCCGAAACCGATCTCGACCTCGGGCACTACGAACGCTTCACTTGCGCGCATCTAACGCGCGACCACAACTGGACCACCGGCCGCTTCTATGAATCCATCATTACCAAGGAACGGCGCGGCGATTACCTCGGCAAAACCGTGCAGGTGATCCCGCACGTCACCGATGAAATTAAATCCGCCTTCCGCAAAGTTGCCGAAGGTGTGGACGTCGTGCTCGTCGAAATCGGCGGCACCGTAGGCGACATCGAATCGCTTCCATTTCTCGAAGCCATCCGCCAAATGCGCCTCGAGCTCGGCCCCGAAAATGTAATCTTCGTGCACCTCACGCTGGTCCCGTTCATCCCCACCGCCGGCGAATTGAAAACCAAACCCACGCAACACAGCGTGAAAGAACTTCTCAGCATCGGGATTCAGCCGGACGTCCTGATCTGCCGCAGCGATCGTCCGCTCGCCGTCGACCTGAAAGCGAAAATCGCCCTCTTTTGCAACGTAGCCGAATCCTGTGTAATTTCCGCGCCCGATGTCGGCAACATTTACGAAGTTCCCATGACTCTCGCTTCCGAAGGCCTCGACGAACAAATCCTGCGCCTCCTCCGCCTCGAAGCTCCGCCGCGCGACCTAAGCCGCTGGCTTGCCATGCTCGAAACGCTAGAGCATCCCAACGGGGAAGTGCGCATCGGCGTAGTGGGAAAATACGTGCAGTTGGAAGACGCCTACAAAAGCCTGCGCGAAGCTCTAGGCCATGGCGGACTCGCCAATCGCCAGCGCGTGGTGATCGAATGGATTGAAGCCGAAGAAATTGACTCGCCTGCCACCGCCGAACGCCTGCTGCGCCATGTGGACGGCATCCTGGTTCCCGGCGGTTTCGGCAAGCGCGGCATCGCCGGCATGGTTCACGCCATCACTTACGCCCGCGAGAAAAAAATCCCGTTCTTCGGCATCTGCCTCGGCATGCAATGCGCGACGATCGAATACGCGCGCCAGGTTTCGCATATCGAACACGCCGATAGCACCGAGTTCGATCCCTCGACTCCCAATCGCGTCATCTACAAACTCCGCGAACTCCTGGGCGTGGACGAAATGGGCGGGACCATGCGCCTCGGCGCGTGGCCCTGCAAACTCGAGCCCGGTTCCTTCGCGGCCAAAGCCTACGGCACGCTGGAAATTTCCGAGCGCCACCGCCACCGCTACGAATTCAATTGCGAGTACGAAGAATCCCTTGGCCGCGCCGGCTTCCGCATTACCGGACGTACCCCCGACGGCGTCTACGTAGAAATAATCGAAGCCCCCAATCACCCCTGGTTCGTAGGCTGCCAATTCCATCCCGAATTCAAATCCAAACCGCTGGCTCCGCATCCCTTGTTCGCCGCCTTCATCCGCGCCAGCCTGGAAAATCGCCACCATCGCCTCGGCGCCGCAACAGAGAGCCGCGTAACCGCAGCCGAACCCGCCACCGACTAGCACACGCGCGCTTCTCATTCTCCGACGATGCGACGAGCATCGTCGTCTGGAGAATGGCGCCTTGCCCTCATTCCGGCTGCAGGATCTGTCCCGCACTCTCGCACCGGTGGGATTTTCTCAGCATTCTCCGCGTCTTTGCGGCAATAGCTTTCTTCCGCCTAGGGCCCCGTCACGACTGCGGCCCACCTTGGGCCTACCCCCAGCTTCACAGTCCTCCGCGCAGCAGATAATTTCGCCACGCTGCGAGATTTCCCCGATCGCACCCAGCCGCGCCGCACTCGCAATTCAAAGTTGAAATACCTCCCATTCCCGCATAGTCTGTTCCCGCAACCATTCGTTCGCACATGCCACCCACCACCACCTTCAACGTCGCCAACATCCGCCTCGGCGCCAACGCCCCCTTGTTCCTGATCGCCGGCCCCTGCGTAATCGAATCCGAAGCCCACGCCTCCTCGATCGCCGAAAAAATCGCTGCCATCGCCAGCGATCTCAACATCCCGTACATCTTCAAAGCCTCCTACGACAAAGCCAATCGCTCCTCCGTCTCCTCCTTTCGCGGCCCGCAACTCGTTGAAGGCCTGCGCATCCTGGCCGCCATAAAAAAGCGCACGGGCCTGCCGATCCTCACCGATGTCCATGACGTCTTCCAGGTCCCCCCCGCCGCCGAAGTCTGCGATATCCTGCAAATCCCCGCGTTCCTTTGCCGCCAGACCGACCTGCTTGCCGCCGCAGGCCGCACCGGACGCGCCGTCAACATAAAAAAAGGCCAGTTCGTCTCCCCCTGGGAAATGTCCAACGCCGCCGAAAAGATCGCCAGCACCGGCAACGAAAAAATTATCCTCACCGAACGCGGCACGTCCTTCGGCTATCAGAATCTAGTGGTGGACATGCGTTCCTTCCCCATCATGCGCAAATTCGGCTACCCGATCGTGTTCGACGTCACCCACTCCGTCCAACTTCCGGGCGGAGCAGGGAAGTCCAGCGGCGGCCAACCAGAATTCATCGAGCCGCTGGCACGCGCCGGCATAGCCGCAGGCGTTGATGGACTGTTCCTCGAAGTGCACGACAATCCCGCGCAAGCACTCTCTGACGGCGCAAACGCTCTCCCACTCGAAAAACTCCGCCCGCTGCTGCAAAAAATCCAAAAACTGGCAGCCCTGACGCGCGAATGGGACGCCCAGCCCCAATGAGCCTCGAAACCGCCAAGCGCGTCCTACGCGTGGAGTCTGAAGCGATCGCCAGCCTGATCGATCGCCTGGACGCCCGGTTCGAAAAAGCCGTCGAACTTCTATACGCGTGTAAAGGCCGAGTCGTAGTCACAGGCCTAGGCAAATCCGGCCTGGTTGGCCGCAAACTCGCTGCCACTTTCGCCAGCACCGGCACCCCCGCGCTTTTCCTCCACACCGGCGAAGCTCTGCACGGCGATCTGGGCATGCTCACCGCCGGCGACGTAATGCTGGCAATCTCCGCCAGCGGCGAAACCGCCGAACTGATCGAGCTGCTGGAAACCGTCAAACGACTTGGCGTCCCGCTCCTGGCGCTAACCGCCAATCCGAAATCCACTCTCGCCGCAGCGGGCAAAATCGTTCTCGATATCGCCGTAAAAGAAGAAGCCTGCTCGCTGAATCTAGCGCCCACCGCATCCACTGCCGCGGCGATGGCCATGGGCGATGCCCTAGCCATCGCATTACTCGAACGGCGCGGCTTCAACGAACAAGACTTCGCAGCCCTCCATCCCGGCGGCCGCCTCGGCAATAAACTCCGCCGCGTAGAATCCCTGATGCACTCCGGCGAAAACGCCCCCCAGGTCCTCCCCACCACAAAAATGCCCGACGTAATCTACGAAATGAGCCGCAAAGGCCTGGGCCTGGCCGCCGTCACAGAAGCCAACGGCAAGCTGCTGGGCATAATCACCGACGGCGACCTGCGCCGCGTGATGCAAAAACGCCAGGAAAACGTCCTCGCCCTGACCGCCGCCGATTGCATGACCAAAAATCCCATCACTCTATCGGGCCACGAACTAGCCGCCAGCGCCCTCCGCGTGATGGAAGAAAGGAAAATCACAAGCCTGCTCATCACAGATCCAGCCGGCAAACTAGAAGGGGTCCTGCACATCCATGATCTATGGACCCTGCAACTGCTCTGAAGTTAGCGTAGCGTCGGCGTCTCGCCGGTTTTTTGCGGTCGCCGTTGAATTTGTATTTGTTCTGGAATTTGTAGCGGCCAGCATTTAGCTGGGCGCCTTGACGTGACGGTCGATCAAACCGATCGCGGGACATGTGTCGTGGATGTCATGCCCGACGCAGTCCCGCGCTTTTTCTTTGCCGTCCCGCGACCGCGGGAGGGAGGCGGGACGCAGAGACGGGTCTGCTTTTCGCGCAACACTCGAGTCTGTTAAGGAAGGGATCGCCACATGCCAATCAAAGAACTAAAATTCCCAGCCGCCGTGCTCCGACGTGCCAAACCCGTCCGCGTCCTCCTCATGGACGTCGACGGCACCATGACCCCGGGCTATGTCTGCCTGCAAACTTTCCCCGACAACAGTGTCGCTGAAATGAAAATGTTCCACGCCCATGACGGAGCCGGCATCAAACTAGCCAGCATCATGGGCATCCGCACCGGCCTGATCACCGGACGCGATTCCCCTGCCAATGCCCGCCGCGCCCGCGAAGCCTCGATGGAATTCGTAATCCAAGGCCAGCCAAAAAAACTCGAAGCCTACAAAGCCATCCTGCTCCGCGCCGGAGTAATCGACGAAGAGGTCGCCTACATCGGCGATGACCTCCCCGACCTCCCAATCCTTCAACGCGTAGGATTGGCTGTAGCCGTCGCCAATGCAGTTTACGAAGTAAAGCGCGCCGCCCACTACATCACCACCGTCCGTGGCGGCGAAGGCGCCGTCCGCGAACTAGTAGAACTGATCCTGAAAGCCCAAGGCCGCTGGAAAAAAGCCATCCCCCAAGCCATCGCGTAGGTCGGGCAATTAGTTGTCGACCCAAACGAAGTCCCGCGCTTTTTCTCTCCCGGCGCCTCCTACAAGTGCGGGCCGGGCCGCCGTGGGACAAAGCGAGCGATCTGCTTCTCGTAACGTCACGTAAAAACCAGATCGCAAACAACTACTCTTTCTGCCGCTCCTTCCGCATCTGCTCAAAAATCTGCTCTGACCACGAAGGCGGCTCTGGCCCCTTACTCAGATCCAATTTCATCCCCAACGCCAATTTCCACCGGTCCATCCATAAAATCCCTGTCCCCACATACAGATCCGGCGTCGCGTAAGCCGGATCAGCCAAAGCCGCATCCAAAGACACAAACTTGTACCCGCGCTTCTCCAGTTTCTCGAGCAAGGCGTCCAGACACTCCGTATTCAAAGCATTATCGTGCACTAACAAAATCTGCGGAATCTGCCGGCCAAACATTTCCGCCGATTCCTTCTCCGCGTAGTCAAACACCGTATCCACGTACTCCAGATATTCCTTCTTCGCCCGCGCCGCCATCTTCTTGTCCTTTTTCTCGAGCGCGTGCGCGAGCGCATCGTTAAACACGTAATCCGCATCCTCAATCGTCACCGGCGCAATCGTGTATCCGCGCTCCTTTAAGAACGCATCGAAAGCGGTTTTCGCCTCCATCGTCATTCCCGTATTCAAATAAGGATGCCGAAAATATTTCTCGCTCTGTCCCGCAGCCTTCAGCAGCGCCTCCGTCACGACTTCTCCACGAATTAAGTCGTCCTCATACTTCTGCAGCGCAGTATTGCTGAAATCGTCGTGCGCGAAATTGTGATTGCCCAGCTGCAGCCCCGCCTCCAACCATATCTGCAAGAGTTCGGCCCGAGCGTCACGCTCGCCTTGCACCTGCAGCTTGCGTTCATTCACGAATCCAATCGCCCAAGCATGGTGCGCCTTTAGCGCCGCAGACACCCCCCGATTAATCTTCTGCAATTCCTTCAATTCGCCGTACGCAAAATCGTCACCAGGCAGCGCTCCAGGCAAATCATCCACCGTAATCGCCACACGATGTTCCGCAACAACTTGCGCGCCACTTGGCGTGGCACTCTGCCCAGCGTCCTGCGCTCCACCGCCGCGAATCGGCGCAGCCGATCGCACCCCGGCAACTCCCCACACCGCCGCCGTACAAGCCAACAGGCCTCCGCCAATCGAACGCAAAATCAACTGAGTCCTCAAGATTCCCTCGCTTCGCGTCAAAATAAAAAAAACTCAGCTCCGCCGATCCACCCCGCTCACTTCTTCCGCACCAATCTCAGCAAAGCCTCCGCCCGCGAAGGTCCCGTCGGCGTCTCTTCATGCTTGAAATAAACGAACACATCGCCGCTCCCCGCCAGCCTCCGCAGCCTCTCCGCCACAGTCTTTCGCGAATACTTTTTCTTCCGTAGCCGCAAATAACAAAAATCCGCAGTCACCACTTCCGGCGTCTCGAGCTTCTCGTCTTCCGCCATACAAAGTGACGCCCCGCCGTCGCGCAACGCAGCATACACTCTCTCGCTAAACCAAGACTCGTGCCGAAACTCAAACGCCGCCCGCACTCCCGTCGGCAATCCCGCCAAAAACTCCCGCAACCTCCCCACATCACACTTGAAATTCCCCGGCAACTGAAAAAGCACCGGCCCCAGCTTGCCCACAAGCCGCAACGGTTCTAGCGAAGCCAGAAATTCCGCCGTCGCCGCTCCGGCATCTCGCAACCGCTTACTATGAGTGATCCGCCGGTGCGCCTTCACCGCAAACCGAAATTGCTCAGGCACCGCCGCGGCCCAGCGCTGCAACAACTGCTTGCTCACCCGCCGCCCAAACGTATAATTCACTTCCACGGAATTCAGGCGCCCCGCATAATGCTGCAAAAATCTCCCCGGCCCGAGCTTCGCCGGATAAAATCCCGGCCGCCAGCTCGAGTAACCCCACCCCGATGTTCCCGCGTAAATCTCTCCCATACGCAGCACATTCTAATCGCACATGGCAATGTTAAGCGCACAATCTGCTGCGCCATCGCGCCCGGCCGGTCATTCGCCGCAGCCCGCGCCCAGCCAGTGCTTGCCCGGTGCCTTTCCCCACTGCAAACATCTTGTCCCGTACTTCTTCCGCTGTCGCCGTCCCCGAGTCCGTAATCGAAATCTCCACCCAGTTTCCAGCCGTGCGCGTCGCCTAGCCTAGCGTCCCTCGCGCGTCGGCATCTTTCACCACGTGCCCAATTGCATGAGCCGTGTTCACCCCCAGAACAGCCGAAAATGCTAACTCTTTTTTCTTGCAGCTTCGCCGAACCTGATGTTATACAGCGTTCATTGTACGAGACACGGCTATTGTCTCTGCAGTTAACACACAAATCATCGGTCATGCTTGCGTCGACCCACTAGGGTCGTTCACGCGTTGCTGCTCAGTGCGCCTGTATCCGGAACGAATGCGCTGCAAGTAGCTGAACCGAGCAACTACAAAGCTCTGAACGGAGGCACGGCAGGACCTTTGCATTGAGTCTGCAGACGACGAAGGAGATCACAAAATGAAATTAGTCAGACCGGCGTGGCTTTTCGCAGTGATCGTACTGTTTCCGGCGATCGGAGTCGCACAGACCGATCCAGGAGTCCGGTCCGGGCCTATCAACGGACAATCGGGTGCCACCGCCACCGATCCACTCCCGTTACCTTCGGTCGTCGCAGATACTCCCAGTGGCTCCTTAGAATTTTTTCAGAACGGTCTCGGGCGCTTCCAGGAAGTTGAAGTCGTCTCAAACGGTACCAACAACGGTCTCGGACCTCGCTTCAACTTCAATTCCTGTTCGGGATGCCATTCGCAACCGACCATCGGAGGATCAGGACCCTCCACCAATCCTGAATTCGAGGTGATCGCCAAAGGCATCGCTAGTGGGTCGGACAATACCGTTCCATCGTTCCTGACCGCGAACGGACCTACGCGAGAAGCGCGCTTCCCGTTCTTCTTCAATTCAAATGGCTCTGTCAACACGAATGCCCCGAACGGCGGCGTGGAAGATATATATACGGTTTCCGGCAGGTCTGACGCGGGGAGTTGCAGTTTGCCGCAACCAAGCTTTGCTATCGCCGAGGCGGCAAACAATATTATATTTCGGATTCCCACCCCGACGTTTGGTGCCGGTCTATTGGAGAACCTTGACGACTCAACGCTGATCGCTGTCCAGCTGTCCGAAGTGGGGAATAATTTTGGCATTAGCGGCACCTTCAACCACAACGGCAATGACGGCACAATTTCCCGCTTTGGCTGGAAGGCACAGAACAAATCGCTATTGCTATTTGCCGGCGAAGCTTACAACGTAGAAATGGGCATCACCAACGAGCTTTTCACGCAAGACCGGCCATTGCCAGGCGAGGATCAGACCGGGTCCGGCCTTCCTTCCTCGTGCCTCAACCTTTCGGGCACCGGATACCCGGAAGACGCAACCAATTTCACGGTGACGTCGAACTCGGACCCGGCCGCGCAGAATGCTCAGGTTCCCTCCGATATCGTACTGTTCGCGGAGTTCATGCGTCTGCTAGCGCCTCCGATACCCTCGACCACTACACCGGGCGGCGCGTCCGCGATCGCGACTGGCAAGGCGTTATTCTCGTCGATCGGGTGCGCCACCTGCCATACTCCAACGATCAACTCCACACAGAACTCGAACATCACCTCCTCGCTGGCCAACACACAGGTTGGTGCGTTCTCCGACATTGAAATCCACCACATGGGAACAGGTTTGGCGGACAACGTGTCGCAGGGAAGCGCGGGTGGCGATCAATTCCGCACGGCCCCCCTATGGGGAGCGGGACAGCGAATATTCTTCTTGCATGACGGTCGCACAACCAATTTGCTGACTGCTATCCAAGATCACGCGAGCAGCGGCTCTGAGGCCACGCAGGCGGAGGAAAATTTCAGCTCGCTCTCAACGACACAGAAGCAGGACATATTGGACTTCCTGCGCTCCCTATAGCTTTGATGCCGCAGCTTCTCCGGGCGCGATGCCACCTTTCTCGCCCGGAGAAACCGTGTCGTGGGTTCGCGCCGAATAACAACCCGGTACTTGCTGGAACTCGCAATGAGACAGGGCGGAGGCCCAATCAAGTGAGCCTCATACGTATTGCTCTATTGCAAACCGTGGCGATTGTTGGAGTATCCCCGTTGTTTCTCGCACCTGTTCACGCCTTGCCTCAAAATGGAGGCGATTTCTCGCAAAATACTCAAGGCAAAAAGCTGCCAACGGGAGTAATCCTCGTGAAGGGAGCTTGGTCCAGTGCCAGCGATTCGACCACTCCCGTCCCCGAAGGTGGGAAGGTTGCCAGGAATTCGTATACGAACGATTATTTTGGCCTAACCTATCCGCTTAGCGCTGCTTGGGTCCAAAAGTACGCTGGACCGCCGCCGTCGGACAGTGGCTATTACGTCCTCGCGCAGATTCGCCCCTCCGACACTTTCACCGGCCCGAGCCGCGCCACAATTTTGATCGCTGCGCAGGATATGTTTTTTAACCGCGTCCCGGCAGCTACGGCCTTCGAGTTAATAAATTTTAGCAAAGATCATTTGAGCGAGGATTATGTCGTCGAACAAGCGCCAACTCAGGTCCAAATTGCGAACCATTCATTCGTTCGCTTTGAGTACGTTTTCCCCGTGGCCGATCTACACTGGCAAGTTTTAGCCACCCAAATCCGCTGTCATACAGTCCAGTTCGTATTCACAAGTAGCGCCAGCGCGCTGATCGAAAGCCTGATTCAACAGATGAGCGCGATGAAGCTGCCCGAGGAAGCGGGTCTCACGTCGGGAGCCGGAGGGGGAAACGTTCCAGCCTGTATCAAGGACTACGCAAGCGGCGATAATGTAATAGAAAGAGACGACCCTATATTTACAGAGCGCACGTTCAACTCGGTTCCGGTCCGCATCGTAATCGATAAAGAGGGCCGGGTTAAGCACATCCATTTTCTCAGTGCTTTTCCGTCTCAGGCGAAAGTGATTTCAGAGGCGCTTGCCCGTTGGAGGTTCCGTCCCTATTTGCGCGATGGCCAGCCCGTCGAGGTAGAAACCGGGATCATGTTCGGGCGACCGCCACGCGTTCTGGCGCCCGCAGCCGCTGGGGTAAGCGAGTGATCCTTCATAGGAGATTTCATGCCAAAGGAATTCTTACGATCCTTGGTGTCCTGTTTTGCTCGTCGGTTCTGGTTGCGGGAGGAAACGAAATTTCTGGCTATGCCCGCAACCAGACGAGCGGGCGGCCGGCGTCCGGCGATGAGGTCATTTTGATTCGACTGGATCAAGGAATGCAGGAAGAGTCGTACACGAAGGTTGACGAGCAGGGATCATTCAAAGTTCCGGTGCAGTATCCCGGAAAACAATATTTGGTACGGGTCGTACATGACGGTGTGTCCTACGATCAGCAGGCTACCACTGGCGGATCGGTTTCGATCTCTGTTTTTGACGCCACGACTCAGGTGCGGGGCGTCACCGGCAGCATCGAAATTCTTCGCACCGGCACAAACGGCAGTCTGCTTCACGTATCTGACATGTACGAGATCTGGAACCAGTCCAACCCGCCGGTCACGCGGAACGGCACTCGCACGTTCGAAGTGTATTTGCCTCCCCACGCTAAAATCAGTTCAGTCCTGGCCGCAAGCTCGGACAAGCTCGGCGGCATGATCTCCGCTACGGCAGTACCAGCCGACCCCGGTCACTATACGGTCAGTTTCCCGTTGCGGCCCGGAGCGACTAAGTTCGCCTTCAACTACGATCTCCCCTATGAAGGCCGCGCCTCATTCCGCACGCGCCATCAGTATCCAATGCAGCAGTTTGCGATAATGATTCCGCCGACCATGAAGTTCTCGTCTCGCAGTAGTGCGTTTGAGGTTCTGGCCACTGGCAACTACCGCTATCAGGTACGGGCGATCAACGGATTAAGGGCAGGAGAAGGTCCGGCCTTTGATCTTTCGGGAGACGGCTCGCTTGCGCCTCTGCGGGCTCAGACACGGACGCCAGCTGCGGTCATCCTGGCAACCCCACGGCCCAGCCCCCTCGTCTCGTTATCCTCATTGCCTACCACGGCGCCCCACGCGAATCAAACACGAGGGTATTTTCTATCGCTGATCCTGGGTGCGTTGACTATTATGCTAGCCGTCTTCTCGCTGTTCGTTTGGCGATCTAGAAATACAGGACATTGAGAATTTTCAACTGATCCGTTTTCTGCACCTCAAAAGCAATCCAATTGCTTTCTCGTCGGATTCGGGTTTGGTTTCAGTCTAATTGAGGTGCTGCCGATCTGTCGGCAATCGAGCGTCGTATGCTTGATCCACTGGCGAAACGACTGGTCGTGCCTCAATGCGCTCCGAATACAGAGTCCGAAGTAACCGGTGTTCGTGTTCACGAATCCCGGTGTGAGGCCACGATTGCGCCCATGGCCGTGAATGAGGACGAGTTCGATCTCACCCATCTCCCAAGACTGTTGCAAAATCTTGCCAAGAACTCCGCTGAATACGATCTCAGCTGGATAGTGGCCGTGAAGGTCAATCTTCATCTTTCCCTTCCGCTTCGCTCAGTCGTCAGAGCGAACCGAGTGTCATACGAAAAAGAATAACCGGATTATCGCTCATCTGCTCACTCACGGGCTCGTCGGGAGAGCGCAGCTGCGGCATTCGGGTTTGAATATGCGAATTCGGCAGTTCGCCGGCTACGTACAGAACCGAGGCACGTCCCTTCGTTCGCCTTTGAGGGGAAGATTTCGTCGTGGATGCAATCGGCGGTGGGGCCTGCGGGAATGAGCCCTGCTGTACTTCTCGAGCGAATGGGACACACGTCCTCGGCAATGATGGCGACGTACATCGGGCAGCTTCCGCCGGCCTACGTCCAGGCTGATTTTTCTAGACGGAATGGCCCGAAATCGGTCAAATCGGAAAATAAGGAAAACAGGCGCTTCGCATAATCGGCGCTGTTTTATTGGAGCGGGCGATGGGAATCGAACCCACGTCCGAAGCTTGGGAAGCTTCTATACTGCCATTGTACGACGCCCGCTCATCCCGACTGCGCGATTATACCTAATCCCGCCGCCCCGTGAAAAGCTCCGCGCGGGTTCGCGTTCTCCGCGGCGCCACCGACTTGCTTTCTCAGATTTTCTCCGTAGCCCTCCCGTATTCCCTGTGTCAAATATTCCGCCTTTCTTTGTGGGCCTCCGGCAAATTTTCTTCCCGCCATTCCTCCATGCTAAAGTGGCAAAGCCAAAAACGAGGAGCCGAAGTGGCGCACAAAGATCTCCGCGATTTCGTCCAGAAACTAGAAAAGCACGACGAGCTGAAACGCATCCAACTGGAAGTAGACCCGATACTTGAAATCACAGAAATTTCCGACCGCGCCGTAAAATCAAAAGGCCCCGCCCTACTGTTCGAACATCCCAAGAACTCTAAAATTCCAGTGCTCACAAATCTGGTAGGCACCGAACGCCGCATGTGCCTGGCTTTGGAAGTCAACGACCTACAAGAAGTCGCGTCACGCATCAGTTCCTTCCTCGACCTGCAATCCCCACAAGGCCTCCTCGAAAAAGTAAAGATGCTCCCCAAACTGGCCGAGATCGGCTCCTTCTTCCCGAAATCCGTCCGCAGCGGATCCTGCCAGGAAGTAGTCCTCTCAGATAATTTCTCGCTCGACGCTTTCCCCATCCTGAAATGCTGGCCGCAAGACGGCGGTCGCTACATCACCTGGCCCATGGTCATCACCAAGAATCCGGAAAACGGCAAACGCAACGTCGGCTGTTACCGCATGCAGGTTTACGACTCCCGTACCACTGGCATGCACTGGCAAACTCAAAAACACGGCGCCGATCATTACCGCAGCAGCCGCGCGAAAAATCCCAAAGGCAGACTCGAAGTAGCTGTAGCCATCGGCGCCGACCCCGCCACCGCGCTCGCAGGCATTCTCCCCGTTCCTCCCGATCTGGACGAGTTCATGTTCTCCGGCTTCCTGCGCAAAGACCCGGTTGACCTGGTCGCCTGCAAAACAGTTGACCTCGAAGTCCCCGCCAACGCCGAAATCGTCCTCGAAGGCTATGTCGAAATCGGCGAGATGCGCACCGAAGGCCCCTTCGGCGACCACACCGGCTTCTACTCCCTCGAAGGCCAGTTTCCCGTCTTCCACATACAATGCATCACCCATCGCAAAGACCCGCTCTACCTGACCACCATCGTCGGCCCGCCTCCGCAAGAAGACTACTTCATGGGCCATGCCATCGAACGCATCTTCATGCCCGTAATGAAAATGCAGTACCCGGAAATTGTGGACGTCGCCATGCCCGCCGAAGGCATCTTCCAAAACCTGATGATCGTCTCCATCCGCAAAAGCTACCCCGGCCAAGCACGCAAAATAATGAACGCAATCTGGTCGCTCGGTCAGGCCATGTTCACCAAGGTTGTCGTCGTCGTCGATCACGACGTGGACGTCCAGAACTCCAGCGAAGTCGTCTGGAAAGCGCTCTGCGCCATCGACCCCGAGCGCGATATTCAGTTCGTTTTTGGCCCCGTGGACACCCTGGACCATGCCGCGCGCCGCCAGGATTTTGGTTCAAAAATGGGCGTCGATGCCACGCGCAAATGGACCGAGGAAGGCTTCGCCGGACGTTGGCCCGACGAAATAAAGATGGACGACGCCACAAAAAGGCGCGTGGACACAATATGGCAACAGCTTAAGCTCACACCCCCGAACAAAAAGTAAACCTCAGGCGAACGCCAAAGTCTTCGCCTTTTTGGGCCTTTCCCGCAGTATTTCAGCCCTTTAGCGACACATGACCTGTCCTTTTCACCTGTACTTTTCGCCTACCTGTACTTCCGGACTATGTTTTACCAATAGCACACCATCGGAACACGTTGCTTGACACTCCGTGCTGCGGATGTAATAAACGGAGAAAGAGGAAAGGTACCGGGCGTAGCAGTACTACGGTCCTCTCCAGAGTTGGCGCTGTAGTCGGGGTGCTGTGGCGAAGCGGTCAGCAGGTTTTGGGGAATTTTTTCCAAGAAAATTTTTAGGCACCAGATGAAGCCGTGCCCGTCCTGCGAAGCGGGATGGGGTGAGGAGTGAGGGGCCGCGCGATGTTCAATCTGGGTAAAACGAAATCATTAATCGGCCTGGACATCGGCTCGAGTTCTGTCAAGGCTGTCGAGCTGAAGAAGACCAAGGCGGGCTTTGAGCTGGTCAGTTACGGAATCGAAACCCTCGCCCAGGACACCGTCGTGGACGGCGCCATCATGGACGCTCCTTCGGTCGCCGAGAAGATCATCTCGATCTTCGATAATCAGAAAATCAAAACGAAAGACGTGGCCACTTCCGTTTCCGGCCACTCCGTGATCGTCAAGCGCGTCAGCATGCCGCTGATGACCGAAGACGAACTGTTCGACCGCGTGCAGGCCGAAGCCAGTCAGCACATTCCTTTCGACATCGCGGACGTCAACCTTAGCCACCAGCTACTGGAAGCCACTGAGAATCAGATGGACGTCCTGCTCGTCGCGGTCAAGAAAGACAAAATCCTGAACCACACCAACGTGCTCGCCCAGGCGGGGAAGACGCCGGTGGTTGTGGACATTGACGCCTTCGCTCTGCAGAACTGCTTCGAGGTCAATTACGAACCGGACCCCTCGCAGGTCGTCGCTCTGCTCAACGTCGGCGCCAGCGTCATGAACATCAACATCGTTCGCGGCTGGACTCCGCTCTTCACTCGCGACGTCTCGGTTGGCGGCAATCAGTACACCGACGCGCTGCAGAAGGAACTGGACCTGAGCTTCGAAGACGCCGAAAAACTCAAAATGGGCGGCACCCTGGCCGGCGTCAACGAAGAACAGCGCACCGCCATTCTGCGCTCCGTCTCCGACATCTTGATCCTGGAAATTCAAAAGACCTTCGACTTCTTCCGCGCCACCGCCAGCGGTGAAAATATTCGCCGCATATACGTTGCCGGCGGCACGGCGCGCGTTCCCGGCTTGCTGGACCTGCTCAAGGAAGAGTTCGCCATGCCGGTCGAGGAACTCTACCCGTTCCGTAAAATTGCAATCAACCCTGGGCGTCACGATGAAAGCCAGATCCGTGAGTTGGCGCCGCGCCTGGCGATCGCTGTGGGCCTGGCGCTGAGGAGCTTCGACACGCCATGATCCGCATCAACTTACTGGGCCAGATCCGTCCCAAGGCCACCAAGCAATCCGTGCCGCTGGAGTCCACTCTGCAGATTTTGCTGGGAGTCGCCGCCCTGGCTATCGCGCTCATCGTGCTTTCCGTCACCTACTATTCGCAGAAGCGTCAGCTAGACGACACCAATGCGCGCATCGCCGCCCTGAAAGCCGAACGCACCAACCTGCAGCAGATCAAGCAGGAAGTTGACCGCTTCGAAACGCAGAAGGCCGCCCTGCAGACGCAAATCGGCGTCATCGAAGGCCTGCAGAAAAATCGCACCGGCGCTCAGGAATTACTCCAAATGGTCGCCAATACGGTCGTCCGTGTCGATCAGCTCTGGCTCACTTCCCTGGATCGCACCGGCGACAACCTCCATCTCACGGGCGAAGCTGGCAGCGTCGATTCCATCGCGAACTTCATGACTCAGATGAGGCGCTCCGGCTACTTCGACAAAATCGAGATTGATGAAGCGAAAGAGGACGACGTGGCCAAATCCGTCACCACGTACGGTTTTACCATGTCTGCCGCAGTCGCTCAGTCGGCTCCCGCTCCGGGTCAGCCCCAACCCAAGCCCGCTGCTGGAACCAGCACCACCACGCCCCCACAGCCCGCGGCTAAGGGGAGGAGTTAGCGATGGCTACCGCTTTTCGAGATTGGCCCTGGCCGCTTCAGGCTTTGTTTTTCCTGGGACTGGCCGTTGTTCTGATCGCCGCTGGGTTCTACGTACCCGGTTCTCCGGTCTCCACCGTCCGCTCTGAGCTCGAAGCCGCTCAGCAGGAAGAAAAGCCGCTGGAAGCTGACGTTGCCAGCCTGCGCGTCTACAAGCAGCGCCGCGCCGAACTTCAATCCGAAATGGATGCGCTTTCCAAGCAACTCGCCACCCTCCAGACCATCGTTCCGGAAGACAAGAAGGTGGACGAATTCATCATCATGATCCAAAGCGCCGCTGCCAGTTCCGGCGTCTCCATTCGCCGCCTCAAGGCTCTGCCCATCGCCCCGAAGCAGTTCTACTTCGAGGTGCCCTTTGAGGTTGACTGCGATGGACCCTATTTCGCGGTGCTCGATTTCTTCGCCAAGCTCGGCAGGCTCTCGCGCATCATCAACGTCGGCGACTTGAAACTTTCCAACGCGGCCACCAAAGCTGGCAGCACCACGTATCGCATGACTCCGGGAACTTCCGTTTCCGGCGTCATGACCGTTACCACTTTCTTTTCGAAGGCGGCAGATGCTCCGCCTGCCACGGCGCCGACTGCAGCGCCGGTGAAGCGATAGGACGATAACGATGAGACTGCCAAAGGCATTCAACGTACTGCTTACCGCGCTGGCACTGTCCCTTTGCCTCGTCCCGGTCACTTGGGCGCAGGCACAGGCTCAGACGCAGCAAGCCACGCCGGCGAAAAAATCCGCGCACAAAGCGAAAGCCGCGCCCCGGGTCGCTCCCGACGCGAACGCCGCGGCGCCCAATCCGGCCGTCGTCAAAGTCGCCGCGCGCGATCCTTTTGTCCCGCTGGTCAATGAGCACAAACCGGGCGGCGGTCCGCCGCTTCCTCCAGGCAAAGCGGGCCTGGTGGTCGCTACCATCCGGGTGGACGGCGCCATTCGCTCGCCCAACGGCATGTTCGCAGTCGTCACCAATCCCGATCAACGTGTTTATTTCCTTCGCGAAGGCGACCAGCTCTATGACGGCGATGTTGAAAAGATCGGCCTGGACGGCGTCACCTTCAAAGAAGTTTCTAAAGATGCTTTCGGGAAATCTGTCGAAAAAATTGTTACGAAACGAATCTACCCGAGTGCAGGAGAGCAGCAATGAGGATTATGCGGAGGGCGTGGGGCCTGACTGCGTTCGTGGCGGCAGCCCTGATGTTGACGAATGGAGCTCTATCGGCCAGTGATGCGCCGGTAGTGCATGTTAAGGCTGTGGTCAAAGACGGCGCCGTGACCCTGGATGCTCAGGCCAACGGCCCGTTCGAGTACACCACATACCGCCCCAGCGAGAGCCTCTATGTGCTCGACCTGTCCGGCGTCTCGGCCGGCGACACTTCCGGCGCGCGCGTGGTGCCCTCGGAGCTTGTCAAGAGCTACCGCCTCACCACCTACTCCGCGGGTCAGAAGCCCGTGGTGCGCTTGGAAATCCTGCTGCGGCCCGGCATTACTCCACGCATCGCGCGCACCGGCAATCAGGAGCTGACGCTCTTCGTTTCCGCCAACGGTAACGCGGATGCCTCTGCCGAGCCTGTCGCCATAGAAGGCCAGCCCGCTCCGGCATCCCTGAAACCGATCGCGGCAAAGCCCTCGGAATCTAGTGCGGCTTCGGCCGACTTCCAAAATATCGAACAGGTGAACCTCGCTCAAGTCGGCGCCCAGACCGAAGTGAACGTCGTCGGCAACGCCAAGCTCACCTATCACGTCAGCCGCCTGCACAATCCCGATCGCATCGTGCTCGATTTTTCTGGCGCGCATTTGAAGACTAGCGAAAAGCAAATTGCCAGCAATCTCGATCCCGTGAAGGAAATTCGCCTGGCGCAATTCACGCCGCAGGTTTCGCGCATCGTTATTGATCTGCGCACCCCTGCTCGTTACAACGTGAATGCCTCCGGCAACGCCGTCACTGTCGCTTTCCGCGCCGAAGCTGCCACCCCTGCGTCGGGTGGCTCTAACGACTCTGCTCCAGCCGCCAATAGCCAGTTGGACGACGTCACCACCACCAAGGCGATCAGCGAACCCCCAGCTCCGGAAAATATCCCGTCGCCGGTGTCCGCCCTTCCCTCGGCTTTGACGCAACCCTCCGCGGCTCTCGCCGTCCCGGTTGCGCCACCGCCTCAGCCCACAGCCGCCGCTGCCAAACCGGCCTCGGCCAATACGGGCTACACAGAAATCAGCGACAGCACCCCGGCCCCCGCACCGGCATCTTCCGCCGCAGCGCAACAGGCCGCCACGCCGCCGCCCACCGGCCGCTATTCCGGCGAACCAATCTCGGTCAACCTGAAAGACGTTGACCTCCGCGATTTCTTTCGCTTGATCCACGAAATCAGCGGCCTCAACGTCGTCGTGGACCCTGCCGTAAAGGGCAGCCTCACCATCGTTCTCGACGATGTGCCGTGGGATCAAGCCCTCGACATCGTGCTCAAGAACAACGATCTGGATAAACAGCTCGACGGCAACGTTTTGCGCATCGCGACCAAGGAGACTCTGAAGCGCGAAGCCGAACAGAACCGCGATCTCGCCAAAGCGCAAGCCGAGTCCGCCGACGTAGTCACCACCACCCGCGTCCTCAGCTACGCTAAGGCCTCGGACATGGTTCCGACGCTGAAGAAGTTCCTCTCTTCGCGCGGCGATATCCTAGCCGATACGCGCTCGAACACTTTGATCATTCGCGACATTCCTACGGTCCTCCCGGTGCTCGATAACCTTCTGCGCCAGCTCGACCGCAAATCGCAACAGGTGGAAATCGAAGCGCGCGTCGTCGCCGCCAACCGTTCCTTCTCTCGTGAAATCGGCACGCAGTTCGGTCTCGGACTCGGTGCTCACGGCAGCACCATCGGTGGCGCCTCTAGCGTCGGCACCAGCCCGGTCATCCACACCCCGGCTCCGCCGTTCGCCGTAGGTACTCCGCCGCTCACGTCCGGCTCCGTACCGCTGCTCACGAACCTGGGCGCCGCCACTCCGACCAGCGGCTTCACCTACTCGTTCGCCAACGCCAATTTCGCGCTCGATATGGTCATCACCGCGGCGGAAGATCGCGGCGTCGGCAAACTCATCTCCAAGCCGAAGATCGTCGCGCAGAACAACCAGAAATCAATCGTCAAGCAAGGCACCAAGATCCCGGTGCAGACCATCGTCAACAACACCGTGTCGGTGCAATTCGTTGACGCGGTTCTCGAGCTTGACGTCACCCCTCAGATCACCTCCGAGGGCACCATCTACATGGACGTAGACGTCAAGAACGACCAGATCGATTCTTCCATTCCGCGCGTCGAAGGCATTCCGGCCATCGACACGCAGGAAGCCACTTCCAAGGTCTTGGTCGCCGACGGCGCTACCATGGTTATCGGCGGCGTAATCGTCACCCAGCAGCGCACCGACATTCAAACGGTCCCGGTGCTCGGCAGCTTGCCCGTCATCGGCAACCTGTTCAAGCACACCACGGTCAGTTCAACGGCCCAGGAACTTCTCTTCTTCCTGACTCCGCGCATTCTACCGGGTTAGTCGCAGCCGGGTAGAGAGAGGTTCGCACGTAAGTCGTGGCGCAAAAGACTGTGCAATCGAAGTCAGCCCGGAGCCGGATCCATCGGCTCCGGCTTTCTTTTTCCGCCCTCGATTGCGACGCGCTTCTAGTCACCCATCTTCCCAACATCCGTTACCTCTGCGGCTTCACCGGCAGCGCTGCCATCCTTCTGGTAGAGCATTCCCGCGCCACTCTATTCACCGACAGCCGCTATACCCTGCAAGGCCGCCGGGAAGTCCACGACGCCTCCACAGTCATCGCGGCGCACGGCGTGCTCAAAGCCGCAGCCGAAACCCTGAAATCCCGTCGCGGCACCATCCGCCTGGCCTTTGCGCCAGCGCAACTCACCGTCTTCCAGAAAGATGCGCTGCAGCTCGCAGCCGGCACGCGCCTGCGCTGGCTGGCCGCGCCAGACCTGATAGAACGCCTGCGCGGAGTGAAAGACGCAGACGAACTCGCCCGCATGCGCCAGTCCGCCCGTCTCATTAGCGACGTTTGGACCGCCTCCGTCCGCCATATCAAGCCCGGAATCTCCGAACTCGCCGTCGCCGCCGACATCGAACGCCGTATGAAACTGCAAGGTGCCAGCGGCCCATCGTTTGAAACCATCGTAGCCTCCGGCCCCCGCTCCGCCTGGCCCCACGCCCGCCCCACGCCCAAGCTCCTCAGGAAAAACGAGTTGGTCGTCCTTGACCAGGGTGCTATACTGCGCGACTACTGTAGCGACATGACCCGTACCATCTTCCTGGGGCGGTCTTCGGCCGCAGTGCGTGCTAAAGTGCGCGCTCTTTACGACGCAGTGCTGCAAGCCCAGGAAGCCGCGATCGCTGCCATACGGCCGGGAATTTCGGCCGCAACCGTGGACGCTGCAGCGCGCAAGGTTCTGCGGCAATCGGGCCTGGAGCGTTACTTCACTCATAGCACCGGGCACGGCTTGGGCCTTGAAATTCACGAGATGCCCCGGCTCGGCCACGGCGAAGAAACATTGCTCGAAGCTGGGATGGTCGTAACCGTTGAGCCGGGCATCTATATCGATCGCCTTGGCGGCATTCGCATCGAAGATGAAGTGCTGGTAACCTCGCGGGGCGGGGAAGTCCTGACCAGCGCTTCCCGGGAATTTCTAGAACTCTAAATGGCGAAAAAACAGACTCCCAAGGCAGCAGCTGGCTCGCCCGCGCACGGCGTGGACCTCCCCGAAATCGAAAAGCTACTGGACTTCATGCGCAAGCATGGCCTGGAGGAATTCGAATACGAGCGCCACGGCTTTCGCATCCGACTGAAAAAACCGTCGTCGCCGTCGTACGCATTTCCGTCGGGCCACGTACCGGAGATCGTAGTCGCTTCGGCCGCCCCGCACGCCAGCCACGCATCGTCCGTAGGGACAGGCGCAGGATCCGCCGCCGCGCCAGCCGCCGCATCCCACGCGCCGGCCGCAGACACCATGCGCGCCGAAGACCTGCACATCGTGAAGTCCCCGATCGTCGGCACGTTTTACGTAGCCGCTGGCCCGGACGCCGATCCCTTCGTGAGCATCGGCTCCAAAGTCGAAACTGGCCAGGTCCTGTGCATCATCGAAGCCATGAAATTAATGAACGAAATCGAATCCGACGCCGCCGGCGAAGTAGTCCGCATCTTCGTCGAAAACGGTCACCCGGTAGAATACGGCGAAGCCCTATTCGGCATCCGCCCCCACCGGAAAAAATAAATATGCTGTCGCCTTTGCATTCGTAGCACCGGCGTCTCGCCAGCTCTTTGTCTTTGAATTTGCTTTTGCATTCGTCGGGGCACGGCACGCCGTGCCCGCTGTTCGTACCGGCAGTTTGAATTTTCTCCGAGGCCCATGTTCCGAAAAATCCTAATCGCCAATCGTGGCGAAATCGCCCTCCGCATCCTCTCCGCCTGCCGTGAACTCGGCGTCAAAACCGTCGCCGTCTATTCCGAGGCCGACCGCAACTCCCTCCACGTCCGCTTCGCAGACGAAGCTATCTGCATCGGACCTCCCCGCAGCAGCGAAAGTTACCTCAACATCCCGCAAGTAATCAGCGCCGCAGAAATCGCCAACGTAGACGCCATCCATCCCGGCTATGGTTTCCTCTCCGAGAACGCCAACTTTGCCGAGGTCTGCGAAGCGTCCCACATCACCTTCATCGGCCCCGCGCCAGACGCCATCCGTCTGATGGGCGAAAAAGACAAAGCCCGCGAAGCGATGGCTGCCGCCGGCCTCCCCATCATTCCCGGCAGCGCCGGAGTCGTCCCCGACGAAGACGCCGCCAAAAAAATCGCCGCGGAAATCGGCTATCCCGTGATGATCAAAGCCGCCGAAGGCGGGGGCGGACGCGGCATGAGAATCGTGCGCAACGCCCGCGAACTGATCCCCCTGTTTCAAACCGCCAAAGCTGAAGCCCAGCAAGCCTTCGGCAGCCCCAACGTCTACATCGAAAAATTAATCGAGCATCCGCGCCACATCGAGTTCCAGGTTCTCGGCGACAAGCACGGCAATGTAGTCCATCTCGGCGAACGCGAATGCTCCCTCCAGCGACGTCATCAGAAAGTTCTCGAGGAATCCCCCTCCGTCGCCATGGACGCCGCCACGCGCAAGCGCGTCGGCAAACAAGTAGTCGACGCGCTCAAAAAACTCGGCTATTCCAGCGCCGG
>Ga0209333_1000493_pt1 | contig 21739 bp, 19 predicted proteins | sample BlaSpr_A8_OM2_O3_FD_187982 | JGI IMG/M metagenome (GOLD analysis project Ga0209333, IMG submission 187982) | Forest soil microbial communities from Thunder Bay, Ontario, Canada - Black Spruce, Ontario site 2_A8_OM2_O3 (SPAdes) (version 2) | ecosystem: Environmental > Terrestrial > Soil > Boreal... | reverse complement strand
CTCATGCTGTTGCTGGTACTGGCGGGCGCGTACGCCATGTATCGTGGCGTCAGCCGGGAACTGCGGGTGGCGCAGCTCCAGTCGGACTTCGTTTCCGCCGTTTCGCACGAATTCCGCTCGCCGCTGACTACGCTTCGCGGAATCACCGAACTGCTGGCGAACGACCGTCTCGCGGACGAGGGCCGGCGCCGGCAAAGCTATGTGTTTCTGGAGCGCGAGACCGGCCGACTGCAGCGGCTGGTGGAAGACCTGCTGGATTTCGGGCGCATGGAATCCGGGCGCAAGCAGTACCGCATCGCGCCGCACGATGTGTTTGGCGTGGTGCGCGCGGCCGTGGCGGAGTTTCGCGAGGAAGCGCTGGCCGGCGGCTTCCAGGTGGAAATGGAGATCGATGCGCGCGCCGCTACCATCCAGGCCGATGAGGAAGCCCTGCGGCGCGCCATCCGCAACCTGCTCGAAAACGCGGTAAAGTATTCGCCGGAGTGCCGCACGGTGTGGGTGGAGGGCCGCTTGAATCATCGCCAGGCGGCGATTTCGGTGCGGGATCGCGGCATGGGTATCGACCCGCGGGAGCAGCGTCAGATCTTCCAGAAATTCGTGCGCGGCGCAGCGGCCAAGAAGGCGGGCATCAAAGGCACGGGTATCGGACTATCGATGGTGCGGCAGATCGTCAACGCGCACGGCGGGGAGATCCGCCTGCAGAGCGCGTCCGGCGAGGGCAGCACCTTCACCATCCTGCTGCCGTTGAGCGGCGACGGGGAGACGCACGCATGAGCCGAATCCTGATCGTGGAAGACGAGCCGGGCATCGCTTTCGCCCTCGAAAACGACCTGCAGACGGAAGGCTATGAAGTCGCTGTGGTGGCCGATGGATTAGAAGCCGTACGGCGCGCACGCTCTGAGCCGTTCGACCTGATCCTGCTGGACGTCATGCTGCCCAACAAAGACGGCTTCGAAGTTTGCCGCGAGCTGCGCCGTGGCGGCTTGCGCACGCCCATCATCATGCTCACCGCCAAGACGCAGGAGGCCGAGAAAATTCTGGGGCTGGATCTGGGCGCGGACGATTACATGACCAAGCCGTTCAGCCCGCGGGAGCTGCGCGCGCGCATCCGCGCTATGTTCCGCCGCGGCGCGGACGACGCGGGCGGCGAAATCCATCGCTTTGGCCGCTGCGAACTGGACCTGGCGCGTTTCGAGTTGCGCCGCGACGGCCAGCGGGTGGAAGCCACCCACACGGAGCTGAAGCTGCTGACCGCTTTCATCCGCGGCCGGGGACGCGTACTCACGCGCGAGCGCCTTCTCGAAGAAGTGTGGGGCTCCGGCGTGTACGTGACCGATCGCGTAGTGGACAACCACATTGTGGCGCTGCGCAAGAAGATAGAAGACGATCCCGTTGCGCCGCGATTCTTGATCAGCATCCGCGGTGTCGGATATCGATTCGATGGGTAAGCAATGTCACTCAGATTGTGTAGCCATGTGTCAGGAAATCCAAACCAAGTTCATGCCAGGTCCTGACCGAATCCCGTTATGCCGCAAACATTACTGCGGCATTCTGGACTCGTACCCAGGAGGTGCAACATGAAATTCGAAAAAATCGAGAACATCGCATTGGCATTTACGGCAGTCTTTTCCGTGGTGCTCGGCGGAACCGCCGTGGTGAGTATCGTCACACTGGCGGGCCTGCTTTCTGAGTTCGCCGTCGTGCCCTTGCACGCGCAAACCAGGCCCGCAGTCGAGCTCCAGGCGGCCATGACGAAGGAACAAGTGGATGGCGACCTGAAGACCGCCATCGCGGATTATCAGAAAATCGCGGCGGATAAGTCCGCTCCGCGCGACGTGCGCGCCAAGGCGCTGCTGCACCTCGCGGGCTGTTACGAGAAGCTCGGGCAGCAGGCGCAGAACGTGTACCAACAGATTGTGCGCGATTTCGCCGACCAACCCGCGGCTACCCAGGCACGGGCGCGCCTCGCGGCGTTGAAGCAAGATGACCATCCCCCCGCGCCCGCAACGATGACGCAACGCCAAATCGAGAAGTCGGGAAGAGCGTTCGGCGCGGGCGATACCGATGGCCACCGCGTGGTCTATCTGAATGACAAGGCCGGGGAGCTGATTTACGGTGACCTTGCCGGCAATAGCAAACGAGTCATATTCAAGGGGAAGCCCGGCGAGTCGCCAGGTTGGTCTCCGTCCAGGGATTTTTCGATGGTCTTGCTTCACCTCCACTCGAAGCCCGGCGCGCCGCAAGTTTTGGCGCTCGTCAACACCGATGGCACGGGTTACCGCGAGATCGCCAGGCTGGAAGGCCAGCCTTATTGCTGGCCCTCCTGGTCCTGGGATAATCGGTATCTGCTTTGCGCCGAGTCTCAAGACGATAAGAGCAGGCTGTTGAGGATTTCCGTTGCCGATGGCCAGACCCGTGAATTGCTGAGCCTGAAAACCGGATCGGAGAGGGCCAGTTTTTCTCCAGATGGCCGTTTCGTGGCATATCAAGTGCAGCCGACCTCCGACGCGGATCCGGTTTCACGGATCTTCACCCTGCCAGCCGAAGGCGGAGAGCCGCAACTGGTCTACGAGGAGCGCCAAAACGGCAAATTTGTCCGATGGCTTAAGCCGTGCAAGTTACTCGATTGGACCGCCGACGGACGCTACCTGGCCATTGCCAGCGAGCACACCGGGAGGGGCGCGCTTGACCTGCTGCCAATCAGAGACGGCAAACCGGCTGGCGCGCCGATTTTTGTCAGGAACGGCGACTTCGAAGAGGGCGCCGCAACAGCCGCCGGGAGTCTGGTTTACTATTCGGTGAAACCTGGCGGCCCCTGGGCTGTCTACGTCGCATCCCTGGATGCGAATGGCCAGCCGGGCAATTGGAAGCGCCTGGATCTCCGCTTTGGCAACAAGACGCTACACCTTTACCCCCGATGGTCCGCCGACAGCAATCAAATCGTCTATGTTGCCGACAACGAAGATGTGGGACAGCCCGGGAGCGAGGTCCATTTGTACAACCTCTCTACCGGAGAGGATCGCGATATCTATCACGCACACAGTTTCGCCTCATGTATCTGGGCGGCTCAACAGACTAAGCTTTTCTGTACCGAACACCGAGCGGACAAAGAGGACATTTTTGCGATTTCGGCCGACTCCGGCCAACTCGAGCACCTGGCTACCCTTCCGGAATCGCCGCTGTTTGTTGCACTCCCCAGCCGCGACGGCCGGGCGCTTTACCTGATCCGAGGCGGCAACGGCGACGAAGAGGAAGTGCTGCGATGGGAAATCGCGACCGGGCGGGAGACGCCACTGGAGAAGTTCCCGTTAGACTTCGTCGGATGGGTGTCGCAGGACGAGCGCTGGCTGATGGGGATGGACAAGCAAGGCCTCAAGATACGCCCGGCGTCAGGCGGCGATTGGAAGCCGTTGGTTTCGCTCGACTTCACCATCCAGTTCAACACCACGCCCGATGGCAACTGGATGCTCTACCATGGCGTCGATGCCGCGAAAAAACACGGCCTGTTCCGGGTAGCGACGGCCGGCGGCCAACCCGAGCGTCTAGGCGATTTTCCAACAAACAGCCTGACAGGCGCCTTGGAGATCAGCCCGGACGGGCGCAAGGTAATGGTCTCCGCCCACGATTATGAAACCGGGTACGAACTCTGGTCGCTGGAGAACTTCGTGCCTCCCGCGGCGAAACCGTGACCTCCCAAGCTGTGGGGCAGGTTGTTCAACCTGCGGGCCGATTGCTAATCGGCCCCCTCCCTCAGCCGGCCGCCGCCAACAGAATCATCGAGCTTGCAAGTTAACGGAATAGATTTCTTCCGTGCCGGTGTCCCGGAGAAACACGGGCGAGCCGTCCGGCGCCAGGGCGAACTGAATACCCGCGAGGCGTCCGGCCTGGTGAATGCCGGCCAAGCTGGCGACTTCCTGGATTCTCCGATCCTGAATGCAAATTCTGAGAATGGCCGGTTGCGGCCCGTAGCGCAGATAGTAGACGTAATGGCCATCCGCGGACCAAGTTGCGATACCCCAACCCTTGGCAAGCTCGGACCACAATTGAGTTTGAAAATCGAAGATCATGATGCGTTGCCCGTCAAGGGCCAAGGCGGTGGCATAGCGCCCGTCCGGCGACCAGGTAGGCGAGAAAATACCATGCGAACCTGGCAGGGTCTTGACCTGCCTGGTTCTTAGGTCAAGCGTGTGGACGGCCACTTGATTTGGGCTCGCGCCGAAAAATGGATAGTCGCTGTAGATGAGTGCCTTTCCGTTCGGCGACCACGTCGGATGCATTTCAGCGCCAGTGCTGCCCGGAACGATCTCCGGCTGCCCGCCTTCCCGCGACACGATACAAATCTGTCGATGCCGTCCACCCCCCATCGTATGGAAGACAATTCGCCGCCCGTCCGGAGACCAATGCGGCACCATTGCCTCGCCAGGCGGAAATGTCAGTTGCAGCCGTTCGCTTCCATCGATTTTGCTTCGCCACAATGTTCCTTCCGGCAGCAGAACGTAAGTCATCCAGCGGCCATCACGGGAGAAATCGATGAAGTCCGCGGGGATGCCTCCCAGGTACGGTATGAATCGACGCGATCCGGCGTCGTAACGCTCCAGTTCGCCCCGATGCTGCTGGCCAATGACAAACAGGCTTCTGCCATCCGGACTAGGTACGGGCGCCAGCGAATTCATTTGCCCGCTAGTGATCTGCTGGGGAGCCCCAAGCGTCTTCACAAACAGTCCGAGAACGCCGCGGTTGGATGGGAGTCCCCAAATCTCGGACTTTCCGCCGCGAGTCGCTTGAAAAAAATATTGCTTTCCGTCCGCGGTCCATTCTCCGCAGCATGCCGCAGCCGGAGTATTCCAATTCGGGAGCAGCGGACGAGCTCGGCCCGTGTCGACGGCGATCTCCCAAATGGATGTCGTAATATGCTTGGGATCGACGATCGTCAGCCGCAATAATCTGTCGTCGGGCGACCACCTCGGCCGCCAACCCAAACCCGGCAGGTCCGCCAGTTTCCGCTGCGCAGTTCCATACTCATCCGACAGGAGCAATTCTGTGCCGCGCACCAAGGCGATGCGATGCCCGTCCCGCGACCACGCCGCATCTCGGGCGGAGAGCCGCCCCACACGCCGGGCGGTCCCGGCTGGAACGGAGACGGCCCACAGTGGCGTCTCCGCGGCAGGATCCACGAACTCCGCTACGAGCAGCTCGGAACGTACCGGCGAGAAATCCAGCAGTTGCGCGGAATTGAAAGGCAGTGGGATGTTCACGGTATCGCCGCCCGCCGCAGACACTTGCGAGATGTGCGCGGATCCCTGCGTTCCCGCGGTAAAGTAAACACGGCTTCCGTCCGTCGCTAGCGCACCGTCCGGGCCTCCATGGGGCCCGGATAGCCCGTGCTTGTCGGCGCCATCCCGCGTAAGCTGGATGAAGCTTGCAACCGTGGGGCGGGCCGGTCGCGTTTCGAACAGCAGCATTATTAAGAAACCCGCCGCACCCAGCGCCCCGGTGGCGGCAGTCCATTTAAGCCTCCATGAGAAGGATCGCGTTGTCCTCTCTATTCGCGGCTGAATTACCGCGGCGGCGTCGGCATCCGGAAGCGCGGCCAGATCCTCAACCGGAACGCTAATCCGATAGCCGCGCTTTGGAATCGTCTGTATATACTCTTCGTTGCCGGAGGCTCGGCCAAGGGTGCGGCGCAACACGAAAACATTCTGGACAAGATTGCTCTCCTCAACAAAGGAATCGGGCCAGAGGGCCTTCATCAATTGATCCTTCGTGACCACCTCGCCTTTGCGCTCTACGAGCGCCAAAAGCGTGTCAAAGATCTTCGGCGGTAGCGGGATCAACTGCTCGCCTTTGCGGAGCGTCATCGTTCCGGCATTCAACGTGAATGGGCCGAATTTAAATAAACCTTGCCGAATCAAAGACATCGTGCACTAAGAAAGATTTGATATTTTCTTGATGCGAGCTTTGAGGACGCACCACAGATTCTATCGTACCTTCGCCAACATGGCCACAATTGCTAGCCCCCGGGTGAATCGAAACCTGGACAACAGATTCTTTGCCGGTATGGCGCTCGCTATTGCCGCCGCCGTGCTCCTTGGCTTTGCGCGCACTTATTTTCTGGCTGGCATGTTCCATGCAAAACTGCCTAGCCCGTTGGTCCACGTGCATGCGGCCGTATTCTTGTCCTGGATTATATTCTTGGCTGTTCAAATCTGGCTGGTATCCTCCGGCCGCGTCGGCTGGCATCGCCAACTGGGAATGTTCGGGGCGGCCTTGGCATTTGCCGTGGTCGTACTCGGATTATTAACAGCGACACAGTCATTTGCCAGAGGATTCTCCCCGCCCGGTTCAAGGATCCCCCCCGCCACGTTTTACGCGATCCCCATGCTGCAGGTGCTTACGTTTTGTGTGCTGTTTGCCGCCGGATTCATAAAGCGCGTGGACGGAGCAGCCCACAAACGCTTCATGCTGATTGCAACACTTGCCATACTTGGACCAGCGATCAGCCGTTGGCCGTTCCCCATCGTTCACAAGATACCCCCGTTGATTTCCGTGATAGTCGTGCTCTTTCTTTTGTCCTTGGTTGTCTTTGACCTGTGGACGCGCCGTAGGATTCATCGCGCCACCGCAACCGGCGGATTGTTCCTCGTGATTTCTCAGTTTTCGATGTTTCCGATCGGCCAGACCCATCTCTGGCATCGTTTTGCGGATTGGACATTGAAGCTTTGGACCGGTGCTGGTTAGAGCGTTATCTCCTCCGCGCCGAAACCCCGATCCGATGCGCCATCGAGCCTTCCGCGATCTTCGAATCCGGCGGCAAAGTGGGTAATGGGGACCACGGCCCCTACTATTACACTGGATGTAAATGGCAATGTGACCGTCACCGGATCGGTCTCTTCCACGGCCGCCGCCACGCTCGCAGGTGTGAGCCTGCCCGCCGTGGAAACGGCTACCGCATCGGCTGGCGGTATCTCGAATTCACTGCAGATGATTGCGTCCGCCTATAACAGCACCACGGACGCCGCGATAGGTGAACGTTTCACCTGGCAAGCCGAGCCCGTGGGAAACGACACCGGCAACCCCAGCGGATCGTTGAATCTGCTCTTCAACACCGACAAGAAGGCGCCCGTGGAAACCGGACTCAGCCTGGCCAGCAATGGACAAATCACGTTCGCCAACGGGCAGGCGTTTCCAGGCACGGGGACCATCACGGGTGTCACCGCGGGATCGGGCCTGGCGGGCGGCGGCGCCAGCGGTAATGTCATGCTGAATCTGAACACTTCCAAGACGGACGCACGCTACGCGCAGTTGGGAGCGAGTAACTCGTTCTCGGGCGCGCAGTCCATAACCGGAAGCAGCAGTGCGGAGACGCTTACCGTCACGCAGACAGGCACGGGAGCCACCGGCGACGGCATTCACGGCATCACGTCCGCAACGGGAGGCACCGGCGTATTTGGGGAGGGGGCCATCGCCATACAGGGATACGCGAACACCGGCGGACTGGCCGGGCTATTCAGAGGCGCAACCGAGGTGACGGGAAATGGGAACAACACGGTGATCGGCGACCCCGGCTGCGGTTCCGGCTATGCGGGCATTGGATTCATCGCCGCGACTCTTGCGGGATGCACGAACTACACCTTGACCGGCGGAGCCGCGGGCGACACCTATGTCAACAGCAGCGCCTTGGTCCACTTCCGCAACACAAATGCCGAATTGGCAACCATCGACAATTTGGGCAACGCGAATGTGATTGGGCAGAGTAGCGGCGGGAACCTTACGGTGGCGCGAGCGTTGTCAGGCTGGCGGCACCATCCCAGCCAGCGTAAATCTGGAGACCGTGGGCGTTTATGGCGTCGCCGGTGGACCAAGCAGCCTGGACGTGGGAGAAGCCGGAGTATGGGGCGACACCGGCGGCGCCGGGTATGCGGGCGTGCAGGGCACCTCGGTCATAGGATTCGGGGAAGCTTTCTTGAACAACAGTAACTCAATGGCCCGCGCTGGCCGCCGAAAACTACTACTGCGGCGAAAGTGCCGTCTTCCAAGCCTTAGGCCGGGCGCTGGGGTTGCACTTTTCGCCAATGGCAATCTTACCTGCAGTGGCGCCATCTCAGGTGTAGTGCCAGCGGGCGCGCAGAAGGTATCTGTCTACGCGATGCAGTCCACGGAGAACTGGTTCGAGGATACCGGCTCCGGACAACTCTCCAGTGGATCCGCGCGTGTTGTGTTCGACCCGACCTTCGCACAGACGGTGAACACCAGCGTGGAATACTACGTATTCCTCACTCCCAGGGCGATTGCGAAGGCCTCTACATGGGCAGCCAGACCGCGCAGGGATTTGAGCTGCACGAGCTGCGCGGCGGCAGTTCCAATATCGCCTTCGATTATCGCATCATGGCCGAGCGCAACGGCTTCGAGAACCTTCGCTGAGCGGATGTGACAGAGAAATACCAGGAGATGGAGCGGCAGCAAAAGGCGCTTCGCGAGCGAATGACGCAGAGCCGCGCGGTATCGTCGCAATCGCCAAGATTGGCCGCCCCACAAGACAATTCCATGACAACTTCCCGCGCGGGAGCTTTACAATGATCAGCAGTTGCCCCGATGCACGTCACCCGCTACAAGCGACAAGTCTTTCTGTTCCTCGCCGCCATCCTGGTACCTGCGGCGGTGTTGGTCGGATTGGCTAGCCGGATCCTGTACCAGGATCGGGAACTTGCTGCCAAACGGGCCGCCGACCAGCGGCGCCTGGCGGTCGACCAGTTGCGCAGGGAACTGGACGCGCACCTGGAAGCCATCAAGCTGCAGGAAATCAACCGGCTGATTCGGTCGGTTAACGTCAGCCGGTCGCAGGATTCCGACAACCCGGCGGTGATCTTTACCGCCAGCGCGCAGGGTGATCGCCTGGTCTTTTCGTGGGAGACCGCGGCCGCGAAGGATTCCCCGGCATTTGCCAGGCATCGCCGGGAAGGCGAGGCCCAAGAGTTCATCAAGAAAGACTATGCCGGTGCGGCGGCGGCATATGATTTGGCACTGGCGGCCGCGAGCGGCCCCATTCAGATGGCGGAAGCTCGCTTGTTGCTGGCGCGATCACTCGCGAAGGCCGGCAAACCCGAGGAAGCAGCCAAGCTATACCAAGCTTTGTTGAACGCTCCCCCGGATGCCAGGGATGAACAGGGAGTCGGCTACCGCTTCTACGCCGCTGATCGCCTGCTGGCGGCCGGGCGCGAAACGGCTGCCGTACTAGGATTCCTCCGCCAGGAAACAAACGGCGAAGGACGGCTCACGCTGCCCGAACTCTATATGATCCGTCCGCTGCTCGGCGCCGGACAGAAAATCTCCGAACGAATTGCAGAGATGGAGCAAGCCGCGGCGCTGGCCAAGGATTTTGCACGCGTGCGCGCGCGGATTGAATCGGGTGGCGGATCGGCTTGGGTCCCCTACGGCAGCGAGCCTTGGCTGGTTACCCTGACGTCGCCGCAGCCGCCGCTGCCGGGGTTGCTGCTGGCCGTGTCGTCCACCAAGGTTTCCCCTCCAGGCGTCAAGCTACGCACGCGCGCGGCCGCCGGTGACGTTCTAGGCGATGAGTTCCCGGGTCTGCGTGTAGAATGGTCCGATAGCCGGTTCCTGGAAAGCGTCCACTCCGGGTTGCCGATCGGCATCCGGATCGCGGGGCTGGCGCTGGTGTTGGGTGTCGCCGTATTCGGCGGCTACTTGCTCCTGCGCGATGTCAACCGCGACGTGCGCATGAACGAAGTGCGCTCCCAGTTCGTGGCCAGCGTTTCGCACGAGTTGAAGACCCCGTTGACGGCTATCCGCATGTTCGCCGAGACTCTCGCCATGGGCCGCTCCCGCGACGAGCGCACCAAGTCCGAATATCTGGAAACGATCGTCAATGAGAGCGAGCGCCTGGCCCGGCTGGTGGATAATGTGCTCGACTTCTCGAAGATCGAACAGGGCAAGAAGATCTACCGCCTGCGGCCCACGCGGCTCGAAGAGGTGGCCGGATCGGCCGCCCGCGCCATGCAATTTCCGCTCGCCCAGCAGGGATTCCAGTTGCATCTTACCGTGCAGGATGAAATGCCCGGCGTGCAAGCCGATCCCGACGCCATTCAGCAGGCCATCCTGAACCTGCTTACCAATGCCATGAAATATTCCGGCGGCGCCCGCGAAATCGATCTGCGCCTGGGCGCGCGCAATGGGGACGCGGTCATCGAGGTGGTGGATCACGGACTGGGGATGGCGCCGGATGAGCGCGAACGCGTCTTTGAGAAATTTTATCGCGCGCCTTCGCACGAGAGCCGCCTGATTGCGGGAACGGGCTTGGGGCTGACGCTGGTTGCGCATATCGCGCAGGCACACGGAGGGCGTGTGGAAGTGGAGAGCGCGCCCGGAGCCGGCAGCACCTTTTGCATCTTTATTCCCGTCACGCTTCCCGGTGGGGCACGGGCATGACAACGGTTCTGGCCATCGAGGACGACCCCGCCATTTTGCGCGGCCTCTGCGACAATCTGCGCTTCGACGGCTACGAGGTAATCGGCGCTTCGGACGGCGAAACCGGTTATCGCCTGCAGCAGGAGCGCAAGCCCGACCTGATCGTGCTCGATCTGATGCTGCCCCGCATGAGCGGTTTCGAACTTTGCCGCAAGCTGCGCGGGGAAGGCATAAAAACGCCTATCTTGATGCTGACCGCGCGTAGCGAGGAGCCGGATCGCGTCCTGGGCCTGGATCTGGGCGCGGACGATTACGTCACCAAACCATTTTCTGTGCGTGAACTGATGGCCCGCGTGCGGGCGCTCCTGCGGCGCAGCCAGCCGGACCCGGAGAGCGCTCCCGATCTGCCGGACAATCTGCGCTTCGGCGACGTGGAGATCGACTTCCGCAGCTACGAAGCGCGCCGCAAGGGAGAACCGGTGGAGATGACGCGCAAGGAATTCGCCGTGCTGCGTTTCTTGGCCGCGCGCGCGGGCCGGGTGGTGACGCGCGACGATCTGTTGAACGGCGTGTGGGGTTTCGAGTCGTATCCTTCCACGCGCACAGTGGATAACCACGTGGCCGGGCTGCGCGCCAAGCTGGAGCGGGACGCGCCGGAGCCGGGGCACATCCGCACGGTACACGGCGTCGGGTACAAGTTCATTCCATAGTTACCCGACATACATTTTGCATTTTCTTTGCACCGGGCGTGGATTGCGGTGACGACTCTCGCGGGCGGAAAGCGCATTCTGGGAGGCGAAGGAGATTTCACATGAAGCCGACAATCTTAGTTGCATGCCTTATGCTCGGGACAGCCGCGCTCGCCGCCACCGATGCCGGAGCGGAGTTGTTTCAGAAAGCCGTCACAGAGGAGCGCGCCGCCGGGGACCTGGAAGAAGCCATCAAGCTCTACCAGCGCGTGGCCAGGGAATTTGCATCGGACCGCGCGCTTGCGGCCAAGGCCTTAGTGCAGGAAGCCCGATGTTACGAGAAACTGGGCCAGGATAAGGCCGTAAAGTTGTATGAGCAGGTAGCGCGCGACTTTAGCGATCAGCGCGAGCCTGCCACGCAGGCGCGGACGCGGCTGGCGGTGCTTAGGCAGGATAGCCATCCGCCAGCGCCCGCGGCCATGACGCAGCGCAGGATCGAGATAACGAACCCTCACGTTGGCCCAGGCGATACCGATGGCCACCGCGTCGTCTATGAAAACAGTGCGACCGGGGAACTGATTTACGGCGACGTTGCGGGCTATAGCAAACGGGTGATATTCAAGGCCAAGCTCGACGACCTGCCCGGCTTTTCTGCGTCCAAGGATTTTTCGATGGTCTACCTTAGCCTCCGATCAAAGGGCGGGCAGGCGCGGACCATAGCGGTCGTCAACACCGATGGTTCGGGTTACCGCGAGATCGCCAAGCTGAATGCCCGCCCTTATTCCTGGCCCACCTGGTCCTGGGACAATCGCTACTTGCTGTACTCCGAGTTTAAGGACGGTATGAGCCGTCTGTTGAGGATCTCGGTTGCGGACGGCCAAACCCGCGAATTGCTGAGCCTGAAAGGCGCAAAGACGACGGCAGTCAACTTCTCCCCGGATGGCCGTTTGGTGGCATATCAAGCGCAACCTTCGTCTGTTGCAGATCCGGTCTCGCAAATCTTCGTCATGCCCGCCGAAGGCGGAGCCCCGCAACTGGTCTACCAGGAGCGGCTCACCAGCATGCTGCCCTCACTCAAGCTTCTCGATTGGACCGCCGACGGACGCTATCTGGCCATCGCCAGCGAACGCACTGGGAAGGGCGCGCTGCATCTCCTGCCAATGAAGGACGGCAAATCGGCGGGCGCCCCGGTCTTTGTCAGGGTCGGCGATTTCGAAGAGGGCGCCACAACAGCCGCTGGAGGCCTGATCTACCGTTCCGTGGAACCTGGCGGCGCGTGGGCTGTTTATGTCGCGTCCCTCGATGCGAATAACCGCCCGGGCGGTTGGAAACGCCTGGATCTCCCCCTTGGCAATATGCTAAACCCCGAGCCCCAATGGTCCGGCGACAGCGATCGGATCGTCTATACTGCCCAGCACGAGGATATGGGGCAGACGGGGGGCGAGTCCATCCGTTTGCGCAACCTCTCTGCCGGAGGGGATCGCGAGATCTATCACGCGCTCGGTTACACCCATTGCACGTGGGCGGTTCAACAGCCTAAGGTTTTCTGCGCCGAAAACGGGGTGGGAAAGACGGACATTCTTTCGATATCGGTCGACTCCGGCCAAATCGAGCGTCTCCACAACTCTCCCGGACTGCCGATGTTTGGTCTCCACGTCAGTCGCGACGACCGGGATCTTTACATATTCAGGAGCAAATTCAACGCCGAGGAAGGGGAATTGCGGCAATGGGAAATCGCCACGCAGCGGGAGACGGTGCTGGAGCGAATGCCGCCGGGAGCTTGGGGATGGGTGTCACAGGACGAGCGCTGGGTCGTCGAAGTGGACGAGCACCGCAACGTCAAGATACGCCCCACCGCGGGCGGCGATTGGAAACCCCTGCTTTCGGACCCGCACGCGGGCCACTTCGACCTGACGCCCGATGGCAACTGGCTGATCTACCACACCGTCGATTCCGCGGGAAAACACGGCCTGTACCGCGTCGCGACGTCCGGCGGCCAACCGGAGCGTTTGGGCGATTTTCCAACCAGCACCCCGGACGGCAGCTTGCACATCAGCCCTGACGGGCGCAAGGCCTTGGTCGCCGCCGGCGAGTACGATACCGTGTACGAACTCTGGTCGCTCGAAAACTTCGTGCCTCCCGCTCACTAAACTAAACTGTGAGGCGGCGCCATGCGCTGCCTCACCTCAATCCAAAATCACCACCGCCATCTTACCGTCCGTCGTCAAATTATCCCCCGTCGCATTCCGCCCATTCCGCGGCACGTTCGGACGATCCACCATCAAAAGCGATTGCACCTTGCCAGTCAACAGTAGGTCGTTCACCACCTTCGATCGCTCCAAGTCGATCTGCGAATCGATCTTGTGGATAAACGTGCGGTCCTTGGCCGAAAAGTCGATTCCGGTATCGTGCGTGGCGGCGCACACCCATACCGGCTGACCCTGGTATTGGTCGGGCCGCAGCCAGATGCGCAGGTGATGCCGCTTCGAGAAAGTGTTGTTCGCCTTCTCGAAAACCATATCCGGCGGCCGCCCATCCAAGTACAGGATCGAGACCGGCGCCTCGCTGTATCCCCGGTCCTCGGCAATCGCGCGCAAGGTTTCGAATTTGGATTTCTCGCCCAGCTTGGATGCCTGGCTCCATCCGGCATCGGCGAACGCGCCCTGGAACTGCTCCTGGCTGCCGATGAACATCAAAGTTGTAATGTCGGACGGCTGGGGCGGCTTCTGCGCGCGGGTCTGAAAGGGCTGCCGATTCACCAGATCGATCAACGCCCGCGGATCGGCGGCCGGTTGCAGCGAGGCATCGGGGCCGGGCGGCGGCGGACCAGTCAGCGTCAGCGCCGCGGTGAGTTTCAGGTCCATCTCCACGCCGGAATCGTAGCTGATGTCTCCGTCGGTTTCCTTGAATACGGCTTTCTTGGCGGCACTCAGAAGGCCGCCGAAACCGGAATACTTCTCCGTGACCTTATCGATCCCCGAATCCATGCGCGAAGAAAGCGTTTCATCGGCGAGGATGCCTTGGATCTCGCCTTTATCGTCGACGTTTTCGCGCGCGTTCTCGACGGCGGTCAGTTGAGTGTGCACCTGTATGCGCTGGCCGCCCATTTCGAGTTCCCGGAAATCGAGCGCCAACGTCGCCCGCCCCGTCGGATCGGTGGCGGCACTGGCCCCCGTGACCACCCCGTGCAGCGTGACGCCCGCGGGTATGGCAGTCGCCCCATTTACCATTACCGGCGCGATGACCATGGTCTCGACCGGATCGTCCGGCTTGGAAGTGTTGGAGGCGATTTTAGTCTTCAGGCGGATCTCGATCTTGGTGCCGGTGGGGACCACAACCACCAGCGCCGACAGTACCGGCAGTGCCGCCATGCAGCCCGCCAGCAGGCTATTTCTCAACCAATTCGGAAACGGGGCCATCCACGTCCTCAATGCGGATTTTCAGGTTGGTCCGTGCGTCCAGCTTGGTGACGGGCATTTCGAAGCGCGCCACGATCATGCGGTCTTCCGAGTGCCGCCCCGGAATCTTATCGCGCGTGAGCAGCGAGGTGTTGAACTTCTGCCCCAGAATGGGGTAGTACTCGAAGATCCGCTTGGCATCTACCTCGGGCACCGGCGTACTGGTGTAGTTCTGCCCATCGGCCCCCGTGGCGGATACATCCACGCTACGCACCACAAACGGATAGTCGGAAGGGTTCACGAAGCGGAAATCGATCACCGCCAGGGAACTGTTATCTTCCATCCCCATAGTGCGTACCTTCAGGACGGCGCCCTTCAGTTCCACATGCGCGCCGCGCTGGAGGAACAGAATGCCTGCCACGACGATCAGGATCGCCACCAAGCCGATGCCGAACGTCATCAAAAATTGTTTGCTCAGAATCGTGGGACGATCGCCTGGCTCATAGCCCGCCATAGGAAGATAATAGCAGCAGGGCCATCGGGTTGCAGCCATGCAGTGGACCGCGCGCAACGGCAAGACGCTGAAACTGATCACCGGTGATATCACACGTGTTGCGGCTGACGCCATCGTGAATGCGGCGAATTCAGCGCTGGCCGGCGGTGGCGGCGTGGACGGCGCCATTCATCGAGCGGGCGGACCGGCGATCATGGCGGAGTTGGACCGGATCCGGGCGCGCATCGGACGCTGCCCCACGGGCAGCGCGGTGGCAACCGCGGCGGGCGCCCTGCCGGCCCGCCATGTATTTCACGCGGTGGGTCCGGTCTATCGCGACGGCCGGGAGGGAGAGCCGGAGTTGCTGGCATCCTGCTATCGGAAGTGCTTCGAACTGGCGCTGGAGCACGGCGCGCGCTCGGTCAGTTTTCCGGCGATCGGCACGGGCGTGTACGGATATCCGTTGCGCGAGGCGGCGGCCATCGCCGTAGGCGAGGTGGCACGCCACCTGGAGCGCGCGGAATGCGGCGTCGCCGAAGCCGTCTTCGTCCTGTTTGATCGGCAGGCGTACGAGGCGTTCGCGCAGGCGGTGGCGGACTTGTCACGGCTATTGACTTAGCTAAGAACTTAGTCTATACTGAGAACATGATGACGATCAACGTTCATGAGGCCAAGACGAATCTTTCGCGGTTGCTGGTGCGTGTCCAGATGGGCGAAGAGATTATCCTCGCGCGGGCCGGCAAACCAGTTGCCCGGCTGGCTCCCATGGGACCGAAATCCGCAGGACGGCGGCTGGGATCCGCTGCCGGGGAATTTCAGGTACCCGACGACTTCAATGCCCCATTGCCGCCGGAAATCGAGGACACCTTCTGGCAATAGGCATTTTGCTGGACACGCATGCATTCTTGTGGGCCATTACGGACGACCGGCGGCTGACGCGGCAGGCTCGCCGGATTCTTGAGACCGCCGATCTGTTTCTGAGCGTGGCCAGCTTTTGGGAGATCATCACCAAAGTGCAGATAGGCAAGCTGACCCTTCCCGAGTCGCCGTCCAAGTATTTGCCCCAGCATGTGGCGGCACTCGGCGCGCGACTGCTTGCCATTGAGGCGGCACACATCCTCCGACTGGAGACGTTGCCGCTTCACCATCGGGATCCATTCGACCGGCTGCTGGTGGCGCAAAGCCTGGAAGAGAAACTGCCGCTCTTGAGTTGTGACGCTTTGCTGGCCCCCTACAGCGCCGATATCCGCTGGGAGTGATAGCATCAAGCCTGATGGCCTTGGGCGACCTCACCAAACAACTTGCCTCGCAGGCAATCCGCAACGCGGTCAATCCGCCGGCCGCGCCGCCGCGGCCCGAGAATCCGGGCACGGCCATGCTCGCACAGGTGCAGGCCATGCAAAAAGCGCTCAAGGAAGACGAGGAACTGGTCGTCTTGTTTCATGCCGGCGGCGAGACGGTGCGCGTGCTGGAGTTCTTCTTCCCATCCTGGCAGGTAGCCGTGCTCACAGGCTTCGATGCGGACAAGTCGGTGACGCGCGTGCTTGCCGCGGTCGAGTCGCTGCAACTCGTCTGCAAGGTGGCCAAGGCCCCGCCGGCCGCCACGCCCGCGCGCATCAAGTTCGTGACGCCGCGTTGATACACTGTTTTAGTGACACCCGAACCACTCTGCCCGTTGCGCCCGCCGGCCCGCCTGTTGCTGGGGCCGGGCCCCAGCATGGTGGCGCCACGCGTCTACGAGGCGCTGCGGCAGCCCATCGTCGGGCACTTGGATCCATATTTTTTCGAAGTCGTGGAAGACATCCGCAAGCTGCTCGGCTACGCCTTCTCCACCGCCAACGAGTTCAACATCGCCATCTCCGGAACGGGCACCAGCGGGATGGAAACCGCGGTCGCCAATTTCGTCGAGCCGGGCGAAAAGTTCGCCGTCCTGGCCAACGGATACTTCTGCGACCGCCTCTCCGACGTGGCGCGCCGCCACGGCGCTGTGGTCGTGCGGCTGGAGAAACCATGGGGAGTGGTCTTCGACGATCAAGAGGCGCGCGATTTCATTCGCCGCGAAACGCCGCGCACGGTGGCCTATGTGCAAGCGGAAACCTCCACCGGCGCGTTCCAGCCCGGCCATGCGATTTGCGAAGCGGCCCGCGAAGTGGACGCGCTGACGATCGCCGACTGCGTTACCTCGCTGGGCGGCATGCCCGTACGGGTGGACGAAACCGGCATCGACATCGCCTACAGTTGCACGCAGAAGGGGCTGGGCTGTCCGCCGGGACTGGCGCCACTCACGGTTTCCCCGCGCGCCTGGGAGCGTCTGCGCAAACGGACCGCGCCGGTGGATTCGTTCTACATGGACCTGAGGCTGCTTGAAAGCTACTTCCGCGACCGTAAATATCATCACACCGCGTCGGCGACCATGTTTTATGGCTTGCGCGAAGCGTTGGCCATCGTTCGCGAAGAAGGTATCGAGAACCGTTGGGAACGCCATCGCCGCAATCATGAAGCATTCGTCGCGGGTGTCGAAGCCATGGGGCTGCGCCTGCACGTCCCCGCGGGACACCGGCTGTGGACCCTGAACACGCCGTGCGTACCGGAAGGCGTTGACGACGCCCAAGTGCGCCAGCGCCTGCTGAGCGAATACGGCATCGAGATCGGCGGTGGCTTCGGACCGCTGGCCGGCAAGGTGTTCCGTATCGGTTTGATGGGCCACTCATCCACCGAAGAGAACGTCGTAAAAATACTGGATGCGTTGCGCAGGACGATGCCATGAAAGATATGCCCGTCAAGCTGTTCCCGATTCTGTTGGTAGCCGCGGCCGCGGCCTGGGGCCAGGCGCCTTCGGGATGGACCCCCGAAATCTCCATGCAGGTCCAGCCGGTCGGCGATGTCGTGCCTTCTCCGGACGGCAAGGTAGTAGCCTACACCCAAAGCCATGCCGTGATGGAAACGGAAAAAAGCGAAGTGGAGACGCAGATCTTCCTGGCGGCGGCCGACGGCTCGCATCGCGCGCAATTGACGCGCGGAGAGAAGAGCGCTTCCGCACCGGAGTTTTCGCCCGATAGCCGTTATATCTACTTCTCCTCGGAGCGTAGCGGCAAGCCCAACATCTGGCGCATCCCGGTGGATGGCGGCGAGGCCGAGATGCTTACCGATTGGAAAGGCGAAATCGGCGCGTTTCATGTCTCGCCGGACGGCAAGTGGGTTGCGTTCGCGGGCATGGAGCCGCGCACCGGCGAGGAAGAGGCTAAAAAAGAGAAGCGCGACTTCCGCGTGATTGACGAAAAGCCCAAGAACCATAGCCTCTGGATCGTCGCGGCCGAGCCGGATAGCCAGGGCAAACGCCCGCCGCGCCGCCTGACGAACGCGCCGGACTACCACGTGACGGAATTCGATTGGTCGCCCGACTCCGCCGCCATCGCCTTCGCCCACACGCCCACGCCCGGCGCCGACGACTGGACCAAGTCGGATATATCGGAAGTCGCCGTGCAGACTGGCGCAGTGCGCCCCATAGCAGCCACCGGGGCCGCCGAGCACAGCCCGCAATATTCGCCCGACGGACGCTATCTGGCCTACGTGCGCTCCACCGATCCGGCGCGCTGGGCGGGGATCGATCGCATCGTGCTGCTGACCCGCCAGAGCGGAGAAGCGCGCGAACTGCCGCCCACCTTCGATGAGCAGCCCAGGCTGCTAGGCTGGGCCGGCGATTCGGCGCGCCTGCTATTCACCGAAGCCAGAGGCACGGCCAACGTAGTCTACGCCATGCCCGTCGACGGCCAGCCAAAGCCCGTCTATGAACCTCGGCACGGCACGCTGCAAGCCGGGCGCCTGAACGCGACCGGCACGGCTTTCGGTTTCGCGGGCGAAAGCTGGGATGAGGCGCCAGAAGCTTACGTTGTGCAAATCGGCGATAGCATTCCGCAGCGCGTCAGCGGCGCCAACCTGGACCTTCCCAAGCTGCCCGTGGGCGAAACCAAGCCGGTGGCATGGAAGGCCGCGGATGGCTTGAATATCGAAGGCCTGCTGACTTACCCGGTGGGTTACGATCCCACGAAGAAGTATCCACTGGTGTTAGTCATTCACGGCGGACCCACAGGCATCTTCCAGGATAGCTTCCTGGGACGCTACGGCTTGTATCCGTACGCCACTTTCGCCGCGCGCGGCTATGCCGTGCTGCGCGTGAATCCGCGCGGATCGAGCGGCTACGGCCGCACTTTCCGCTTCGCGAACATGAACGACTGGGGCGGCAAGGATTACCTGGACTTGATGGCGGGCGTCGATCAAGTGATTTCGATGGGGGTGGCCGATCCGGACCGCCTGGCGGTGATGGGCTGGAGTTACGGTGGCTTCATGACCAGTTGGGTAGTCACTCACACGCACCGGTTTAGAGCTGCCGCCGTAGGCGCCGGGGTGACTGACTTGTGGAGCTTCACGGGAACCTCCGACATAACCGGATTTCTGCCCGACTACTTTTCGGGCGAGCCTTGGAACAGCTTCGATGGCTATTATAACCACTCGCCCATGGCGTTTGTGAAGGGCGTCACAACACCTACGCTGATCCTGCACGGCGAGGCCGATGTGCGCGTGCCGACGACCCAAGGCTATGAATTCTACAATGCCTTGAAGCGGCAAGGTGTCACTACAAAAATGGTGGTGTATCCACGCACGCCGCACGGTCCCCGCGAGCCGAAGTTTCTGCTGGACATCATGCAGCGCCAAGTGGACTGGGTGGATCGCTACGTGAGCAAATGATCATTGTGACGATGTAGCTTTCTGCTCCTTCACTTGCAACTCATTCACCACTTGAAGCACGTTTGGGATCGAAGACGCGATCGACTCGGCGCGCGTACCCGTGATCGGCGAGTCCACGTCGCCAGTCAGTGTCACGACCCCGTTCTTGACGCCGTATTTTACGTACTGGTGAAGCGTATTCTGAATCAGAGCGGCATCCAGGTTGTTCGCGATGCCCTTATCCAGATCCGAGTTCATCGTCCTGGTATCCCGCTCGGCTCCCGGCGGCATTACCGCAATCTGGTTCGACACAACCTGCCCGCCGGCGATCGATTTGGCAATGGAATCCGCTTGCGATTTTCCGGCTTCCGATGGCACCTGTCCGCTAAGCGTCACGACTCCTTTGTCCCTGTCCTGACTTACGGAGACACCCTTGAAGCCTGCTTGATCGAGCGCCTTGCGAACGCCCGCGCCAACGTCGGGCGATTTCGAGCTGGTCGAGCAACCGGCCAGCATTCCGAACGCAAACACCGTGCACAAAGCCAACTGCGTCTTGAACGATTTCATGTCTCTTCTCCCATTGAACATGCAGCCCGTCTGTTACAGCCGGCACGCCGCGATCAAGCGCTCGCATGGCTCATGACAGGCTCGCTGACCAGTTCCTCGAAAAGCGTCCGGTAGTGAACCATTGCCTGGCGCAACTCTTCCGTGGTGGCCTTTCCGCCCGTCTGGCGAAGCGCGATTTCGTGGGCCGCCCGGTAGTTTTCGAGAACCAGCGGATGATCCACGGAAATGTCCGCCGCGCGCTGCTCAAAGTCCGCTACCGGATAGCCCCGCGTGGACATCACATCGCGCAGCAGGAGGTCCGCCTCGCTTACCGCTCCGGCGGGGCCGTCCACGAAGCGCGCCTGGAGTCCGCGCCAGGACTCTAAGAAACGTGCGCGATCGCCTGCCGCTAGCGGACGGACGTGAAACGCCTCAACCCGTTGAGCACGCTCCTCGAGCCCGGATTCGGCCTTCCTCCGGTTGCCGCCTTGCGCCATGGCGCGAGCGTATTCAGGGCCGCCGAATTGACTGCGAAGCCTCTCCGTGCGGCGCTTTCGTTGCAATAGAAATGCGGCGATGACCGCCGCGACAACCACGACGCCAGCGGCGATTAATGCTATCTCCGTTGTACTTAGCGTTCCTAAATCCATGATCTGCCTCCACATCCAGCCACTGCTTGTCTATGTCAACTCAGTCGGCCGTTGGGCGGGCGGCACTTAAGCCTCCCGCGGAACCAGCCATCCCGCACTATCGGCGATACCGCGAATATCCCCACCCGCCGCCGCCGAGCAAAAACAACACCAGAAGAATAATCAGTAAGGTCGCCATTCATTGCCTCTTTTCAACCAAGACAGTTGCAGATTGGGGACCAATGGCGAACATGGGCGGACATCTGGGAACGGACAGGCGAAAACGCGCGGCTTTTGAGGCCGCCATCTGCGTAGCACGGCCGTCGCCAGGGCTGAAATTCTCGTGAAATCACGACGCCCTATGGTCACCTGACCGGCCATGGTCACACCGGGAACCTCCGACGAAAAGCGCCGGCTTGCGCGTTTCCGCCCTCCGGCCAGTATAGTCGGTGCGTCCTGCCCGGACGATGTGCAGTAAGCTGAAAGCTGAAAGCTCCTATGCCCGATTGGCTAAGCATCCACGAGCCTGTTCTGGTAAACACCATCGGCCACTGTGCCGGCGCAGCGATCTTCGGGATGCTGCTCTACTTTTTCCTGGTGAACCGGCGGCGCGCGGGCGAGGAACGCAGCACTCTGCCGGCGGTAGCCGCGGCGCTGGCGATGCTGTGGAATCTCGGCTCCCTCGTGGCGCTCGAAACCGGTCCCCGCGGTGGCGCGATCGCCGGCGCCATCGTAGCTCTCAGCTTCTCCGTCCTGAGCCTGCTGCCTGCCGTCCTCCTGCACATTTCGCTGCGATCGCGCCGCCGCGCGGTATGGATCGGCGGTTACGCCCTCAGC
>Ga0209333_1000491_pt1 | contig 21784 bp, 17 predicted proteins | sample BlaSpr_A8_OM2_O3_FD_187982 | JGI IMG/M metagenome (GOLD analysis project Ga0209333, IMG submission 187982) | Forest soil microbial communities from Thunder Bay, Ontario, Canada - Black Spruce, Ontario site 2_A8_OM2_O3 (SPAdes) (version 2) | ecosystem: Environmental > Terrestrial > Soil > Boreal... | reverse complement strand
GGGGGCGAGGTTGCCGGTCCAGGTCAGGTTCGGGCTGGCGTAGGACACGCTGCCGGCCGTCGCGGCGGCGTCGCCGTTGTAGACGGCGTCGTCGAGGACCCCGGCCAGCGAGTCGGTGACGGTCGCGCCGGTGTAGGCCGACTGCCCGCTGTTGGCCACCGTGATCGTGTACTGCACGGTGGCGCCGGGCGTGGTCGACGCCGCGCTGGCGGTGCTGGTGATGGTCAGGCCCTGCACGGTGACCGTGGCCGTGCAGCGCGCGTCGGCGCTGCCCGCGAAGCAGTTGGCGCCGGAGGTGGCCGAGGTGATCGTGCTGGCGAGGATCTTGCTTCCGGCGCCGGGGTTGTTGACGGTGACGGAGAAGGTGATGGTGGCGGTGGCGCCTGCCGCCAGATTGCCCGTCCAGGTCAGGTTCGGGCTGGTATAGGACACGCTGCCGACGGTGGCGGCGGCGTCGCCGTTGTAGGCCGCGTTGCCGAGCACGCCGGCCAGCGGGTCGGTGACGAACAGCCGCAGCTCGCGGCCGAGCCGGCGGTGGTCGGCGGGCGGGTCGCAGGCGGGCGCCGCCGGGCCTGCCGGGCCGCGTGGCTTGGTGCGCATCGGTGCCTCCGTTACTTCGGGTCGTCCGAGGCCGGGTTGGAGGCAACCTCCCGTGGCTGGCGCATTGAAAAAGCCCCGGGATGGTGCTCCCGGGGCCTCGTGGTCGTGGTCAGGTCACGCCGCGTCGCGCCGGGGTTCCCCCGGCGTCGTCGTGCTGGCGTGTCGGTAAGCCATGCAACGGAGTCTACCTTGAGGTCAGTCGGCGATAGCGGTTCGGATTTGTCCGGGACGAACCGGACCTTCCTGAACCGCTGTGCCCAAACGGTCGGGTCGACGGCGCCGGCCGGCGGCGGGACGGGGGGTCGGGTCGACGGCGCCGGCCGGCGGCGGGACGGGGGGTCGGGTCGACGGCGCCGGCGGCGGCGGGATGGGGGTCGGGTCGGTGGCGCCGGTCGGCGGCGGGACCGGGGTCGGGTCGACGGCCCCGGGTCGGCGGCGGGACGGGCTCGGCATAGCCTGGCTGCATGCGGGCATGGGTGGTTCACGAGCCCGGGCCGGTGGCGACCGGCCCGCTGAGGCTGATCGATCGTCCGGTCCCCGAGCCGGGCCAGGGGCAGTTGCTGATCAAGGTGCTGCGGTGCGGCGTCTGCCGGACCGACCTGCACCTGACCGAGGGGGATCTGCCGCCCAAGGCACCGGATGTCACCCCGGGCCACGAGGTCGTGGGGGAGGTGGTCGCCACCGGCCCCGGCGTGTCCAGGTTCGGCGTCGGCGACCGGGTGGGCGCCGCCTGGCTCGCGGGCACCGACGGGTCCTGCCGGTACTGCCGCAGTGGCCGGGAGAACCTGTGCCCGAACTCGATCTACACCGGCTGGGACATCCACGGCGGGTACGCCGAGTACCTGGTCGCGGCCGACGCGTACGTGTATGAGCTGCCGAAGGGCTTCAGCGACGCCGAGCTGGCCCCGCTGCTGTGCGCCGGGATCATTGGCTACCGGGCCCTGAAGCTTGCCGACCTGCCGCCCGGTGGCAGGCTCGGGATCTGGGGATTCGGCGGCTCGGCGCACCTGGTCGCTCAAGTTGCGATCGCGCAGGGCGCGGCCGTGCACGTGTTCACGCGCGGCGAGAAGGCACGCGAACTGGCCCGCGAGCTTGGCGTCGCTTCGGCGCAGGACTCCTTCGACCCCTCGCCGGAGCCGCTCGACTCGGCGATCCTGTTCGCTCCCGTCGGCACCCTGGTGCCGCCGGCCCTGGCCGCGCTGGACCGCGGTGGCACGCTGGCCGTTGCCGGGATCTACCTGACCGACATTCCCTCGCTGAACTATGACACGCACCTGTTCCAGGAGCGCACGCTGCGCAGCGTCACTTCCAACACCCGGGGCGACGGGGAGGAGTTCCTCCACCTGGCCGAGCGGCTACGGCTGCAGGTCACGGTCAACCCGTACCCGTTCGACAAGGCGGACCACGCCGTGGCGGATCTTGCTGCCGAGCGGTTCACCGGCGCCGCGGTGATCTCTATGTAATACCAAAGTGATCTCTATGTGACCTGGGCCGGCGCCCTGGGCCATACCCCGGCCGCGAGTCTGTCCACAGCGGGAGTAACAATTAGGCCGGGGGTCATGGGGGGACTTGCATTCGGAGGAGAGAGCGGTGCGGATCGGGCGGCTCGGGAGAACGGGCCGGCTTAGACGGCTCGGCCGTCGGCTCTGGTTGGGCAGGAGCCCGCTGCGGCGCCGACCAGACCGGATCGAGGCATGGATCACGGCGTTGCTGCTGGCCATCTTCCTGGTGGGCGCGCCAGCGGCCTGGGTGACGGCAGGCCAGTGGGTGCAGCATCAGGGGCGGCTCGAGCAGCGTGCCCAGCAGTCATGGCACCAGGTGCCGGCGGTACTGCTCAAGACGGCACCCACGCTGCCCAACTTTGACCTGCGGACGTCATGGAACATCCAGGTCTTGGCGCTGGCCCAGTGGTCAGGCCCGGGCGGCCGGCACCTGGCCGGACAGGTCCCGGCGACGCCGGGCGCCCAGGCGGGAACGACGGTGCCGGTTTGGGTGAACGATTCCGGCAGGCCGACCGGGACGCCGCTGCTGCACGGCGAATTGGCCAAGCGCGAGCTCGGGGCCGAGATGCTTGCCCCGGCCGCCCTGGCGGTCCTGCTGCTCTGCGTGGGGCTGGTGGTCCGGTGGCTGATGAACCGGCGGCGGCTGGCGGGCTGGGAGACGAACTGGGCGTTCGTCGGTCCCAAGTGGACCAAGCACCGCTAAGGCTCGCTAGCGCACCGGCGTCCGAGGCAGCGCGTCGGCCCTGGGCTCGTCCATGGTCTGCCGCCTGGCCAGCGCGCTCGGCCACCACATCCAGCGGCCGATGTCCAGAGTCAGCGCGGTGACCAGCACCGACCTGACGATGATCGTGTCGAGCAGCACGCCGAGCGCGACGGCGAAGCCAATCTCTGTGAAGATCACCAGCGGCAGCGTGCCGAGCATGGCGAACGTGCCCGCCAGCACCGCGCCCGCCGACGTGATCACGCCGCCGGTGGCGGCCAGCCCGGTGATGGCGCCCTGCCGGGTTCCGGAGGCGATGGTCTCCTCGCGCACCCGGGTCATCAGGAAGATGTTGTAGTCGATGCCCAGGGCGACCAGGAACACGAAGATGAACAGCGGCACCGAGGTGTCCTCGCCCGCGAAGCCGAACAGGTGGCGGAACGCCAGGGCGGACAGGCCAAGCGCCGCACCGAACGACAGGATCACGGTGCCGATCAGCACCAGCGGCGCGACCACCGCCCGCAGCAACAGGCCGAGGATGATCATGACGACCAGCAGCACCAACGGGATGATCACGTTGCGGTCGCGGGTCGCGTAGCTCTCCACGTCCATAGTGACCGCGGTGCCGCCGCCCACCTTGGCGTCAGCGCCCGGGATCTTGTGCACCGCGTCGCGGATCTGGCTGACCGTGCTGAACGCGGCCTGGCCGACGGGCTGGCTGGTCAGCGTGCCCTGGAGGTAGACCAGGCCATCCTTGGTGACCGGCGCGGACACGGCGGCGATCCCCGGGGTCGCGGCCATGGCGCTGTGCAACGCCGCGGTGGCGCCGGCGTTGCCGATCACCGCGACCGGCTCGCCGCCGCCGGCCGGGAAGTGCCGGGCCAGCACCTGCTCGCCCGCCACCGAGGCCGGGGTGCCGCGGAACGACTGCGCCGAGGTGAGCGAGCCGACCTTGAAGCCGATGAGGCCGAGCGAGGCGCAGCCGAGCAGCACCGCGGTGACCACCCACACCAGCCGCGGCCGGCCGGCGATGGCGTGGCCGGTCCTTGCCCACAGCCCGCTTGCGGTCGGCTCGGCCGAGCGGTACCTCGGCCGTATCGGCCAGAAGACCCACCGCCCGCAGATCACCAGGAGCGCGGGCAGCAGCGTGACCATGGCGATCAGGCCGACCGCGATGCCGATGGCCGCCACCGGGCCGAGCCCGGAGATGTCCGCGGAGTCGGCGACGAGCAGGCACAGCATCCCGGCGATCACCGTCGCCGCGCTGGCCATGATCGCGGGCCCGGCGCGCCGCAGCGCGACGACCATCGCCTCGTGCCGGTCTTCATGCCTGCGCAGTTCCTCCCGGTACCGCGCGATGAGCAGCAGCGCGTAGTCGGTCCCGGCGCCGAGGACGAGCACCACCAGGATCCCGGCGCTCTGCCCGTTCACGGTCAGGCCGTGCCTCGTGAGCAGGTAGATCACGGCCTCGGCAATGGTCAGCGCGACGCCAGCGGACATGATCGGCAGGACCCAGAGAACCGGGCTGCGGTAGGTCAGCAGCAGCAGGCCGATGACCACGGCCAGGGTGGCGAACAGCAGCGTGGTGTCGATGCCCTTGAAGATCTTGATCTCGTCTGCGGCGCTGGCCGCGGGCCCGGTGATGTGCACGGCCAGCCCGGGATCGCCCGCCGACGCCGTGGCGTTCAGTCCGTTGATGAACCCGCTGACGTTCGCCTTGTAGCTGAGGTCGGCCCCGATGATCGTCTCCAGCGCCCGATGGTCTTTGGACGGGATCGGGCCGGCCACCCGGCCGTGGACGGCGGGCAGGGCCGCAAAGCGGTGGGCGTCCGCCTGGGCCTTGCGGAAGTCGGCCGCGGTGATGCCGGACGAGCGGGTGTAGACCACGACGGCCGGGTTCAGGTTCGGCGAGGTGAACTTGGCCTGCAGGTTCAGTTCCTGCGTGGACTCCGCGCTGGCCGGCAGGTACGACGAGGCGTCGTTGCGCTCGGCCCCCTGCAGCTTGCCCGCCAGCGAGCCGGTCACGGCGACGACGATCAGCCAGAACACGACTACCAGCCACTTGGTCCGCCTCCCGCACGGCCACGCGGCGATCCGGCTGAGCTTGCTCGAGCGTGCTGTGGTCACGCTGTCCCCCCGTAAGAGACCTATCGGGGCCCGGGCTCCCTGCCGGGCCGCACTCGACACATACGATGTATCGCGTTTGAGGGCGACGTCAAGTTATATCTCGAAAATTCACGTCGGCTTAACAGCGCACCCAAGTGACCACCGACGCGCCGCCCGTGCGGCGAGGGCCCGGTCGATCTGGACGGACGCCGCGTCCTCATGCCCCATATGACTATGGATTAGCAGGTCTTGACCGAGTTCGTCGAGCGCTTTATCGGGTGGGGGGTCCGCACGCCGTGCCGCTCGCGGAGTACCCGCGCGGTCACTGGGCTAGATGTCGCCGGCGAGTTCCGAGGTCCAGACCACCACCCGGGTGCGGTCGCCGCGGAACAGGTCGCGGGCGAACTCCAGCGGCTCGCCGGACTTGGCATAGGCGGTGCGCTCGACGAGCATCAGCGGCGCGCCTTCGGCGACCTCGAGCGCCTCGGCCTCGCGTACCCCGGCGGTGACCGGCTCGAGGCTCTCCCTGGCCCGGTACGGCCGCAGCCCGTACTTGACCTCGAGCAGCTCGTAGAGCGAGCCGTCCAGCCGGCAGTCCAGCATGTCGGGGAACCTGGCGGCGGGGAACAGCGAGCGCTCCAGCACGATCGGCCGGCCGTCGGCCAGCCGGATCCGCCTGACCTCGTACACCGGGTCCGTCTCGGCGAGCCGGAGCGCGGCCCCGGCGGCCGGGCCAGCCGGGCGCTGGCTCGCGGTCAGCACCCGCGCCCCGGCCACCATGCCGTGGCGGCGCAGCTGCTCGGAGAATCCGGCCAGCGTGGTCAGGTCCTGCTCCAGCTTCGGGGCGGCTACGAACGTGCCGCCGTGCCGCCCCACCGCGCGGGTCACCAGCCCGCGCCTGGCCAGCTCGGCAAGCGCGTGGCGCAGCGTCATCCGGCTGACGCCGAACCAGGCCGCCAGGTCGTGCTCGGTTGGCAGCCGGTCGCCTGGCACCAGCGCGCCAACCGCGATCTCGCCGGCCAGCCAGTCCTCGATCTGCGCGTGCACGGTCGTCCCGAGCCCGCGCACGATCTCCGGCGGCTGCCTGGCGCTGGTCCGCAGCGCGATCCTGGCGCTACGGCGCCCGGATCCCCCCGATGACGGCATAGTCCCGTGGTGCGAGTGGTCAGCCGTCAGCCCCCTGCGCTGCGCCAGGGCCGGCCACGGCCGGCAGGTCGTCGTCCGGCGAAGGGGCCGTGACCGGGGCGAAGGCCTTGGTCCGCCCGACGATCAGGTAGTAGATGGCGCCGATCAGCACGATGAAGACCGCCACACTCCACAGGATCGGGATGTCGTTGAGGAAGTGGAGCCCGAGGCTCAGCAGCCCGGCGGTCTGGTTGGGCCTGGGGTTGCTCGCCGCCCGCGGCCAGGCGAAGTTGATCAGCATCGCCCCGCCGTAGATCAGCCCGAGGATGTTGACCAGCATGCCCCAGCGGCCGAGCGAGAACGGCGCGCTGGCCTTGGGCCAGCCGCGGGCGCGCGCCCGCAGGATCACCAGGTTGCCGAGGAAGTAGCTCAGGTAGATCATCCCGGTTGCCGCGATCGCGATGATCCCGACGCCCGCGTACTTGATGAACGGGATGGCGGAGACCAGCGCGACCACGATGCAGGTCCAGACCGGGGTGTGCAGGCTGGGCGACACCCTGGCCAGCGGCTTGGAGAACGGCAACTGGTTGTCGCGCGCCATGCCGAAGCAGAGCCGGATCGTCGCGGCCAGGATCGAGAGGCAGCAGACGAAGATCGCGGCCGAGACCACGAACAGGTACAGCGTCGCGAATCCGGTGGAGAAGTTCGCCTCGATGATCTGCGCGGGCCCGTAGCCGTCCTTCACCGCGGTGCCCAGATTCGGGATCGCGACCAGCGCGCCGAGCAGGAACACGCCGCCGATGATGAACGCGCCGATCACCGAGAACAGCACCGCCTTGGGCGCGTTCCGCCGCGGGTCGCGGGTCTCCTCGGCCAGCGTGGACGCGGTGTCGAAGCCGTAGATCACAAACAGGCTCATGAACATCGCGGCGAGGAACGTGCTCCCGTTCACGTGGAAGCCCGCGCTGTTCGTGACCACATGGAACCCCTGGTGGTTGTGGAACGCCATCAGGATCAGCGCGAACACGAACATGCCGAGGATCTCGAACACCACGCCGGTGTTGTTGATGATTGCGACCAGCCTGACGCCGTAGATGTTCAGCACCGTGATGACCACCAGCGTGATCAGCGCGACCACGAGCTGGGTGTGCAGGCTCGCGGCGTTCAGCGAATGCCAGCCGAGCCCGTTCAGCGCCGGGATGAGCGCCAGCGGCAGCGTGGCCACCACCGCGGCGACCGTGATGATGCCGGCGAACAGGTAGACCCAGCCGGTCATCCAGGAGTAGCTCCGGTTGGCCAGGTACTTCGTCCACTGGAAGACCGAGCCCGCGACCGGATAATGGCTGGAGATCTCGGCGAAGTTCAGCGCGATGATGAACTGGCCGAGCGCCACCACCGGCCAAGTCCAGATGAACACGCCGCCGAGCGTGACGAGGCCCAGGGCGAACAGCGTGAAGATGCCGGTCGACGGCGAGATGTAGCTGAACGCGACCGCGAACGAGCTGAACAGCCCGAGCCCGCGCTTGAGCTCCTGCTTGTAGCCGAAGCGCGCGAGATCGGCCGCGTCCTTCTCTTGTCCGTCGGAGACCTGGGTGCCTGAAGGTATGTCACTGCTGCTCATGTCGGGCCTCCCTCGGGGGGACGGGGCCGAACGGTTGACGGGTAGCGTACGGGCGTGCGCGGCAAAGTGTCCAGACTCTTTCGGACTCGCTCCGGTACCGAAATGCTCCTTGAGCCCGGGCGCAACATGTCCTTGAGCCCGGGCGCAACATGTAGGAAGATCCGGAAATGGAGGACGGCGCCTGGTGGCACGTTGCGGCCACTACTGTCTAGACCTTAGGCAGCTGGGGGGTGGATGGATGGCCGAACTCGACGCGCTCCTGGACCGGACGGCCAGCCTGGCCGCCAGGCCGCGCGTGGTCGAAGAGCTGCCGGGCGGGCTGACGAACCGCAACTACAAGGTGACCACGCCGGACGGGACGTTCGTCGCGCGCATCTCGGCCGCTGGCACCGATCTGCTCGCGATCGACAGGGACATCGAGTACCGCAACTCGCTCGCCGCGGCCGCCGCCGGAGCTGGCGCGCCGGTCGTCGAGTACCGCCCCGAGGATCACGCGCTGATCATCCGCTTCATCGAGGGCCGGACATTCGGCAACGCGGACGTGGCCGATCCGGTCAACATCCCGCGCATCGCGCAGGCGTGCCGGCGGCTGCACTCCGGCGAGCGGTTCGGCAACGAGTTCGACATGTTCGACATCCAGCGGCGGTACCTGTCGGTGGTCCGGTCCCAGGGCTTGCGGGTCCCGGCGGGATACGACGACCTCGCGCCTCAGTTCGACGCCGCCCGGGATGCCCTCGCGGTCCGCGCGAGCCGAACCGTGCCCTGCAACAACGACCTGCTGGCCGCGAACTTCATCGACGACGGGGACCGGATTTGGCTGATCGACTACGAGTACTCGGGCAACAACGATCCCTGCTTCGAGCTCGGCAACATCTGGGGGGAGTGCCGGCTGTCCGTGGACGCCCTGGACGGCCTGATCACGGCGTACTACGGCAGGCCGATGCGCGCCAAGCTGGCGCGGGCCCGGCTGCTCGGCCTGGCCGGGAAGTACGGATGGACCCTGTGGGGCGCGATCCAGCACGCCGCGAGTCCGATCGAGTTCGATTTCTGGTCCTGGGCGATGGAGCGGTTCGAGGGGGCGGCCGAGGGATTCACCGCCGCCGACTTCGCCCGGCTGCTGGAGGACGCTGCGCGGGATGACTAATTTTGGCTCGCCCGGCCCGCCCGGCCCGCCCGGCCCGCCCGGCCCGCCCGGCCCTACCCCTGCCCCACCCGGCCCTCCCTTGCCCGGCCGCGCCCGGGTCGTGATCATCGGCGGGGGAGTGATCGGAACCAGCGTCGCCTACCACCTCGCCGCGATGGGCTGGACCGACGTGCTGCTGCTCGAGCAGGGACAGCTGTCATGCGGCACCACCTGGCACGCGGCGGGCCTGGTCGGCCAGTTGCGCGCGTCGGAGAACGGCACCCGCCTGGTGCAGTACTCCACGCAGCTCTATGACCGGCTCGAGCAGGAGACCGGCCTCGCCACCGGCTTCCGGCGCTGCGGCGGCGTCACCGTGGCCCGGACCCCGGAGCGCATGGCGGCGCTGCGCCGGACGGCCGCGACCGCAGAGGCATACGAGCTCGAGTGCGAGCTGATCAGCCCGAGCCGGGCTGCCGAGCTCTATCCGATCATGAATGTCGCCGACCTGGCCGGGGCGATCTGGCTGCCCGGCGACGGCCGGGCCAACCCAACGGACCTGACCTACGCGCTGGCCCGTGGCGCCCGCGACCGCGGCGTCGTGGTGCGCGAGCGGACCCGGGTGACCGGCATCCGGCACTCGGGCGGCGCCGTGACCGGCGTCCGCACCGACCAGGGTGACGTCGAGGCCGAGGTAGTGGTGAACTGCGCCGGCCAGTGGGCGAAGGCCGTCGGCGCGATGTGCGGCGTGACCGTCCCGCTGCACTCGGCCGAGCACTTCTACGTGGTGACCGAGCAGGTCGACGGGGTGCACCGGGACTTCCCGATCCTGCGCGATCCCGATGGCTACACCTACGTCAAGGAAGAGGTGGGTGGCCTGCTGGTCGGCGGGTTCGAGCCCGAGGCGAAGCCCTGGGTGCCGCCGGACGCGCTGCCCTACCCGTTCGAGTTCCGGCTGCTCGACGAGGACTGGGAGCACTTCTCGATCCTGATGGAGAGCGCGGTCGCGCGGATCCCCGCGCTCGCCGAAACCGGGATCAAGAAGTTCTACAACGGGCCGGAGAGCTTCACCCCGGATAACCAGTTCATCCTTGGCGAGGCTCCGGAGCTGCGGAACTTCTTCGTCGGTGCCGGCTTCAACTCGGTCGGCATCGCGTCGGCGGGCGGCGCGGGCCAGGCCCTGGCCGAGTGGATCATCGAGGGGGAGCCGAGCCTCGACCTGTCCGCCGTCGACATCCGGCGCTTCGCCCGCTTCAACGGCAACAACCAGTGGCTGCACGACCGGGTCGGCGAGGTGCTCGGCCTGCACTACGCGGTGCCGTGGCCGAACCGCGAGCTGACCACGGCCCGGCCGTTCCGGCGCTCACCCGCTTACCACCTGCTCAAGCAGGCCAACGCGAGCTTCGGCAGCAAGATGGGCTGGGAGCGGGCGAACTTCTTCGCCCCGCCGGGCCAGTCGCCGGACATCGAGTACGGCTGGGGGAAGCAGAACTGGCAGCCGTGGTCCTCGGCCGAGCAGCGCGCGACCCGCGGCGGCGTGGCGCTGTTCGACCAGACGTCGTTTTCCAAGTACCTGGTCGTCGGGCGGGACGCGGAGGAGGTGCTGCAGTGGCTGTGCACCGCGGACGTCGGGGTGCAGCCCGGCCGGACCGTGTACACCGGGATGCTCAACGCACGCGGCACCTACGAGGCCGACATCACCGTCACCAGGCTGTCCGAGTTTGAGTTCCTGCTGGTCAGCAGCGCAGCCGCCACCGAGCACGACAAGGACCACATCACCAGGCGGATCCCGGCGTCCAGCCGAGCCTCGCTGGTCGACGTCACCTCGGCGTATGCCGTGTACGGGGTGATGGGCCCGCGGTCGCGGGAGCTGCTCTCCCTGGTGTCCCGCGCCGACGTCAGCGACGAGGCATTCCCCTTCGGCACCAGCCAGGAAATCGACCTGGGCTACGCAACGGTGCGCGCCACCCGGATCACCTATGTCGGCGAGCTTGGCTGGGAGCTCTACGTTCCGGCGGAATTCGCTGTCGGGGCCTACCAGGACCTGACCGCCGCGGGCGCAGGCCTTGGCCTGGTGAACGCCGGCTACTACGCGATCGAGTCGATGCGGCTGGAGAAGGCGTACCGGGCCATCGGCCGTGAGCTCACCCCCGACTACAACCCGGTGGAGGCCGGGCTGCTCTTCGCGTGCAAGCTCAAGACCGCCATCTCGTTCCTGGGCCGGGAGGCGGTCGAGAAGGCGCGGGCCGAGGGGCCGCGCCGCCGGCTGATCTCCCTGGTGCTGGCCGACCCGGCGGCGATGATCTGGGGCGGGGAGCTCGTGCTGCGCGATGGCGTCGCCGTGGGCCAGGTGACCTCGGGGGCGTGGGGCGAGACCGTCGGCGGCGCCGTGGGCCTGGCGTACATTCGCAACCCCGACGGCAGCGCGGTCACGCCGGACGTGGCCAGGGCAGGCCACTACCAGGTGAACGTCGGCGGCGAACTGTACGAGGCCACCGCCCACCTTCGGCCGCCGTTCGACCCCGCGGGCGACCGGGTGAAGGGTCGGTACGGCAGTGCGGGCGGCGCTTCATAGCGCGGCGCGGGTGGCGTTAGCCCGGCAGCCATAAGACCCGGCAAGGCAACCAAACCGGCGGCCGCGAGCATTCACAGGCAACCAAACCGGCGGCCGCGCGCATTTAGCTGTTGTGAGGGATACGACAGGAGCGGGAAGCCGCTGATGTACACGCGACGGGACGCGGAGTTCACCGAGTACGTGGCGGCCAGGCTCGGTTCCCTGCGGCGGGTGGCTTACCTGCTGTGCCGGGACTGGGACTCCGCCGACGATCTCGTCCAGCGAGCGCTCATCAAGCTGTACCTGCACTGGGCCCGGGCGCGGGCTGACGACCACGAGGATGCGTACGCCAGGGTCATCGTGGTTCGCGAATTCCTCAGCGAGCGAAGGTCCGGCTGGGCGCGCCGGGTCAGGCTGGACGCCCAGCCGCCCGACGTGCCGGCCGCCGCGACGGATCATGACGCCGCACTCGACGTGCGCTCGGCCTTGTTTGGGCTGCCGCCGAGGCAGCGGGCGACCCTGGTGCTGCGGTTCTACTGCGACCTGTCCGTCGAGCAGTCGGCGTCGGCGCTCGGCTGCTCGGCGGGGACGGTCAAGAGCCAGACGGCCAAGGGCATCGAGGCATTGCGGCGTGCGCTGGACACCGGCACCGATCGCCCGGGCGCTGCACGGCAGATGCTGCGAAACCACGGGCATGAGGAGGAAGCTCGGCATGGATGAGACCAGGGTCCGCGGGCTGCTCGAGCTGGCAGCAGCAGCCACCGAGGAGCCGCCGTCGCGAGTGGACGTCGAGCTCTCCCGCAGCCGGGGGCGCCGGAAGCTGTGGTGGCGGCGGGCCAGCCTGGCGGGCGCGTCGGCGGCGGCCGTGGTCGCGGTGGTCGTCGCGGCTGTCGCCGTGCCCGGCTCCCACGGTGCCGCCCCGGGCCGGGGGAGAGCCCCCGAGGCGCACGCCCAGGTAATCGCTCCACGGCAGTTCAGCCTGGTGAGTCCCTACGCGGCGTTCGGCTGGCTGCCGCCGGGTGATTCGCTCGACGGGGGGACTCTTTCGCCGACGAGCGTGTACCTGACCGCCGGGCCTCACACTGCGTGGGCGCTGACGGTCTATACGGCCGGCGTCTGCAACCTGACCAGCGCGCAGGTGCTCCGGCAGCTCGGCCGGGACCAGCGGCCCCAGCTCGTCTGCTCCGAGTCCGCCAGCGGCACGGTGTACCCGGTGACCAGCGTGGCGGCGGCGCAAGTGGACGGGCACGCCGCGTTCTGGACGGCGCGCCATCTCTACCTCATCTGGCAGTACGGACGCAGTGGCTGGGCGGCACTTCAGCCGCCCAGGAGCGTTGCGGCCCGAACGGCGATCAAAGTCGCCAGCGAGGTCAGCCACGGCGCGGCCGGCCCCCCGGTCGAGTACCCCGCGCAGCTTGTCAACATGCCGGCCGGGTGGACGGTCGCCTATGTCCACTTTGCGGCGGACTCGGGGGTGCTGCGTGCCAGCCAGTACCAGTTGACCGGGACCGGCACCGGGGCTGACTCGCCCATGATGACCACGGACCCCGCCACGCCGGGCAGCTCCTGCTACTACTATCCCGGCGGGCGGTCCACACGGCAGACGATCAACGGCTACCGGGTGACCGTCAACCACCTCCCGGCGCCGAAGGGGAGCGTTCCAACACAGCAGGTCTGCGCGCCGAACGCGGATGGACTATTTGTGTTCGTGTCCACGTACGGCAGACACGCGTCGCCGAACGCCATCAGCATCTTCAGGCGCCACATGCGGCTGCTCGGGACGAACCCGGCCGGCTGGACCAGCAAGCCGCTCGGCTGAACCCGGCCAACGGCGCTACCCGGCGGAGCGCTTGTGCCATTCGTGTGCCAGCAGCCCGTAGACGAGCTCGTCCCGGCGGTCGTCGGGGAAGGCGGTGCCCTGCCGGAGGAGGCCTTCCTCCACGAACCCGAGCCGCCGGGCAACGGCCCGGCTGCGCTCGTTTGACGGGTCGGTGTGCAGGCTGACGCGCTCTAGACCCAGCGGCCCGAACGCCTGGTCGAGCATGGCGGCCGCCGCCCTGGTGACCAGGCCGCGGCCTTCGTAGTCCGCGCCGATCCAGTAGCCGATCTCGGCGCTGCGCGTGTAGCTGCTGATGGTCAGGCTCAGCGCGCCGGCCAGGTGCCACTGGCCGCTGCGGTTGACCGCGATCGCGACCGGCAGCTCCGAGCCGTCCAGCCAGTTCCGCCCGCTCGCCTCCAGGAACGACCGGGTCTCGTCCAGCACCGGCGGCTTGCCGGCCCAGGGCTCCCACTGCGCCAGCCGCTCGGTGTTCGCGGCGACGAGCTCGTGGTAAGCGTCGGTTATCGCGGCGGTGCGCGGGATCAGGACCGCGTCGTCGGCGATCGGGAAGCTGAACATTGGCGCGGGGATCGTGGTCACGGTGTCCTCTTCGGATGCAGTCGCGAAGCCTGCCACGGTGCCGACCCTACGGCGTCGCCTGCTCCTGCTCGCCGGGAGCCTCGGCGTGTGCGGCGCCGGGTGTGTCCGCGGCGGGGGCGGGAGTGTCCAGGGCGGGGGCGGGAGTGTCGGCGGCGGGTGCGTCGGCGGCGGGGGCGGCCGGGTCGCCGGCGGGGGCGGGTGCGTCGGCGGCTAGGGAGAGCGGCACCGGCTCCACCGGGGAGCGGTAGCGGGCCACGGCGGGGAATGCCAGCCTTATCAGCAGCGCGCCAACCACGGTGGCCACGCCGCCGCTGACCGCGCTGAACCCGGCCGAGGTGACCCCGGCGACCGCGCCGGCCTCGAAGTTGCCGAGCCGGGGGATCCCGGCGCCGACGACGTAGTCCACGGCGGTGATCCGCCCGCGCAGCCGGTCGGGGGTGACGTGCTGAACGATGCTGCCGCGGAAGATCACGGTCGTGGTGTCGGCGGCGCCGCCCAGCACGAGCAGCAGCAGCGCGAGCCAGAAGACCCGGGCGAGGCCGAAGCAGGTGATCGCGGCGCCCCAGATCACGACCGTGACCAGCATCGCGCGCGCCTTCGCCGGGACACGCCCGGCCGGGCCCGACAGGACCGAGCCGAGCAGGCCGCCGGCCGCCAGGGCCGTGCTGAGCAGGCCGAGGGTCTGCGGCGATCCGCCGAAGCGCTCCGCGTTCAGGGCGGGAAATAGGGCGACCGGCAAGCCGAACAGCGTGGCGTCGATGTCGAAAAGGAACGCCGCGGCCAGGATCGGATGGCTGCGGACGTAGCGCAGACCCTCGGCCGCTGCCCGCAAGCCCGGCCTGGCCAGGCCACCGTCTGGCGGCATCGCCGGAAGCCTGGCCACGCTGTACAGGGCCGCGGCGAAGCTGATCGCGTCGATGACGTAGCACACCCGAAGGCCCCCGGCCACCGTGACCGCGCCGGCCAGCGCGGGGCCGAACAGGAACGTGACGTACCCGGACACCTGGTTCAGCGCAACGCCGGCGGTGAGGCGCTCGGCGGGCAGCAGCCGCGGCAGGAACGTTCGGCGGGCCGGCCCGTCGACCGACTGCACCCCGGCCTGAACCGCTGCCAGCGCGTAGAGCAGCCAGAGCTGCCGCAGGTTCAGGAATGCCTGCACGGCGAACACGGCCGACACCACGGTCAGGAAGCTGCTGGTGGCGAGCACCAGGCGCCTGCGGTCGACGGCGTCCGCGAGCGACCCGCCGAACAGCCCGACGACCAGCGCGGGGATGGCCTGAGCCAGTCCGATCGCGCCGACGGCGACCGACGACCGGGTGAGCTCATAGGTCTGCAAGACCAATGCGAACGAGGTCATCGAGCTGCCGAGCCATGACACGGTCGAGCCGATCAGCAGCCGCCGGAACGGCGGCGACTCCCGCAGCGGCCGCAGGTCGGCCAGCAGGCTCCGCCGCCGCGGCTGCTCAGCCATGGGTCCCGTCGCCGCGCGGCGGGCCGAGGGCCGGGTCGCCGTACAGCGGGCCGAGGGCCGGGTCGCCCAGCGACCGGGCCGCGTCGGCGATCCGGTCGCGCATCGGACGCCGCTGCACCGCACCCAGGATCGCGGCCAGCATTTCACCGAGCGGCACCGGGAGTTCGGCGTCGAGGTCGGCGACCGCGGCCTCGGTCGCGGCCCACTCGGCGTCGATGACCGGCAGCAGCGACCTGGCCCGGTCGGTCAGCCGGACGATCCGCTGCCGCGCGTCCTCGCCCGGCTCCAGCGCGACCAGTCCGCACCTGCTCATCTGCGCCACGGTCTGGCTCGCCGCCGAATGGGTCACGCCGATCGCGCGCGCGATGTCGCGGATCGAGCTGGGGCCGAGGGCAACGATCGCGCGCGCGACCGGGCTGAACCGTGGCCGGTAGTCGGCCAGGCCCAGGTCGGCATACACCCGCGCGACATCACCGTCGAGCAGGTCAAGGACGTGCCGCAGCCGGGTGCCGAGCCCAAGAACCAGTGGCTCTTCAGTCACCGGAAAACTATAACAGCACTGTTGCATATCTCGCACCCTATGGCTCCATTGCGCCATGGATGTACCGAAAGACGGGTGATAGGCCGCCAAACGGTTCATTCATGCTCTAGAGGGTGACGGACGCAGCGCATGACGGCCGAAAGGGGTGGCGGCACTACTGGGTCAGCGGGCGCTACTGGGTCAGCGGGTCCTCACGGGCCTTGCGGCGGTGGCGGATTCGGGCCACCGTCCCTCGTTCCGGCAGCAGGTAGTACATGCCCCGGCGGAGCGCCTCGCCTGGGCCCGAGCCCTGCCTGACCCACTCGACGCCGTTCACCGCCCGCACGGGCACCGCCGGCTCGACGGTGGCCGCGGCGCCGGGACGGTCATGCTCGGCCGGCTTGCTGCCCTGGCTCGTCATGGCCAGCCAGCCCAGCAGCGCGACGGGGTAGGAGAAGTAGCCGAACCTGGTGGCGGGCGCGAGGATGAACATGACGGCCAAGGCGATCGCCAGGCGCCTGGTCGCCGCCGGGACGTCGGCAGGCGGCCGGACGACGAGCGAGCCCGCGATCACCACCGCCGCCGCGATCAGCAGGCCGATGGCGGCCACGTGCCCAGCCTCACCGATGGACGCGAGCAGATGCCCGGGCAACGGGCTCGCGGCCGGCGTCTTGTGCTGGGTCATCCCGAGCGGGTACAGCACCACGTTCTGCAGCAGCCCGGCCGGCTTCCCCAGCAGGCCGGGGGCGCAGGCGGCGATCATGACGGCGGTCGTCAGGATCGAGGCCGCGACGAACCGGCCGGCCACGCGCATGCCATCCCTGGCCGCGAACAGCGCCGCGAGCACCGCGAGTGCGGGCCAGGCGGTGAACTTCATCGCGCACGCGAAGCCGACGGCCAGGCCGGCCACCAGCAGCAGCCGCGGCGACCCGGTCATGCGGTACCGCGCGGCGCAGGCGAGCGCGAAGCACAGCAGCGCGATCACCGGCGGGTCGGTGATCCCGACGGCCAGTGGCAGCGCCAGCACCGGCGACGCCACCGCGAACACCGCGCACCACGCCGCCATGCTGAGGCAGGCCCCGCACCGCGAGTGGCGCTGTGGCGCGATCATCCAGAACGCCGCCGCGAGCAGCAGCGCCGAGGTCAGGGTGAGCCAGAGCCGTGGGTCGCCGATCAGGCCGGGCAGGCCCAGTGCCTTGGGCAGGCCGAAGAGCGCCATCGCGGGCAGGTACGGGTTATAGAGCTGCCAGGACGCGAGCCGCCCCGCGGGCAGGTAGGGACTTCCGGTCCGCACCAGCAGATGTGCCGACATGACGACCACGCTCACGTCGGCCGTGCCTGATGCGCGCAGGGTCAGCCAAGCGGTGGGGGCCAGCAGGGCAACGGCCAGCGCCGTGAGCAACGGCGCCGCGTAGCCACGGGAGCGCGTCGCCACGATCGCGGCCAGTGCGTAGCCGATGGTGGCCCACACCCCCCAGACCCCGTCGGCCCCGCCGCCGCTGCAAATCGTGACGGTCCCGGCATATACCGCGAAGGCCGCATACCAGATGACCATCCGCCGACGGTCGAAGCCCAGGCCGTGCTCCGGCCGGATTGCGTACCATCGCATGTGGCCGAGAACCAGCAGGCGGTCAACCTGGTCGGCGAGGCCCCTGACGAGGGCCCGGCCGCCACGGGCGGCGCGGGGTGCGGCGACAGGCGGCTGCTTGCGGGAGGAGGCATCCGGGCAGCCCGAGAGCGCGCTGTCGCGGCACTTCACGAACACGTCACCGGCTCGGACCTCACTGACAGCCTGTTGTCTCCGTAAGGATCTAGCATCCCTCACGCCCGCTCGTCCCCGTCATGCCGCCCGGTCTTTCCTGGCTTGTCCCCGCGGGCGCAGCGGCCGGGCGCCCGAGTTCGTAGAGGTTCGCCTACCATAACTCGGCCCGGGTGGGCAGGAGGCAGACGGGAGCACGCAGCGTGCACGAGACCAGGCCGCTGAATCTGATGCGGGCGCGGGCCGGCGCCGAGCGGGTGACCAACGTCGAACTGTTCTTCGACCTGGTCTACGTGTTCGCGGTCACCCAGATCTCGCACTACCTGCTGGCCCATCGGACGCCGACCGGGGCCCTGCGGGCGGGTCTGCTGCTCGCCATGGTCTGGCTGGTGTGGGTTTACACCACCTGGGTGACAAACTGGCTCGACCCGGAGCGGATCGCGGTCCGGTTGCTGCTACTCGGGCTCGCCGTAGCCAGCCTGGTCATGTCGGCGGCCCTGCCCGCGGCGTTCTCCGCCCGCGGGCTGGCCGTTGGCGTCGCCTATGCGGTGATGCAGATCGGGCGCAGTGTGTTCGCCGTGGTGGCGCTCCGGGGCAGGCCGCTGCAGCGCAACTTCCAGCGCATCCTGTCGTGGTGCCTGCTCAGCGGGGCCTTGGCGGTGCTGGGCGGGATCGCGGGCGGCAACGCGCGCGCCGCGCTGTGGGTGGCCGCCGTCGCCGTCGACCTGCTCGGCGGCATCGTCGGCTTCTACACGCCGGGGCTCGGGCGCTCGACTACCAGGGAGTGGACGATCGAGGGCGGGCACTTTGCCGAGCGGTGCCAGGCGTTCATGCTGATCGCGCTCGGCGAGTCGATCGTGGCGATCGGCGCGACCCTGTCCGGCCTGGCCCGCATCGGCATCGCGGAGATAGCAGCGTTTGCCGTGGCCCTCGCCGGCAGCGTCGGCCTGTGGTGGCTGTACTTCGACCGCAGCGCCGACGAGGCCGCCCGGATCATCGCCGCCTCGGACGATCCGGGGCGGCTCGGCCGCTCGGCGTACCACCTCATCCACCCGGTCATGATCGCCGGGATCATCGCCAGCGCAGCGGCCGACGAGGTGACGCTGCGCGATCCGGGCGCGGTCGGAAACGCCGCAACCTCCTGGATGATCCTCGGCGGCGTCGGGCTCTTCCTGGCCGGGCACGCGGCGTTCAAGGCCGTGGTGTGGCGGAAGCCGTCCTGGCCGCGGATCGGAGCCGTGGCGGTTCTGGCCCTGCTCGGGCTGGCCGCGCCGCACGTCCCGGCGCTCGCCCTCGGCGCCTGCGCCGCCGCCGTCGTGATCGCGGTGGCCGCCATTGATTACGTTCAGCGCCCTGGAGCAGTTGCCGGAACGGGTAGCCCCGGGGCCGGCCAAGACGACTGACCTACTCGACGTCCTCGAGGATCTTCTGCATCGACTCGATCTTCTCGCGCAGGTAGTCGAGTTGGACGCCGACGTCGGCGAGCTTCAGGTCGGTGTGCTCCTGGGCGGTAATGGCCAGGTCGGCCAGCCGCCGGTACTCGTCGGCCATCCTGCGGTACTGCTCCCCGCCGGTCAGTTCCAGCTTCGCCTGGTTCCTGGCGGTGAGGTGCCGGGCGCCGACCACCAGCCCGACCGTCAGCATCCCGGCGACCGCGAGCGCGACCATTTCCTTGCTGCCGTTCGCCGAATGGAAACGGACTACCAAAAGGGCGAGCGCGATCAGGCCGGTCACGCAGATGATGGCCAGTTCGGTCGCATTCCTGGTTTTTATCACGGGATACTCCAGATTGCTTTGTGTGCTACTCGACTTCCTTGAGTATCTTCTGCATCGACTCCATCTGCTCGCGCAGGTAGTCGAGTTGCACGCCGACGTCACTGAGCTTGAGGTCGGTGTGCTCCTGCGCGGTCACGGCCAGGTCGGAGAGCCGCCGGTACTCGTCGGCCAGCCCGCGGTACCGCTCGCCGTTGGTCAGTTCGGCCTTCGCGGATCTCCTGGCGCCGAAGGCCCTGGCCCACGCGACCACCCCGGCCCCGCCCGCCGCGGCGACGGCAACCCCCGCCGCCACGGGGCCGTTGCCCTTTACCGCCATCACCGTGACGCCGACGACGATCACGATCGTGGCGATCGTCATGAACGCGAGCATGATGGCCAATTCGAGTGCGTTCCTGGGCTTCACTGCATCTCCAGTTCCACGTTGCTTTCCGTGCCCAGTGACTGAGCCGCGTCCATGATTGTCTTGGGCGTGAGCTGAATCGCAAACGGCGCGACCTCGTAGAACTTCATCGCCTTGCCGTCATCCGAGACCTCGATGACGGAGGACACCAGGCCGGCCGCCTCCAGCTTCCGCAGGTGGACCTGGAGCAGGGCCCGGCTGATGCCCAGCTCGCGGGCGAGCTGGCTGACGTAGTTGCGCTCCTGCGTCAGGGCGGCCACGACCCGTAGCCGGTGCGGGTTGGCGAGCGTCGCCAGCACCTGCAGCAGTTCATCCCCGGTCAGTTCCGTTGCTCTCACAGCACCTTCCTAGCACCTGCAAAGAAAAGGTAGCAGGTAGGCTCGGGCGCGTCAAAACCGGCGGGCCGGGCGGCCAAACGCGGCCGCGTCCGGGCGGCCAAACGCGGCCGCGTCCGGTCGGCCGACGCGGCGTTGGCCGGCGCATGGCGGACGGCTACTGACGGCGGCCACCTGGCCGACGCAGACGGCGGCGCCGGGCAGGCCCGTCACCTGGCTGAGCACCAGGCCGAGGGCGGCGGTCACGGCAGCTGCTGCAGGGTGATCTGGCCGGCTCGCAGCGCGGCCAGGTGCGCTAGGAGCCAGGCATGCCTGGCGGCGGCCGGCAGCGCCGCAAACCGCGTCGCCGCGGTGTACACCGGGGAGCCGGGAGCCGGCGGCTGGTAGACACTCCCCATGGAGGCCAGCTGGGCCACCGGCAGGCCGGCCGCCCGCAGCAGGCCGGCCTCGGCGGCCTGCTGGGCCGGGGAGGCACCGGACGTGCCGCCGCCGATGACGCCGCTCATGATCACGGGCGCGGCTCTCGACTGCAGAAATTCGGTCTGGGGTCGCTCGGCGAGCACTGCGAAGCCCAAGGGCAGGCGGAGCACCGCCGGACGGCCGGCGATGGTCGGGGCGCCGCCCGTGGCGAACTCGGTCGGGTTCAGGTAGGCGACCTGGACGACGCGGACCGGCGCGCCCGGCAGGCCGGCCACCTGGCTGAGCAGCGGGCGGAGGGCAGCGGTGACGGCGGGCAGGTAGGCCCGGTAGGCCGGGTGCAGGCAGACCGGGATCGCCGCTTGGCCGCAGACCGGCGTGTAGGGGATGGGCCGGTCGCTGGCCGCGTCGTGCAGCGCGGGGATGACCACCCCGTACGGCTCCAGCCGGGCGGTGCCGGCCAGCCCGATGGCGGTCCCCGCGGCCACCAGGCCGGCCGCGGCAACGGCGGCCGCCGACCGGCGCAGCCATCGCCCACCGGAGGCCGCCGGCACGCCGAGGGCGCCCAGCGCCGCGACGGCCAGGCCGGCCAGCAGCAGCACCTGATCGATGGAGAGATCGGGCAGGTAGTGGTAGAAGACCCCCGAGTCGGGCCGGAAACTGCCTTGCGGGGCGACCGGCGAGATCAGCCCGTACGTGCTGGTGCCGCCGCCCTTGACCGCCGTCGCGAGGATGAACACGGTCAGCGTCGCCAGCGGCGCGGTGAACCGGCTCGGGAAGAACACGCCGGCCGCGAAGCCGAGGGCGCAGGCCGCCGCCACACCCGCGGCGCCGACCGCCACCGGCCACAGCGGCGGGCCGCCCCAGGCACCCTGGCGCGCCGTGCTCCAGTACAGGACGACCACGCAGCCCAGGTAGGCGGCCATCGCCCAGCCGGCGGTGGCGGCCCACGTTACGAGCTGGCGCCCCCACCGGGGCACGGCGGTGACGGTCAGCAAGTCGGTGGTGCGGCGGCGGACGTCCTGCGACCCCATCCAGGTGGATGCGCCCGCCCCGAACAGCGCGAAGTCAACCATGGCGCGGTCCGGCAGGACCGGGCTGCGCAGTCCCCAGAACGGCGGGAAGCCCATGGCGTAGTGGTAGCCGTCGAGCCAGAACAGCGCGACGATCGCCGGCAGGATCCACGGCATGACGGTGCGGCGCAGTTCCAGGCGCAGCAGCCGCCCCGGAACGGCCAGCGGAACGCGGCGCGCGCGCGGCGGCCGGGCCGGGACTTCGGACGTCGTGGCGGTCACTAGGGCACCCTCTTTCTCATGAGCACCGCTACGGTGCTCGATGTAGGGACTCGGCGGGAGCCGG
>Ga0209333_1000490_pt1 | contig 21792 bp, 28 predicted proteins | sample BlaSpr_A8_OM2_O3_FD_187982 | JGI IMG/M metagenome (GOLD analysis project Ga0209333, IMG submission 187982) | Forest soil microbial communities from Thunder Bay, Ontario, Canada - Black Spruce, Ontario site 2_A8_OM2_O3 (SPAdes) (version 2) | ecosystem: Environmental > Terrestrial > Soil > Boreal... | reverse complement strand
TGGCGCAAACATGGGACGCCGGTAGGCGGTGACGGATCTTCGCTGCACGGTACTGTCCTAAAGTCGCGTGAAGCATGAAAAAGCCCATGCTGAGGATAAACAGGACGCCCGATGTGGAAGTGCGGGTGAACACGCGCGGCCTACTTCCCATCCATGTGCGCCGGTTGAAATCCCAGATTGAGGCACAGCTTGAACCACCGCCCGCGCCTTCGGTTCCAGGAGAGATCGACGCCGGTATCAGGCAGGCCGTGAAGCGCCTCCAGGAAGCCGGTATCGAGACGTATGAATCTTGCGAAGGCAGCAATGGGCACTCCTATACGGAGCCTACGGTGGCCTTCTATGGCGATTCCAGGACGGGCCTACGGGCCGTGGCTGTTTGCCTGGATTACGGACTGCCGGTGCTGTCATTGAGGCGGACATGGGACGTGCTCAACAGCAATGAGCTAACAGGTCCGCACTGGGAGATCACTTTTCGGAGGCGAATGCTCTAAAGTTTCTTGCATTCATCGCACAACGGTTTACCGCCGTCTCCGTCTATCCGATGCTCTTTTTTGATGCGTTTGCCGTCCGGGCAGGTTTCGTGGTCGTGATGTACGTTTCGGTGCTTTGGTGGGTACTCTGGCGAGTTCGTGTGATATTTAGCCATTGTAAACCTCCTGGCGTATATTGTAACGCCAGAGCAATCAGGACGGCACCCCGTTCTGATCCCATCGTGCCTCCTTCCTTCGGAGTCGCGGTCGTTAAATTCGCGTGAATGGGAGGTTTTTTCCGCTTCCCCTTATGGAGCAAAGAATGAGGCACCCAAGAACCGGACATCAGAGTATCATATGTGGTATGCCAGATTCCGAGAATGGATCGCAGGGAGTCGCTATAAAATCCACGCCGTGGAAGGTCCGCTCCCTTGCCCAACTAAAGGCCGATGGACGCCTGCATCTGCCGGACCTTCAGCGCGGTTTCGTATGGTCTCCTGAGAGAATCCGAACGTTGTTCGATTCCCTGTATCGGCGATATCCGATAGGGGCACTCCTGCTGTGGAAGCCCACTTGGGATGGGCCGGAAGCTCCATTCACGACTCGCCCATGGGATTTAGCGCTGCCGTCCCCGATTACGGGCAGAGGCACGCGAGAATCGACGGGGAAGATAGAGAAAGGGTCGATCTTCGTCTTGGACGGGCAACAACGCTTAACGTCCCTGTTCAGCGTCCTGTTTTCCAGTCGCGAACCAGACAGATCGGTGAGGTCCCCAAACCTGATGGTTTCGCTGTCTACGGACTCCACGTGGGCGCGTCAGCCATTTCAGCTTCATTCCAGGAATATCGTTAAGAGCCAAAAGGAGGGGCTGCTTATCTGCGCGGACGTGCTGTTTGAAAGCCTCCGGGGCGGGGAAGAAAACGCAGCCATCTCAAATGCCATCGCAGATTGGGTTAAATTCGAGGACCCTTTGTTCTTCAAAGCTCTTGATAGGGCGAACCGCATTCGCACCGCAATCCTTGAATCCGAAATCGTAGCTTACGAAATCGATGCGGAAGCGGATGACGATAGTGTTATCGAAATCTTCGCGCGATTGAATCAGCAGGGCGTTCGCTTGAAACCTGGGGACTTGGCAGCGGCAAGGCTAACCGGGAAAATGAAGGGCTTCCGTGATATGGCAAGAACAGTTCTGACGCAGGAATCCCTAAAGGGCTTCGCCTCTGTCGGTGGGCAAGATGAAGCTCCGAGGAGTGGCGCTTTTGTCGATACGGACCTGGTTGTACGCACGGCCATGTTCCTAAGTAACAACGTCGTGAAGTACGGCGAAATCGAGGAAAGATCGGACCCGAATAAATCAAAGGCATACGACAACATAAAATCGTCCTGGGAAGTGGCATCGGAGTCGATCAAGGCGGCGGTCTCCATATTTAAGAACGCGGGCATCCCAGGCGGTTCTTGGATACAGTATCGTTACATTTTGCTCCCTCCGGCGATTTGGATTGCCAAAGGAAACGAGCGGAAGGATGATTTTTGGTTGGCCTGGGCCGTGTTGGCGGGCTTGTGGGGGTTGTATTCAGGTAGTGCGGAAACGCAATTGCAAGCGGATGCAGTGCAAGCGAGGGACGGAAGCATCGATGGACTCCTAGGCAATTTGAAGAATCGGGCTAAGAGAACCGAATCACTCATCCCAGACTTCGATGATTTTCGGGAGCAGGTGGTTCAAGGACAGGGCGTCACTCTCGGTTTATTGCTTCATATGATTGGCGTGGATGCGCTGTCCTTTCCATCCGGTAAACGCCTCAAGCAATTGGCCGAACCACTGGAGGTGCATCACATCTTTCCGCGCGCATATTTGAATCAAAACTCATCTGAAACACGGACGTTTCAAGCGGACAGATTGGGCAACCTTACGGTATTGTACCGAAACGATAATGAATATCTATCGGACATGTCGCCGGAAAAATCGCTTGTTGATTGCAGCGAACAGACCCTCTCGCACCATTGCATACCGCTTGACCCTGCACTTCGCACTATTGATAATTATGGTGCGTTCTGTGAAGCCAGAGAAAAACTTTTGGCTGAAAATATAGGCGACCTCCTGGAAAGGCTCTTGGGGATGCCCCTTAGTCTGTTCTAGGCCAGCAGGTCCGCCACTTTCCAGATGCGAGTGGTAAGGCCCGCTTCCATCGCAGGCGTAACGCGCAAGGTTTGGTGAACGCGGCAAAAGTTGTAATAGGCGAACCACAAGCAAACCGCTGCCCAGTGGTTCTCAAACTTCTTGCTGAAGCCGTTCGTCAAGCGAGTGAATCGGCGGATTTGCATCCGCATCGTTAGATTCTGGCGCTCCACATGGGAAGTGCAAATGCGGGACCTTTCAGGGTTTCCCATGACTGGGACCTTCTCCGAACTGATGACTTCGGCGGGGCTGTACCTGCGCTCCCCGTCCTGATTCGCGCCGTAGACCTTGATGTGCATGGCGTAATCGCAACGGTCGCTTAACGTGGTTGTGATGGCCGAAACGTAGGGCTGGAAACCATCGGTGGTCACTTGGAAGTGCTGGCCCGGTATTGTTGCATGGCGGACGCCTTCAATGAATGTATCGGTAGTCTGCTGGTTGCGCTTCCCCATTGTGAAGTTCACAACCAGTTTGTGATGGCGTTCAATCGCTACGAACGTGTACACATCGCCCGTGCCTTCGTCATCCTTCTGCGCAGGCGTCTTGTGGCCTTCTTTGATCCCGACGTAGCTCAATCTTTCGTCGAGTTGTAGATCCGAAACCGGGATATTAACTAGGAGACGGCCCATGAGCTTTTCGCACTTCTCACCCGCCGCTACCAGGAGCCGCAGAATCGTGTCACGATGCAGTCCGGTAAGCCTCTCGGTCGCCCGAACGCTGTTCCCTTCCAAGAGCATCCCAAGCGCTACGAGAGCATCGTTAACCGGCGTAGTCATCTTGCCAAAGGGCTTCGCTTGTTCTTCCGTGAAGGTCTTTTTGCAATCGACGCAGCGAAAGCGGAGGCTACCGTTACGGTTCACCGCGAAACGCTTGCATGTCCCCTGGCAGGCGGGGCAGGCCATTGCGGGTTGGGTTTCTGTGGCTCGTTCCATGATTCAAGTGTACCAAAGCGGCTTTCGTATGTCAAGCGGAAATACAAGGAAAAACAGAATTATTTTAGCGCTTGACTTCAAGAGCGGCTTTCGTATAACATTGAGGCATGGGCAGAAAACGACTACCCCCAGAAATGCGGGAATACCTAGCAAAGATTGGCCGAAAGGGCGGCCTAAAGGGCGGACGCGCCCGCATGGACACCATGACGCCGGAACAGCGCAGCGAGAGCGCGCGCAGGGCAGTGCAGGCCCGCTGGGCCAAAGCTAAGGAAGCGACGGTATAATAAGGGACGTGGGGGGCGGAGTATTTCTCTGCGGCCCCCGCACGCGTTTAGGTCAGCGGTTTAGTCCCGCTGATCCTGGATAGTCTAGGCCAAAGCTCAGTTTCCAGATTCTCAATCGGATTCTGAACCCGCCCGGCTTCCGTTTGCACGACCATTTCATAGAAAGCGCTCCTTTCTGTGGATTAAGGCCCCGCCGCCGTCTTTGCCCTTGTGAAGCTTGGGACGGTAGCGGGGCTTTTCTGCTTTTTAGCAGAAACTCGTTATCACCGCGCGTGCCACTTCCCATCGCGGTTTTCAAAAAGCTCATGACAGCGGCTCAGTAATGAACCGACCGTGCCCTCCGGTAATCCGCTTCCACTGATGACTTCGTTTCGTGTCGCAGGACCGTTTGCCTTCAGCCATGCGTGAATCGCGGATTTTCGTGTCGGGCCGGTGTTCCCATGCGCGCGCCGTCCTCTTGTGGAAGCGGCTTCCGCTGCGCTTGCGCGCGTGCCGTTTGTGCTATCCGATGCGTGGCCGTACTCTTCCACGAGCATCGCGCGGATTTGCTGAAGCCGTGCTATGCGGCGGTCTAGTTCCGCAATCATTGATCTGCTGGTATCGGTATCGGCTGCCATGTCCCGAGTATCGCACAAAATGATCTTGCGCGCTACTGTCAATGGGCGGGGTGTATCGGGATGGGTATCGGGGATGGAACTAGCGGGCCTTCCGTGCGCTCGCAAGCGGCGGTTGCCTCTGCGCATCAGGAGAGTCGGTTAGCAGAAAATCCGCCAGCCGTTCGGCGATATCCAGCAGTTCACGCATCCGTTCAATCCCGCCCGCAATCAGCGGTTCGGTGGAAACGATCAGGTGCGCCTGCGAAACCATGTTTCGCAGCGCTTCCAAGTCTTCGCGGTTTACGTTTGGCATGCCTTCACGATAGCAGGGGGACGGGCGGGACAAAACTTCCCTTCACGCGACTTTAGGACACTACCCGCTGCACGCACCGGAGCATTTTCCGCTATCATATTGACTGTCAGGCAATGGGAAAACAGGTCGAAAAGGAGTTGATGGTGTCCATGGAACTCGAGTATCTGCTGGACGCGGCAAGAGAGCGCGAGATGACGGAGGAGGAGCGCGAACTGCAACGTCTCAGTTTTGCGTACGGCAATACGCACTTCGAGAATGCGCTGATAACCAAGGACACGGTGAGCCGGGCCGCCGAGGAACTCAGGGCCCAAGATGCGAAGGACGGACGTTCAGCGGGATAGCCGACCTGCGCCTCACAGGCTGTTCGCGGACGCGGATGAGAAGGCTCGGCTGGAGGCCAGAAATGGTCTTCTTCAGTTTGACGAGGTCGTCCGCCTCATCGACAAATCCGCCAGCGCCTTCATGCTACGACCGTCGATGGTCCAGGGCTTCCAGAGGATTGCCATTCTGGATATTTACACGTGCGCCGGAAACTATCGCACTGGCCCGGTGTTCATTGAAGGCACCACGCATTAGCCCCCTGCACCCGCCGGCGTCGCTGGCCTTGTGGAGGAGATGTGCGATTACATCAACGGCAAGTGGTCGCAGTCCTCGCCAATTCACCTGGCCGCCTACGCCATGTGGCGTGTGAACTGGATTCATCCGTTCGCCGGCGGTAACGGAAGGACGTCGCGGGCTGTGTCCAATCTCGTTTTGTGTGCCAGGCTCGGCTACAGACTGCCGGGCACACTCACGGTTCCGGAGCAGATAGTTGCCAATCGGCGGCCCTATTATGCGGCTCTCGATGCGGCCGACGCCGCGTGGGCGCAAGGTGTTGTTGACGTCAGCGCGATGGAAGAGCTTCTATCGGAAATGCTGGCTAAGCAACTCGTGGTTATCCACCAGCAAGCCAGAGGTAAGATCGACTGATGCTCATGATATGACGCCCGCGCGGACGAGGGCGCAAGGGTTCTCAAGCCGCGCCAACCTCGACCTCGATGATATGCGGCTTTGGCGGACGCGCGGGCTGCGGCGGTTCGAAATGCGGTCCCAGCACTTCCTTAAAACTCGCCACGGCATCTGTCGGCTACTGGATCGAGGAGCATTGGACTTGGCGAAGGAGCGGTGCCGCCCGTCACAGCCGATATTCGGAGTCTATCATTGGATCAGAACCGCGAACTGGAGCGCCGGATTCGTTCAATCATCGCTGAAAAGTTCCTCGCGGACACATTGAATTAGGCACCCGCAAATGGCGACATCCTCCAATCATTCCAATCGATTGTTTCGTCCGTCATGAGTTCGTCATACCGATGTGCCCACTTTAGCCACATAATAAGGTCCTCCCCGTCATGGATCGTAGCGGAGTCGCTGTACGCCGTACTTGGCTCTCCAAAATGCAACTCCAGCTCCCGCATGAGGGCCCTTAGCGACTCAAGACTTGCTTCAATTTCTCTCCTTGTCGGAGTGAGAATCGGTACAGGACGTCTGTCGAGGGCCGTGTCGTAATCCGAGTGCGCAAGATATTTATTTCGCCGCTCTCTTACCTTTGCTGACTTTTGACTAAAATCCTGCAAGCAAGCTGCAATTCGTTTATGAAAATTGTCGACTAACTCGGTAACTGGCTTCGGATCGCTTTGCTCCACCTCTTCGGCAAGTTTCGCTAATGTCATATTCCCAAACTTCCCCGATTGCGCTGGATCTCCGAGCTTGCTAATAGTAAGTTGTATATCAAGGAGTACCGCCCATTGGACCATTACGAAGAAATTAGAAGCGCACTCGGCCAATAGATCCATCCGCTTTTGGCCCTTCCCGAAAACCTGTTCAAGCATTTTCCATTGAATATGCACATACACGACTTGATTCCAAATGAACTCCCACGTGGGTTGAAGCCCTGTCGGCACGCATACTGAAAAGTGTATCTCCTTTCTAAGTGTTTCTGCACGGCCCGGATGGCGTTCCGTGGTCTACGGCAAGAACAAGGCTAGCGTTATTCCACCGGCCTTTGATCGGCTCAGTTTACTACCAATTGTCTTCGCGCCAGCCGGTAACGGCGGACGTTCGCTTCATGGCTCACGCAGCCCGATGGGCCGGATACGGCCGGAGATCTCAGATCCCTTCACGTCCTGGGCCAACTCAAGATCGTAGTTTGACTGGAGGTTGGTCCAAAACTGGGGCGTTGTTCCGAAGTATCGGGCCAAGCGCAATGCGGTGTCCGCAGTGATGGCGCGCCGGCATCGGACAATGTCGTTGATCCGTGTCACCGGCACGAAAAGTTCCGTTGCCAGTCGATTGGCGGTCAGTCCCAGCGGTTTCAGGAAGTCCTCCCGAAGTGTTTCGCCGGGGTGGATGGGCGGCATGGTCTTGGTCTTTGTCGGCATCGCCTGTGCTCCTCAATGGTAGTCAATAATCTCAACGTCGATGGCATCGGGTTGCATCCACCGGAAACAGATCCGGCACTGGTCGTTGACCCGAATGCTATACTGCCCCGACCGATCGCCGCCCAGGGCTTCGAAACGGTTTCCGGGAATCGCGCGCAGATCCGCCAGTTCCCCAGCGGCGTGAATGTGATCCAATTTCCGCTTTGCCGCCTCGGCGATACCTTGGAACTTGCGGCTGAACTCGCGGCGAAACACCTTCTCGGTTTCTTTATCCCGGAAGGACCGCATCACAACTCCAGGATACTACCGCGCGGCGTTTAACGCAAGGCGGGAGGAACTGGCCTACTGAATGGACGTGAGCGGGCTGTGTGTGGGAATCGTCTTCACCCACGAATTCATCTCGCCCTCGCTGCGCAGCAGATCTTGCAGTGTGGTCTTGCTCAGCACATCGTCCACCGCCGACTGCACCGCATGCCAAAGCGAGCGCACCGAACAATCCACCGAACGCGTGCAGACCTGGATCTGGCCGGCATGCTCGTGGCAGAAGTCTTTGGATTCGAAAAGGCGGCCGCCCAACACTCCGATAACATCGCCAATCGCAATCTGGCCGGCCGGACGCGCAAGCGTATAGCCGCCGTCCTTGCCGCGCGCGCTGGTGATGAATCCGCCGCGGCGCAGAATGCGCAGCAGCTTGGCGGCGTAGGCAGGCGAGAGCGCTTCCGCCTGGCTGATCTCCGGAATCGTCAGGCTCTCGTCCGGTCCCGCCAAGCCGATGCGCAACAGGCAGCGCAGTCCGTATTCTTCGTGCGCGCTCAGTTTCATGGCCGCACCCGCGACAGCTTATCGATCGGAATGATATCGTCCAGGCCCAATAACATGCGCGCTTCCGGAGACATGCGGCTCTTGTCCCACGGCGGATCGAATGTCAGTTCCAGCTTCACTTCCTTTACGCCCGGCACCGCGCGCGCCTTGCGTTCCACTTCCGCCGGCAGGCTTCCCGCTACGGGACAATTCGGCGCGGTCAGAGTCATCTTGATATACGCCTCGCCCGCGGCACTCACCTTCACGTCGTAGATCAGCCCCAGGTTATAAATATCCATGGGGATCTCCGGGTCGAAGACCTTGCTCAGCGCCGCGATGATCTTCTCTCTCATTCTGTGGACACTACCTCTTCCGCATTCGTCAACGCGGATTTCAACGTGTGCCATGCCAGCGTGGCGCACTTGACCCGGGCCGGAAACTCGCGCACGCCGGAGAACACCTCCAGCTTGCCCAGGCTCGCGCCGGCCGGTTTCTCGGTGGTCAGCAGATCGTGGAAGCGTTCCATCATCTGTACCGCTTCCTGGCGCGACTTACCCTTAACGGTCTCGGTCATCAGGGATGCGGAAGCCGTGGAAATCGCGCAGCCCGCGCCCACGAAACTGATATCCTGCACTGTCTCTCCGTCCAGCTTCACGAACAGCGCCAACTTGTCGCCGCACAGTGGATTGTAGCCTTCCACGCGGCGCGTGGCATCCGCCATCTGATGAAAATTGCGCGGACGCTTGCTGTGGTCGATGATGACTTCCTGATACAGGTCTTCCAGCATCAGCCGAAGAACTCCTTCACCTTGTAGATGCCGGCCACCAGCGCGTCAATGTCTTGCTTGGTGTTGTAGAAAGCCAGCGACGCGCGCGTGGTCGCAGGCACACCGAACCACTCCAGTACCGGCTGTGCGCAGTGGTTTCCGGTGCGCACTGCCACTCCCTCGCGGTCCAGGATAGTGCCCACATCGTGCGGATGCACGCCTTCCAGCACGAACGAAAGCACGCTCGCTTTTTCGCGTGCCGTGCCGATCAGCCGCAGTCCCGGAATGCGCTCCAACTGCGCGGTCCCGTATGCCAACAACTCATGCTCGTAAGCTTCAATGCGATCCAGGCCGATTTCGTTGATGTAGTCCACGGCCGCGCCCAGTCCGATGGTGCCGGCGATGTTCGGCGTGCCGGCTTCGAACTTGTAAGGCAGCTCGTTGTAAGTGGTCTTGGCAAAAGTCACCGAACTGATCATGTCGCCGCCGCCCTGATACGGCGGCATCTTATTCAGCAGAGCCGCTTTTCCGTACAGTACGCCGATACCGGTAGGCCCGAACATTTTGTGCCCGGAAAGCGCGTAAAAATCGCAGTCGAGCGCCTGCACGTCCACCTTCAAATGCGCCACCGCTTGCGCGCCGTCGATGAATATGGGCGCGCCGTGGCGGTGCGCCATCCGCGTAATCTCAGCCACCGGATTAATGGTGCCCAGCGCGTTCGAGACATGCACCACGGAAACCAGCTTGGTACGCGGGTTCATTAGCTTTTCGAATTCGTCCAGCAGCAGTTCGCCGCGCTGGTTGATGGGCGCGATGCGTAGAATGGCCTGCTTCTCCTCGCACAGAATCTGCCAGGGCACAATGTTCGAATGATGCTCCATGGCGGAGATCACGATCTCATCGCCGGCCTGAACGTTTCTGCGCCCGTAAGTATAGGCCACCAGGTTGATACCTTCGGTAGCGCCGCGCACGAAGATAATCTCGCGCCAGTCGGCGGCGTTCAGAAAACGCTGTATCTTCGCGCGCGCCTCTTCGTAGTGGCGCGTGGAACGCTCACTCAATTCATGCACGCCGCGATGGATGTTGGAATTATCCATCTGGTAGAACTGGTTCATCGCGTCCAGAACCATTTGCGGCTTTTGCGTGGTGGCGGCGTTATCCAGATACACCAGCGGCTTGCCGTGGACGCGCTGGTTCAGCACGGGAAAGTTCTCACGCTGGCCGCTTGCCGACGCGCGCGGCTCAGTTACGACTGCCATGGAGTTTCTCCAGCAAGATCTCTTCCAGCCGTTCGCGCAACGGCTCGACCTTGATGCGGTCCACGATATCGCGCGCGAAAGCGTAAATCAGCAGGTTGCGGGCATCCGCGAGGCCGATGCCCCGCGATTGCAGGTAAAATATCGCCTCCCGATCCAATTGGCCGATGGTCGCGCCATGCGTGCAGCGCACATCGTCGGCCAGAATTTGCAGCTCGGGCTTGGTATTAATGACGGCGTCTTCCGAGAGCACCAGATTCTTGTTGGTTTGCTTGGCGTCGGTCTTCTGCGCGTCCTTGCGCACCAGGATCTTGCCGTTGAAGACCGCGCTGGAGTGACCCTCCAGAATGCCTTTGTACAACTCGTGACTGGCCGCGTGCGGCTTCGCGTGATCGATCGAAGTGTGATTGTCGATATGCTGTTCGCCGCCGACCAGATACAGGCCGTTGAGCGTACATTCGCAGCCTTGCGAAAGCACGGCGTTCACATCGTTGCGGACCAGCGTGCCGCCGAACGAAAGCGAGTGCGAGCGAAAGTTGGTATCTCTGCCAAGCTGAATCTGGAGCGTCGCTACGTGGAACGCGTGCGCGCCTTCGGTCTGCAGCTTGTAATGATCGATGACGGCGTGATCGCCGGCCACGATTTCCGTCACTGGATTCGTAAAGTAATGCCCGCCATTGCCCGTGTAGCCTTCGATGATGGTGGCGTGGCTATCTGCGCCGGCAAGAATCAGAATGCGCGGGTGCGCAGCGGTAGGCTTACCATTGGCGGAGGATTCGAAAGCCAGGCGAATAGGCTCTTCGACGACCGCGCCCTTGGCGATGCGAACCAGCAATCCATCCTGAAAGTTGGCGGTGTTCAGCGCCACGAAAGGGTTGCTTTGGTAACTGGCGTAGCGCGCTAAGTGAGCCTCGATCAACTCCCGCGGAGCTTCGGATAGCTTGCAGATCTCGACCCCGGCAGAACAGGCCTCCTGGCCCGTCTCCGTCTCCGTAGCCGGCACGAAGGCGGTACGCGCGATCGCCGCCACACTGGTAAATCGCCAGTCTTCGTCGTGCGTGGTGGGGAAACCGACGTCGCCAAAGCGCTGCCTGGCCTCCTCGCGGATGCGCTCGATCATGCCGCCTCGCCCTCGATACCCACGTATCCGCTTTCTTCCAGCTCTAGCGCCAACTCTTTGCCGCCCGATTTCACGATGCGCCCTTCGGCCAGCACGTGCACGAAATCCGGCACGATATAGTTCAGCAGCCGCTGATAGTGCGTCACCACGATCATGGCGCGAGCCGGGCTGCGCAGGGCGTTCACGCCGTTCGCCACAATCTTCAGCGCGTCGATATCCAACCCGGAATCGGTCTCGTCCAGAATGGCCAGCTTGGGCTCCAGCACCGCCATCTGGAAAATCTCGTTGCGCTTCTTTTCGCCGCCGGAAAACCCGGTGTTCACCGCGCGGTTTAACAGGCTCTGATCCATCTCCATCAGCGCCATTCGCTCCTTCACCAGCGCCAGAAAATCCATGGCATCCAGGTCTGACAGTCCCTGATGCTTCCGCACGGCGTTGAGCGCCGCCTTCAGAAAATACAGATTGCTCACGCCGGGAATTTCCACTGGGTATTGAAACGCCATGAAGATGCCTTCCCGCGCGCGATCCTCGGGAGACATCTCCAATAGGTCTTTCCCGTCGTATACAACTTCGCCCGCGGTCACCTGGTACAGATCGCGTCCGGACAAAACTTGCGCAAGCGTGCTCTTGCCCGAGCCGTTCGGCCCCATGATGGCGTGTACTTCGCCGGCATTGATAGACAGGTCGATCCCTTTCAGGATTTCGCGTCCGGCGACCATGGCATGCAGATTCTTGATTTCGAGTAGTGACATTTGTAAACTTATCCGACGCTTCCTTCGAGACTCACTCCCAGCAGCTTCTGGGCTTCCACGGCGAACTCCATGGGCAACTCGCGAAAGACCTCTTTGCAGAAGCCATGTACAATCATGGAAACCGCGTCTTCGGTGGAGATGCCGCGCTGGCGGCAGTAGAAAATCTGGTCTTCCCCGATCTTGGAGGTGGAAGCCTCGTGCTCCACCTGCGACGATGTGTTCTTCACTTCCAAGTACGGGAACGTATGCGCGCCGCACTTGTCGCCCAGCAACATGGAATCGCATTGCGAATAGTTGCGCGCGTTGGAGGCGCTCTTCAGAATCTTGACCGCGCCGCGATAGGTGTTCTGCCCGCGCCCCGCCGAGATCCCCTTGGAAACGATAGTGCTGGTGGTGTTCTTGCCGATATGCACCATCTTGGTGCCGGTATCGGCCTGCTGGTAATGATTGGTCAGCGCCACCGAATAGAATTCGCCAACTGAATTGTCGCCAATCAATAGGCAGCTTGGATATTTCCAGGTAATTGCGGACCCGGTTTCCACCTGAGTCCAGGAGATCTTGGAGTTGACTCCCCGGCACGCCCCGCGCTTGGTGACGAAATTATAGATACCGCCGCGGCCTTCCTTATCGCCCGGATACCAGTTCTGTACGGTCGAATACTTGATCTGGGCATTGTCCAGCGCCACCAGTTCCACCACCGCCGCATGCAACTGGTTGGTGTCGCGCATGGGCGCGGTGCAGCCTTCCAGATAGCTGACGTAAGCGCCTTCGTCGGCGACGATCAAAGTGCGCTCGAACTGGCCGGTGTTCTTGGCGTTGATGCGGAAGTATGTGGACAACTCCATGGGGCAGCGCACACCCTTCGGGACATAGCAAAACGAGCCATCGGTGAAGACCGCCGAGTTCAGCGCGGCGAAAAAATTGTCGGAAGAAGGGACCACCGTGCCTAGGTATTTCTTGATCAGGTCCGGATGCTCCTGGACGGCCTCGGAAAACGAGCCGAAGATGATGCCCATCTCGCCCAGCTTCGCTTTGAAAGTGGTGGCCACAGAGACGCTGTCGAACACCGCGTCCACCGCGACTCCCGCCAGCAACTCGCGCTCTTGCAGCGGGATACCCAGCTTTTCATACGTGCGGAGCAATTCCGGATCGACGTCGTCGAGGCTCTTGGGCCGGTCCACGTTGGTTTTGGGGGCGGCGTAGTAGGAGATTGCCTGGTAGTCGATGGGCGGATGGTGAATGTTAGCCCAGGTGGGTTCCTTCATGGTGAGCCAGTGCCGGTAAGCCTTCAAGCGCCACTCCAGCATGAACTCAGGCTCGTTCTTCTTCTTTGAAATCAAGCGGATAACGTCTTCGCTTAAACCCGGCGGGACGGTATCGGCATCAATCTCGGTAACGAAACCCCACTTGTAGTCCTGGTTGGCAAAGGTTTCAATGGTGTTGGCTGAGGTACTCACGCGGCTCTCCCACATAGTAGGATGCTAAATCTGTACTAAAGTGTCAAGATTGGGTGGCCGGACGGCTACTAAATGCAGTCTAGTGGAGCTTTCGTGGGGCAAAGCTCTGCCGTGTGCGGGTCCGATGGACCCATTCCAGAGGCTAAGCTTGGGAGAAGCCGGCGGCCCTCTCGCCCATCTTGTAGGCAATGTAGCGGACTACCGCGGCCATCTCGTCCAGCGCGCGCCGGTTGGGCGCCAGGCGATACCAGGCCCGCATAATCCGGTAGTCGAGTATCAGCAAATAATGCTCCACCGGACGCAGCCCCATACCCGCCGCATGGTCCAATAGATAACGGAGCATGCGGTAATCGTCGTCGAGGGCGCGATGCAGGCGATCCAGCGGGAGGTCCCCGTTGGTTCGCCGCAGGGCCTCGCGGGTCTCCAGCACGCTCAACTGGCCGATCACTGTGCCGTGATCTTCCACCTGCTCTTCGCTCAACAACAGAAGAACGGTATAACGAAACCAGTACACGAACAATGCCAGCGAAAATGCAAGGATCAGAATAGTCTCAACCATCAAATCCACAACCTGCCGGTGATAAGGAAACCGCCGAATAATCATACCACCCGACAATTTAAGGCGCAATATTTTTCGTAAGATTTCCAGTACGGCTGTTACTAGTCTCGCAAGCGATTGAAACTAAAGCATAAGTGTCTTTAAGTACTCCCGGAAGGGCCCGCCCAGATCGTGGCGGCGCAGGGCAAATTCGACGGTGGCTTTAAGAAATCCTAGTTTATCGCCCGCATCGTAGCGGGTACCTTCGAACCGATATGCGTAAATCGGCCGCGTCCGTAGCAGGTGGCGCAGCGCATCCGTCAACTGGATTTCCGATCCGGACCCGGGCTCGATCGCCTGCAGCGATTGAAATATCTCCGGGATCAGCACATACCGCCCGATGATGGCGAGATTGGAAGGCGCCTCCGATGGCTTGGGCTTTTCCACCAGGTCGCGAATGCGGAATACGCGGTCCCGGCTGCCGTTATGCGAGATCGGCTCGGCGTCGATCGCGGCACGCTTATTGGGGCGGATCAATGTGGATGGAAAAAGCGGCGGCTTCGGAGGTGCTATCGTTGATGGCGCGAACAGTGAAAATGAACTCCCCAGCCCGCGTTGGAGTACCGTTAAGAACGCCGTTTGAAAAGAGGACCAATCCGTCAGGCAGCTCGCCCAAGGTCACCTCGAATCGGGGTTGCGGCACCTTCGTAGTAAAAAGGTGCTTGTAAAAATGGCCAAACCGCCCGGCCGGCAGCGGGCGTGTATGGCCGCCGCTCGCTGAGTCCTGACGGGCTCCGGGCGCTGGCCGCACGTTGACCGTAACCTCGGCGGTCCTCGTGCCACCCGACCCGTAGGCAGTGAGTGTCCAAGTACTGGGCCCAAATACGGGGATCGACTTGGTCCCGCGAAACGGTTGAGGTCCTAGGCCCCAGTCGACAGACGTCCGCGTAGCATTAATCACGTTCCAGTGGAGTATAGCATTCTGACCGTACTCCACGATGGCTGACTCGGCCCAAAGCCTGATCACCGGCGGCTCCGCGGGCGCTGTCGGCCTCGTGCCCACCTCAACGGTCGCCGTGGTGGTTCGGTCGCCAGGGGGGCCTCGGGCCGTCAACGTATACGTCGTCGTCTCCTTCGGCTGCACGGTCAGTCGCCCAGAGGAAGGAACTTCGCCAATTCCGTGATCGATGGATGCAGCCGTTGCGCCCGTCACACTCCAGGAAAGCACTACAGGACCTCCTGGGCCAGCGAGGCGCGAGGGCGCTGCCGTTAGGCTCAACACGGTCCGCGGTTCCGGTGGGGAAGTTACCGACACGGTGGCTTTAGCTGAGCCGGTCCCGCCGTCTCCGAGGGCCTTTATCTCATACGTAGTGGTCTGCGTGGGGAAGATGCTGAAACCGCCGCTCGCCGGCATCGCGCCGATCCCGGGCTCTATCGTCACCCGAGCGGCTCCGCGGACGGACCAGTTCAGCCTCGCTGTGTCACCCGTATGGATCGAGGCCGGTGCCACCGCGAATTGCTCAATCACAGGCATGGGGGATCCGGTCCTGCTGTGGTTGAGGACCCGCGAACCAAGCCATGCTAGCAGCACCACGAGTACGGATACCGCTAGAGCTAAAATGAGTCCCACTCTGACCGGTCGGGCCTCGCCTCCTCTTTGTACGAGAAAGCCAACCTGGGGCGGCGTTGGCTCTCCGGGCCGAAGTTCTCGGCGCTGGACCGCGTCGGCTTCCGCGCCTCGTGCTTCCTCGGCCTTCCGGCCCTCCTCTTGCGCTCCACCGCGCGCCTCGGCGACACGCCTTTCTTGCTCCTCGCGCCTTTGCTGCTCTTCAGCGACCTTCCGCTGCTGCTCTGTGCCCCCTTCCGGCCGGTTTCTCTCTTCCTCCGCGCGCCGCGTCTCCTCAGTCCAAGCCGTAGACTCGCTCGCGGCAGCCACCGATTCGACGTTCTGGTCGACACCCATCACGTTCAGGAGGTCGCGAAGGCCAGTGCCGTATTCGGCGCGGAAATCGACGTACTGCAAGCGCCGCAAGCGGAACGGAATCTTACACTCTCGGTGAAGGATCGGTATCAGGACCTTCCCTTCTTCCAGGGCGAAGGAAACCTCGTCCATCACATTGGTGGAGCTAACCGACGACGGGGACAAAATCGCCAGCACGCTGGGACAGCCCGCGAGCGCGTGTTCTACAGCCTTGTCCCACCGCTGTCCCGGACGGATATCCAGTTGGTCCAGCCAGACAGAGACGCCCGACGACTTCAGATCCTTCGCTAGTTGCAGCGCGAATTGTGAGTCGTCTCTGGCATAGCTAAAGAACGCCAATGGCATCTCAATCGCCATAGTGCTATACAGTATACACCTGCGATGGACGTTTCTGACTGACCCCGCAGGGACTAATGAGGATGATTGAAACTAAAGCACGAGACCCTTCAGGTATTCCCGGAAGGGCCCGCCCAGATCGTGGCGCCGCAGGGCGAATTCAACAGTGGCCTTAAGAAATCCGAGCTTGTCGCCGGCATCGTAGCGGGTTCCTTCGAACCGGTATGCATAGATGGGACGCGTCCGCAGCAGATGACGCAATGCATCCGTCAATTGGATTTCCGATCCGGACCCGGGCTCGATCGCCTGCAGCGATTGAAATATTTCCGGGATCAGCACATAGCGTCCGATGATGGCGAGGTTGGATGGCGCCTCCGACGGTTTGGGCTTCTCCACCAGATCGCGGATGCGGAATACGCGGTCACGGCTGCCGTTATGCGAGATCGGCTCGGCGTCGATCGCGCCATACGCCGAGATATTCTCCGGGGGGACCTCCATCACCGCCACCACCGGCGAGCAGAAGAACTCGTAGATGTCCAGCAACTGGCGCAGGCACGGCGTTTCGGCGTCGATGACATCGTCGGCCAGGACCACCGCGAAAGGCTCATTCCCCACCAGTTCCATGGCGCGCAATACGGCATGCCCCAAACCCAAGGCTTCCTTCTGCCGGGTATACGAGATGTTGATCATGTCGGAGACATTGCGCACGATCGAAAGCAGGTCCTTCTTGCCCCGCATTTCGAGCATATTTTCCAGCTCGAAGCTCACGTCGAAATGATCTTCGATGGCGCTCTTGCCGCGTCCGGTCACGATGATAATGTTCTGGATTCCGGAATGCAGCGCCTCCTCGACGCCATACTGGATGAGCGGCTTGTCGACCAGCGGCAGCATTTCCTTGGGCTGCGCCTTGGTGGCGGGCAGGAAGCGGGTGCCCAGACCCGCGGCCGGGAATACGGCTTTGCGAACCTTGGAAGCCATAACCCTTACAGTTTGCGTTCTTTGGGGCCGGAATAGCAACTGGCTGATGGATAGGCGACCCCCGCGTCGCCCATTAATCCGGTGATAGCTTCGGTCAACGAGAATGTGCGGCCGTTACTAAGCCGGCGGCACACTGCGGGCGGTGCATGGGGGGCCGTTCGTCGATGATACGCGGGATCTGCGCGCTACCGTCGCCCATCTTGAACGCGATGTGGCGCGGGAGGGTGTCTTGCCGGCTCCCGGACCGCGTGACATCGCCGTCTCCGTCTTGCCCCTGTACCGTCTTGGTCGCTTGGGCGTAGGTTGTCCCTTCGTCGAGCGTGGGTGGTCGCCGTGCTCGGGGAGGAGTTGCCATTTGCATCCAGGGACCAGGCGCAGGCCTCGGTCCCGTGGCAACGGCGCAGTCACGCCCGGGGCCGTGCGGTATTGCAGGTGTTGAAGCTCCAATATTTCTCGGTGCCGCTTGAAATGTCGTCCAGGGCCGCCGTGTGGAAGAGAACCGTGTCGGCGGCGTCCGGCCATGCCAGCATATAGGTATTGCCGGCGAATCGTCCGCGCGCCCGCGGATCGAAATCTATCATAAGTCCAACTCGGGGATCCAAAACTGGGGGAATCGCACTTCTACAGGTCGCCGTCCTCTAATACTACTGGGTCATAAAATGATTTCACCAATTCTATTGTTAGCGCCGGTTTAAAACAACCGCGATTCCGCCAGTTTTGACGCCGTTGGGAGCCTCGATTTGCGCGGCGGCACGCAGCCCGATGTGGCCTACTGCGGTTGGCGGCTCATGGTGGACAGTCAGCGCTCGCCGCGCTTGACACGGCGTGCAAGAGGCTGTGGAGCGCTTCGTGGACTACGATGAGTGGTTTCTCCGCGAGGCGCGGAAAGGTCTGGCTGCCGCTGAACGTGGTGAATTCATTGACCATGAGGACGTCGGCAAATGGATTGACGGCCGGTATCGAGGCTGATGCGCCTCCGATGGACGGAGCCCGCCGCCCGCGACCTGACGAACATTTGCGATTACACCGAGGACCATGACGGTCCGGAAGCCGCCCGCCGCATCGCGCTCCGCATCTACGAGGGACTAAGCACCCTCACCCAATTTCCGCGCCGCGGCCGACCAGGGCGCAACCCAGGCACCCGCGAGCTATTTTGCGGCCCTTCCCTTTTTGGCGGTTTATCGCGTCGGCGATAATTCGCCGAAATCCATCGCATTCTTCACGGCGCGCAGAAATGGCATTAAAATCCTAAGGATTCAGCCATTCACGATCGGGCCTTGTGATCAATCGTGCGTCGATGTAGGCCATGTCCATGGTGAGGACTGTCCGTATTCGGTAGATGCGCCTGGCCTTATCTTTGTCTGCCACGAGTGCCAAGTCAGCTTCGTTTTCGCTCGTAAGATTCAGCGGCAGCAACAACTGCATTCTACCCTCGTGCCAATGCGGGATTGCGATCTTGTAATTACGGATGATTTTCTGTTTTGCCAGTTGGACAGAACCTTGAATCGCAGATAAGCCAGGGTCCGGCTGTCGCGGAGGATCTCCGGAAGGCGGTCTCTGCTCTGGTCGAAGATGTGATCGAAGTTTACCTCGAACTCATACGATGTATCGAATACAAGGTCGGCCGGATCTTCCACATAGCCAGCGATCCCGGGGAGCGGCCTGAAGTCAGAAAGTCTATCGGAGTACGAGTCGAGGATTCCGAACAGGGTCCAGGCCGGCTGGTCCTTCTCCGCCGCTAGCTTATACCGGAAGAAGGTGGCAAAGATGTCCTTCTCGTTGGGGGTTTGCAGCCCAGTGTTGAAGCACGCGCGTGAGTCGTCGGCCGAATATGCAATCCTCCCTAGTTTCCGAAGACGCAGAAACGTGTAGTTCAAATAGCTGGTAAGGACTGGGTAGGTGTGGCCAAGGCGTCTGAACTGGCCTCGGTGGAAATCCCAGTCCTCCGGTTTATGCCGGGCTGATCCTTGTAACGCCTCACGAGGCTAATGTGGAAGAACTGCGTGCATGGGTTGTCGCGCGTCTTTGGTTTGATAACCATTCGCCTAACGTCGCCACCGACTGCTGTTACGATTCCTTCATTTTCCAGATCCGTGTCCCAGCACACGATATATCGCACGTTGCTCAGCGAGTGGTTGAAGGACGCGGTCAGGAGGTGTTTGCACTCCACGTAGAACTTGGCGGCATCTTCAAATTCCAGATCTGTGGTGTCCCGCGCCAGGAGGTCGAAGCCGGCGGCGTTGTTCCAGTCCAATACACGGAAGCTAAAAAGCTCTGGCTCAATCGAAAGCAACTGGGCCAGCCATCGCGACAACTCCTAGTTCCCGCCGCGGCTCGCGAATCTCGGTACCCTTGTATCTAGGGGGCGCGGAGGTAAGTCATAGCTGCGACGTGAGCCCTGGGCTCGCCCAGCGTGTCGCCGAAACGCGGAGCGACGGGGCCCCCCTTGTGCAAGAGGCGGTAGCGCGTTTGTATCTCAGGTTTTGAGTCAAGGATGTTCCTGATGCGAATTTCTACGTGCTGGTCCTGATTATCCATAGTCTATCCCCGCAGGCGAAGGGTGACGAGCCTGTCGCTCGCGCGCTCGGTTTTGAACCTTACTGAGTTGCTGGGCTTAATCAAGCCTGTTGTGCGACTCTCAAGAGTCGGTCCACTTCGGCCCGCGTGGGCGCAGAAGCTTGCGCGCCCATGCGCGTGACTGAAATCGCGGCGGCGGCGTTGGCGAACAGGACCGCGCGCTCCACCGGTTGCCCTTCCGCCAGAGCCACGGCTAGCCCGGCATTGAAGGTGTCGCCGGCCGCCGTCGCATCGCGCACTTCCACCGGAAACGCGGGAGTATGGAAGCATCCTGTATCGCCGCAGTAGTAGGAACCTTGATCGCCCAGCTTCAATACCGCGCTACGCGGGCCGAGTTTCCGTAAAGCATCCGCAAGCTCCGGTGCCTCGTCGGGGGAGACGCGCGCCGGAGGGCGGCCCAGCAACATCAAGGCTTCGTTTTCGTTGGGCGTCAGGATATCCACGCTGGCCAGCAATGCGGCGGGCAAGGGCTGGGCCGGCGCCGGATCTAGCATCGTGCGCAGGCCTTCTTCGCGCGCAAGGGCCAGCGCGGCCGCTACTGTGTCGAGGGGCGTCTCCAACTGAAACAGGGCCAGGCTCGCTCCGCGGAAGACCTTGCGCATGGCTTCCACATCCGCCGCGGCCAGCGCGCAATTGGCGCCCGATGCCACCACGATGGAATTCTGTCCCTGCCTATCCACCCAGATGAGAGCCACGCCGGTGGGCTGCGATTTGGTCGCGTGGACGGCGCTTACATCCACGCCGGCGGCCGCCAGGCTGGCCTTCAGATGGTCGGCGAAAACGTCGTAACCCACGCGCCCGATCAGACGGACCGCAGCCGCTCCACCCGCGCCAAGCTTGCCCGCCGCGCATGCCTGGTTGGCGCCCTTGCCGCCTGGGATCATTTGAAAGCCACTGCCCAGCACAGTCTGGCCGGGTACCGGCAGGCGGTCGACCGACACTACGAAGTCCATGTTCAGGCTGCCAACGACCACTACGGCGGGCATCATTGTGGCATTGGCATCATCTGTTTTGCGTCATCTGGCGAGATCGATGCCCAGTTTTTTCAGCTCTTCGGAATAGTATTTGCGGTGCAGCAGATCCCATTCCTCGCTGCCCTCGGGAATCTCGCGCTTCTGCGACCGGATCTTCTGCCGGGCCAGCCGGTCCACCTTTTCCTCGGCGGTGAGCACCTCAGTGATGTCGCGGACGATTTCAAGCCGCACTTCGTTGGTGTCCTTCTTCATGCGCAATTCCCGCGCCTTGCGCAGCGCCACGACGACCTTGTGCGACATGTCGTTGATCTTGTCGCGCGACAGCTTCATCTGGTCGTGGGTATCGCGGCCGGATGCGCGGATGACCTTGCGTTCCGCGATCATGGTGTTCTTCACCTTGCGGAACATTTCCTGATAACTGACGCCTTCGCGGCGCATGTAATCGCTGTACTGCTGCAGGATTTCGCGCACTTCGTCGTTGAGGCGGTCCTCGACCGCTAGTTCCTCGGTGATGATATTGGCGATGATTTCCGCGACCGCCTGGGGGTTGCTTGTCTCAATTGAAGCAGGCGTCAATTTCTTCACCAATTCACGGGAGAGATAGGCGATAAATTCCCTGGGCAGCAACATCCTGTATGTTTTCTTGACCGGCGAAACTTGTAGTTTACCAAATCCCCAGCAGTTGGGGCATGCCTCGTGGCGCGCGCCGGACGAGGAATAGGGGGCCCGAAACGTCAAACACTGGTCAGAGGAGCACAAAGTTGCGCGCCACCACCTTGCCCGTTACCAACGTAAAGGATGCCGGGCGGCTTGCCAAGAGTGCGAAGCCTGCAGGGAGGATCTGGGCGTCGCTCGAGCTGTCGCCGCCGCGAAAAGAAGCCCTCTTTCGCCTGACGGCGTATGGAGCGCGTCAAGCCAACAAACTTGGCATCCAGGGGCCTCGTGCCACAAAAACAAACGCAACAGCGCTTCCGGAATCTTGATCCCACTCCGCCGCTCCATTGCTCCCGTCTCCTTGGCTTGACGGTCCCAGCCCTCGGGAAATAGCGAAAGCAGGACTGCCCAATC
>Ga0209333_1000486_pt1 | contig 21838 bp, 18 predicted proteins | sample BlaSpr_A8_OM2_O3_FD_187982 | JGI IMG/M metagenome (GOLD analysis project Ga0209333, IMG submission 187982) | Forest soil microbial communities from Thunder Bay, Ontario, Canada - Black Spruce, Ontario site 2_A8_OM2_O3 (SPAdes) (version 2) | ecosystem: Environmental > Terrestrial > Soil > Boreal... | reverse complement strand
CCGGCGGCTCCGGCTACGGAACGCTCTTCGTCATTTCTCCCGCCAAGTAGGCTGGGGAAGAACCGCCAAACCTGTCTGGCTGGCGACCGTCCTATGCAATTATGCGGTCGCCACTTGGAATCGTCCTCGCCGCCGCGGCCCTCTTGGGGCTGTCGGACGCGCAGCAACCCGAGCCCCACTGGGTGGCCCTGAATCGCGCGGCGCGGCAGGCGCTCGAGGCCAAAGACTATTCCAAACTGAGAGATGCGTTGGCGGAATTGCGGCCACTGCTGCCGGGCAATCCTACGATTCTGTACAACCTCGCCGCATCCGACGCACGCCTTGGCGAAGCGGAACGCGCCCTCGCGGAATTGAAGGATCTCGCCGGTTCCGGGCTGATCTACGATTTCAACGCGGAGGACGACTTCGCCTCTCTGCACGGTTCCGCGGGTTTCGCTACCGTGCTGCGCGTGGTAGAGCAGAACCGGAAGCCCATCGCCCGCGCCGTGCCGGTGTCGACGCTTCCGGAACGCGACTTATTGCCGGAAGACATCGCTTACGATGCGAAGACCCGGCGCTTTCTGGTCGGCAGCGCCTCCAAGTGCAAGATCGTCACCGCGGATGGCAGCCTCTTTGCAAAATCGGATTGGCCGGTGATGGCCCTGCGCGTGGATCCCGGACGGCGGCTCGTTTGGGCGTCGACCGGTTGGCTCGGGCTCTGCCGGCAGTGCGACCCGGCCGACCGGGATAAAAGCGCGCTGCTGGCATTCAATCTTGATTCCGGCGCGCTGCTGCAACGCGTGGATTGCCCGGTGAAAGGACTGCTGGGCGATATGACCATCAGCCGCGCCGGCGATCTGTACCTGTCGGAAGGCACTTACGGCGCCGTCCTCCGTTTGAAAGCGAACTCCCTGAACCTGGAGCGACTGGATGTGCCCGGTGAGTTCCGCTCACCGCAGACTCCCGCGCTTTCAAACGACGAACGCACGCTTTACGTGCCCGACTACGTGCGCGGCATCGCGGCGATGGATTTGAAGACCCGCGTCGTGCACTGGCTGCAACCGGCGCACGATGTCGCGCTGAGCGGTATCGACGGTTTCTATCGGTACGGCAATGCGTTTCTGGCCGTGCAAAACGGCCTGAAACCCAAGCGCCTGGTGCTCTTTTCCACGGACCTGACGAAGCAGGAGGTTCTGGAGGCGAACACTCCCGGTCTGGGAGTGCCGACGCACGGCACTCTAGTTGGCGGCGCGTTCTACTTCATCGCCAACACCGGTTGGGACGCATACGACGACGACGGAAAGAGAAAGGCGGACGCCGGTTCGGTGGAGTCGCAGATCCGCAAGATCGTGCTGGGCAATCGCTGAAATCCGCAGCGGGCGCGGCAGGCGTGTTACCTTCCCATTGATGGCGAAAATCCAGCGCGTCCTGATCAGTGTCACCGACAAAACCGGCATTGCGGCGTTTGCCCGCGAGTTGCGCGGCCTGGGCGCGGATTTGATCTCCACCGGCGGCACGGCACGGCTGCTGCGCGATGCCGGCGTACCGGTGCGGGATGTCGCGGAAGTGACCGGCTTCCCGGAAATGCTGGACGGACGGGTGAAGACCATGCACCCGCACGTGACCGGCGGAATTCTGGCGATGCGCGGCAATAGCGAACACATGCAGGCACTGGCTACGTATGACATCCAGCCGATCGATATGGTGGTGGTGAACCTGTACGCATTCGAAGAGGCGGCCGCCAAGCCCGGTGTCGGCCTCGCGGAGCTGATCGAGAACATCGACATCGGCGGGCCGACCATGATCCGCTCAGCCGCCAAGAATTATCAGGATGTGGCGGTGGTGGTTTCGCCGGCCGATTACGCCGGTATTGTGGACGAGATGAAGGCGCATCACGGCGCGCTCTCCACCGACACTCAGTGGCGCCTGGCGCAGAAAGCGTTTCGCACTACCGCCGATTACGATCGAGCGATCAGCGCACGCCTGGGGCAAGTGGATGGCGGTGGGCCGCTGCCCACCGTGCTCGATCTGCACGCCGCCAAGATCATGGATCTGCGCTACGGCGAGAACCCGCACCAGTCCGCGGCGCTGTATGGCCGGCGGGGGACTGGAATCGCGGGCGCGGAGCAGCTTCATGGGAAAGAGCTTTCCTATAACAATCTGGTGGATCTGGATGCCGCCTGGCAACTGGTGAACGAATTCGATACGCCGGCCGCCGCCATCCTTAAGCACACCAATCCCTGCGGCTGCGCGGAGAAGGGTACGCTTGCCGAGAGCTACCGCAAGGCGTTTGAATGCGATCCGGTATCGGCCTACGGCGGGGTAGTCGGATTCAATCGCGCGGTCGATGAGGAAACCGCTCGCGAATGCTCCAAGACATTTCTGGAAGCGATCGCCGCGCCGGACTACGCGCCCGAGGCACTGGCGTTGCTGAGCGGCAAGAAGAACCTCCGGCTGATGAAAGTGGCCGCGGGCGGCGACGGGCTGGTGGTGAAATCGATTTCCGGCGGATACCTGGCGCAGACGGCGGATACGGCGCGGCTGGATCGCGGCGCGGCGCAAGTGAAAACGAGGCGCGCACCCAGCGACGCCGAATGGATCGCGCTCGAATTCGCCTGGAAGGTGGCCAAGCACGTGAAGTCGAACGCCATCGTGTTTGCGCGCGCCGGGCAGGCGGTGGGCGTCGGCGCGGGCCAGATGAGCCGCGTGGATTCGGTGAAGCTCGCGGCGATGAAGGCTGTGCTGCCGCTGGCCGGCGCCGTAGTCGGGTCGGATGCGTACTTCCCTTTTCCGGATGGCCTTGAGGAAGCCGCCCGCCACGGCGCCACCGCGGCGATCCAGCCCGGCGGATCGGTGCGCGATGCGGAGGTGATCGAGGCCGCGGACCGGTTGGGCCTGGCGATGGTGTTCACCGGCGTGCGGCACTTCCGGCATTGAGCAGACAGGCCGGGGGGCCTGGCCTACTTAGAACTGCAAGCGCAATTGCACGTCGATACGCCGATTGTCGGTGGGATTTTGTTCTGCCATGAATCCGCCGGCTATGCCCGTGGACTCCAGGAAATTCGACGATCCCATGCTGCCTACCGGCGTCGCATAATTCACATGGTTCAATAAGTTGCGGGCGCTGATCGACAGCGTCACATTGTAGCGATGCTCGGTAATCCCGCCGCCAAAGGGGTTGCCGCGCGGCCCGCCTCCGAAACCGCCAAAGCCGCCGCCGCCGCGCGGGCCACCGGCATTGGCGTGCGCCCCGCCGCTCGATCCCTCGAATTTTGTGCTGCCGAAACCCCATGTCCGGCTCAGCCGTAGATTCAGGCTGATCTGTCCGGGGCCGTTGCCCAGATTGCGCGGGACCGTCGCTTCACCCGGGCATCCCTGGGGACACGAATTCAAATATCCATACGGCGTCGACACAATATTTGGACCGGGTCCGCCGGCGAAAACCGGCCGGGCATTGAAGATCCCATCGGGTATGCCGTCATAGTAGTAAAACCCGCCCGTGGTGATGTCGAAAGGCGCGCCGGTCTGTGCCACAAAGAATGGAGCAAGCTGAATCCTGAACGGCGCACTGATGGTGCTGACCAAGAACATCCTGTTTTGAACGTCCAGCGACGATCTGCTCCACTCCGCGGACAGATCGTACGGGTTCACCGGAGTGGAAGTGCCGCAGCCGGTTGAGAGCGCGCATAAATTGCCGTCCGTGTTACTGTGCGCCGTGCTCCAAATGTAAAAGCCGTTGACCGACACGCGGCTTCCGAGTTGTGTATTTACGCTGGTAGCCACCTGCAACTGTTTCAGCAGACCGTCCGATTGATATTGAAAAAGGTAAGCCGGCCCAGGCGGACTCATGTCGCTGGTCACGAACTGATGCACCCCGCGTGTATCCCTCACATTGACGGCGAGCGTCGTCCGCTTGTTGAGTTGCCGCTCGACGCCTATTGCCGACTGGATCAGATACGGCGCGCGCAGGTTATCGGCGGCGGCAAACTGAACCGGGGGAGTCGCGGTCAGCGTGGGCGGAATACAGCCGGCGAGGGCCGTTGGACAGTAGAAATCGGGATTGTTCACCTCATACGTCTCTTGATTCTTTCCGTTGTATTCCAGCGTGGAGAGGTTGTTAGTATTGGCATATCGGATATAAAACATGCCAACTCCGCCGCGAATCACAAAGGCGGGCGCGCCTTTGGACGAGGAACGGCCCGGCGCCCAGGCGAACGACAGGCGGGGGGCCGCGTCGTGCCAATCGTGAATGTTGGTCTGGCCCTCCCACCGCAAGCCGGCGCTCACCGTCAGACCTTGCGCCACGCGCCAGTCGTCCCCCACGAATGCGCCCACATCGAACATCGTGGAACTCACCAAGGGCTGGCCCTGGCCGAGTGAGAACTGCGTGGGACCCACTCCGCTGGGAAGCGTCCCCGCGGGGCAACCGTTGGCGCATGTTCCCACCGCCATCACCATGGCTTGGTAATCGGCGAAGGACGCAAACGTAAATGTGCCGTTGAAATTCGTGGGTATGTTGTAGTTCAGGAGATCGTTTCTGGTGCGCGCGCCGAATTTAATGGTGTGCTTGCCGTGGGTCACGGTCGTATAATTCTGAAACTCGTAGTTGCTGTCCGTTTGTACGGTGCGGTTTATGCCGGCGCCGCCCATATCGAAGTCACCCGGCACGATCACCTCGGGAGCGTCGGATTGGGCGGTCTGGCTGGTCAGATAATGGTTGAATTGAAAGCGCGTTTCGTTCACCACGCTAGTGGAAAGCACCGCGGTATCGGTGACTTGCCCCAGTTGCTGCAATTGCACGTAGCTATAGCCGTTGCCGGGAAGATTGAAGAGGCCCACCCCCCACAGGTCCCTGTGCAGGTCAAGATACGAATAACGTACGCTGAGCGTGTTATTGCCGCTCAGTGCCCAATCGATGCGCGGGCTGAAGGTCGTCCGCTGCTGCGGAGTCGGAGTAAATCCCCTATCGACGACCTGCGTAAACGTGGTGGGGTCGAGAAGGGTGGCATTCAGAATACCGTTGTCGTCGATTTGACGCCTTTCGAAATCCAGGAAGAAACTGGCATGCTTGCCGAGCGGGCCGCTCACGTTGCCGCCGAATCTTTGATCCTTAAATCCGGGAAACGGCGTGAAGGTGATGAACGGGTTGCGCGCGTTCCAAACCCCGTCGCTGATGTCGTAGAAAGCGGTGCCGTGAAATTTGTCCGTACCCGGCTTGGTGAAAATCTCGATCCGTCCGAAGCCCAGCTTGTCGTATTCGGCCGCAAACGGATTCGAGTTGATGCGAATCTCGCGGATGGATTCCTTGGGCGGCAAGCGACCGCTGGAGAAACCGTCGATGAAGATTTCGCCGCCATTGGGCCCGGCGGATGGTCCCGCCAGCGCTTGCAGATCCTGTTGCAGATCGTCGGGATCGTCCGGCAGAGCTTGCAAGTCGGCCCCCTTGAACACCAGGGCATCCACGTTCTGGGAAGCTTGCACGCTCAACTGGGTGGTATTCTCCTCGGTGACCGTGACTTCCTGTTTCACTTCCGCAAGTTTCATGGCGACGTCGCCGCGCGCTATTTGGCCGGTGCTCACCAGGACCGCTACACCGCCGGTCTGCTCCAGGCCTTTGGAGGCCACCGAGACCGAATAAGTGCCGGGGGCAACCGCGCGAAAAGTATACACGCCATCCGCTCCGGTCTGGGCCTGCTGTATCTTGCCATCGTCGCCCGTCAGCGTAACCGTGGCGCCGGGAATGATCGCACCCGTGGTGTCCTTCACAGTGCCGGTTACAGTGCCGCCGTTCGGGGATGGTTTAGCTGGCTTGGGGGTCTGCGCGAGAGCGGACACTACGGCCAGAATCAAGAAGACAAACGTGTACGTGCGCAGTTTGAGAACCACATTATCTTGGCGAATGTTCGTATCCTACGGTTACACCTCATGCGCCAAAGCCTCGCTAAATCCGGTCCCACGCTACTTGCACATCTTCGCGGGCCATCACCTCCGGGCATAACTCCACACCCAAGCCAGGACCGGGCGGCAGCGCGAATTCGCCGCCGGCTGGCGGCAGGGTGTGCGTAACGATACCGCGATACTCATCCAGATAATGACGCCGGACGCTCTCCAGGATATAAAGGTTGGTCACATTCGCCGCCAGATGCAGCGAAGCTACATGCAACACCGGACCGCCGCAGTTATGAGGCGCCACCGGCAGATAGTGGGTCTCCGCCATGGCGGCGATCTTCTTCGCTTCCGAGATGCCGCCGCACCAACAGATGTCCGGCATAATGATGCGGGCCGCGCGGTTCTCCATCAGCTCGCGGAACCCGAAACGGGTCATCAGCCGCTCGCTCAAACACAGCGGCAGGCGTGTGGCGGCGGCCAGTTCGCTATAAGCCGCCATGTTGTCCTGCGGCAGCATCTCTTCCAGCCACATCGGTGCGTACGGCTCGAGCGCCTGCGCGATGCGGATGGCCGATGGCAGGTTCCAATAGCCGTGAAACTCCATGGCCACATCCATCGAGTCGCCGAACGCTTCGCGAATCAGGCGCAGCGGCTCGATTCCCCGCCGCATCTGGTCGGGCGTGATGTACTGGCCGCCGGTTTCCTTGGCCACCGGATCGAAGGGCCAGATCTTCATGGCATGGATGCCGGATTTCGCCAGTTCGTCCGCCAGCCGCACCGGTTCGGTCAGAAAATCGATGTGGTCGTAACAGGTGTTGTAAGTGCGTATCGACGCGCGCGATGCGCCGCCCAGCAACTGGTAAACCGGCAGATTCGCCACTTTGCCAGCCAGGTCCCAGAGCGCGATATCCACCGCGCCGATGGCGCGCATCTCCGCGCCCGCCCAGCCGCAGTACGACACCGCTTGCAGCATGTCCGCCCACAGCCGGTCGATCTGCGACGGGTCGCGCCCTAGCAGCACCTGCGCCAGTGACCTGTGCACTACGGCCTTCTCGGCTTCCGGATGCGGATACGTTTCGCCCAGGCCCACCAGCCCGCTGTCGGTATGGATGCGGACCCACAACCACTGAATCGGACCCCAGTTCACCGTAATGCCGCGCCGCAGGTGGATCGTTTCGATAGCCGTGATGCGCATACAATAGAAGGTATCAACTTGTTGATCGTTATTGCGGTGGTGGCGGTGCTCGCTTTGCTCATCCTGTGGGCCCTGATCGTACAGCGCCGCTGAATCTCAAATGCACTTAGACTTCGCCGGCGCACTCCTGAACGTTGCACTGCTGTGGCTGCTCACCACGCCGCACGAATTCGCGCACGCCTGGACGGCCACGCGCCTGGGCGACGACACGCCACGGCTGCAAGGCCGGCTGACTTTGAACCCGTTGGCGCACGTGGATTGGCTGGGCACCACCATCCTGCCGGCGCTCACGTCGCTATTCGGCGGCGGACTGCTCGGCTGGGGCAAGCCAGTCTACAGCAATCCATCCAAACTGCGCTGGGGATTGAACGGGCTGGCGCTGGTGGCCATGGCCGGCCCCGCGAGCAACGTGGTCTTCGCCGTGGTCCTGGCCGCGGTGGCGCGCGCGACCGTCGGCTTCGCTCCGGCGCTGGCGCAGTTTGCGGCGCGGGGCGTGAATCTGAGCCTCTACCTGGCCATCTTCAACATGCTGCCCGTGCCGCCGCTGGATGGTTCCAAGCTGCTGCTGGCCGCGCGCATTCCCATGGTGGTTTACAACGAATTGGCGCGAGCCGGATTCCTGCTGCTGATCGTGGCCGTGTCGGTTTCGGACTTGGGACGGTGGATGTCGCAGTGGAGCTATGAAGGCACGGTACACATTTTTGGATTGTTCCGGTAAATCGATATGCGCATCTTCTCACTGACTGGCAAGACCGCGCTGGTGGCGGGAGCGAGCCGCGGCATCGGCCTGGCGATCGCACAAGGGTTGGCCGAGGCCGGCGCGCGCACCACGCTGGCGGCGCGGTCCATCGACAAATTGCGCGAGCATGTGCTGGCGCTCGAAGCCAACGGTTTCGCGGCGAGCGCGTTACGCTTGGATATGGCCGATTCCGAATCGATCCGCGCGGCCATGGACGGTCTTGAGACGCCCGACATCCTGGTGAACGTGGCGGGCACGAATATCCGCAAGAGCTTTTCACAGTACACGCAGGCCGAGTACGAGCACATCATGCGCACGAATCTGCATGGCATCGTGGAGCTGACCCAGCAGGTCGGTGCGCGGATGATCGCGCGCGGCGCGGGCGGCAAGATCGTCATGATCGGCAGCCTGATGTCACTGCTGGGGTTGCCGTACCTTTCGATTTACGCCATGACCAAGGGTGCGCTGGGCCAACTGACCAAAGCGTTGGCCGCCGAATGGGGCCGCTATGACATCCAGGTGAACTGTATTGCGCCAGGCTTTATCGTCACGGATCTGAATCGCCAGATGTGGGAGTCGGCGGAGGCGGTGGGGATGCGCGAATGGCTGAAGGGCGCGCAGGCCAATCCGCGGCTGGGTGCGCCGGACGATATTGCGCCGTTGGCCGTCTTCCTGGCGGGGCGCGGCGCGGACTACATCACCGGGCAGATCGTCGCGGTGGATGGCGGTTACACTACGACGGCGGTTTGGCCGTTCGAGCCGGAAGGCTGAACGTGCGCTGCTTGGTTCGTCGGCTGTTTGCAGCGTTCTTCGTGGCGGCGCTGCTCTGTGCGCAGCAGGCCATCGAATTCACCTGTCCCATGGATCGCGACGTGCGATCCAAGACCCCCGGTAAGTGTCGGCGCTGTGGGATGACCCTGGTGGCCAATCTGCCCGAGCCATTGGAGTATCCCGTGGATCTGCGGGTAGATCCGCCGCGGATTCCCAGCGCACAGCCGATTAGGCTGGAATTCCGCATCGCCGATCCCGAAACCGGCGCGCCGGTGAAGCGCTTCGAAATCGTACACGAGAAGCTGTTTCATCTGTTCATCGTCAGCCAGGATCTGCAGTACTTCGCGCACTTGCATCCGCAGCTTGGCGGCGACTCCGTTTTCCGGCTGGATACGACTCTGCCCAGACCCGGCGCCTACCGCCTCTTGGCGGATTTCTATCCCACCGGCGGCACGCCACAACTCGCGCCCAAGACCATCACTACGGCGGGCTACACCACGCCGCTGGAGTCCGCCATTCCCCGGCTCGCGCCGGATCTCTCCCCCAAGCGCGGCGAAAACCTGGAGGTGGAACTGAAGCTCGATCCGCCGCAGCCCATTGCCGGCAGGAAGACCATGCTCTTCGTGCATCTGACTCCCGCGGACGGTTTGGAACTCTACATCGGCGCGTGGGCCCACTTACTCGCCGTGAGCGACGACTTAGTCGATACCATCCACGACCATCCCTTTATCGCGGACGGCGGGCCGGACATGCAGTTCAATCTCTTCTTTCCGCGCGAAGCCGCTTACCGGGTGTGGATCCAGTTCCAGCGCAAGGGCGTGGTGAATACGGTGGCATTTACGATTCCGGTGACCGCGCTGAGGTAGGAGGGCGGGCAATCCTGCCCGCAGCCGCCTTTTAGGCGGCTAGCCGGCTGAAAGCCGGCTGCGGCCAGGATTGGCCGCCCTCCAACTGAGTGTCATCGAGCCTGGTCTCCCTCCGAGGAAAGCGCTATCATCGGAGCGATGCCGGCGCCGGACCATTTTCGGCTCTATCCGCTGCGATTCTCCTTCGCGGCCAAGGAATCCGTGCACTTTCCACCGGGAAAGTCCGCCAATATCTTGCGCGGCGCGTTCGGCTCCATCTTCCAACGGATCGCGTGCGTGCCCGATTGCCCCGGAGCGCGCGCGTGCGAGATTCGCGGCGCATGCCCCTATGCGCGCATGTTCGAGCCATCGGCATTGGCGAAGGGACCCAGCGGGCTGGCGGATTGGCCGCGCCCGTTTGTCTTTCGGGCAACCCACCTGGACGGCCATACCATCGCACGCGGTGGATCCTTCTCTTTCGACTTGAACCTGTTCGACATGCGCAGTCCGGCGGTCGCATACCTGGTGCTGGCGTTCGCCCAACTGGCGCGGGAAGGCTTGGGCCCCTCGCGCGGGCGCGCCGACTTACTGGAAGTGGCGCAGCTTGATGAGAGAGGCGAGTGCGTGGCGCGGATCTACGACGGCAAGTCATTCGCGCTGCAAGGGGGGCCTGCGCCGATGACGCTGAGCCTGGCGACCGCGGCGGAGCGAGTCAGTCGCGTGGTGGTGCGATTCGTAACTCCCACTGAGTTGAAGAGCGGGCAGCAATTAGTGGAGCGGCCCGAATTCGACGTGCTGGCGGGACGGATTCGGGATCGGCTAAGTACGTTGCGGCAGTTATACGACGATGGGCCGCTCGGGATCGACTTTCGCGGGTTAGGCGAGCGGGCCGCGCGGGTGAAGATGACGCGATGCGAGATCCGGCGGGTGGATGTCGAGCGGCGCAGCAGCCGGACGGGGCAGGTGCATCCGATCGGCGGGTTTGTAGGGGAGGCGGAGTATGAGGGGGAGTTAGGGGAATTTGTGCCGTATTTGCGGGCGGGAAAGTGGGTGGGGGTGGGGCGGCAGACGGTTTGGGGTAAGGGGGAGATTTCCGTGGAGCTATGAGACCGGAAGTCCTTCGGCGATTGGAGGAAGTCGTCTGGGGCGACCCTGACCGGTTGTCCGGGACGCCCTGCTTTAGGGGAACCGGATTCCTGTACAGATGCTCATCGATCATCTGGCGGCCGGCTTCGCGTTGGACGAATTCCTGGAGACCGTGCCATCTTTGGATCGGACGCTAGCCCAGCGTTTTCTGGAAGTCGCCTGGGGGACGCAACGCAGAAAAAGGCATATTGGCCGCCGATGAACGCCGATAAACGCCGATAAGACAACGCGCCTTAGATGGCTTGGAATAGGAGCTTGAATTTTCGGATACGATGAAGGTCAGGCGACAGCGGGGCCCGCGGAAGACGTTTCAACCGTGCCTGAGATCAGCCGGGTCTTTGGTATCGTTATGCAGATGTACTACAGCGACCACGAGCCACCGCATTTTCATGTGCATTATTGAGGCCAGAAGGCGCTGATCGCTATCGAGACACTGGCCCTGCTGAGAGGGAACCTTTCGCCTCGCGCGCTCGGCCTGGTGACGGAGTGGGCGGCATTGCATCGCGCGGATTTGATCGAGGATTGGAAACTGGCGAGGGCGCAAGCACAGCTTAGGCCGATTGCGCCTCTGGAGTAGGGAATGTTGAAGGACATAGTTGCCGCGAAAGCGGTCGGCGATTATCACTTATATCTTCGATTCGAGGATGGCGTTGAGGGAGTAGTCGACCTTGCGCCCCATCTGACTTTCCGCGGAGTCTTCGAGCCGCTACGCGACCCCGAATACTTCGCTCAGGTTCGTGTGGATGCGGACCTGGGCACTGTAGTTTGGCCGAATGGAGCGGATCTTGATCCGGACGTTCTGTACGGATGCGTTACCGGGACGCCGATCTGGCAGGAGTGGGACGTGCAATTGGCGCATTAGGTGGTCACTGCGGTGGCGTGAGTCCGTACTCTGAGCTATAGGTCACGGGCGTGGTGAAACATTTCAGTTCCGCGTCCCATCTTGAATCAAGCCACCCCAAGGCGTATCGACTGACTGGTACTAAATACCTGGAGCGAGCAGTCCAAGACGTTGATTTTCGCGCGAGTTCCAACAAGTTGGAGGGCAAGACCTCCCCGCCGTCAAAGAGTTCCTCCCATGCCTGTTCGAGAGCCGACACCTCCGTCGTATCTCTGGCACCGAATGCGCGAAAAGAGGCGAGCAGTGTGCCCGTTACCTCGCCGCTCCGCCTTACGATTGCGTCTCTCAAGGACGTGGCGAGCTGGGCCGGATAGGATCGGTCGAGCAGCTCCGGTATCCTTCGCTCCGCGATCAGCCTGGACGGATTCTGCTGGCAATACGAGCGCAAGGCGGCCAGCACCTGCTCCAAATGGCCGGCGGCATAGGGCAGCCACCAGCGGGCCTTTCCTTCTTCGCCTCGGGCAAAGACGAAGACGTCGGCTGGCGGCCGAAGGCCATAGCGGTTAACACGCCCAAATCGCTGTAGCAGCGATTCCATTGGGGCGAGTTCTGAAAAGCAGCAATCGAAGTCCAAATCGAGGGAGACCTCAACCGCCTGCGTGCCGATAAGAATCTGGCCCGGTCGTCTCGGGGCTATGGACCGTTCGATTCGCGCGCGATCCATATAGTTGAAGCGGCTGTGGAGAAGGATAGGATCCATTTTCAAATCCTTGAGTCGCCTGTAGAGCAGGATGGCGCGACGCACTTGGTTGACAACGACCAGTACGGACCCGGCGGCTGCCTTCTCCTGGATCTGCTCAGCGGCGACGTCGCCGAGCGCGTCGCATTCGAGAAGTTGCAGTCGTTGACGGGAGGGACGATCAAGGACGTCGCCGTTCGGGTGGATACGCACGCGCGGTCCTAGGGAGTCGCGGATGGCCGCTGACAAGTGGCTCGGGATGGTAGCGCTCATTACCAAGCTTTTTGCGCCGAGCTTTTCCTCGACGAATCGAAGGGCCGCGAGGGTCAGCGCCGTAACGTCAGCCTCATAGGCGTGAATCTCGTCCAGGACGATACGGGCCTGCCAGAATGAGGCGAGCATGGCCTCTGCTCGCTTCGTAACAAAGAGAAGGCGGAGTAATGCATACGGGCTGCAAATCACTAGGGGCGCCGCATTTAGTCGCGCCAACTCCGCCTGAAGGCGGGCCTTCTCGGCTGCTGATTCCTCCTCGATTTCGCCCCTGGCGAGCAACTCAAACATCCTGCGAACTGTGCGACCGTGGACCAAGGCAACGTGCTGGTTCCACTCGTCCGGTTTCCTGATTGAGTCGGGGAATAGGTCCCGGACAAGGCGTTCCTGCATGGCATTCATGGAGGCCTGGTACGGTAGCATGATATAGGTTCTTCCACGGGCGCCCGCTTCGGCTTGGCGCGCCGCCCACAACAGGCTGGCCTCGGTCTTCCCAGTTCCCGTCGGGGCCTCGATCACCGCTGAGCCTTCGGCGTCCCTTGCAGCAGCCTGATGCGATGGCCATTGTTTCGGCGGCTGCCCGCCTCGCGATGCGATGCTTTCGCGAAGTCGGTCTTCCAGTGCGCCGACCTCCGAAGGGGATCGTACGATCTTCTGCGATCCGAAGCTCGCCAAATGGTCAGCGTTGATCAGCCACCCGCGCGTGTGAATCGCCGCGCGGACTCCGCTCCAGTCAACCCCGGGATTCGCCCCAGGGCGCATCCGCGGGCGTGGGGCCAGTGCCAGGCTCAAGCGATCAATTCGCGCTAGGGCCGCGCGCATGCCGGCGATGATGTCCAGGTCCTCAGCGTCCCGGACTTCGTAGGCCGGGAAGCCCGTCCACCCCGTCTCCTGGAAGACCTCGCCCGCTATCTTGAGGATCTGGTGCAGTTTTCGTGCGTCGTTCTTGTCTGCGCCTGCGGCTAGGTCTGCTGCGTAGGTGCCGACGCAGCCGAAGCTGTCTGATGGCCGGAAGCGACCGTTCGGGCCGGTCAGGCCCCACAACTCTCGATGGTGGGTTGCGATAGCCGCCGCTAGCCATGCGATCTCAGTGTCCGGCACAACTAACCATTCGAGGAACGCCAGACTGAGGATCTCGTGTCTGTTGTTGAAGCGGGTCTTATCGTCGCGAAGCATCTCCTGGAATCGAACGTGTGCCTTGCCAAAATCATGCATGAGTGAGCTATAGGCCAGGATACGGGGAAGGCGGGCGCCGTCGGGTAGCGGCCATTCGGGTTGAAAGGCACGGAAGTATTCGTTCGCTTGGCGGCAGACATCCATGGAGTGCGCCAACAATTCTCGCGACGGGCCGGCTTCGCTCTTTGCCCAAAGATGGGCCATTGTTGGAGCGAGGCCCGCGAGCCTGTCGCTCATCTGTTAAGCACAGGATGGAAGTATAGGCCCCGCGGCAGGGACCTGTTGAGGAACAGGTGCCGGTGGGCTTCATCCACGGCGAACTGAGCCGGCAGCTCTTCGCGCCTAATGGTGTCGCGGGTCCCGGCATAGATGCGAAGAGGGGGCCAAGTGACCTGCAGGTATCTTTGTTGCCGTGATTCACGCCCTCGCGCGTAATCGATTACCGCCGGGAGGACGACCGATCTTCCAGGAAACACCCAGGGCCGCCAGTCATACGGCAGCAGTGTGTGAGAGAAAAATGCTTCCGCAGATTCGGCCAATTCAATCATATCGGCGGATACGACGGTGGCCAGGTCCTGGGAGCGGCCAAGGATGTACCCGTACCTGGGGCTTATAAACGCTTCGCGCAAACGGTGAAGCGCACCGTCTTCGCCACGCAGGTACAATGTGAGTTTCGGCCTGAGTAGGAACTCCCGTCGCTGCGGATTGGGGGCGCATTCGACGTTAACCGGGTAGTTCCAGCCACGCCGCTTCAGACCCAGTTTTCCACTTCCCTTTTCGATGGGCTGTCCGGTTTCAACGTCAACCCCTTTTCCATCGTGCTCGAAGACAAAAGCGAATTCCAGCCCTCCCGGATCGAACCACTCGCCAAGGACCCCTGCGAGATGCCCATAAATGGTCGCCGGCGGGGGCATGTCAAACGTTGGCAGCCGCCCCACCTGGATGCGTGGGTACCGGAACGAAGTCGTTATTGCTTCACAGCGTACTCTCAATGAGATCATTCGAGCCATTTTTCGGCGTTTGAGTCGAGATCTTTGATGACGTTTCGGAGGGCTTCAACGGGGTGCCCAACGGTGGGCGAGCCGGGGATCGCTCCGATTTGTTTTTCTAGCGCGTCGCGCTGCTCGTCTAGGTATCCCTGGGCAAGCCCCGCGTAAAAGCCAGACAATAGGTCGTCCTTAAAGACTTTCGCCACTTCCTCGAGCGCTGCGGTCCTGATTAGGGGCCTTGACTCCTTGTCGGCGCCGACGGACGTCCCGAAAAGGTGATTTCCTCCTTTGGCGACTCCCAGGAGCAAAAACCGCGGAGACACATCAGTGTAGTGCACCGCCTGTTTTGCTCCCCCACTGATGCGCGCAAGTCCTTCGAGGAGTTGCGCAAGTCGATTCTTGCGGGTCGGGAGATCGAACTCGAAGGCACGACCGTTGTCATACGGTTTGAGTTTCTTTTTCTCTGCCAGCGCCTTTCTGACAGAATCGAGATGCCGGTAGCCGGTCCGCTCGACGAAATAGAAGCGCCCCAGCATTCGAAGGTCGATTGAGAACAGCCCCATCAGCGTCGAGCGGTAGAACTCGTGAACGTAAGGTACGGGATTCGGATACTCTGAATCCTCGGTGCGCGTCATCGTGCCATAGTCGAAGCCCATCTCGGACGGGCGCAAAGGAGCCAGCGACATCAGCGTGCTGGCTTTGAATGGAGAATTCCGGGTTAGGGCCACAAACTTGTCCTTGCTGCCGGTTTCCTGCCCGGTTAACCCCTTCGCCGACCACTTCTCCTTCAATGCCTTGGCGCCTTCCGATCCGCCCCCAGGGGCGCGCATGTATCCGAATACGTCGTCCTCCGCATACTCGATGGGATTGGCATCGGTATAGGCAATCTTCTCCTCGCGGAACGTCGGCGACGGAGTCCAGTCTGGGACCTCCCGAAGGCTTTCGCGCAGCCAGTAGCGGAAAGCCTGGGCAGAAACGTAGGGAAAAACGCCCTGGCGGGTTGTCACAGTCTTGGTCGCGCTCCAATTATCGTGTTGCCGTTCGCGATTCACCATATCAATCTGTTGTCCGGCGTTGTTCAACGCCGAGGCCGGACAATCGATGAGCATCAAGCCGGATAAATGTGCCATGTTCTCCTCCGCCTCTATGTAGCCACCTGCTCCACTTCAACGTTTGTTGGAATTATCTTCCCGGCACCGAGTTCAAGGATCTTCAGCAGCATCAGATCGCGAACAAAGAAGGAATCCCTTGTGGTCGCATCGTCATCTGAAACGATGTCGAAGGCCAAATAAATGTCCGCTGTTCCGAGCGGGGTATCACAGTCCCGCAATAATCGTGCCTGAATTTCCACCAGTGCGCCAATGACGTTGCGGGCTTCGAACAGCCGGTCCACAGCATCTTGGCACCTCCTGGAATCCTTAATTCGTCCGGCGATCCTCTCCACCGCATCTAGTCTCTCTCTGGTCATTTCCGTCATCCTCTGCAAGAACAGCCGCGCCAGCGCGAATGCTCCCTGCTCCACTGGCTGCCCGATTCGCACAAAATACCTTCGAGCAAGCGCTAGTGCGGCCTTTGGATCCGCTGCTGATCGAAGCATGCCGCCAAGGTCTTCGTAATATGCGTTCCGCCGAGTCCATTCGGGAGCCTGAATCTTGGCGTCGTTGCGTTTAGCTGCTGCCTTCTTCTTCCGTCCCGTTTCCCAGTGCGCCTCGACGATAGCAGAGTAGGCCCGGAAGTTCCGGGCCTCCGCCCAGAACTCCAAGAGGTCTCTCGGTAGGCGCACCTCCTGATAATCCGCGTCCGAACCGTAGTTCGTTGCATGGCAGCCGACTACATCTGCCACACTTAGCTCCTGCCCGGCTTCGACGACGCGATTCAGAACCCGCCATGCAGCGTTCAGCAGTCGCGTCGATGGCCAAGGGACATTGGTAAGCGAATCTCCGCTCACTGCCAGGACTTGCGCCGCCGTGCCTAGGAACTCCTGCGTCAGGTAGAAAAGCCAACCAGTGTCAGCGCTCCACCAGAACAACGGTTTGCCGTTGACCTTTAAAGTGGCGAGCGGGTAGAACTGAATCGCGTATCTGCATCGGGCGCACACTGGTTGGCCGGGAGTCCCGCCGGGGCCTGCAACCATGCTCGCTTCGCTGGTGAGAAGCGGAATTTGGCTGCGATTTGCAAGTGCCTGCGCGGGTCGGCCGCAGTAGGCACATGCGCGGCCGATCGTAGGGCGACTGAATCCCCGCAACGCCTCGTTTCGAAATGCGGCCTTCTTGTCAGCCGACATAGTCGGGTTGCACCAGCCGCTATTGGGGAAGTGAAGGGTCAAATACCCGGACCAGATCTTGCGTGCGTACTCGCTCTCCAACCACGATGCCTGGAGGGACAGGTCTTCTGCGGTGAACTCGGTATGTGGTTTGCCGATGCGGTGTTCGAGCACTGCCACACCGGCGTCCACGAACGGATCGCCGACATATCGAACGCTTGTATCTAAATCCAGGCCGATTTTCATTGGGCCTTCGGGGCTGGCATAACATATTATATAAGGTGGGCTGAGTTGTGGCGAGTTTTTGTCCGAGTTTCTGGTCCCAGCTTCGTGCGTTGCGTCGAATTGACCGTTTGCCCGGCGCGTAAGGAGTTCTAACAATGTCAGCTCTCCCTTCACTTTTGCCGCAGATCCCGCGCAAGCCGCCGGCTTCGCAGCAGTACAACTGGATCACCGGCGCATACGACACCGTCCCCGAGCAGCTCGAACTACCGCTGCCGCCCCTCGAAGAGGCCATCCTCCCGGACGACGGCAGCGCCACCTTGCTCTCCACGGAGAATGGCACGCAACTGCTGGTGGCCGGCTTCGGCCTGTTCCTCGGCAAGAAGAGCGAGCGCGTGGTGGTCAAGAAGGGCAAAGCCGTTTGCGCGCAAGTGCCCCTGATGCGCATCCAGGAAATCGTGGTCGGGTCGCGCGGCATCTCCGTGTCGTCGGATCTGATCGAGGAACTCTGCGGACGGGGCGCGCGCATGGCGTTCCTGAATTCTTCCGGGAAGCCGTACGCGCTGCTCACCTCTCCGCTGCTCACGGCCACGGTGGAGACGCGGCGGGCGCAACTGGAGGCGCTGCACAACGATCGCGGCGCGGATTTCTGTCGCTGGGTGGTGGCCGGGAAGCTGCGAAATCAGGAGAAGCTGCTGCGCTATTTCGCGCGCAGCCGCGAAGGCGATCGGCGCGAGCCGCTGGAGCGCGCGGCGGTCCAGTTGCGCCAGCTTCGCAAGCAGACGCTGGCGTATGAGGGCGGCAGCGCGGATGCCGTGCGGCCGTCGCTGATGGGCTACGAGGGAACGGGCGGGCGCATCTATTGGCGGCAGATCGTCAACCTGCTGCCGGAGGCGTGCGGCTTCGATGGGCGCGACAACCATCCTGGCGCGGATGCGGTGAATGCCGCGCTGAATTACGGTTACGGCCTGCTGTACTCGCACGTGTGGGGCGCGGTGATGAACGCGGGGCTGGAGCCGTTCGCCGGCCTGCTGCATGTGGACCGCAGCGGCAAGCCGTCGCTGGTGCTGGATCTGGTGGAGGAGTTCCGGCAGCCGGTGGTGGATCGCGCCATCTTCACCTGGCTGAACAAGGGCGGCCGGTTGAACGTGGTGAAAGGCCTGTTGGACAACGGCTCGCGCGAGGAGGTGGCGGCGCGCGTGCTGACGCGGTTGACGGCCACCGAGCAGCACAGGGGCAAGCGGCACGAGGTGCGCTCGATTGTCCAGATGCAGGCGCGGCTGGCGGCGGGGGCGTTCCGCGGGCTGCGGAATTACCGGCCGTTCGCGTTTCAGTGGTAATGCGATGCCGCGCAAGAATCGGTATCGCGGGGTGTTGCGGCCGTTGCAGGTGGGGCGCGGGAGTCCGGAGGTGTCGCTGGTGTTGATCTACGACATTGAGGAGGATCGGATACGGACGCGGGTGGCGGACATTTGTTTGGACTATGGGCTGGAGCGCATTCAGTTCAGCGCGTTTTTTGGGCGGTTGAATCGGAACCGGCGGCAGGAGCTGGCGTTGCGGGTGCAGGCGGAGATCGGGAATCGGTCGGGGCGGGTGCGGGTGATTCCGGTTTGCGAGGACGATTTGAAGGATATGTGGGTGTTCGATCAGTACCGGCGGGATGCGGACGAATTGGAGGCGCAGGGTGAGGCGGGGCGCAAGCCGGGGTTGCCGCGTCTGCGGGTGCTGGGGGCGGAGGAGCCGTGAGCCAGATCCCGGTGACGGATTTGAAGCAATGGGCGTATTGTGCGCGGGTGGTGTACTATCATCGGGTATTGCCGGGGGCGGCGCAGCCGACGTGGAAGATGCGGGAGGCGGTGAGCGCGCAGGACATGATCGAGCGGCTGGAGTTGCGGCGGGGGTTGCGGGAGTATGGCTGGGAGGGCGGGGATCGGCGGTTCGGGATTTGGCTGGCGCATGAGGGGTTGGGTTTGAGCGGCAAGTTGGATCTGCTGCTGGAGCGGGAGGGCGAGGGCGCGGTCGTCGATTTCAAGCTGACGTCGGGGGAGATGGGAGACAACCACCGGATGCAATTGACCGGCTACGCGATGCTGGCGGAGGCGTGCTGCGGGCTGCGCGTGGAGACGGCGTTTCTGTATCGCATCCCGGACGACCGGGTATTCGCGTTTGCGGTGACGGCGGCATGGAAGCAGCGGGTGACGGATGCGATTACGGCAATTGGGGAGCTGGAGCGCACGGCGTGGTGCCCGGAACCGACGCCGGTGAGGGCGCGTTGCGCGGAGTGTGAATACGTCAACTACTGCGCCGATATTTGGTGAAAAGTTGGCCGATTGGAGGGTTTTTTGAGCAATTTGCGAATCGTCGCCTTTTTGAGCTTTACAACCGCGGAGAAGGTGCTTAGAATGAAGGGGTTGTGGAGCGGCCGCGCGCGCGGCCCCCTATGAGAAGGGGACTGAAACTGTTGCCGAAAGCGAAGAGTCCAACAGATGTCACGTAGCCGCGCGCGCGGCCCCCTATGAGAAGGGGACTGAAACCGGCTGAATCCCCGCTTACGCATGGCGGAGGGCCAAAGCCGCGCGCGCGGCCCCCTATGAGAAGGGGACTGAAACTGAACTGAGCGCGTTGACCGTGCCTTGCTGGACCGGGGCCGCGCGCGCGGCCCCCTATGAGAAGGGGACTGAAACTCCAAAACGACGCGGATTTCGTGCTCCGCTCCGCACAGCCGCGCGCGCGGCCCCCTATGAGAAGGGGACTGAAACAAAATTTCGGGGGAACGCGTAACGATTGTCGCCGATGCCGCGCGCGCGGCCCCCTATGAGAAGGGGACTGAAACCGCCGGCCAGCGCGCAGAGCTGGCTGTGGCTGACAGTGCCGCGCGCGCGGCCCCCTATGAGAAGGGGACTGAAACTCACGGTCACGTCGATCTTGCCGCGCGCCGTCGTCGCCGCGCGCGCGGCCCCCTATGAGAAGGGGACTGAAACAAACGACGGGACGCACCTCACCTATTCGCTCTCGGGCCGCGCGCGCGGCCCCCTATGAGAAGGGGACTGAAACGCATCTTTCCCAACTCGGGGCAGAACTGGCCGGCCGCCGCGCGCGCGGCCCCCTATGAGAAGGGGACTGAAACCAACGGCCCAGCCCCACCAGGGAACGCCAGATAGGCTGCCGCGCGCGCGGCCCCCTATGAGAAGGGGACTGAAACCAGCCCCTCATGACACTGACGGCGCAAATCATGCCTTGGCCGCGCGCGCGGCCCCCTATGAGAAGGGGACTGAAACAATTGAGGATGATCGGCACTGAGCCGCCGCCCGCGCCGCCGCGCGCGCGGCCCCCTATGAGAAGGGGACTGAAACGCTATCATCCACTCCGGCGCCATGATGTTCTGGTTTGGCCGCGCGCGCGGCCCCCTATGAGAAGGGGACTGAAACGCGCTCTTCGAGTCCCTTGCGCGCGGACTCGCTCTGCCGCGCGCGCGGCCCCCTATGAGAAGGGGACTGAAACCCGGATCTCCCCCAGGTCGTCGCCATGCCGCGCTTCGCCGCGCGCGCGGCCCCCTATGAGAAGGGGACTGAAACTAGGTATAGCCCGCCAGGAATGCCACGGCGGTTTGCTCGCCGCGCGCGCGGCCCCCTATGAGAAGGGGACTGAAACCTGCCGACTTAGGTGGTGGTGGGTGAATCGCATTCGCCGCGCGCGCGGCCCCCTATGAGAAGGGGACTGAAACCATATAACCCTGAAGTACGGACTGCACGACGAAGAGCCGCGCGCGCGGCCCCCTATGAGAAGGGGACTGAAACGCAAGGGCCACGAAGGTAAGGCGGGGCCGGTGCCTCCGCCGCGCGCGCGGCCCCCTATGAGAAGGGGACTGAAACAACCGCACGTACCGATGACCTGATGCGAGGTCTGTCGCCGCGCGCGCGGCCCCCTATGAGAAGGGGACTGAAACTCCGAATTATTGACCCCGCAGAATCAGCAGGTTGCAGCCGCGCGCGCGGCCCCCTATGAGAAGGGGACTGAAACGCTTGCGCTCCGGTAAAGTCCGTGAATCCCACCAAGCCGCGCGCGCGGCCCCCTATGAGAAGGGGACTGAAACTCACAATGAAGATCGCATCACCGCTCTCCTGCACATGGGGCCGCGCGCGCGGCCCCCTATGAGAAGGGGACTGAAACGATGGGAGAATCCAATTATTCCCGGACGGAAATAGTGCCGCGCGCGCGGCCCCCTATGAGAAGGGGACTGAAACCGCCTTTCTCGTAATTGGTCGAGAATCTTCAGGCAAAGCCGCGCGCGCGGCCCCCTATGAGAAGGGGACTGAAACCAGAAAGTGCGTTGTGCTTAGACCTAGCCGCTCGATGTGGCCGCGCGCGCGGCCCCCTATGAGAAGGGGACTGAAACCGCATAATGAACAGGAGGGCATTACTACACTTTGTAATGCCGCGCGCGCGGCCCCCTATGAGAAGGGGACTGAAACGGGGGACCCCCGTGGCACCTCTGGTAGGGTGAGGGGGCCGCGCGCGCGGCCCCCTATGAGAAGGGGACTGAAACAGAGGGTAACGGGGAGTGGGTGTAATGGACCGCGAAATCGCCGCGCGCGCGGCCCCCTATGAGAAGGGGACTGAAACTCTGGTCCTATTGCACCTTGTCCACTTGTAATAGAAGCGCCGCGCGCGCGGCCCCCTATGAGAAGGGGACTGAAACAAAAGAAGAAGACAATTAAGGATTCGGTGAAGGAGAGCCGCGCGCGCGGCCCCCTATGAGAAGGGGACTGAAACG
>Ga0209333_1000484_pt1 | contig 21872 bp, 20 predicted proteins | sample BlaSpr_A8_OM2_O3_FD_187982 | JGI IMG/M metagenome (GOLD analysis project Ga0209333, IMG submission 187982) | Forest soil microbial communities from Thunder Bay, Ontario, Canada - Black Spruce, Ontario site 2_A8_OM2_O3 (SPAdes) (version 2) | ecosystem: Environmental > Terrestrial > Soil > Boreal... | reverse complement strand
GGGCCGTTCGCGCCGCATCATGATCAGTCGGCGATCCGGTAGCCGGCTTTGGCCACGGTCTCGATCAGGGGCGGGTCGCCGAGCTTGGCGCGGAGGCGGCTGATGGTGGTCCTGACCGCCTGGCTGAAGGGGTCGGCGGCCTCGTCCCACACGCGTTCGAGGATCTCCTCAGCGGACACGACGACGCCCGGCCTGGTCAGGAGGACTTCGAGGACGGCGAACTCCTTAGGGTTGAGCGGCAAGGCCCGGCCGGCCCTGGTGGCGATCCGATGCGACGGATCGAGCTCTAGGCCACCGTAGGCGAGGGTCGGGGGCAATGCTGTTCCAGGACGGCGGACCAGCGCGCGGATGCGTGCCACCAGTTCGGTGAAGTCGCAGGGTTTCGGGAGGTAATCGTCTGCGCCGATGGCGAGGCCTTCGACTCGGTCATGCACGGCGCCGGCGGCGGTCAGCATCAGCACGCGGCTGGGCGACCCTTCGGCCGCGAGCGCTTTGCATACCTGGTCGCCATGTACGACGGGGATGTCCCGGTCCAGCACGACGACATCGTAGGCGGTGAGCGCGAGGTGATCGAGGGCATCCTGCCCGTCGAAGACGACGTCGACTGCCATGCCCGCCTGGCGCAGGCCGGTGGCCATTGTCATGGCCAGCTTGGCGTGATCCTCGACTACCAGCACCCGCATCTCGCTTCCCCTTCGCCGTCCCGGTTGATTGACGATGGCCGGCCTCCTCGGGTCGGTCTGATCAATCCAGGATGCCGGATCGGATGTTGCAGAACCATTACTGCGTTGCGGCCTTGCAACACCGGCTCCCGTAGAACGTGCTTATGAGACACACCAGCAATCAACAGAACGACGAGCCGACGCCATCGAGGCGCAGAGCCGCAGGCCCACCGCGAGTGCGCGGCCGACTGTGCCGGCGCGGCCTCGCCATGGTGGCGCTGCTTGCGACCGGGGCGCTGATCACCGCGTGCGGGGGTGGGTCAAGTACCGCGACCGGGTCGTCTGCGGCACCCGGCGCGAGCGCCGCGCGCAATCAGAGCGCTCTTCTCGCTTACGTCCACTGCATGCGCACCCACGGGGAGCCGAACATGCCCAATCTCAGCGGGAGCGGCGGGCACATCTCGATGCCCGCGAGTTCAGGAGTGGACCCCAACTCTCCCCAGTTCACTAAGGCGAACAACGCGTGTCAGAAGCTGTTGTCAAAGGGCGGCTCGTCAGGGGGGCAGACGATCACCCCTGCCGAGCAGGCGGACTACCTCAAGGCCGCAGCTTGTATGCGCTCGCACGGAGTCCCCGACTTCCCGGACCCGACGTTCCGCAACAACAGCGTCACGTTCAACGCCCCGGGGTCGAGCATCGACACCAGTTCTCCGCAGTACAAGAGCGCGCTGGCGACGTGCGAGAAGCTGATCCCGGCCGGCCTGCCCGACAGCCCTGCCAGCTCATGAACGGCATGCCTGATGTGCGGTGGCGCCATCGGCGTGGGGCACAGTGGGCGGTCGTTGCGGCCGCGGCACTGGTGGCCGCCGCAGCGGCGGTGATGGTGATAGCCAATCCGTTCGCCTCCCACAAGCCGCCGAACTCCGTGGTCGCCGGCAACGCCGGCCAAACCTCGCTGTACACGGTGGCCCGAGACGACCTGTCCTCACAGACCCAGGTGTCGGCCACTCTCGGGTACGCCGGCAGCTATACCGTGGTGAACCAGGCCCAAGGGACGGTCACAGAGCTGCCGATGGTCGGTCAGGTGGTCAGCCAGGGCCACGTCCTCTACCGGGTGGACGGCGCACCAGTCGTGCTCCTCGACGGCAACACTCCGGCCTACCGCTCGCTGTCCGAAGGGGCCTACGCGTCTGAGGTGACCGGCGCGGACGTCGCCGAACTGAACGCCGATCTAGTAGCCCTGGGTTATGCAACCCGTGCAGAGATCCCCGCAGGCTCCGATCAGTTCACCTGGTGGACCACAGACGCGGTGGAGAAACTGCAGAAGGCGCTGGGGGTGACGGAGACGGGCACTCTTGCGCTGGGTCAGGCGGTGTTCCTGCCCAGCGCCGCGCGAGTTGAGACAACCTCGGCCACACCGGGTGGGGCGGTTCAGCCCGGACAGCCGGTGCTCACCGCGACCTCGACCGCACGCCAGGTCAGCATCGCCCTGGACGCCGATGAGCAGTCTGAGGTATCCGTCGGTGACAAGGTGACCATCACCCTGCCCAATAACCAGACCACTCCCGGAGTGATCTCTTCGGTAGGCGCCGTCGCCACCGCTCAGCCAGGCGGATCGTCCACGATCACCGTCGAGGTCACCCCGACCGACTCGACCGCCACCGGCACCTGGGACCAGGCGCCAGTAGATGTGACGATTACCACCGGCAGCGTGGGCAACGCCCTGGTGGTGCCGGTCGACGCCCTGTTGGCTCAATCAAGTGGCGGTTACGCGGTGGAGGTAGCAAGCACCGGCGGCATCCGCCGCCTCGTCCCAGTCAGCCTCGGGCTGTTCGACGACGCCGACGGTCTCGTCCAGGTCACCCGAACCAGCCTGGCCGCCGGGCAGCAGATCGTGGTGCCAAACCTATGAGCGCCGAGACCACCAGGCCGGCCCCGTGCGGCGTCGCTGATGAACACCTTCCCGCCCAGAACGCCGCGGACCGGCCGGTCCTCGAGGTCGGCCACGTGACCAAGGTGTATCCGAGCCAGCCACCGGTCACTGCGTTGCGGGACGTCTCTTTCACGGTGGCCACGGGCGAGCTGGTGGCTATCGTGGGACCGTCGGGGTCGGGCAAAACCACGTTGCTGCATCTGATGGGCACCCTGGACCGGCCCAGCTCCGGGCGGGTGCGAATCACCGGCCTTGACGTCGCCCGGCTTTCTGATCGAGAGCTGGCTGCGATGCGTGCCACCCAAATCGGATTCGTGTTTCAGCAGTTCTTCTTGGCCGAACATCAGACCGTCCTGGACAACGTGGCCGACGGGCTCCTCTACGCCGGGGTGCCCCAAACCGAGCGGAGAGCCCGTGCCCTCGATGCCCTTGGACTCGTCGGCCTAGCGGCAAGACCGCACGCCCGCCCCACCCAGCTGTCAGGCGGGCAACGCCAGCGCGTAGCGATCGCCCGCGCCTTGGTCGGCAGCCCGGCCATCGTGCTAGCGGACGAGCCCACCGGAAACCTGGACCAAGCCGCTGGACAGGCCATCTTGGGGCTCCTCAAAGAACTCCACCATCGCGGAGTGACCATCGTCGTCATCAGCCACGACCGCGATATCGCCGCCCGCATGGACCGCCGCATCGAGATGCTCGACGGCCGGATCGTCTACGACAGCGCCGATGATGCCTCACGATCTCCGCTGCCAGTTCTCGAGGACCGGCCCAGTCATGAGGACAGTCGGCCATGACGACCAGCGGAACCCTTGCAGTGAGAAAGCTGCGTCCCTCGGACCTGGCTCGCCTGTCGACGGTCGGGTTGCGCACCCGTAAGCTCCGAGCTGCGCTGTCCGCATTGGGGATCGCTATCGGTGTGGCCGCCATCGTCGCCGTCTTGGGGCTGTCCTCATCCGCCTCGGCCAACCTGAACAACGAGATCTCGGCGCTGGGCACGAACCTGCTGGTGGTACAGAATGGCCAGACCATCACCGGCGGCAGCGCCGAGCTGCCAAAGACCGCCCGGGCCATGATCGCCCGCATCGTCGCGGTCACCCACGTCGAGCAGACCGGCTCGGTCAGCGGAGACGTCTACCGCAACTCGCTCATCCCTTCGATCGACACGAACGACCTGTCGATCGACGCGGCCAGCCTCGGCCTGCTGCGCACCGTCGGCACCAGCATCGCCCAGGGCCGCTACCTCAACGCAGCGACCGCCAACGAGCCCGTCGCGGTGCTCGGCGCCGCGGCCGCCCAGCGCCTCGGGATCGACCGCGTGTACTCCGGCGAGCGCATCTGGGCCGACAATACATGGCTCTACGTGGCCGGCATCTTGAACCCGGCCGTACTCGCACCCGACATCGACTCCTCCGTGCTAGTCGGCTTCCCCGCCGCTGAGCACTACTTGAGCTTCGACGGTCATCCCTTCACCATCTATGTCCGGGCCCAAAACAGCCACGTCAACCAAGTCGACAACCTGCTGGCCGCCACCGCCAACCCGGAAAACCCCAGCGAGGTCAACGTCTCCCAGCCTTCGGCCGCGCTCGTCGCCCAGGCCGACGCCCAAAGCACATTCGACGACCTTTTCCTGGGTCTCGGCGCGGTCGCACTGTTGGTCGGTGCGATAGGAGTGGCGAACATCATGATCATCTCGGTCCTCGAGCGACGAAGCGAGATCGGGCTCCGCCGGGCCTTGGGGGCCACCAGGGGACACATCAGAGTCCAGTTCCTGGCCGAGGCTATCCTGCTCGCCCTGATCGGCGGCGCGGCCGGCGTCGGAGCCGGTGCCCTCTCCACCGCCCTCTACGCGAGTACCAAGCACGAGCCCGTCGTGATTCCCGTCATCGCGTGGGGTGGCGGCGTCGGCGCCGCCATCGTAATCGGAGCCGTCGCCGGGCTCTGGCCCGCGCTGCGCGCAGCGCGAATGTCACCCACCCAGGCCCTGTGGAGCATGTGACATGGGGTCCGCGGCGATTAGGGGGCCGATCTGCGACCGCCAGAGTGCCAGGTCCGGGTACGGCTTCAGGAGCGGACCCGTTAACTCTTATCAGGCGTCTTCGTGAAGAAGTGATGGGTTGTGCCGTTTGGCATCGTGGCGGACTCGACCGCGTACCGCTTGTGCAGGGACTCCAGGCCATCCCAGAGCCGCACGCCCCGCCCGAGCACGATTGGTATCTGGATGAGGTGGAGGTAGTCCACGAGGCCGGCGCCGAGGAATTCGTTGACGGTGGTAGGCCCGCCGCCGAGCCGGACGTCCAGCCCATTGGCAGCCTGCTTAGCGCGTTGCAGCACTTCGGCAGGGGTGCCACTGACGAAGTGGAAGCTTGCGCGACCGACGCTGAGCGGCTCATGGTCCCAGTGAGTCAGGACGAAGCACGGCGTACCGAAGGGTGGTTCCCCGCCCTACCATCCGCGCCAGCCGTCCTGCGGCCATGGCCCGGAAGTGGGGCGATACATGTTGCGGCCCATGATGTCGGCACCTATCCCCCTGCTCCACGCTGCGGCGATGGATTCGTTCACGCTCGGCGCCGCTGACGCTGTGCCTGACTCCTTGCATCCTCTTCGGCGTGCTCGACCGGGCGGTGTAGCAATTCCTGTAGCAACGAGCTCAGACGAGGTAACACCGGCGCGGGTCGGCCGAGACGCTCAGGTTTAGCCGTGAGCGGTCATCGACGGCGTATCCGCGATCTGAAAAGCGGGCAGTCAGGGACAGCGCGCGACTCGACGGGCATCCTCGATCACTACCCCGTGGGGACGAACGTTGCGTCAATGTCGCGAGTAACGCGATTGGCGTCGTAGGCCAGCGCCACGGCACTGTGGGCCTCGGCCTGGTGGGTGTCGTCGACTGCAACGCTATCGTCGGCGCGGCTGAGATGCTGAAGTCTCGACCCAGAAGGGACGCTGCCGCGGCCTGCGCGCCTCTGTGTTCGGGCGTATGAAGTACCGCGATAGCTACGCCGTGCGCTGCTTCAGGTTGCTGCCCCGGCCACGGTCATGGCCGGGCTTTCGAGTCCTCTGCGCGGCTGCCGTCAGGACCTGGGGTTCCATACCTGCCGGGCCACACGCAGGAAGTTGCCGCCCATGATGGCGGCAATGTCGGCAGCTGGGTAGCCGCGGCGGGAGAGCTCGGTCTCGAGCGGCGCGAGCTGCTCGGGCGGGAAAAAGTCGATACCACCGGCCTGTCGGTAACTCTCGGGGAAGATCTGCGGATTTTCGGCAAACTCTCGCTTGGCATCGTCACTGTCGAAGACGTAATCGGTTCCGATGCCGACGTGGGCCGGGCCGACCAGCTCTACGGCGTAGTCGATGTGGCGCGCCATCGCTTGAACGCTGCTGCCGTTGCTGCCCAGGAACAGGCTGAAGCCGATGATCCCGATGACGCCACCGGTCGCGGCGCAAGCACGGGCCTGGTCGTCGCGAATGTTGCGCTCGTGATCCCACACCGAGCGCAAGTTCGAGTGGCTGAAGATCACCGGGCTGGCCGAGTGCTCGATCGCCTCCATCGATGTCCGGTACCCGCAGTGGGATACGTCGACCACCATGCCCACCTGGTTCATTTCGTCCACGACCGCGCGGCCGAAGTTTTTCAGGCCGGTGTCTTCTGGTGCGTGGCAGCCGAACCCGGCCTGGTTCTCGGTGTTGTAGGTCAGCACCATTGACCGGACGCCAAGGTCGTAATAGGCCTGGATCATGCCGATCTCGCCGCCGAGCGGGTTCGTGTCCTCCAGGTCGAACCCGACTGCAACCCGCCCTCCCTGCTGAGCCGCGAGGATGTCGCCCACGCTCGTCGCGAGCGCGAAGAACTCGCTGTCGCGCAGTACCTGCCGACGCCATGAGCTGAGAACGCGCATCGTCGCGTCGATGCCGTGCTGGGCGGATCCCACATTCACTGACAGGTAGCTGACGCCGACGTCGAGGTATCGGCGTAGCGGATCGATGTCGCACTCAGGCTGCAGAGGCAGGCAGCAATGTTGCTCCCAGCCGAAGGGACTCGCCAGCCGCGCCGCGCCTGTCGTCTGGATTACGCTCACCGTTTGCCTCTCATCCCGTGCTACCCGCCGCCGCAGGAGCCCTTTCTTCCCGTTGCTGATCGGCGATCCTCTCACCGACAGGGGACGAACTCAGACACGAGTTCATCGTTGTAGTAGGAACTGGCCGCTAGCTATGGGTCCGAACCTCAGGCAGAATCAGCTGCGAGGGATGATCGGCGTCATGCCAGACGGTGTTGTGCGCCGAAAGCATTTCGGTGCCGGTCGCGAGATCGGCTCCGGTGTTTAGGTTGCGGTCATACTTCGGGAACGCGCTGGAACTGATCTCCAGGCGAATGCAGTGGCCGGCAAGGAACACGTGTGACGTACTCCACAGGTCGATTTCGTATCTGCTGATTGCCCCTGGCTCGAGCAACGTCGGGGGTTCCCGGTAGCCGAGCCGGAATCTGGCGCGGATCATGCCGTCGCACAACCGCCGCGCGAGGCCATTGGGATGGACATCAAGCAGTTTCGCCGTGAAGTCGGTGTCGACCGCACTGGAAGCAGCGTAAAGGATAAGGCGCACGGGGCCGGTGATCTCAAGGTCGTGGTCTAGCGGTTCTGTCGTATAGACGAGAATGTCGGCGCGGTTTTCGATCTCGGAGTAATCATCTGGGCCGCCAATCTGATGGTGGGTCTCGCTGTTGCTGATGAAGGGCACCGGATCAGCGGGGTCGTAGGTGAAGCGGTCGTGGGTGCCGGCCGGACGCGGGACCTCGGAGCGGCGCAGTCGGCCGTCGCCGTGGCGTGAGTTAGCGCTGCCGTCGCTGGCTAGCAGGAATGGCGTCCATTGGGTACGAGCCAGCGGCCACTCGTGCTCCTCACGCCAATGGTTCTTGCCCATCACGAACACTCGCACCCGCGGGGGTTTGGCACCGTCTTCAAGCACGGCGGCCAGCCACTGTCGCTCCCACGCAGGCAAGTCGACGGCTGCAGCGGCTCCGAAGTCGACCCTGCCTAGTCGCTGCGGTGTTTCGTCGAAACAGTAGTGACCCCAGGGCCCGACGATCAGCCACTGGTTGTCTCGGATGCTGGCTGCTGTCGTGGGTGAAGTCAGCCGGGTGAAGTTGACCATCGTGCCGCGTTGCGCGTCGTCATACCACCCCGTGATGTGCAGTACGGGGACGGTTACCTCTGCGATTTTTTCCTGGTAGCGCACCGGGTTCCAGAATTCCGCGTCCGAGACGGGATGGGCTAGGCCGGTCCTCCAGCTCTGGCTGTAGAAACCGGCCCTTTCGTCGAGACTGATCACCGGCAGATGAGAGGCTATCTCCTCCCAATCGGTGTCCTCGATGTACTGGACGACGCGGCCATCGACGTAGCGGTACCAGCACAGTTCGAGCGGAATGTATTGACCGGTGGGGTAGTCCTCCAGCAGGTCCGAAGTAGTGACATAAACGATCATCGCTGTGAGGTGCGGGGGATGCAGCAGAGCAGTCATCCACTGGATGTAGCCCAGATAGGAGCCTCCCCAGGTGACGATCCTCCCGTCGCTCCACGGCTGTCGCGCGATCCACTCAATCGAGTCGAACCCGTCTTGCGCTTCGTTGCGGTACGGGATGAACTCCCCGCCAGAGTCGCCCCTGCCGCGCACGTCCATCCACACGAAGTTGTAGCCCTTCGCGGCGTAGGCGAGCGCGGGCTTTCTGGCTTCGAGCGTATTTTTGTTGTACGGGGTGCGCGCAAGCAGAGTCGTCGCCGGCGTTCCCGCCGGGCCGGCAAAATAGACGTCGGCCGAAAGCGCCGTGCCGTCACGCATCGGCACTTGCACATTCCATTTAACTGTCACGGTGTGCCTCCGTCCCCGAAGCGACCAAATCGAACGCTACGCTCGTACGTCAGTGCGGCGCGGACCTGCCGCGGATGCACAGTGGCCTTCAAAGTTTGTTCTTGTGGACCTTGCCTTGCTTCACGATGGGTTTCAGGGCCTGTTCTGGCTTGGCGAGTACCCGGATGTCGTCCGGCGGGTTGCCCTCGATCACAGCATGCCGCCCAGTGATCCCGGCGCCACGACACCCAGCTCGCCTTTACTGCACGGCAATGGCGGTGGCCCGGTTCGGCTGGCTCTTCCGGACTGCGTCGAAATCCTTTTTTCCGCGAAGCAGGTTCAGGCTCCACGGTATCGCTCCGGATGACGAGATCACATTTCAACCATCGAAGTACCGGTTAGCTCCTTACTTCACGAAGTACCAGTTCTCCGGGTTGATAGACAACGTCGAAGATTGCGGCAGGACGCCCTTGAGATTGTTCGCCACCTCGGTGAGCTGTGAGGCGGGGTCCGGCTGCCACTCCACGGGAAGCTGCATCGCCAGGTAATCCTCCCAGGTGTACATGTAGGACAGGTTCGGGCTGGTCAACGTCTTCTCGATCATGGCGTCGTTTTCCGCGTTGCTGTAGCCGCCGGGGTTGATCGTGGCACCGGTCTTGTAAGTCAGCTCGCCGGTAGGCAGATAGTCCGGGGAGTACGTGGTGCCTAGGTAGTTGGCCATGTCCCAGTCACAGGAGATCTTCCCCACCACGCAGTTGACCACGCTCGTCGAGAGCACCTGGGTGATCGGCTTGGGCTGCAGGTCCAGCCTGATGCCCGCCTGCGCCGCGTTTGACTGCAGGTCCGCCATCTCTTGTGCGAGCCAGCCAAAGCCGGTGGCGTAGGAGAAGTTGAAGCTCAGAGTCTTGCCCTTGGCGACACCCGGCCCGCACTTGGCCGGATCGACACAGCTGCTGAGTCCGCCCGAGACGACCCTCCAGCCATGGCTGGACAGCAGCGCCTTGGCTTTGGCGATGCTGAACGGGTACGGGACGCCTTTCCTGCCTTGCGGGGACAGGAACTTGGTCACCGGGACGTTGCCGACCGGGCCCACGCTGACCGAGCCATAACCGCGCAGCGGTCCGCTGACGACACCTTCCTGGTCCATCAGGTAGGCCATCGCCTGCCGGAAGTACAGCTGCCGCATGATCGGCCCGTTACCGGTGGTCGACTGGAAGTTCATCACGTAAAAGCCGTCACCCCAGGCATACAGCGGGGCCAGCGTGTAGCCCTTCGAGGCCAGCGGGTTGGCCCCGGCCGCAGCCCCGGCCGACTTGGCCGGGGCGTCCTGCTCAGGCAGGTAGCCGACGTCAATCTTGGTACTGGAACTGGGCGACTGCAGCACGTCGTACTCTGCGGAGTCGGTGGTGAACGGCACCTCCTCGAACGCCGACAGCTTCGGCTTGACCGGGCCCGAGTACTTCTTGTTCGGCACGAACGTGATATGGCCGTCGGCGTTGAACGCGCTCAGCCGCCACGGCCCGTCCACGATCCCCCAGATCGGCGACGTCGCGTACCCGGTGACATCCTGGGCCTGCTTGTTCAGGTAGCTGTACACGCTGGCGCAGTCGCTGAGCGTTGTGGCGCAGCTGCTGGGCCCGGACGCGGTGCGGTCCCAGGCAGCCGGCATCGGCACGATCTGGCTCAGAGCGTTGTAAACGAACCAGGTCGGGCTGTAGCTCTTGTCCATTACCATCGTCAGCTCCGTGGTGCTGACCACCGTGATGTCCTTGACGTTGGACGGAAACCCTGTGTACGCGCCGTAGTCGGCCGGCACCGCGGTCTCCATGTTCAGCCAGAACATCACGTCGCTTGCCGTGACCTGGGTGCCGTTGGACCACATGTAGTGCTTGAGCTTGATCGTGACCTTCGTGCCGTCGAACGTCGGCGGGTAGGCCAGGCTGAGCGAGGTGTTCAGCACCGGCTGGCTGCCCTGGCCGAACCAGAACAGCGGCCGGTACATCAGGTTCTGAAGGTCGAACAGGTTCTGATTGCTGTCGTAGTTGCCACTCATATACGGGAAGACGTAGTTCGCGTTGCTCGATGGCAGCTGGGCCATCACCGCGACTCCGCCCTCGACCGGCGTACTCCCGGACGCATTGCTGTTGCTGCTACCGCCGCAGCCGCTCGCGGCAAGCGCCAGGGAGAGCGCTCCCGCCGCCGGCAGCACCACTCCGCGCCAGAACCGTGATCTGGGGTGGCCGACACTAACTGACCTCATCGCCAAGTCTCCTAATGCACTCGGGGGAGCGCATGATCTGGAGCCGCTCCGTCCTGGCTCGCGGCCCGCGCGGCCGGCAGCGCCTCTCGCACGTAGCAGGCACGATCGGACACCGCGCCATAATGCTGGGGACGTCGATCGGCGAGCAGGTTCACACCAAAAAAGCTCTCAGTTCGCGCGCTCAGGACCTCTGCCCCAAGGTCGCCGGTGTGAATGACTAGCCTTTCCTCCTGGCCGGCCACCGAAACGACGTTGCCATGCGGGTCGATGATCTGGCTGTGTCCCCAGTAGTCGACTCCGGTGGAGTAGGCGGCGGTCTCGCAGTGGTTCGACACCACCAGCCACATCCGATTGAAGAAGGCGTTAGCCTGGGCGCACACGTTCATGGACGCGCCGTAGTAGTCGGTGCCAGGGTCGTGACCCTTCATCGGCCAGGCGGTAGACATCAGCGCCACTGTGGCGCCGCGCAGCGCGAAAACCCGCACGAGCTCGGGGAACGCTATGTCGTAGCAGATCAGGCTGGCGACTCGCGCGAGCGGCGTATCGAACACCGGAGTCTGCTCGCCCGCTCCGAAGAACAGCGCCTCGGCCTGGTTGTGCACCTTGCGGTAGACGCCGATGACGCCGTCTGCTGAGATCAGCGCGGTGCTATTGAAGATGAGGTTACCGTCCAGTGCGCTCTCGGCCAGGCCGAGCTGAACGATCATGCCGTATTGGGCAGCGCGTTCGGCTATCGCGCGAGTCGCCGGTCCGGGGATCGGCTCGGCCTCATGGAAGTAGTACTGCTTCTGTTCCGCGATGCCGCGATCTCCGATGCCATACGCGAAGTCGGCGTAACCCTGCAAGCCCATCTCTGGCAGTACCAGGATGTCGACGCCGACAGAACCTGCCTCATCGATGAGATCGAGGAAACGGTTCAGATTTGCTGTCTTGTCATGGTGCACGATCCGCACGTTCGCGGCCGCAAGGGTTACATCTGCCAACCGATCGCCCCCCAAAACAAGCAACCGAAAGGTCACATCATATGGTGGATATACGAATGCTGTACGAGAGTAGCGCTCAAGCGATCATTTGGGAAGATAGAGATGTGTAAACCTGACAACAAGAGACGGGAAGGCTAGGAAGACCTCAGCTGGCGCCCTGCCTCACACACAGACAACCTTCGCCTGTGTCGAGGTCGCACACGTCTACGACCAGAACGGCGACTCACTCTCTTCTTTGGACGGCCTTGCGCAGGTGGTCGGACGTGCCGGTAAGCAAGCAAGAGGCCGGGCGTCCTACCTAGTGTTCTGAGTCAGCAGTCCGCTGGCAGAAACCAGCGGGGATTCCCCAGCTCGAACGCGGCTGCCCTGGCGGCAGCGCAGCAGGAGCATCGGACGCATTCGGGCCAAGCCGCGATGCTCGCCGGGCAGCCGAACTACCTGGAAGCGCAGTTCTGCGGCCACATCGGCGGCGTTGAACGGTTCCATGCCCGGGTGTGGCTGCGTCTGCTGCGCACCTCTGAACGAGGTGAGTGACTCCGTCTTCGGACTGCGGTCCAATCTCAGGCTTCGGTCTGCAGGGCTGTCGCTTCCCTGCGGTGCTCGGCCGCTTGCTAGTCGCCAGCCGGTGAGGCCGCGCCCAACAGCGTCCACTCGCCCGCGAGCGCGTACTGGCCCGCGGCCTCCTCGAGCGGGGAGGCTTCGGCGAGCGGCAGCGGGACCACGGATGCAGGCACGTCCGGGCAGACCGGGCACTCGGTCGTCGTCTGGGCCATCGCCCCGGCTAAGACCGCGAGCTCGGCGTTGCGGGTTTCGCAGCGGGCGCGGCAGGATCGGTCGTCGTAACCCTGCTTGTCACCCGATCCACTGAGCTGCGCGGCGCCCTGGTTCTTTCGCGGCCGACGCCGTCCCGGCGCGCGGTTCGGTATTCGAGGCTTACCAGGCGCCACACTCGTGCGGCCCGCGGTTAGGTCTACCGTCATTGGCGTGACGGACAACGAGTCACGGCCCGCCCCCGGCCCCCTCCAGGTCTGCCCGGAGTGCGGCCACCCAGACGGTGAACACAGCCCCAGGTGCTCTGCGACTTGGCGTATAGGCCGGGACGAGCGCGAGCTTCACGTTGAAGGCACTAACTCGGACGAGGTAGCCGAAGTCACCAAGCTACTGTCGTCGGGAACCTGGCCCAAGCCCGCCGGGGATGCGGACAGCCCGTCGGGTTTCTGGACGCGGTCACGGAAGGTCGGAGCGTTTGTCGTCGGCGTCGCTACCGTCGTCGCGGCTATTGCTGCGGTGCTTGCCCTCATCGGTCACTGACTCCGGGCGCTGGCCGGCGGCACCTGCGACCGCGGTCATGATCGCGCGCAGGCTGGGAGATCGCTGTACACGCCCAGGTCGAGCGCGCTGAGTCGGCTGCATCCACACCTGGCAGAGGATGACTGCCTGACAGGGGTCAACGGCAGCACTGTCCGGCGGGCCGCTGCCGCGCCGCTCTGTCTGCACCGTCACGTCGGCGCGGTTACGCTCATGGCCAGGAGGTAGCCACCATGCCCGATGACCACGACGTGCCCGCCGCGGCTACGGCTCCGCCCGACGAGGAAGACCCGCAGCTGGAGGAGAGCGATGTGACTGTCCGGCGCGTACTGATGAGGGCACTTGCCAAGCGCCAGGCTGAACGTGACCGGCAGTCGCAGCGTGAGGCCTGACCCGGCAGCTAGCCTGCTGGCCTTTGGCCGTCGCGTCCGGGAAAGGGGTGGCAGTGACCGCTGATTGCACGTGAGCCTCGCCGACCAGCCAGCCGAGCGGGCCGCATCCGGCGAGCCGCCGCGCGGCCCGGTGTCGCCGCGGCTGACCGGCACCACCAGGATCACGCACAACCTGCGGGTACCGATGCGTGACGGGGTCGAGCTTGCGGTCGATCTGCTGCGGCCCGAGCTGCCCGGGCCGCTGCCGGTGGTGCTGCTGCGCACGCCCTATGACAAGGTGCTGACCCGGTCGGACGTCTACGAAAAACTCGCTCAGCGCGGTTACATCATCGCTTTCGGCGACTGCCGCGGGCGGTTCAATTCCGACGGCGTGTTCCGGCCGTACTTCGACGAAGCCGCCGACGGCCACGACACCGTTGAGTGGATCGCGGCGCAAGACTGGTGCGACGGCAACGTCGGGATGAGCGGCGGCTCCTACGTCGGTCAGACCCAGTGGTACGCCGCCTCGCAGCGGCCGCCGCACCTGAAGGCGATCGCGCCGTTCGTCTCGCCGCCGAGCACCATGTGGCGCAACGAGCCCATCTTCGGCGGCTGCTTCCTGCTGCCGATGGCGGAGTGGGCGCTCGGTATGGGTCTGCGGTCATGGCAGGTGCCCGACTTCGCCACGCCGCTGTTCGCCGAGCAGCAGGACTACTATGACGCGCTGCCGCTGTCGTCGCTGCCGGCCCGGGCCGGGATGAGCTGCGCATGGTGGGACGAGATGATGCAGCACCCGGCCTATGACGACTTCTGGCGGCAGGGCGGCTACGACGTCCATGCGGTGATGGATGTCGCCGCGCTGAACATCACCGGCTGGTGGGATATGAACTTCCCTGGCGGGCCGGACAACTTCCAGGCGATGCAGGCCAGCCCGGCAGCGGCGCATCAGAAGCTGATCATCGGGCCGTGGCCCCATTGGGTGAACCGGCAGCGCAAGCTTTCGGGCCTGGACTTCGGCGACCATGCCGTCATTGAGCTCGACGACTACGTGACCCGGTTTTTCGACCGCTACCTCAAGGGCGCAGCGAACGGGGTCGAGGGTGAGAAGCCCGTGCACGTGTTCGTGATCGGGGCGAACCAGTGGTGGGCCGAGGACAGCTGGCCGCTGCCGGGTACCGAGCATGTGCCGTTCTATTTCCACTCGCGCGGCGACGCCAACAGCCTGCGGGGGAACGGGGCGCTGTCACCCGATCCGCCTGGCGATGAGCCGGCTGACCGGTACCGCTATGATCCGGCCAGCCCGACCCGGGTGCTGTGGAACCTGCGCGAAGGCCCGGTCGACGACCGGCTCGCGACCATCGGCGATGACTGCCTGTGCTACACCACCGAGCCGTTGGCCGAGCCGCTGGATGTCGTCGGCTGGGTGACCTGCCGGCTGTACGCCTCTTCGTCGGCCCGCGACACCGACTGGCATGCCCGCCTGGTCGATGTGCATCCCGACGGCAGCGCCCACCTGATCTGCAAGGGCTGCCTGCGGGCGCGGTTCCGGGAGTCATTCGAGTCCCCGGTCCTTCTGCAGCCGGGCACGCCGGTGCCGTTCGAGTTCACGATGGACGCCTGCGGCGTGCGGTTCCTGCCCCGTCACCGGATCAGAGTCGAGGTCACCAGCTCGTGGTTCACGCAGTACGACCGGAACACCAACTCCGGCGCGGAGAACTTGTTCACCGACGCCACGATCGTGGTCGCCCACCAGGAGATCCATCATCGGCGCGGGATGGCCTCGTGCGTGGTACTCCCGGTCATCCGCGGACACGCCGATCCGGACGCGGGCTGATAGCCTCGCCGGCCGCCCTGGCCTGATCACCCTGTCGCCGACCTTTCCAAGAAGCGGATCAAGCGCCGACCCGTCCTCGGCGGTCTCATCAACGAATACGAGCAAGCCGTATAGAAGCCAAGGCCAGGGCTGGTAGCCGAGTTCTGGAACCCCACAGGTGGCTGCCCAGACAGGGACCTCAGCCGTGCGCTGTCAGCGGCTGGCTCAGCCGCAGGTGGTTGCCGCTGGGGTCACGGACGGCGGCGTCGCGGACGCCGTAGGGCTGGTCGATGGGCTCCTGGAGGATCTCCGTCCCGGCGGCGCGCAGCGACTCGAAGGTCTTGTCCAGGTCGTCGACCTGGATGAAGACCGCGAGGTCACCCTTGGCGACAATCTCGCGCATCACCTGGCGGTCGGCCGGCGGGATGTGGTGATCCACGGCGGCCAGTAGCAGGTCGTGGGTGTCACCGGGAGCATGGACGGTGAGCCAGCGCATTTCTGGCCCCATCGGGACGTCGTCGTGGACTTCGAAGCCGAGCCGCTGGGTGTAGAAGGCGAGCGCCTCATCCAGGTCAGTGCAGAACACGGGCGTGTGCGTGATCGTAAGTGCCATGTCAGCGACCCTACGCAGGACCGGCCAGGAACGCTTCTCCAATCCTGCATGGCTGCGCGATCCATCCCGGGCGTGCCCAGGCCCTCGTCATACACGGCGGGACTGGCGTGAGCCGCGAATGGTCACGTGCCTTATAGGCGGACGGCGGTTCGCCCACCAGGCGCGTGAACGTCGAGCTGAACGAGCCGAGCGAGGTGAATCCCACAGCGATGCACACATCCGTCACGGACATGTGGCCGCGGCGCAGCAGCGCCATAGCTCGTTCCACCCGCCTGGCCTGCAGATAGCCGTACGGAGTGTCCCCATAGGCCTCGCGGAACCGGCGGGCGAACAGTGACGGCGACATCAGCGCGACGCACGCCATCGCAGGGACATCCAGCGGCCGGGCGTACTCGCGGTCCAGCAAGTCCCGGGCGTGGCGCAGATACGCCAGCTCAGCGACCTCCATACCGGGACCGTACACCTGTCGCGGCTAGACAGCGGCTACGGCGATGGCTGCCCGGCCGGTACTTTAACGAGATGCCGCCGGGTGCGGGGCCAGGATCAAGGACAAGCGCGTGCTCGCGCTGGTCAACGCCTTCCTCAAAGCCCGGTCCTCACCGAGCTCGGCGACCAGGAAGACGGGCGCCTTCTTCGATACCCTGGCGCAGTTCTACCGGCAGGCCTACCTTCGCTGAATTGATGCGACCAGCCGCCGGCCGGATGTCGGCGCGGCGCGCATCGTTGAGGTGGTCGATCTGCTCGCGGCGAGCATCAAGGAGCGCCCACGGTCGTAAGGGCGGGTCCGCCTGATGCGAGCGTCGGTGACTGTCCACCTCCGCGAAGCGGGGCTGTGTCCCCCCGCGGCGCGGATACCAGTCAGTTTGGGCCGGTCAGTGATCACCAAGAGCTTCGGCCCGGCGCGCGCATCCGCCGATCGGCTCGCCTTTGGACGGGTGGCGCAAGCTCGGCATCGACTGCACCTATAGGCTCTCCCCAGGTAGGCGCGGTGCCCTGTTGGGGTGACGATGATCACGGCAGTCTCGGCCGACGGCACCGATGTCCGCGCCTTCGATGAGGGCCACGGGCCTGTCATCCTCGTCATCCATCCAGGCCTTGACGACGGGCGGTCATGGAAGAAGGTGGCCGGGCGGCTCGCTGGGCGTTTTCGCGTGGTGCGCATCGTGCGCCGTCACTACCGCGTGGATCTCCCGGCAGCATCGTGTTACTCGATGGCTGGGGAGGTCGAAGACGTCCTTGCACTGGCTATGTTGCTCGGTGAGCCGATCGTGGTCGCCGGGCATTCCTCGGGGGCGGTGGTGGCACTGGAGGCTCTTGCGGCCGCGCCGACCGCGTTCGCCGGCGCGGTGCTCTTCGAGCCTCCGGTCGCAACCAGCCTTTCGCCCGGGAGCGAGGCCATCGAGCACGCGAAGGCGGCGATTGCGGCAGGTAAGCCCGGCAGGGCAATGCAGATCTTTGTGCGTGACGTCGTGGGCATGCCTGCGTCCCAGGCCTGGCTGATGCGCCCGTTGACGGCGGTCATCCCCAAGATGCGCTCCCTCGCCCCGCGCCAAATCACCGATCTTGAAGGACTGGGACTGCGGCTGGACGTCTATGCGCAGATCCGGACTCCGGTGGTGCTGTTGGGCGGGGAACGCAGCCCGGCGCATCTCGGCAAGAGCCTGGACGCCCTTGCCGCGGTCATGCCCTATAGGGAGAAGGTGATCCTAGCCCGCCGTGACCATAGCGCCCACCTCAAAGCGGCGGGCGAGGTGGCGCACGTCATCGAAACCCTGGCCGGTAAAGTCCTGCCGTAACCGCTGGCATCCAACCCCGCCCGGGCGGCGTCGTCAGCGGGCGAACTTGTCGATGGCGGCCTGGGTGACGGGGGTGAAGAAGTTGACGAGGTTGCCGTCGGGATCGCGGAACAGCAGCGACCGGTTGCCCCACGGCATCGTGGTGGGCTCGTTGACGAAGTCCTCGACGAAGCCGGCCAGGTTCTTGTGCACGCCGTCGACGTCGTCGACAAGGAACTCGATGATTACGGTGCTGTTGTCGGCTGGCCGGGCGGCGCCAGGAGCGAACAGCGGAACGGTGCGGGTGCTGGCGATCGCGAGAGTGGCGGAGCCGATGGTGAGCTCGGCGAAGTTCTCGTTCGACCGGGTCGCCTGGACGCCAGTGGCCAGCTCGTAGAACCCGGCCAGCCGGGCGACGTCGTCGGTGATGATGCGGATAGAGACGAATTCCATGGTGATCTCCTTGTCAGCGGGAACGTCCTGCACCGCCACGCTAGAACTGATACCGGGCAGAATCAGCCCGGTATTGTTGAGATACTTGCGCCATGGCCCGTCCGACCGCACGCGTCCTGTCCCTGCTGGAGCTGCTGCAGTCCGGCGGTGTCCGGACGGTGGCCGAGCTGGCCGGCCGGCTCGGCGTCGACGAGCGCACCGTGCGGCGGTACGCGGACCACCTGATCGACCTCGACGTGCCGGTCGAGTCGGTGCGAGGCCGCTACGGCGGGTACCGGCTCGGCTCCGGCTACCGGATGCCGCCGCTCATGCTCAGCGACGACGAGGCACTGGCTGTCATGCTCGGCCTCGTCGCGGGCCGCCGGACGGGACTGGTGACGACCGCCGGCACGGCCAGCGAGACGGCGGCAGCCAAGATCCGCCGGGTACTGCCACAGCGGCTTGCCCGCAGGCTCGACGCCGTGCTCGGTTCCCTTGCCTTCACCGCCCCGCCGGGCGAGGCGCCCGCGCCGGATACCGGGGTCCTGCTCTCGATCGCCGACGCAGTGCACCATCACCGGCCAATCTCGATCCGGTACACCGCCCGCGATGGCCAGCGCAGCGAACGCACCCTGCACCCATACGGGCTCGTCGCCCACTCCGGCCGCTGGTACGTGACGGGCGCAGATGCCGATATCGGGGAGGACCGGACGCTGCGGCTCGACCGCATCGCCGATGCCAGGACGCTGCCTGGCTCGTTCGAGCCGCCGACCGGATTCTCCCCGGCACAGCGCGTCCTGTCCGCACTCGCCACGACCCCGTACCAGCATGAAGTGATCCTGAGCATCCAGGGCACTATCGAGCAGATCCGGGCCCGGCTGCCCGCCAGCGTCGCGATCGTGACGGAGCTGCCGCCTGCGGGCGGCGCAGACCCGCATACCGGACGCTGGTTCCGCGTCGAGCTGCACGCCGAACGGCTCGACTGGCTGCCCCCGGTGCTCGCCTCGCTCGACCTGCCGTTCGCCGTTCAGCGACCCGACGAGCTCCGCGACCTCGTCGCCGCGCTCGCCAGCCGGCTCGCCGCATCCGCCCGGCGGGATGCAGCAAGCCAGTAACGCTGGACCTGCGGGCCCGGGCCTGCGGGCAGCAGTTCCGGTTCACGGGCCTGTGCGCTCACGTTGCGGTCCGACGTCGGGATCGACCGGGCCGGCCGCGCAGGCCAGACACGACTCAGGCTCCTGCCGGAACGGCGGCAGCTGGCGCACCGCCGTCGCTGCAGCCGCGTCATGATCGGGCTGGGAGCCGGTCAGGGCGGCGGTCGTTCGCCTCCCTCGAGGCCGGCCTGGACGAAGCGAATCACCGTATCCACGAGCCTGAGCAGTTCGGCAGCGCTCGGCGGAGCTGCCAGGGCCTGGGCTTCATCGCTCTCGTAGAGCTCACGCAAGCCGGCCACGGCGGACAACGCGGCGAGGCGCGGGATGAGGCTGTTGGCTGGCTGGCCGAGATCTCTGCCAATAGCCTCGGCCAGAACGCGCTCGAAGGGGTAGTAGCTGGCGCGGGCGCGGCCGCGAAGCTCGGGCTCGGTGGTGATGATGCGTGCGCGCAAAGCGCGCAGTTCCCAGAAGCGTCCGTCCAGCTCGGTCCCGGCGGTCTCAGCCGCTGTCATCGTGGCTGCCATCCAGTCGCGCAGTGCTTCCAGCGCCGACTCGTGCGGCGGTCGCGTAGCGAGACGCTCGCTCAGGCTGTCGAGCGTGAACGGGTCGGCGTCGAAGAGCAGTTCCTCCTTGGCGGGGAAGTGCACTGTCACGGTCCTGGGCGCGACGTCGGCTCGTTCCGCGATGTCGTTGATCGTGGTATCGCGGTAGCCGCGCTCGGCGAAGAGCTCGAGCGCCGCCGCCTGGATCGCCTGCCGGGTACGCCTCTTCCGGCGTTCCTGCCGGTCAGCCACTTCTGCAGTCATGGAACCACCCTACTTGACAAGCATTATTGCTAATATAGCATTATTACTATCATAGCAACGAGGAGGCACTCATGCCAGGCTTCATCTCCGACAGCCAGCTCGCCCGCGACCTGATCCGCATCGGCGACGAAGCGATCGCTCGTGCGGACGACGCGGCACTCCGCGCCTACTTCCGTGCGGACTACGTCTTCCACGGGCCCGGCGGCGACCTGAGCTTCGATCAGCTCAGCGCCTACTTCGCGTCCTTGCGCGCCGCCTTCAGCGATCTGCGACTCGTCCGTGAGCAGATCATCGTGGACGGCAGCTTCCTGGCGGCGCGCACCACGTTCTCCGGTGACTTCACCGGGACCTTTACCTACTCGCCCATCGGTCCAGTCGAGCCCACCGGTCAGCACCTCGAATGGCAATTGATCGGTATCTTCAGGTACGACGACGACGGGCGGCTGGCCGAGGAGTGGGTGCAGACCGACTACCGCAGCCTCCTGACCAAGCTCGGCGTGACCACGACCGAGTCCGCCCGACAGGTGTCGTAGCCGTGCGCGCATCACACGAATGTCTGGACACCCCGACGCTCGCGCACGCAGGTCCACCCGCGCTGAACCGACCGTCTCCGGGCATGGAGCGGCAGGGTCCACGGGATGCGAACCTGCCAAGGGCACCTGGGCCGAATCTCACGAGCCTTCGACGCCCGCTCATCGTTTTGGCTATCGGAACGTTTGCGATAGGCACCGACGCTTTCGTGACGGAACCTGTCAACCTGTATGAGGCGCCTGTGCGGGGTTATTACTGAGTGGCGGCTTCCTTCTCGGGTGGGTTGATCCAGGAGGTGGCTGGCAGGGCTGGGGGCACGGGGGGCTTGCTGACGAAGCGTTCGGGATGCTGGTGGTAGGCGGTGGTCAGGACGCGGGCCCGGGCGGCCTGGACGGCTCCGGCTGTGCCGTGGTGGACGTCGGCGGCGGTGTGCAGGCCCAGGCCCGAGTGCCGGTGCTGTGTGTTGTACCAGGGGAAGAACGCCTGGCAGTGCTCCCGGGAAGCCTCGATCGAGCTGAAGCGGCCGGGGAAGGCGGGCCGGTATTTGAGGGTCTTGAACTGCGCCTCGGAGTACGGGTTGTCATTACTGACATGAGGGCGGGAATGCGACTGGATGACGCCCAGGTCGGCGAGCAGGAACGCTACCGGTTTGGAGGTCATCGAGCTGCCGCGGTCGGCGTGGATGGTGAGCTGCCCGCGGCCGATGTGCTGCTTGGCCGCGGTCGCGGCGATCAGCTTCTCCGCCAGGGCGGCGGACTCGCGGGTGGCGACCATCCAGCCGACGGCGTACCGGGAGTAGATGTCCAGGATTACGTAGAGGTAGTAGTACGTCCATTTCGCGGGTCCGTGCAGCTTGGTGATGTCCCACGACCAGATCTGGTTCGGCCCGGTGGCCATCAGCTCGGGCTTGACCGCGGCCGGGTGCACAGCCTGCGAGCGCCGCTCGCGGGTCTCGCCGGCGTGGCGGAGCAGCCGGTAGAAGGTGGACAGCGACCCGAGGTAGGTGCCCTCGTCCAGCAGGGTGGCCCAGACCTCGGCCGGGGCAGTGTCAGCGAAGCGCTCCGCGTGCAGCGCGCCGAGAATCGCCGCCCGCTCGGCCGGTGACAGTGCCCGTGGCTGCACCCGGTCGCGCTGCGGCACGGCCGGCCGCTGCGATGGTGGCGGGCTGGCCCGGTGCCGCCGGTACCAGCTGGCCTGCGCGACGCCCGCCGCCGCGCACGCCGCCCGGGTGCCGATCCGGGGGGCGAGCAGGGCGATGGCCTGGTCGGTCACGAACTCGACCCGTCGGTGTTGTCCGCGCCCTCGGAGATCGTCTCCAAGCTTGAGATTTAACCAGCACAAGATCAACTTCGGGTGGGTTCGGTAGTTCTGCGGACAGCTGTGCGGCCTTCGCGCAATC
>Ga0209333_1000481_pt1 | contig 22009 bp, 20 predicted proteins | sample BlaSpr_A8_OM2_O3_FD_187982 | JGI IMG/M metagenome (GOLD analysis project Ga0209333, IMG submission 187982) | Forest soil microbial communities from Thunder Bay, Ontario, Canada - Black Spruce, Ontario site 2_A8_OM2_O3 (SPAdes) (version 2) | ecosystem: Environmental > Terrestrial > Soil > Boreal... | reverse complement strand
CGCAAAGGCTTCGTGCATCGCCTCCTCGGCAAGATCAAAATCACCGAGCAAGCGGATCAGAGTTGCCAGGATTCGTCCCGAATCCACGCGATAAAGGGAGTCGAGCAATTCGCGTATCTGCTCGGTGGAACGTTCAGACATGACGACGACCTTAGCAAACCAGCTATCCCGAATCAATTTAGCAAACGGCGGATCGATGCAAAGTGTCCAGGTTGTGACTCTGAAATCTGGACAACAGAACACTCAAAATCGCCCATGCGCTCATTTGAGCTTCGTACAAGCTCAACTCTACCGCATTGCTCTCGAGTCACGAGTAAGCCGGAAGGAATCAGGGTCAGAAGGCCCCTTGTGCGAAATCGCGACAGTCTCAGTCCACTTGCCTGTATAGCCGCCGTACCGTCCGAGTGGTTTTGCCCCGATTTCACTTTCCGGGTTCATGCGATGATCAGGATGAGGGATGTACTTTGCCTTGGAGTTAACTCCCATTATAATCATACCTCATGGTAATATGCGTGCCTTCCCAGGAGGCCGCTATGGTACGCGCGACCCTCGTGATCCTTCTCGCTGCTTTCTTCCCCGCAGTGCTTTATTCGCAGGCAACCGCTGAGGACGGCGGAACCCGGCAGGTCCAGGCACAGGACGGTGGAACCCGGCAAGTACTGGAAAGCATCGTCATTCCCCCCAAGGCAAACGCACCCTTTGTTGCGACCCTGCACACGGACTGGGTGCGCGGATCATCCGACAGCGGCACCTTTACGCTAGTGAACGCGCGACGCATCGCTCGCGACGCCTCCGGCCGCATTTACCAGGAGCGCTGGATTTTGGTGCCAAAGAACGGAAACGTGAAATCGCGAATGAACGCGATACAGATTTCTGACCCGAGCGCGCATACTCTCTACACCTGCATGGTCCTGGTCACGCCGAAAGTTTGCACCTTAACTTACTATGCGCCGTCCACCTCGACTGTTTACAACGTTACCGGCGTAGCCGCCGGGCCATTGCCGAATGACGCTGGATACGTGACGCGCGAAGATATCGGTCATCAGGTCATCCTCGGCGTGGACACGGCGGGCACGCGCGAAACCGTGACTTACAATCCCGGTGTGATTGGAAACGATCAGAAAATCAACCTTACTCGTGAGTACTGGTATGCGGATCAGCTCGGGATCAACCTGCTCTCCAAACGCACGGACCCGAGCTTCGGCACGCAGCTGTTTACGATCACCGAGATAACCCTAGCCGAGCCCGAGGCAGAGCTTTTCGAGCTGCCCAAGGACTTCCAGGTTGTGGATCATCGCCAGTCCGACCCTCCGGCTGTTAACTAAATTATTATTCCCACCAGAAGACTCGCAGATATCGGGACTAACCGAATTTCCTTTAAGCTCGCGGGATCAGAGCCTAACTCCTTCGGCTTCCGCTTTCACCCTAATAGCCCAGAGAAATCCAAACAGTTCGCGTATCGAGCTTTGACATCAGGAGCTGACCCGGCTTGAAGCACCCCTAAATACGAGCTAGGCTTGGCTCCATTCCCTGGGGAGGTGTGCCCTGAGACTACGGCGGAGCGATTTGAAGTATTGCGTTGTTTTCACGCTGTTATTTGCTGCGATTCTTTTCTTCCTGCCCAAATCTTCAGCTCAAACTCCTGAGCAGCGGCAATACGACATCGTCATCGTCAACGGGCACATTATCGACGGCGCGGGCAATCCGTGGTATGCGGCGGATGTTGCGATCAGCGGCGACCAGATCGCGGCGATCGGCGATTTGCACGACGCGCGCGCCAAACGCGTGATTGACGCAACCGGGCGCATCGTCGCGCCAGGCTTCATTAATTTGCTAGGGCAATCGGGCATCAGCCTGCTGCTTGATAATCGCTTTCTGAGCGAGCTTTCTCAGGGCATCACTAGCGAAATAACCGGCGAGGGCACGTCCGTGGCACCGCAGAATGAAAAAACCCTGGCCGCGCTGAAACCTCTCCTCGATCAATACCACCTCACCATCGATTGGACCACGCTCGACGGCTATTTCCGCCGCCTGGAAAAACAAGGCACGCCGCTGAATCTCGGCACCTATGTAGGCGCCGAGCAAGTGCGCCGCGCGGTAATTGGTTTTGAGGACCGCGATCCGACCGCCGAAGAGCTTCAGCAAATGAAATCGCTGGTCGCGCAAGCCATGCAGGACGGCGCTCTAGGCGTTTCTACGTCGCTCATTTATCCTCCGGGGAGCTATGCCAAAACAGAAGAACTGATCGAGCTCGCCAAAGTCGCTTCGCGGTACGGCGGAATCTACGGCTCGCACATGCGCAGTGAAGGTCCCGGCGAGATGGAAGCGCTGGCGGAAGCGATTCGCATCGGCCGCGAAGCGAATCTGCCCGTCGAAATTTTCCACATGAAAGTGGCCGGCAAATCCCGCTGGGGAAACATGACAAAAGTCGTACAAACGGTCCAGCAAGCGCGCGATTCCGGCCTGGACATCGCAGCCAACATGTACCCGTACGTTGCATCGGAAACTTACCTTTCCGCTTACGTTCCGGAATGGGTTTCCGACGGCGGCAGGCCAAAACTTCTAGAACGCCTGAAAGATCCCGCTGTTCGTGCGCGTATCAAGAAAGAAATTGCCGTGGACGATTGGGACAACATTTATTTTGAAGCCGGGGGTGCGGAGCACGTGGTGCTGCTGCCCAACAGTCCGAACTTGAAACAATTCGATGACAAGACGCTCGCGGAAGTCGCGGCCGCGTGGAACCAATCTCCCGAAGACACCATCATGGATTTTATCGTCGCGGATGACGCGCGAACTTACACGGTGGACTTTTTTGGTAGTGAGGAAGATTTGAAAACGGGATTGGTGCAGCCTTGGACGAGTATGGGCCTTGATGAAAAGGAGATGGCGCTCGACGGCCCTCTACACTCGCCGCACACACATCCCCGTGCGTTCGGCTCCATGCCACGCTTCCTGGGCGATTACGTTTGCGACCAGCATCTGATGACGCTGGAAAATGCCATCCGAAAAATCACTTCATTGCCGGCGCAACGCGAAAATCTGCAAGGCCGTGGCCTATTGAAGTCGGGGTTCTTCGCGGACGTCACCATCTTCGACGCCGCAGCCATCGCTGATCACGCCACCTACATTAAGCCCGATCAGCTTTCGACCGGCGTGGACTACGTGATCGTCAACGGTCAGTTGGAATATGACCAAAGAAAACTCACCGGTGCCACAGCAGGCCGTGCCCTTCGAGGTCGCGGGTATCCACGATCCGTCGACTGAAAGTTTTTCGGATCGTCGTCAGTCAATAATCGGGGGCGCTTCGCTGCGTCCCCTAGTTCATTCCAGTTTCGCAGAAGAACGAGATCACTTGCACGGCGTGGCGCTCGAGATATCAATGCGGGGCACGCCGAAAACGCCTGCGCACTTCGCTTAGTACGAATACATTACTGGGGTGCAGTAGTGGCCGCAGGTGGAACCTTGAGCTTGGCGAGTTCGCTCACAAAGAGCGGGTTTTCGGGAAACTCCGCGACCAGTTCCTTGAGTTGTTTGCGGGCCACGTCTACTTGCTTTTCGCGCAGGGCCGCCAGCGCCAACAAAATCTTCGCAAACGGTCGCAGATAGTGGCCATGCTCGGCGGCAATCTCAAGCTGCTGGATACCTGCTTTCTTGTCACCGTGGATGCCAGCAAAGCCGAGGAAAAACTTCTTGGTTCCAGGCAAACTCCCGATGAAATAGTTCGCCATGCCCAAACCAAGATAGGCATCAGCAGCGTCCGGGGCGACCGCTAACAGCTTCTTGGCATACACATCCGCCGCACGGACTTTCTTCAGGCTGTCTAACTGACGCTTATCTATCAGGCTGGCATAGTTGGCCTGCATACCCAGGCTCAGGGTCATGGCAAACAGGGCGTTCGGGTCGTCCGGATTTGTCTTCAATCGCGACTGCGCCAAGTCCTGCGCCTGTTGGTCCGCCGTGAAGAACCCCGCGCGCAGCTGCGGATCGGGTTTTAGAGGGATTTTGCCCAGGAAGCGCTTGTCATCCAGGAAAAACTCGGAGGTCAGAACGCCTTGTCGATAGCACTCTTCAAAAAGATAAGCTGCGGCTTCCGAGGCGCTCCCCAGCGGGTCTTCCGGGTGCGATTTTTGCCAGGCCTCAAACTGTGTGTGAGCTTCCGTTAGCTTCAGTTCGTAGAGAAAGTGAAAGCCAGCGTCAAGTTCCGGCACGTTCAAAGGCCCACTGGGGGTTTGCTGGGAGGTTGGCAGCGCCGGTCGAGCCGCAAAGACTCCCATCATCAGGGTGCTGCATAGAAGCGAACAAACAAAGGAGCCCGGCAACAACAATCGTTTGGTGCTGGTCGCGAATCTGCGCGTCGGTTTCATGCGACACAGAGAAGCAAGACAGCATTGTACAACCTCTTGCGAGACCGAACTCGCGCCTTCCAGCGGCAGAACTACGGACTAGCGGACGCTAGGCGCTGTGTGCGCGCGCTACCTCCGGCTCGTTGACCAGCTCTTCAAAAAGCGTGCGGTAGTGAATCATGGCCTGGCGCAAATCTTCGGTGTTGGCCTGACCCTTGGTTTGGCGCAGCGCGCTTTGGTGCGCCGCGCGGTAATTTTCGAGCACCAGCGGATGGTCCACGGAAATATCCGCGGCGCGTTGTTCGAAGTCGCTGACCGGATAGCCGCGCGTGGACATTACGTCGCCGAGTAATTGGTCGGCGTCCGTTACAGCGCTTCCGGGGCCATCCACGAAACGCGCCTGGACTCTGGTCCAAGACGCGAGAAAGCGAGTGCGGTCGCCGGGCGCGAGCGGTCGGATGTGCAGCTTTTCGACTCGATCGGCGCGCTCGTTGAGGGCGGCTTCTGCTTTGCGTTGGCTTCCGCCTTCTTTTACGGCGCGGGTATATTCGGCGCTGCCGAACTGGTTACGAAGTTTTTCCGTGCGGCGTTTGCGGATGGACATCACAATGGCGATGGCCGCGAAAATTACGACAACTGCCACGGCGATGATGATAATTATTTGCGTGGTGCTTAAGTCTGACAGATTCATCACTTGCCTCCCAATTTTGTGTGTTGCGAATGTGACTGTAACTGTGAAAGCGACGGCACTTGCGATTGTTGGCCGGCGCAGCGGCACTGCGCCGGGTTACGGTTTCTCGATGATTTTTTCCACCTGCCCGACTTTCTTTTGGATTTTGCCGGAGATTTTTTCGACGATGCCGTCGGCTTCGGCGTCGGGATCGTTCGTGAGTTTTCCCACTTGACTCTTGATGGCGCCCTTCACTTCGTGGAATGTGCCTGCGGCTTCGTCTTTGGTGCTGTCTTTCATCTTGGTGTGCCTCCTGGGTGATTCAACGAATAGTTCCCTGCTGGTCGGCGGCGGTTAAGGGCCAGGTGAAAAGTGAGCTCGGCGAGCCGGGGTTCGTTCTTAGGCGGCATGATGGAAATGCCAACCGGTCTAACGAAAGCGGCGTCACGCGATTGCGTGGAGCGGTTTGCGGCGGCGCGCGCTAGCGTGGAGGTGCGAACCCATTTCACCGACTCATAGAGGCCGCGAAGCAGGAGCATTACCAGCATGAGCGAAACAAAAAGGCTGATATAGCCGAGAACAAAAATTACAAACGCGGCGATGATTTGAACGACGAAGCCGAAACGCAGAACGAAGGCCATGGACGACTCCTTGGGCGACTGAATGGAACGTCAATCAGAGCGCGCTCGCACCGGGCCGAAATCCCAGCGAAGCGTGCTGGAGCGCTTATAAGGATAGTCAGCAGCGGCGCGAAAGACTGTCCCGTTGTGGACACTTTTGCATAGAATCTCGCGTGCGCGTGACGCGCATAATCGCGTCCGACCGCACATCGAACCATCCAAGTCGTGGGTTGAAAGACGAGTGCCCGACCACCCTTCCCCTGTGGGCGCACTCCTAGGGTGGCGGCGCCACAAAAACGAGTGAAACCAGGTACACCAAAATGCCCAAGCCAATCGCTGATGAAGCGAGGAAGGCAAACAGCACGAACGACAGTGGATGAAACCACAGCAAGCTCACAATCTCCAGCACCAACCCTAGAATCACGAGGCCGCTGGAAATCCGCAGAAACCGCCCCATTCCGATTTCACTGATTCTCATTGTGCCGGCCTCCAGAATTTCAGGTGGCTCAGGTTCGCGATATCGTGCGCGGTGTCATGGCAACCGCTGGTCAGGCAAGAGGTCTGTTCCGATTTCAGGGAATCCAGCAGTGCCGCATGCACGGCGTTCTCTTCGAAATTGCGCGCGCCGAGGTGGCAGTGCAGGCACTGCGCATTCTTGAATCCGCCCGCTATACGAATCGCCGCCGGGTCCGGCGGCGTGCTCACATATTGCGTGTAAATCCGCTTCAGCCCTTGCAGTTTGTCTTTCAACGGACCGTAGATCGTGTAATCCGCGTGGCACGAATAGCAAGCCGTGCCCACTGGCACGCGGTGATTCTGAAAATGCTGCGCGGGAATGTGGGTGGGATCTTCCACATACAGGCTTTGCCCGTAGGGAATCATCACATGGCAGGAAATGCAGAATCGGGTCTGCTCGGAGCGCTGGATGTGCGTGTTCATTCCGCCCACAATGCACATCGCCGGAAGTAAGAATAAGCCGATGAATGCCAGAACCTTCCAGCCGACAGCGTGCGTCAACGAAGGGCGAATCAAAAAAACAGAAGCCAGCACGATGCTCAAGACAATTTGACAAATCAATACCGCAATCACAACGCCTCCTTTCGCCGTCTCAAAAACGGAAGGCGAAAGTTTTCCGCCGCACATCCTGCACCGACTATTTCTTTTTTGCCAGCTCGCGAATGTACCCGACCAACCCCTTGATCTGGTCGTCCGTGACCTTGCCCTTATATGCCGGCATTTTCTTGCCTTTGCCGTTCGCGATGCTGTCGGTCAATTGTGCGTCCGTTTGCTTCTGCACATCGCCGGACGTCAGATCCGTAACGCCTAATGATTTTCCCGTGGGAACGTTGCCGGTGCCATCAGGGCCATGGCAAGCCGCGCATTTCGACTTGTAAAGCGCCGGCGCATCTTGCGCGCGTAGCGGTGCGGCCAGCAGAAAAACCACAGCAAAAGCCAAGACGGCCAAGCCAATCACACGGACAAGCAGACGTCTCATTTGTTTCCTCCTGTGTCAGTTCTTCCATTACCAAAAAGGCCGCAGCCATCAACCCAAGCGCCGCTCAAAATGCATACCGCAACGAAAACGTAGCGTTGCTGCCGTTAAAATCCTGCAACTGAACCGGCGCCAGCCCGAACGGATTGGTCGCTCCAGTTTCATTGAACCCGTAATAATTCCAGGACATTTTGTAAGTGAACCCGCGATACACATTGATCGCCAGTGACGCGTACGGCCGCTGATAATCGAAATCCAAAGTGCCGGAAGGCGTCAGCGGATTCAGGAAAGTGGTGTTGCCGCGCACAAAGCTTCCGCCGTAGCCGACGCTCGCGGTCACGCGCTTTACCGGTTTCCAGATCACCGCGGCATGCGCGAAATTGTCTTTGCTGTTGTATGTCGCAAGCGCTCCCAGCGGCGAAGGCGATCCCGCGATGGGGCACGCCGTGCCGCCGGGAAGCTGCGGCACACCGGGAGGAAACGCAGACACCGTCACGGTGGCGGGTGGGGGCGCGGGATTCGCGGAAGTGGTCGAATACGCGAAGCAGATCAGCGATTGCGTGTAAACGTTCCAGTAGTTATAACCAAAATCCACCGACAATCGCTGGTTACCAATAAAGAGCGCCGAGAAGCTGTAGGAGCGATCGTGCTCCAAGTTGTCCACCGTGGAAACATTGTCGCGGTTTTCGTTGATGTCCACCGCCGCATCCAGATTCACCCACGGCCGCGGCTTGTAAGTCGCATGAATCTTGTAAGACTGCACTTGCCGCGGATCAATGCGCGTAAAAGATTGATCGTTGTAGCCGAACTCGAAGTCGCCCGTGATGCGCAGTGTATCCATGGGCCGCGCCACCACGCCGAGCAGCAGCGCATTCTCGTTGATGGTGGTAACACTGCGAACCGGACTCGCGGCCGCGGGAGCCAGGAACGTCACCGAACCGTCCGCATTCAGCGTGCAACCGGCCGGTAAAGCGCCGCCGACCAAAGCGCAGCTACCGCGCGCCGCAAGATAATCATTGGCCGCCGTGCCCGTCGCCCCGCCAGGAAAATAGACCAGCCCGGTATCGTTCGTGTCGCTGAACTCCGCGATGGTGCGATTCGTGTAGAGGTAGCCGGCGTGTGCGCTGAAACGCCTACTGAAGTCGTATTGCGCTTCAATCGTATTGGATTTCAAATTCTGTCCAAGAAACGAAGTAGCCAGGCCCGTGGTCACATCCGCAGCCGAACTCGCCGCGTGCTGCGGGCAAGTCACGGCGTTCGAAGCTACCGGACAATTCGCCGCGTTAAACACAGCTTCACTTTGTTGCAACCCCACCAGTCCCGGAAAACCAGTGCCAAAAATATTCGTTTCATCCAGCGCCCACATTCCCGGAATGCGCCAGTTGTCGTAGCGGAAAATATCCAGGATGCGCAGCTTATCGGTCACCGCATAGACGCCGGTCCAGTCCGCGTTCACCGAAACCCGCTTCGCATCCGCAGGGCCGCCGGTGCTGCTGCCGCGCTCGGCCGTCCGCGCCGTAAATCCGTTCACGGTCTCCAGAAAATCTGGAATCACATTGTTGCTGGTGCTGTAACCCACCGAGCCCGACATTTCGAAATTCGTGAAATAGTTCGATTGGAAGCGCAGCCGTTCGGTCGGCATGAAATTCCGCGGCCGCCCCACCTGGCTATAGGACAAGAATCCATTGCAGGTGGGAGTCGCAGTGTTCGTCGTGCCGGTCACGATCGGTGTAGCGCAGGGAAGAGCCTCCGAGGGCGTCTGCGTGCTCCAAATGTTTCCCAGGTCCACCGGCGTGCCGTTGGGCGTCCCCAGGCCCGAAGGATTCGCGAGAACAAAACCAAAATTCTGCGGGTTGAGCGCCGGATTGTCGCTGACTACGTTATCCTGCCGGAAATAACTGAGAAATTGGTCGTAGGAAATGGTCGTTCGCGGAAGGACTTTGAAGTCCACGCCGACTCGATACGCATTCGTCGTGTAACTGTAGTTCTCGTTGAAGTCCGATATGGTCCCGCCATCCGTGGTGAACGATCCGGGCCCTTGGTCTCGGTTGCGGGAGTACCCCAATCGGATCTGAATCTTCGACTGCGGTAGCAAAGTGAGGTCGTAATCCTGCATGCGCCGCACCAAATCCAGCCCATGAAGCGAATTGTTTTGCGCAATGGCCGGACTGGAACAGTATGCCGGCGCGCCCTGTGGGAACGCGGCGGTGGGCGGACCAACATAGCATCCGGTCGTCAGAGACCCCGGCGGATTCAAGGACGCGGGGTTCAGCGGGTTCGCGTACAGATTGTAATCCCAGAAATTCTTGTCGCGGCGAAAAAGCAAGCGGAAGTCGTACCACTTATTTTTCTCAATGCGCAGCCGGGTCACGTCATTGGGATCGCCGCCGTACCCAAAGTTGCTGAATGTCAAATTGTCGAACAACAATCCGTTGTGATCCAGCGACCGCATGCTGAGCGAATAATCGAACAAACGCAGCCCCGAACCCAAATTCTCAAACGTATCGTAAGTATTCTGGTTCCCGCTGATTTCGCTCGCGCGATAGCCAAATTCGATCGTCTGATGAATATTATAACCCCCCGAATTTATTCCTTTCGATTCCCCGGAATCATCCTGCGCGCGCGCCGCAGGCGAAAGAAAGAACGCCACGAAAAAGATAACGGTAGGAATTGCGCGAACCCCCAGGCGACGGTTCATGGCTTTTTTCCCCCAGCAGAAATCTCATTACCGGACTACCCTTTATTTAGCTTGCAGCCCGTTCGCTCATCGCAGCGAACCGCGCTAGCTGCATCATTTAAAGAACGTCGCATCGAAGTTCGAACCGTGAATCTGCGAATGGCATAGCACGCAAGACTGGAAAAAGCTCGCCTGGTTGTGGAACGAAGGTGCTCCCGGAGCGCCGCTGAAGCTGGACGTCGTGTGGCACTGCAAGCACAGCAGGTTCACGTTGCTCAGCTTCAACATGTGCGGATTCGGTCCGCCGTGCACCAGGTGGCAGGACTGGCAGCCGTCAACCTTCACGGGCGCGTGTTCGTACACAAACGGCCCCTGCTTATCCGTGTGGCAGGTGAAGCAGACCTGATCCTGCGTCGAGGAAGTTCGCACCTGTTTGGGCCGCACCGTGCCATGCGGGTTGTGGCAGTCGGTGCACTGCACCAGGCCCTCGTTCACGCGGTGGTGGAAAGGCATATCGAACTCCGCCTTCTTCGCCAGATGGCACGAATAGCAAAGCTCGGGCTGGGCCTTCACCAGCAGGAAATCGGAGTCTTTACCGTGGTGCGGCGAATGGCAGGAGACGCAACTGACCTCGTTCCGCGCGTGCTCGGAGTTGAGCGCGTTCATGTGCTGCGTGCCGCCCGCATGACAGCTCAGGCAGCGCGCGTCAATTTCTTTCGCGGAGGCTTTCTCAAAGAGGAATAACTTGGATGTGTCGCTCGGGTCTGCTACGTGGCTCGCCGCAGGGCCGTGGCAATCCTCGCAGCCGTGCTTGGCGATCCCACCTTCCTTGTACGTCTGCTTCCAGTGCGCCCCTTTCTCCCAGCCTGTGTAAATATCCGCGTGGCACGCCTGGCAGGCCTCCGCGCCAGCGTATCCGGAAGGACTCGCCGCAGCCGATGCGGGTGCCTGAGCCGCGGGCGGCGCAGCTGCCGCTGCGGGAGCCGGGGCCGATGCAGGTGCCGGTGTTTTCTGTTGTTGCGCCGCAGGCGCCGCAGCGGGTGTCGCCTGTGCCAACAGGGGTAGTGACCATAGCCCTAAAACCATCAGCAGTATTGAGGCTTTCAAAACGCCGCTCTGTGGCATCGCATACCCTCAACTGCTTCCAGGAGCAAACTACCCACATTCACTTGGCCGGGGTATTAATGAAAAAAGGAAATCGAAGGTGACGAATGTCACCTGAACTCGGTGTTTCGGTTCCGAAATGAAATTGCTCCTGAATGAAAATTTCCAATTTGGACCTAATTTCCCGCGAACTTCTCCATCGCCGCTCGCGCACACGATGTGCGTCGAACCTTCATATCCGCGGGATCTTGTTCATATGAAAAGCGCAATCAGCCATCGATGAAGGTTGTCCGGCCGAAACAGCTGCCTTTCACGCCTTCTTCAGCGCCGGATGAAGGGCAATTTGAGGGCCGTTCCTAAACGTTTGAAATTGGCAACGGGCCCCGATCGAACAGCCTCGAACTTGTATTCGCGGCAAGTCGCATCGTTCGAATTTGCCCAGCCCGCGCGTACCAGCCAGAGCCCCGGCGGCCGTCACTTATAGCTTTCCATAAAAGGTCATGGTAAGACGGCAGGCAGCGATTCTACTGTGCAATACTGCACACTTTTTGAAACTTCCTGGCAAATCAACGGCAGCGCAGGCGCGCGCATTCCGTCGCTTTATTTCTCGATACTTCCCGCCGCTTCCCGGACCGGCCTTGGAATCGCCTTGCACGTCTTGCAGCTCATTTGCTAACCGGCGTCACGTCCAACTGTGCCAAATGATACATACCGACGCTGAAACCGACGCTACAGTGAAGACATCTCGCGCAACACGGAGATGCCAAATGGCAATCAAGAAAACAATGAAAGCTGCAGTGGTCGAAAAATTTGGTCAGCCATTAGTCGTGAAAGAAGTTCCCGTGCCCACGCCCGGACCCGGGCAAGCGTTGATAGAAATTTTCGCGACCGGCGTGTGTCACACGGATTTGCACGCCGCGGATGGCGACTGGCCCATCAAGCCCACGCCGCCATTCATCCCGGGCCACGAAGGAGCAGGCGTCGTCGTGGCGCTCGGCCCAGGCGTCACGCACCTGAAAGAAGGCGATCGCGTTGGAACCGCATGGCTGTTCAGCGCCTGTGGCCATTGCGATTACTGTCTCTCGGGATGGGAGACGCTCTGCCCCGAGCAGCAAAACTCCGGATATTCGGTGAACGGAAGTTTTGCGGAGTACGCCGTGGGCCAGGCGGATTATCTGGGCCGCCTCCCCAAAAGTGTTTCATTCGTTGATGTCGCGCCCATCCTCTGCGCGGGGGTCACCACCTATAAAGGATTGAAAATGACGGAGGCTCAGCCCGGAGAATGGGTCGTGATTAGCGGAATCGGTGGCTTGGGCCACATAGCCATCCAGTACGCGAAAGCCATGGGGCTGCACGTCGCCGCGGTGGATCTGGGTCCGGAAAAAATGGCTCTCGCGCGACAACTCGGCGCTGAAATCATGATTGACGCGAAAACGCAGGACCCTCCCACAGAAATCCAGAAACAAATTGGCGGCGCCCACGGCGTGCTGGTCACAGCCGTTTCACCCATCGCCTTCAAGCAAGCGGTCGGCATGCTGCGTCGCGGCGGCACATGCGTGCTGAATGGGCTGCCGCCCGGAGAATTTCCGGTTTCGATTTTCGACCTGGTCCTGAACGGCTACACGATTCGCGGCTCCATCGTGGGCACTCGCTTGGACCTCGAACAGTCGCTCGCCTTCGCCGCCGAAGGCAAAGTGAAAGCAACCATCGAAACCTTGCCGCTCGAATCCATCAACGACGTGTTCACCCGCCTCAAGAAGGGCAACGTGAACGGCCGGGTTGTGCTCAGCCTTAAAGAAGAGGCGCTCGGCAAAGTGGTGATGGGCCGGCTCGCAAGCTAATTGGCGTTCCACCGCAAGTTCAGGCGGATTAGCCGGCGGACTGCCGGACGAAGTGTCGAAATACGGCTGAACGACGATAGCCACAATCTCTGCTGGGAACGCGAAGCTCTGGACTCCGAGAGCGGCGCGTTTTTGTCAGCAGAACCGATCGCTCGAATTTGCGCCTGGAGGCATCTCATGGTCCGCCGACATATTCGCAACACGTTCTTATCGTGCGCGCTGCTGTTTTCATTGGCTGGCCTTTCCGCAACCCCCCAGGCCCAAGACAAGAAATCCGCGCACCTCGAGGGCTCCAATCCGGTTTCCGGCTTGCAACTCTACAAACGTTACTGCGCCGTTTGTCATGGGAATGATTTGAAGGGCAATGGCCCCATCTCACCTGAGTTTAAGAATCCCCCGTCGGACCTCACCACGCTCGCGCAGCGCCACGAGGGAAAATTCCCAGATGAATACGTCCAGGATGTTCTCCGCAACGGTGTGAAGAAACCAGCGCACGGCGATACGGAAATGCCCATCTGGGGACCGCTCTTCGCCTCGATTCCAGGCACGGATTCCGCTCTGGTCAGCATCCGCGTCGTAAACCTGGCCAACTACATCAAGTCCATGCAAACAAAATAGCGCGCGGGCTGGTCGGCCTGACTCGATCACGGTGAACACACTTGATTTGGCGGTAGGTTTACGCCTGTTACGTTTGCGTTCTTGAGCATGACCGTGGCGAGAACGTGTATTGGGCGAGATGAGGTGATTGCGCGGTTGCCGGTGCCAAGTCCGCGGATGTAAATCTGTTCGGCCTCGTTTGCAGCAAGGCACGGATTTCGCTCTACGCCCGCTTCAGCACTGCCAAAGCGTAGAGCGCGACGTCGATCGCCGCTGTCTCTTCCGGTGAGTTCTGGCTCGTAACCCAGCGTGTGCGCGCGTTGATTGCGTTTTCCGCAGATGTCGCGTAGGCCTGTAGGTTGTCTCGGTCGAGTTTTAAATCAGAATTCTCGAACCGAAATCTGTCCACAACCGTGGACGCCTGTGCAGCAACTCTTGTGAGAGAGCTCTCAGATTGCCTTCTTGTCGTGTTCGGTGTTGTCGTCGCGGTTCCGAAAAACGCGTTGCGGGCTTTCTCGAACGAATCTTCCGCCATTCGATTTTCTAATTTCATTTCAATTGCTCACAAGCCCCACTCTATGTGCAATGGCTTCACGAAGGGCGCGGGTGCCATGTTTTCCAGGAATTTAAAGCACGATCATAAAGATGCTCCCGACAACCGTCTGTTCAATTTTGAACAGTGGCCTTCGTGTCGCACAGTGACGCGCGATTGCCAAATGGCTGGCAAGAAATGGCGCGTATTCGCTCTATCGCGAAATCGACCCGCAGGAATAGGTGATCGAATCGCTCAAAACCACTTGCGGCGAATGCGGTTTATTCGTGGCCGCCCGGCTGGCGCAGCCATCCTGCGATGTCCTTATGGCCCCACATCATCGCTACGCGCAAAGACGTACGGCCTACATTGTCCCTGGCATTGACATCTGCTTTATCGGACAGCAGCAGTTACCGGGAATCTACTATGACCGATCCAGGTGATTGCTTCGGGTAAATCGGGTATTGTCCGACCCGGCAGGTGACGACTAGTATCCGCGAGAACCGTCGGTCCAGGCCCGAAGCGGGCAAGCGCAGGAATTACGCTGACGCAGGAGAGCGGACACATGGGCAACGCGGGACCAAGATTGAATCCGGACTCAACACGCCTCGCCGAACTAATCCAGAAAATTCGCGCTCTAAAGTTGGAACTGAGTCGAATTATCGAGCACAGCCGCAACTCGGAAGTCGGTTCCTGTCTGATTATGGCATCTGGCCTTCTCGATGGAGCCATCGAAGAATTATCTAATGCGAAGGTAGAACAGAACGACTAGTTGAGCGATGGGGACGAACGCTGCGACTCATTCCGCTTCGTCGCTCGTATAAATGCTGACGCGCAACACGGTCGGAACGAATTGACGATTCAAGCATCGTTCTAGTTTTACTAAAATCCCGGCAGAACCCGTCAGAGTGGCAAGTCAGCGTCGCGTTCAGCTTGCGGGCCTCCAGATCGCCCAAGTTCCGTTCGCGGGAGCTCACATCGACGAGCCTGTTGGCCTCTTGAGGACAATTCAGCCTGCGCCGAGCACATACGAGCTAGGCGTCCGCAGATCAGCAACGCCTCCGGTTCACCGTGCTCGTCGCTCACGGCTACGAGCCAAATGTCCACATCCGCCGCGCGCCGTCGGCGCCTAACTCGATTCTTTCCGAATTCGCTGTGCGCGCGACCGAGGGCGAGACTTCGCGCCTACCCGCGTCCTGCGCGAACGTTCCGACCCGCTCAAGCGGGACAAGCGGGAGTGAGCGTTTGATGCTCGGCCCGCGGCGGCGTATGATTTCGCGCGGAGGATTGAATGGTGATCGGTGAAAGGGTGAAGTTTTTGAGGGAGCAGAAAAATATGTCCCAGGGCGACATCGAAAAACGGACAGGGCTACTCCGGTGTTATGTCTCACGGGTCGAAAACGGACATACGGTTCCGTCCATCGATACGCTCGAAAGACTGGCTCAAGCGCTCAAAGTCCCCATGTACCGATTTTTCACCGATGACGAAAACGTGAAAAAGCCGAACCTGCCGGGTGACAACATTCCACGCCGGGCAGCCAATCCAAGACAGGAGCGTATGCTTCGATTGTTTGCCAAGCTTTTGTCACGCATGGATGCGAAAAATCGTCGGCTTCTGTTTTATCTCGCTTCCAAAATGGCAAGCAGGGCGTAAACTTTGCTTGTCGTGCGTCGTCGGCATGGGAGATGCGGCGGCGTATAGGTGACAATAACCTTAACACAGCGAGAGCGACGCGCTTTCGGTTCGTGAAAACCAGATCTCCGGTTGGCGGTGCGAGCTCAACCGGTCGACGCAACACCATCGAACTACGCGATACGAGAAACCCATCGCCTAGGTTGCCGCTGTTGCAGATTCCGCACAAACACGGTGTGTCACGATCAATTGCGCGTCGAACCCAATTTCACCGGACCTGTTTTCTGTCGAGTTGCTACGGTTAGCCGGTCGCGTCCATCCGTTTTCGATTGATAAAGGCACTGGTCCGCGGCCCGCAAAATCTCCTCCGCAGTCGAACCGTCTTCAGGAAACGCCGCGATTCCGATGGATAAGGTGACGCTGTCAAGCACCTGACCCAAGTGCCGCATCGAGATTGCACTGGCTTCGATGCGCAGCATATTGGCGCGTTTGGCGGCATCCTTCGCGGTTGATTCGGGCAAGATGATGGCAAACTCTTCGCCGCCGTAGCGGCAAATCACGTCATCTCCGCGAAAGTGGCGCAGGAATAGCTCCCCCATAGTACGCAGGACTAGATCCCCCGCATCGTGGCCAAAAGCGTCGTTGAACCGTTTGAAATGATCGAGGTCGATGAAAACGACGGTCAGCGGGCGTTTCTTTCGCCTCGCTCGCTGTAGTTCACGGTCCAGAGCTTCCTTCATGAACCGGCGATTAAATAATCCTGTCAACGGATCGCGGATCGATTGGTCGCGCAGCGTCTCCCGCAATCGCAAGTTTGCTAGAGAAAGTGCGAGTTGACCCGCCACGGTAGTTGCCAGCCGTTGCCGCGATTCCCGAGAAGCATCAGCAGCCGGTTCGGTTCGGGCCTGCTGGCCGGTCGGAAATTCCAGAAAGAGAATGCCGACAGTGTCCCCTTGTCCCACCATGGGTACGCAGAGATAGGTCGCTTCGGCTGGGTTCGTCAGGTGCGCGCATGGAATGCCCTGGGCAACCGGATCGCTCCAGTGGGGACGTCCACGTCGAAGCGCCCAGCATTTGTCGGGAACAAAGACCAGTTCCGACGAGCGCGATTCGCCCCAGATCGCTACGGACTCAAGCGCATTGCGTGAAGATTTGAATGCGTACAACATTCCGCAAGTAGGGGCGGGAAATAGCTTTTTGACCGACTGGCTGATCACCGAGTATGCCTCCTCGGTTGTCGCGCAGCATTGCAGCAAGTCGCCCATTTCACTGAGTAGCGTCATCTGGTTCGTCTGCATCTGAAGCTCTTCGACCAATCGATGCAGTGATGCGGCGTGCTCCTTGGCCTGTTCCGCCGCCCGGACTTGATCCGATATGTCCTTGTATATTGTGTAAGCGCCCCGGACCACCCCTTCTTGGACCAAGGACACGGCACTCAGTTCCACGTCGATTCGAGTTCCGTCCTTGCGGAGGCAGCGCGACGATGCGTGCACGGGCCGTCCGGAAGCGAGTTGTGCCCTGAATTGACCGCCCCTCAAGCTGGCCTCAATTGGCGAAATGAGCGAGTCCAGGTCGTTTCCGATCAGCTGTTTGCGATCAAATTGAAACAGACGCTCGAAAGCGTCGTTGCAACGTTCTACGCGTCCGTCTTCGTCAAGAACGATGATTCCCAAAGGAGTGTTCTCGATGAGGGAATTCAAATAGTCGGTTTGACCACGCAGTTCCTTACCCAGGCGATGCCGTTCGCTTACCGCCGAGCCGACGAGCAAGCCGGTAAAGGAAACAACCAGCATCAGCATTCCGATCTTGGGCAATACCGCCGGCTCTTGTGGAAATATTCTCAGGGCTATGACAATGCCGAAATTCAGAGCAAGCAGACCGGTAACCACGCGCTTAATTCCATGGCGCATGGCTATCCAAATGACAGGGATGAAACTCAGATAGAAGAGCTGCAGTCGGCCCAGGGGATGTCCGAACATGACCCAAAGAAGAACCAGAATGCTTGTTCCCTGTCCGACGGCCTCTGCGATCGTACCAAGTATTCTCCGCGGCATCTTTTTTTCAGAGGAAACAGCTCTGGTGACGCTCTTGGCGGGAACCGCGGAGAGTTCCCGCCGGACCCAGGGAAGCACATGGATCAGCAAGAACGGTGCCACGACCACGAGCGCGATGGAATCGCCGCAGAACCAACTGAATGCCGCGGTCCAGAATTGATTCCAGGCGATGGTATGGTCCGCGACCAAGCATCGGACTCCAACCAGCGTTGCGAGGACCGCGCCGGTCAGCGTCACGAAAACATACCGAACTACATCACGCCGGTGATTCAAGCCGGTGTCAATGCGCAGAGAACCGCGCAGAGCGACGGCTGCTCCAGCGTAAATAACTGCGGCCGCAACGGACCCTAAAGATTCGCTCCAGGAAGCCAAAGGCTGGTGATAAATCAGTGCGTCAGAAGCGACACCAGCGAGGCAAACCAAAAGGGTGTACCAGGGATTGACGCCCAGCAGGAGGGCAAGAGCCAAGCCGGTAGCGGGATACCATAACGTGACGCCTAGCTGGCTCTCCATTAAGATGTCGGACCGGTTCAACAAGAGGTAGAGCGCAAAAAAACAGACGGACAGAGCGGCGTGCCGAACGGCGACGGGTCTGGCGAATTCCGCTAGCTTCTCGCGGGTCCGGGTAAAGATTCCGGTGCTGAGACCGGATTTCTGGTCCGTTTCGAATGGCATGTGACGTACCGATGTCCCATCGGTGTGAACGAAATAGCAATCGAATCCAAGCTAGGACCCGCTAAAGTTATCCGGTTCTATGAGGTTGGAGTCCGCCCGCGGCTCGTAACTGCTCACGACATCGGATCGCAGTTGGGAACTTGTCAGTACAATAACGGGGATCGTTTGCAGGCCGGGATCTGCCTTAACCCGCGCCGGAACTTCGCGGCCATGTAGCTTTGGCAGATTTAGATCCAGCAAGATAAGTTGCGGGCGAGGCACGTCGAGAGAGCGTCCTTGGTATACCAGAAACCCCGTTGCGTCAGCGCCGTCAGTAACTACGTGAAGACGCACATTCGGATTGATGGGGGCCAAGACCTCTCTCATCAGCCGGATGTCACCTTCTTTGTCTTCGACTCGCAAGTTATCTATTGGCAACGCGTTGCTCCTTACGACTAAATCGAGCGATGATGGCATCGGACAAACAGCGCAAGCGCCAGCCGGCGAACGGCGGAGCTGATTTGGAAGGGGATTCCATTGTGACGCCTGTGCTGACGAAGTCAATAACGGCAAACGAAACTCGAACTTTGTAGTTAACCGAATTCCTGCTGTCTTTCTTTCTACCTTATGAAACCGGTGACCTAGCCTGGAGTATTCACGATCTTGCTGGCGGAAAAAGAAAAGGTGCTCTACAAGATTGATGAACAGCGGAAGGGAGCGAAGTCGTCTCTTCGATCCTCACGGCCAAAGCAGGGAACCCGGTACGTCGTGAAGCCGTTGAGAGCCACATCTCGCCGCAGGCGCGCTAGCGAGCATAACTCGCGGAACTCACACCGACCGGCCTCATGCCCTCTGGAGCGGTCGCCTTCGCAAACACGGACACAATTTCACATTTAGTCGCATTATCAGACACCCGTTTTTAGATGAAATTTAACTTGTCCGTTAGCTGGGCGGATAGTGGACGACGGTCTCTCGTACGCCCGGATAGATGCTTATGCCGATGCTGCCATTAGCATGCAGATTTTGCCCTCCGATCAAGCAGGGCTCGCTGAGCAAACGAAGTATTTTGTTCGCGCTCCTGGCCGCGTCCTCGGGCTTGCTGATCTCAGAAAGCAGGAGCACGAATTCATCCCCACCCTGACGACTCACCGTGTCGGAACTGCGCACGGCCAACACCAATCGGTTTGAAACGGACTGCAGAAGCTTGTCGCCCCCGTCGTGACCTAGCGAATCGTTAACGCATTTGAAGCTATCCAAATCCACAAAAAGCACGGCAATCGACCGATTCTGCCTTCGCGCTAATGCAATCGACTGATTGATCCGGTCGTTCAACAAGAGGCGGTTCGGCAGATTCGTAAGAAAGTCGTGATGCGCGCAGTACGACATTTGCATCGACATGGCTCGCGCCGCGCTGACATCGTGGAAGACGATTACAGCTCCGATGGCGAAACCCCCACGGTCGTGAATCGGCGCGGCCGAATCCTCAATCGCCAGTTCAGAGCCGTCGCGGCGGATAAGGATGCAGTTGAGGGTAAGTCCCACTGTTTTATTTTGCTGCAGGGCCATCTGCATGGGATCTCGCCGGGGCTCGCGCGTCCCACCGTCAATGATTCGGAACACTTCCAGGAAAGGTCGGCCTATTGCTTCTTCGCGTTGCCACCTGGTTATCTTCTCCGCAGCCAGATTGAGATATGTGACGTTGCCGGAAACGTTTGTGCAGAGGACGGCATCACCAATCGAATTGAGAGTTACCAGGGCGCGTTCCTTCTCCAGATACAACGCATCCTCGAGCGATTTCCGCTCAATCGCGTTGTGCAGTGCCCGCGGCAGGGAATAGCTATCGATGTGATCGGGCAACAGATAATCTTGTGCACCGCGGCCTACCGCATCCGTCGCCACGGCTTCCTCGACATTTCCGCCCAGAATAAGAATTGGAACGGCGGAAGCAGCCGCAAATACCTGCTCTAAAGTTGCAATCCCATGGCTATCAGGAAGGGACAACTGGAGCAAGACAGCCGCAACTCCCTTCTTACTCAACCGCTCAAGACCCTCAGAAAGCAGGCTGACGCACTCCAACTCCAACGATCCGCTCTTGGCATCATCGAGCGCCGCACGAACCCTACGGGCAACGGTTGGATCGTTTTCAATTAGGAGAATTTTCAGGGGATTCCTGCTCTGCATTTCTGAACACGATGTGCAGCCATTCGCAAGGCCATCCTCGCAGCGAAAGGTTATGGACTTAGGGGCACAGTTCTATGGAAAGCGCGTCAATCCGGGACCTGCATGCAGAAACGGGAATCCCGAGTGCGAACCACAAATAACTTGGTAACAGGCTTCCGAAATTCCGACTGTCCGACAAACACGGCGGTCTCAAGGGTCGACGGAATGCGAGTAACTGGTGCGCGACCGACTCACTTAGTTGTCTTGACTATGATCGCCAACAGGCGACAATTGAGATCCCTTCTCGAGTCGTTTCCCGCGGCCGGCTGTCCTCTTCGGTCAATGAGTTGCACCAACTAGAGGTTACTGATGGCCAAAAAAGCGATGCAAGTCCTTCTCATGATCGAAGACAATCCTGGGGATGTGCGCTTGCTCAAAGAGATGTTTGCTGAGCAAGGTTTGCGCGAAATGGAGCTGACGCACGTGGAGTCTCTGGCCGAGGCCGAGCACTATCTGGCGTTTCGGACCGTCGACGTTATCTTGGTGGACTTGAAGTTGCCGGACGCAATTGGACTGGAATCGGTGCGTCGGGCTCACGCCGCCGCCCCCCGCGTGCCGCTCGTGGTACTTACGAAAATGGACGATGAATCGATGTCGTCGGAAGCGTTGCGAGAAGGTGCCCAGGACTATCTGATCAAGGGCCAAATCGATGCGCGCGGTTTGGTTCGAGCATTGCGCAATGCAGTCGAGCGCAAAGCCATGGATGAGGCGCTGTTTGCCGAGAAGGAGCGCGCTCAAGTTACTCTCAACTCGATCGGCGATGCAGTCATTTGCACCGACGTTTCCGGGAATATTACTTTCCTTAACGCCGTGGCGGAAACAATGACCAGTTGGTCACGGCAAGACGCCGCAGGACTTCCCGTGTCCGAAGTTTTCCGAATCCTAGACGCTACCAGCCGCGAAACCAATCCAAATCCGACCGAGAAAGCGATGAGACAAGACGAAATCGTTCACCTGCCGTCAGGCTGCCTTCTGGTCCGACGCGACGGACGAGAGGTTCCTATCGAAGACTCGGTGGCGCCCATACACAACCGAGAAGGGCGCGCTACCGGCGCGGTTATCGTTTTCCATGATGTGAGCGCGGCACAGGCGATGGCGCTGCAGATGAACCACTCGGCGCACCACGATTTTCTGACCGGTTTGCCGAACCGGATGCTCCTGAACGACAGGCTGGCTCAGGCAATCGCCTTGGCGGCACGCCACCGCGGGAAGGTCGCAGTTCTTTTCCTGGACGTGGATGGTTTCAAACACATCAATGATTCCCTCGGACATTCGGTTGGTGACAAACTGCTGAAAAGTATCTCCAAACGGCTCCTAGGTTGCATCCGGGCCTCGGACACGGTTAGCCGTCAAGGAGGTGATGAATTCGTGGTTCTACTTTCCGAGGTGGAAAAACCCGAGGATGCCGCTCTGGCCGCGAGAAAAATGCTCGCGGGCGTCGCGAATTCTCATGCTGTCGAACAGCACGATCTCCACGTCACAGCGAGCATCGGCGTGAGCGTCTATCCCGACGATGGCCTCGATGCACAGACGCTCATCAAGAATGCGGACACTGCCATGTATCAAGCCAAA
>Ga0209333_1000479_pt1 | contig 22106 bp, 22 predicted proteins | sample BlaSpr_A8_OM2_O3_FD_187982 | JGI IMG/M metagenome (GOLD analysis project Ga0209333, IMG submission 187982) | Forest soil microbial communities from Thunder Bay, Ontario, Canada - Black Spruce, Ontario site 2_A8_OM2_O3 (SPAdes) (version 2) | ecosystem: Environmental > Terrestrial > Soil > Boreal... | reverse complement strand
AGCGCGCGCTCGCGGCCTCATTGAAGCCGATCTGAACCTGAAATGCCCTGAGCCAATATTGTATTTCCGCGAGCGCGCGCTCGCGGCCTCATTGAAGCCTGATGAGAATATTAATTCTATACTTCATAGAAATATATTTCCGCGAGCGCGCGCTCGCGGCCTCATTGAAGCATTGGAGTGATAAAGATCCTCTTGAGCAACACGGACCATTTCCGCGAGCGCGCGCTCGCGGCCTCATTGAAGCAATAGTTTGCGGCGCGCTCTCCATCGAAACGGGTTCGAGATTTCCGCGAGCGCGCGCTCGCGGCCTCATTGAAGCTGGGTCGCCTCATCCACGAGCCAGGTCTCGCCATTGATTTCCGCGAGCGCGCGCTCGCGGCCTCATTGAAGCCACGCGCTGGCGCCGGGCGCGGATAAGACCCGCGAAATTTCCGCGAGCGCGCGCTCGCGGCCTCATTGAAGCACCAGCGACGGCGCGGCTGCGCAGGCAGCGCGGGTGCATTTCCGCGAGCGCGCGCTCGCGGCCTCATTGAAGCGATTCTGGCGCTCAGATCCAGCCTTCAACGCCTAGATTTCCGCGAGCGCGCGCTCGCGGCCTCATTGAAGCGGAACACATTCCTCGGCATGCCCTCGTCGGCCTGGGTATTTCCGCGAGCGCGCGCTTGCGCCCATTGAAGTATAATCGTGCACATGAGCGCGGTGTCCAATTTGGTATCGGTAGAAGAATACCTGCATAACACTTACGATCCGGATTGCGATTACGTGGATGGCGCTATCGTGGAGAGAAGCGTGGGTGAAAAAGAACACGCGAAGGCGCAGCGGGAGCTGCTGCTTTACCTTCATCAGCGTCACCGGCAGTGGGGTATTTTCGCGATCCAGGAGCAGCGCGTGCACGTCTCTCCCTCGCGCTACAGAGTGCCGGACGTTTGTGTGGTGCTCGGCCCCGAACCCGATGAGCAAATCTTCACCAAGCCCCCAATTTCTTTGCATTGAAGTTCTGTCGCCGGAAGACCGCCTGAGCCGCATGCAGGAAAAGATAGACGACTATCTGCGGTTCGGGGTGCGATACGTGTGGCTGATCGACCCCTACCAGCGCCGGGCTTGGATCTACACGCAGGATCAAATCCGCGAGGTGCGCGACGGATTGCTGCGCACCGCCGATCCCGAGTGGATCGTTCCGCTCGCCGAAGTGCTGGGCTAATCGCCGTAGATCGCGTTGAGCATGGCGGCCAGCCTGACTCCGCCTTTGTACAACTGCGCGCGGACTATGCCGATCGAAGCGGCGCCGTAGGAGCGCGGGCCATCCACCTTCACGTCGCGCAAGCTTTCCGGCGCTTCGGTAGCGCAATTGCGCGGCTGCACGTCGATGAACCTTGGGATTACCGGGAGCTTCGGGCGCGCCTTGCCGTACACCTGCGATTTGGCGACGCCGAAGGACTCCGCGGCGATCCGGTCGATGGTGCGGTAATCCTGCCATCGCCGCGCCTTGCCGCGAAAGCGGGATTCCATGCCGGCGATCATGCCCGGGCCATCCTGCGCCATCAGTTTGTTCACCAGCGTAATATCCCAAACCGCGTGCAGGTTGTGCATAGGATCGAAGCCAATCACGTTGACGCAATTGCCGCCGGCATCGGCATCGGTCACGCAGTGCAGCGGCTGATGAATATCGCCGGCGAAGTGCATCAGGAAGGCCAGTTCCTTCGATTCCGGCCACGCGCCGTCCGGGCGATGCTCGCGCAAGTTCACGAGGTACGTTTTCATCTTCGCGACGATGCAATTCCCTTGCGGGCAGCGCTGTTCGGCGTGGGAAGGACCTTCGAACAATCCGATATCGATGTAGTGCCAGGGGGCCGTGTCGCCCTTACCGCCGGACATGTGATCGGGCCAGATGGCGGCGCGCGCCATGGCTTCGGCCAGCGCGTCGCCCGCGCCCGATGGCGCCGCGCCCGTTGGGGCAAAGCTAGCGTCCCGATTCAGGAGATTGGCCACGGCTTGGCGGGCGCGCGCCGTCAGATGCGCGGCGGCAATGCGCGCGACGGTCTGGTGCCCCTCATCGCCCCAGCACCACGCCTGGCCCGGGGCAAGTAACCATAGGGTGACAATAGTTCTGCGCATCGATATAGCCAGTATAATGGCTACAGGAGCGCGCTACATGGAAGGTCCGCTGCAGAACCTGGAACAGTGGGACGATTTCGTCAAAGACCGTTACAACCCCGACCGCACGGAGGATGGATTCCGCCAATTCACTCCGAAAGCGCCGCCGGTAGTGCGCGAGTTCTACCGCCTGAATCACACGCATCAGACGCGCGATTTCGTACAGCAAAAGAAGCGGCAATACCTGGCGCTGGACCATCGCCGGATGGGTGTTTGGGAGGCGCTGGAATACCTGAACACGCTGGTGGACGATAGCGATCCGGATACGGATCTCTCGCAGATCGAGCACTGCCTGCAAACCGCCGAGGCCATCCGCGCCGATGGGCATCCGCGATGGTTTGTGCTGGCGGGACTGATCCACGATCTGGGCAAGATTCTTTGCCTCTATGGTGAGCCGCAGTGGGCGGTCGTCGGCGATACTTTTCCGGTAGGCTGCGCGTGGTCGGAGAAGATCGTGTATCCGGAATTCTTCGCCGCGAACCCGGATTCCGCGGTGCCTGCTTACCGGACGCGCACCGGCATTTACGACGAGGGCTGCGGGCTGGACAAAGTCGATCTTTCCTGGGGACACGACGAGTACCTGTATCACGTAGTAAAGGATTACTTGCCGGAGGAAGCGCTCTATATGATCCGGTATCATTCATTCTATCCCGGCCACCGGGAGCGCGCCTACGAATACCTGATGAGCGACCGCGACCGGCGCATGTTCGAGTGGGTGCGCGCGTTCAACCCATACGATCTGTACTCCAAGAGCGCCGGGCGCCCCGATGCGAAGGATCTCAGGCCGTATTACGAAGGCTTGATCGCGGAGTATTTTCCGGCGCAATTGAGTTGGTGAGACCTTGCAGATCGGCCAACGCGTGGCGCTTGCGGGGATGGCCGTCAGCGGCGCCCTGGCGGCAATCAAGATTACGGCCGGGCTGATGGGGCACTCCACCGCGGTGGTGGCGGATGGACTGGAGTCGACCGGGGACGTGTTTGCGTCGGGGATCGTGCTGCTGGGTTTGACGCTGGCCGCCAAACCCGCCGATTGGGATCACCCGTACGGGCACGGCCGCGTGGAAACCGTGACGGGCTTGTTTGTCGGCTTCATGCTGGCTTTGGCCGGCTTGGGGATTTCGGCGAACGCCTTGCGCCTGATCGGCCGCGCAACGCCGCCGCCCGCACGGTTCGTGGTTTGGCCGCTGATCGGTTCGGCGGTGGCGAAGGCTCTGCTTTCCAGCGTGAAATTCCACTACGGGAGGAAGATTCGCAGCGCGGCGCTGCTGGCGGATGCTTGGAACGACTCGGTGGATATCCTTTCGGCGATGGCGGCCCTGGCAGCCGTGTCGTTCACCCTCGTTGCGCCGCATCGATTTTGGTCGGCGGACCATTGGGGAGCCTTCGCCGTGGGACTGATCGTGATCTTCACCGGGCTGCGCGTGACGCGCGACACAACCCTGCAATTGATGGACACCATGCCCGACCGGGAAAGCATGGCGCACGTTCGCGACGCGGCGCTGACGGTGCCGGGCGTGCGCGGCGTGGAAAAATGCTACGCGCGCAAAACCGGCCTGCAATACCATGTGGACCTGCACCTGGAAGTGGATCCCGAGATCACCGTGCGGCAATCGCACGAGATTGCCACCGAGGTGCGCATAGTCATCAAAGAGACGCTACCGTGGGTGGCGGATGTGCTGGTGCATGTGGAGCCGGCGCCTTAGGTTGGGTATTCGTTGAGTTCGTGAGAGATGCCCTTCAGCCGCCGCACGCCGCACGAGCCCGAGATGCGGCGCATGGCGGATAGCGGTCGCGCAGAGCTCTCCGCGGGTGGAGTTACCGGCGTGATGGCCTGCGCGGTGACGGAGCGCACGGATGCGATCGGCGCGACCGGGCCGAACTTTCCGGCGAATGGGTTCGGCAAGGTGCTGGGGGCATGGCCGCTGTTGCGCGGGCGGCAAGTTACACTCCGGCGGGACCGGCCGCCAGCGCGACGCCAGAGTGCTGCCTGTTCGCGGAGTACTGGGTGGAGTATCGTTCCAAACCGCCCCTGCGAACTGTTCTCCACGACTCCCCTTGCCCGAACGGCCGTTTTCATGGCCACACTGGCCATTCTCGATCCCAAGAACATCCCGCAGACCGATCCCTGCGCCGCCAGGCGGACCATTCAAAACCCATAGGTCGACCTCTGGGCTCTGCACTATACCGATCTCGGCATAGTCGACATACTCTTGCGCTGATTGCCGGCCGCGTTTGGGTCCGCGCCCGGTCGGCATTGGTATATCTCGTGGCCAGCACTACGCTTTCGCGGTGGCCCTGCATGAACTCGCCCAGGAACGATTCGCTGGTCCCGTTGGTGTAGATGTTCGCGGTATCGATGAAATGCCGCCAGCCTCGCGGAAGGCGTCGTAGACCTTGCGTGCCTCGCCCTTCGCGGCTCCCCAGCCCCAATTGTCGCCGAAGGTCATAGCGCCAAGCGCCGCTTCCGAAACTCGCAGCCCGCTGTTGCCCAAAAGGCGGTAGTGCACATCAGTCTCCTATTATTCAGCCTCGCAGAATCAGGTTGCCGGGTTGCGGACAGGCGGGGCTGGGAGCCCAACACTCCGTCATGCAATGCGGGCACACTGGCCATTCTTGAGGACCAGAAACGAATCGTCGGAAGCGTCGGCGATGAGTTCCTTCGCCGCCGTGTCGAGGCCATCATCCGCCAGTTGGAACGTTCCATGGTGGATCGCGATGCTGGTCTTGGCGGCCAGTATCCGGTGTGCTTTAACCGCCTCGTCGGGACCCATGTGCACCGGCGACATGAACCAGCGCGGTTGGTATGCGCCGATCGGCAATAGCGCGAGGCAGGGCGATCCGAACCTTTCGCGAATTTTGGCGAAATGAGGTCCGAACGCGGTGTCTCCCGCGAAATATACGAGCCGCTCCCGGCATTCGATCGCATATCCGCACCAGAGGGTCGTGTTGCGGTCGAAAATTCCCCGGGCGGAAAAATGCAGAGCCGGGACGCAATGGATGGTGAGGCCCGCGAGTGACAACGATTCACCCCAATCCAACTCTTGCGTGGGCCCTATATTCTCCGTGCGAAGCAGGCGAGCCCCGCCAGCCGGAACAACGAATGTGGAATCTCCCCGAGCCGCTAGCCGGCGCAGTGTCGGTAGATCCAGATGGTCGTAATGATTGTGGCTGATCAGCACGGCGTCGATCGGCGGCAGATCCTCCCAGGATACTCCCGGTTTTCTGCGGCGGCGCGGACCTACCCAGGACAGAGGGCTGGCCCGTTCGGACCAAATTGGGTCGGTCAAGATGTTGGAATCGCTTTGCTGAACGAGCATGGTGGAATGGTTCACCAGCGTGGTTAGCAGTCCGGTGCCTTCCACGCGGCGGGGCGGTACGGATTGCTCGACGTCCGAAATGAAACTGGGCGACGGTTCCGGGCGGGTGGTCAGCTTCCATCGGAGGGCGTCAAGAAGCCTGGGCGCCTGCGGAGCATCCGGATTGTAGAAGCGCTTGCCGTCAAAGTGCTTTGGAAATCCCGGGCCGCTTGGACTTTCCTGCATGATTCGCCATTATTATATACTCATTGCTCGTACCCCAAGAGCAAACTATGGACCTCAACCCCACCCCGCAAGAGCGGCAATTCCGAGACGAACTGCGCGCTTGGCTGGAAGCCCACGCGCCCCGCGATTGGGAAGCGCGGCAGTCCGCCACCGATAGCATGGAAGCCCGCTTCGCCTTCCTGCGCGACTGGCAGCGCCAGGTGTACGAGGCCGGATGGGCCGGTCTCTCCTGGCCCAAGGAATACGGCGGCCGCGGCGCCACGCTTATGGAGAAGGCCATCTTCACCGAAGAGATGGCCCGCATCGGAGCGCCTCCACTGCCCGGCATTCTGGGCCTGGAACTGGTCGGCCCCACCCTCATCGCTTTCGGCGCCGAAGCCCAAAAGCAGCGCTATCTCGCCAAAATCCTCAGCGGCGAGGAGATCTGGTGCCAGGGCTTCTCCGAACCCAACGCCGGCTCCGACCTCGCCGCTCTGCGCACCGAAGCCACTCTCGATGGAGACCACTTCATCGTCAGCGGCCAAAAGGTGTGGACCAGTTACGGCTGGGCCGCAGACTGGTGCGAGCTGGTGGTGCGCACCGATGCCGCAGCCGAAAAACATAAAGGGCTCACGGTGTTGTTGGTAGACATGCACAGTTCCGGCGTGGAAGTGCGCCCGCTGCGCCAGATGACCGGCGAAACCGAATTCAACGAGCTATTCTTCGATGACGTGCGCGTGCCCGTCGCCAACGTAGTGGGCCGCGTCAACGACGGTTGGAACGTGGCCCTCGGCACGCTGATGCACGAGCGCGCGCTTTTGGGGGCAGGCCTCCAGATTACCTTCAAGCGCCAGTTTACGCGCCTCGTGGAACTGGCCGGCCGCATCGAACGCCACGGACGCCCCGCCACCGAGGACCCGGTCATCCGGCAGAAGCTGGCGCAGTGCTACGCCGAAATCGAAATCATGCGCCTGAACCAGATGCGCGCCATCAGCCGCGTGATGGAAACCGGCAAGCCCGGCCCGGAAGGCTCCATCCAGAAGATTTTCTGGAGCGAGCTGAATCAGCGCTTCCAGCAAATCGCCATGGAATTGCTCGGACCATACGGCCAACTGACACGCGGCTCCGAATTCGCTTTCGACGACGGACAATGGGCCTATTATTGGCTGCGTGCGCGGGGCAACACCATCGAAGCGGGCACGTCGGAGATCCAGCGCAACATCGTGGGCCATTTCGTGCTGGGATTGCCCAAGAGCTACTGAGGAAACCGCCATGCAATTCGGATTGACCGAGACGCAGCAGGTATTGAAGAATTCGGCGCGGAAGTTCTTCTCGGCTGAATGCCCCATCGCCGAGGTGCGCCGCCTGATGGAGACGGATACCGCGTACGACGCGGCCTTGTGGCAGAAGATGGCGGACCAGGGCTGGACCGGCATGATATTCGATGAAGAGTATGGCGGCCTTGGCTTGGGCTTGGTGGAGATGGCGGTGGCGCTGGAAGAAATGGGCCGCGCGCTGCTGCCCGGACCGTATCTTTCCACGGTGCTGCTGGCGGGCGGGGCGATCGCCGCGGCGGGCAATCGCGCGCAGAAACGCAAGTATCTTTCGCGCATCGCGACGGGTGAAGCGCACGCCACGCTGGCCTTGCTGGAAGGCTCCGCCAGTTGGGATCCGGAAGCCGTGCAACTCATTGCGCACCCCACGCTGGCGGGCTTCGCGCTGAATGGCCGGAAGATGTTCGTTCCGGATGCAGGCATCGCGGACTATTTTGTTTGCGCCGCGGATGTGGGCCTGTTCTTGGCGCCCCGCGGCGCACGCGGACTGACGGTATCGCCGCTCCCGGCCATTGACGAAACGCGCAAACTTTATCAGGTGGCGTTCGAAAACGTCCCGGTCGCCGAAGAGGACATCCTGGCGATCGGCGATCCCGCGCGCGCCGCTTTGGAACGTGCGCTGGCCGTCGCGACTGTCGCGCTGGCGGCGGAGATGGTGGGCGGCATGCAGCGGGTCATGGAAATCGCGGTGGAGTACTGCAAGGCACGCAAGCAGTTCGGCAAGCCCATCGGACAATTCCAGGCCGTGCAGCATCTGTGCGCGGACATGCTGCTGCTCACTGAAAGCTCGCGCTCGGCGGCGTACTACGCGGCCTGGGCCTTGCAGGAGCGCGCGCCCGAGGCCGATGCGGCGGTCTCCATCGCCAAGGCATATGCCGGCGATGCGTATCGCGAGGTGGGCAACCGCGGCATTCAAGTGCAGGGCGGCATGGGCTTCACCTGGGAGAACAACGTTCATCTATACTACAAGCGGGCCAAGGCGTCCGAAGTGATGTTCGGCGATGCGACTTATCATCGGGAGCGCATCGCCTGTCTTACTATCGACAAAGCTACCGACAAAGCTATTAACAAGTTATGACCTCACTCAAACAATTATTCGATCTCTCTGGGCAGGTGGCCCTGGTAACCGGAGGCTCCCGCGGCCTGGGCGAGGAGATAGCCGAAGGACTCGCTGAAGCAGGCGCATCCCTGATGCTGCTGGCGCGCCGCGACCAATGGCTCAGCCCCGCCGTGGACGCCATGAAGCAGCGCGGGTTCCGCTGCGAGGGCGCGCTCTGCGATGTCTCGAAGCCCGCCGAAATCGACGCCATCGTCAAGGAGACTATCGCCACTTACGGCCAGATCGATATCCTGGTAAACAACGCCGGCGTCACCTGGGGGGCGCCCGCCGAGGCTATGCCTTTCGATAAGTGGCAGCAGGTGCTGGATGTGAATCTCACCGGCGCGTTCCTCTTCTCGCAAGCTTGCGGAAGGGAGATGATCCGGCGCAAATACGGGCGCATTATCAATGTCGCTTCGATCGCCGGATTGAAGAGTTCCATGCCGCAGGGGATTCACTACGCCGGATATGCATCGTCCAAAGCCGGGCTGCTGGGCCTGACGCGCGAACTGGCTGCGCAGTGGGCGCCCCACAACATCCGCGTGAACGCGATCGCACCGGGATTTTTCCCTTCGCGGATGACGGAGAAGGTGTTGGAAGCCGCGCAACCTTATATTGAATCCGGCATTCCGATGGCGCGGGTGGGACGTGCGGGGGAGTTGAAGGGCGTGGCGGTGTTTTTGGCCGCGGCAGCGTCGGATTATATTACCGGGCAGACTATTATTGTCGATGGTGGCGCGACGATTGTGTAACCGCGCTACGATGGCATCGGGAACGGAACTGAAGCAGGTATGTTGGTTAACGAAGTATATTGGTTAACGAACCCGCAAAACAGGGAACGACCCAGACTGCCTGCGTGCATGAAGTCGGTCACTTATGCAATGATTCGTTTATCGTGCTCCAACATGACTTCACTGTGATTGCTCGTCGCGTTGTCGAAACGACGGTCGGAGGGAAGTTCCGTCCTATTGGTCCAGGTGCGCATGGGATTACAGCAATCTTGATACTTCTCCTACTGACGTGCCAGGCCGCTCAGGGTCAGGATTGGCCCCAATTCCTGGGACCCGGACGCAACGGCGTTTATGCCGGCCAGTTGCCGGCAGCGTGGCCAAAACCAGGGATCGAAGTGCTGTGGAAGGTGGACGTGGGCCAGGGGTTTAGCGCCCCTGTCGTGGCGCGCGGTCGGGTCATTCTATTCCATCGGCGCGAAAAGCAGGCGATCGTGGAGTCGCTGGAGGAGGACACCGGAAAGCGCATCTGGTCGGCCGCGTACGCGACCGATTATCGCGACGATTTTGGCTTCGATGAGGGACCGCGCGCGGCGCCGGCCGTCGCAGGCGAAAGAATTTACACGTTCGGAGCGGAGGGCGTTTTGCAAGCTCTCGATTTCTCCACCGGCAAGCGCCTCTGGAGCGTGGATACGCGGCAGAAGTTCGGTGCGCCGAAAGGCTTCTTCGGAGCCGCCTGTTCGCCGCTGGTGGATGACGGCCGCGTGCTCATGAATATCGGCGGCCCAAATGGCGCAGGTATTGGGGCGTTCGATGCGGCCACCGGCAAGGTACTCTGGACGGCCACCAACGACGAGGCCGGCTACTCTGCGCCCGTGGTGGCCACCATCGGCGGAGCGCGCCACGCGTTGTTTTGGACGCGGGCCGGTCTGGTCGACGTCGATCCTGCAACCGGGAAAGTCCGGTTCCAGTTTCCCCGGCGCTCGCGCAGCCACGCTTCGGTTAACGCGGCGGCGCCTCTTGTGGTCGGCGACTTGGTGTTTCTTTCCGCCAGTTATGGCACCGGCGCAACATTGTTACAAATCGATGGCGCGTCGGTGAAGCAGCTTTGGGATTCCGACGATGCGCTCTCGAACCACTATGCAACCAGCGTATACCGCGATGGCTACGTCTACGGCTATCACGGCCGCCAGGAATTCGGCCAGAGCTTGCGGGCGATCGAGCTGAAAACCGGGAAGGTGCAGTGGAACTTCGACCACTTCGGCGCCGGCACGGTCACTCTGGCCGGTGACAAGCTTTTGTTAATCCGGGAAGACGGCGAACTGATCGTGGCGCTTGCGACTCCAAAGGAGTTCCGGCCGATTTCACGCGCCCAACTGTTGCCCGCCACGGTGCGGTCCTATCCAGCCCTCGCCAATGGAAAACTCTACGTACGGAATGAACGGACGCTGGCGTGTTTCGATCTGAAGTAGTGGCCGAGGGTCGCCGTCTGCTGTTCCGATCGGACCTCTGCAGCGGCCGCAACTGATGACTCGAATATCAAGAAGACCGACAAGCTATGTGAAGCTGGGGCGGCAGCACATCGCCACGGGCGGCAACACGCGCGGGAAATCCGGAAGCTGGTGGAGCAAGATAGTTGCGACAAGGCGAATGCCGGTTAATTTGGTTAATGAGGTTCGCCTATTGTTCGCGCGATTGAAAACCGCATTCTCTGACGGCTGCTATGTCGCTTCGAATGTGGCCGGATGACAGGATCAAACAAGCGACGCCAGTCTTTTTTTCGGGCGCGCGGTGACACAATCTGCTTCTCCCTGATTTCAAATAAGCTACTGCTTATCGGCGGAAAACCTCCATTGAAGTAGATTCAGCTCGGTCTCAACCCTAAGATATTGAATTTAAGGTGGTGGCCAGGGACGGAATCGAACCGCCGACGCCAGCCTTTTCAGGGCTGCGCTCTACCGACTGAGCTACCTGGCCGCCAATCGGCTATTGTAACAGACGCACTCCGCGGCACGCTCCGCTACCGTGTCGCGAGCGTTGCCATCTCGGCCAGTTCGTCTCCCGTGGTCTTCTCCACGGCGGCGTGCAGGCTGTTGCCGTGCGCGTCCATAGTCACGATGGCCGCGAAACCATGCACCTTCAGCCGCCACATGGCTTCCGGAATGCCGAATTCCATCAGGTACACGGCGGGCACCTCCTGCACCGTGCGTGCATAAAACTGCGCCGCCCCGCCGATGGCATTCAGGTACACCGCGCCGTATTCCTGCAGCGCCGCAAGCGTCTTCTCACCCATGCCGCCCTTGCCGATCACCGCGCGCACGCCGTACCGCTTGATCACGTCCGCCTGATACGGTTCTTCGCGGCTGCTGGTCGTGGGACCGGCCGCTTTTACCACCCAGCGTTCGCCCTGCTGCAGCATCACCGGTCCGCAGTGATACAACACGGCGCCATGCAAATCCACCGGCGGCGGGTTCTTCATCAGGTAAGCGTGCACATTGTCGCGACCGGTGAACATCTCACCGTTGATCAGCACCACGTCGCCTACCTTGAGCGCGCGCACGGTGGCCTCGCTCAGCGGCGCGGTAAGCACCACCTCGCGCCCCGTCAGGGGGAAACCTTCGGCTTTCGCCATCCGTTCGACGGGACGGCTGGGATCGCGATACAGCCACTCGGCGATGGCGCCATCCCGTGCGTCGAGGCGTACGCCCAGCCGGCGGAACGCCCAACAATCGTAGGCCACCGAGACGAAGAAGCTGGCTGGCAGCCGGTTGGCCGCGGTAATCTTGCAGCCGATCAACGACGCCTTGCCGCCGAAGCCCATGGCGCCGACGCCCAGCCGGTTGGCCTCCTCCATGATCTCGTCTTCCAGCTTCGCCAGCACCGGATTCGGATTCGCATCGTCGAGCGTGCGAAACAACTGGCCTTTCGCCAGTTCGTAGCCATGCGCGCGATCGCTGCCGATGCAAACCCCCAATGCGCCCGGAGCGCATCCCTGGCCCTGCGCCTGCCAAACGGCATGCAGCAGGCATTTGCGCACGCCTTCCAGGTTGCGGTCGGCGCGGCCCAGATGGTCCAGTTCGCAAGGCAGCGAATACTGGATATTCTTGTTCTCGCAGCCGCCGCCTTTCAGGATCAGCTTCACTTCGATGTCGTCCCGCTCCCACTGGTCGAAATGCATTACGGGCGTCTCCGCGCCCAAGTTGTCGCCGCTGTTCTTGCCGGTGAGCGAGTCCACCGAATTGGGGCGCAGCTTGCCCATGCGCGTGGCCTCCGCGACCGCCGCGCGGATGGCGCGCTTGATCTCCATCTGATTCACGCCCACCGGCGTGCGCACCACGAACGTGGGCATACCCGTGTCCTGGCAGATAGGCCCTTCATCGTCGTTCGCCATGTCGATATTGGACAGGATGATGCCGAGCGCTTGCGACGATTGGGTGTGCGGCGTTTCCGTGCCGGCTGTCAATGACATCGCCGCGCGCACGTCGGGCGGCAGATTGGTGGACGTCTGCACAATCAGCTCCAAAAGGCTGCCGGTGAGGAGTTCCATACAAATATCTCCGAAACCTCCATTCTATCCGGTTTCATCCCGCCGAGCCGCGGCTCAAGCATGCGGGCCAATGCTACCATGGTATTCGGCTCATGTCGTCGCCCGTAATTCCTCCACCGCTCGAAGCGTTGCGCAGCCAGCCGTTTTCGTTCTACCCGGCCATCCTGAACATCGAGCACAACAAATGGCAGTACCGCAAAGCCACGTGGTCCGACGTTCTGGTGGTCAACGCGCGCACCGGTCAGGAGATCTGGATCCCGCGCCGCTTTCTGGGCGAGATCTCGCGCATCGAAGACCCGGTCGTGATCGTCGGCCTGGTGAAGGAACTGGAGTATAAAGAGGGCGCTGTGTGGCCGTACCGGCGGCGAGTGATTGAGATGCCGATAGCCGTGGGCGCACCCGCGCGGTCCCCATCCCCGGCGCAACCGATCAAGCCGGCGCCAGTGGTCGGCATTCGCCTGGAATCCGAAAGCGAGTCGCACATCCTCCGCATAGTCGGCGGCGCGCTGGTGCTGGGCATCGTAGCGGCGTATGTCGCGGTGAACTTCTACCGCGATAGCGTGCTCCGTCCCCGCGCCGCTTACATGGCCAAGGACCGGACGTACCTATCTCTGACCGCCTTGGACGATTACGATGCGGTGGTGCGCAAACTGGGCGCGCCTGCGCACGACCGTTGGCAGGGTCCTGCCGGCGGCGCGCGATACCGCGCGCTCTGGTATCCGGGCCGGGCCTGCACCATCATTCTGATGGCATCCGATGGCAAGCATGCCACCTACATCGGCACGCTGGATGCGAACTGGCTCCCCGTCCACTCGGCCGAGATCTCAAAGGGCGATGCGGGCGCGTTCCTGCGCGGTCTACCGCGCTTCTAGCCGGCTTTCGGTATGTGTTTGCAGATGCCCGCGCGCGATCCCGCCTCGCGGCCCCAGGGAGCAAATTCCCCCAAGCAGCCGGTTCCCGGCGCGCTGGGTTAACAGGTCGAATTCGCCGTCGCTCACGCGAGTAGTTCGACGCGGTCGGCCGCTTCGCCGTGGCGCAGCATTGGCTATTCGCAATAGCTCGGTTGGGTTGTCTTACCGGCAATGGGCGCCGGCCAGAATCGTGCACAAATTCCAGGCGATCAAACCCGCGTACCAATAGGTGATCCAACGGATCAAATGCTGCTTATGCATCGCGAGGCAGGCGCCCGCCAGCGCCATGGCCGCCGCTTTCGACAGCAATAACGCCGCCAAGGGCCCGAACTGCAGCAGCGCCCGGATAAAGGGGCTGGCCTCCGCCAAACCCAGCTTGAAGCCGATGAGGGTGGTGAAAATGTCAAGCACTTGGAGGTACAAGAACATTTGCGTGTAGAGCATTCTGCCGTCCGTCGGGTTAGGTATCGCCCTGCAAGGGAAGTTCCGTCCCTCAGTTGAATTATAGAAGCAGATGCGCCCGCATTCGGGCGAACGCCGGTAATGGGCGTACTAAGAACGGACTAGGCCGGCGACCAGACGCGGGCAATTACCAGAAATGCGACTACACCCAGGCAAATCCGGACGGCGCCCGGCAGCCGGAGCGCCTTGGAACTTCCCACGTCGAGTTGTTCCCGCGTCATGTGCGGAGCGTGCCATTTCATCAACTCGCTCACCATGTAGCCCACATTCCACAGTGTCTGCCGCACACGCCCCTTCAGGAGCATTAAGACGATGGCCAGCACGCCGCCAATCAACGCGGTAAGCAGGAAGATCCCGACAAAATCGGAGGTTCCCACCATGGCCCCCACGGCGGCCAGCAGTTTGACGTCGCCGGCGCCGGTCATGTGCAGCATATACATCACCAGGTTCAGCGCGAATGCCAGCGCGAAACCCTTGGCAGCCAGCCACAAGCCCTGTAGCGGCGAGGGGTAGGCAATCAACGCGTTCAACACGAAACCGAGCACCAGGGTGCTAACGGTCAGCCAGTTGGGAATGCGGCGCGAGCGCAGGTCCGTAAAAGTAGCCACAAGCACGGCTAGCACCAGCACGAATTCGATGCCCACGGCGGGGCGGGTGAATTGAATCACAGGCACTAGTATACAGATCGGCGGAAACCACGTGAACCATAACGAAGGTTAACCTTTGCGGCTACAGCCGCGCTAAGATGCGAGCATGGCGCGCCCCAAGGAGTTCGACGAAAGCCGGGCGCTTGACGATGCCCTAGATGTGTTCTGGGAGAAGGGGTACGAGTCAACTTCGATCCAGGATCTGGTGAGCGCGACGGGCGTCAACCGGGCCAGCCTGTATGAAAGCTTCGGCAGCAAGCGCCAACTGTTTCTGAAGGCGCTCGATCGATTTGCCGCGTGCAATCGGAATATCGCGCACGCGACCGCCGGCGTCGCACCCGGGCTGGCCAGGATCCGGGCGGCTCTGCGTCTGGCGGGAGAGCAGGCCGCCGCCGATGTGCGCGGCTGCATGATTGTCAACGCCATCGTCGAGGGGGCGGCGCAGGATTGCGAGATGCAGGCCATGGGCGGAGCCACTCGCCAGCGCTTCGAGGACTTCTTTGCCGAATCGCTGGCAGAAGCGGAGCGCCTCGGCCAGATTCGAGCGGGCCGGGATCGGCTGGCGCTGGCGCGCTTCTTGACCAATACGCTCTTCGGGCTGAGAGTCACCGCCAAGACACGCGCGGGTGAGCCGGCCATACGCGCCATCGTGGAGACTACCCTCGGTTTCATCGAAAAAGGGTTGAATCCGGTTTCCAGCGCCGCCATCCATTGGTTATATGGAACGATCGTTCCAGAACAAGAAAGGATGGCGGGAAATATGGGCAAGCTGAACGGCAAAGTTGCAGTGATTACGGGGGGCACGACGGGCATCGGCCTGGCGACGGCCAAATTGTTCCAGCAGGAGGGCGCGCAGGTGGTGGTCACGGGCCGCAGCCTGGGGACGCTGGCGGAGGCGCAGCAGGAACTGGGCCCGGCCGCTTTGGTGGTGCAGTCGGATACCGGCAAGCTGGACGATATCGACAAGCTGATCGGCCAGGTGCGGGCGAGGTTCGGGCGCATCGACATCCTGTTCGCCAATGCCGGCGTGGGCAAGGTCGTTCCGATTGAGCATGTGGATGAAGCTCTGTTCGACGAACAGTTCCGGACCAACGTGAAGGGGCTGTATTTCACGGTACAGAAAGCGATCCCGCTGATTCCCGATGGGGGCGCCATCCTGCTGAATGCATCGGTGGTGAGCAAGAAAGGTTTCGCGGGCATGAGCGTGTACAGCGCGACCAAGGCGGCCGTGCGATCTTTCGGCCGGACACTGGCGGCTGAGTTGGCGCCGCGCCGGATCCGCGTAAACACGATCAGTCCGGGTCCCATCGAGACTCCGATTTTGGGCAAGATGGGGCTCCCACCCGAGGCGGCCAAGCAGTTCGAAGAGAACATGGCGCAGAGCGTCGCCTTGAAGCGGCTCGGGCAACCGGATGAGATCGCGCGCGCGGCGCTGTTCCTGGTTTCGGAGGACGCTTCGTTTGTGCTGGGTACGGAAATGTTCGTGGACGGCGGCGTGGCCGAGTTGTGAAGTCCGCAGCTACATTTTTCGAGCCGGAGCGGGGACGGCGGAACCGGCAGGGCGAAGGCAGAGGAGAAGAACATAGGGCATTCCCAACTCCCTGGGCTGCACTGCCGCCCTACTCAATCGCCGCCAGTACATCGGCCGCCGCCACCGTGGCGCCTACCAGCGCAGTAAGCGAAACGACGCGTCCGGCCTTCGGCGCTTTCATTTCGTTCTGCATCTTCATGGCTTCGATTACCAGCAAACCTTGGCCGGCCTCTACTGTATCGCCCTGCGCCACCAGCAGGCGTACGATTTTGCCTGGCATAGGCGCAGTCACATTCAGACGGCCTTCGACGCCTTGCCGGCCGGTCTGGCGCGACCAGCGGCGTGGGTCGCGGACCTCGACCTCGAAGCGGTGGCCGTCGATGAAGACGATCACGCAGCCATTGGACTGTTCGACGCGCGCTTCGTAGCTGCGTCCGTCCATCAGGACCGAATAGACGCCGGGCTCGACGGCCGCGATCTGGTTCATCGTAGCGCCTCGTGGCGGCCTATCTCGAGCCAGCGGCTGCGCGGCGCCGATGCGCTTTCCGTGCGCGGGGCGCTGCTCTTGGAGTGGAAAGCGGCCACTACCTCCGCGATGGACTCCAGTTCCGGCGGCGGCATGAAGGGCTTGCGGCGCTCCAGGAATTCGTCCACAAAGCGCGTGTGCAGCCGGGCCTCGCGGAATTCATCGTCTTCCAGAATCTGGCGGAAGAAGGCGATGTTGGTATGGATGCCGGCCACGTCGTATTCGCGCAGCGCGCGTAGCATGCGGGCGATTGCAGTGTCCCGTGTGCCGCTCCACACGGCCAGCTTGGCCAGCAGGGGATCGTAGTCGATAGGCACCGTCCAGCCTTCGTAGACGCAGCCATCCAGGCGCACGCCCGGCCCCATGGGACGCGTCAAGCGCGTGATTTTGCCCGGCGATGGGAAGAAGTTGTTGTACGGATCTTCGGCGTAGACGCGGCACTCGATTGCGGAGCCGCTCCAGGCGATGTCTTCCTGCCGCAAACGCAGTTTTTCGCCCGCAGCCACCTCCAATTGCAGGCGCACCAGGTCATGACCGGTCGCGAGTTCCGTGATGGGATGCTCCACCTGGAGACGGGTGTTCATCTCCAGGAAGTAGAAATCGCCGCGCGCGTCCACCAGAAACTCGACCGTGCCGGCATTGTAATAGCCTGCGCTGCGCGCCACCCGGATAGCGGCCTCGCCCATGGCTTCGCGCATGCCGGGACGCGCGGCCACCAGCGGCGACGGGCACTCTTCCATGACTTTCTGATGCCGGCGCTGTATGGAACATTCACGCTCGCCGAAGTGGACCATATGGCCGTAGCGGTCTCCCAGCAACTGAATTTCGATATGGCGCGGGCGCTCAATCAGCCTCTCGACGTACAGTTCGGGATTCTTGAAGGAGCGGTCGGCTTCGCTCGACGCGTCGCGAAACGCGGAGTCCAGTTCGGCGTCCGAGTCCACGCGGCGCATGCCCTTGCCGCCGCCTCCCGCTACGGCTTTCAGCAGCAGGGGATAGCCGAACTGCCGGGCGAAAACGCGGGCATCCGCGGGACCGCTGAGCGCTTCGTGGGCGCCGGGCACGACGGGTGCGCCCGCGGCGATGGCCATCTGCCGCGCGGCAGTCTTGGAACCCATGCGGCGGATGGATTCGGCCGATGGACCGATGAAGACGATACCGGCCGCTTCGCAGGCGGCGGCGAAATCCGCATTTTCGCTAAGGAAGCCGTAGCCGGGATGGATGGCTTCCACGCCGTGTTTGCGCGCGGCGTCCAGGATGCGGTCGATACGCAGATAGCTGTCGGTGGAGGGCGACGGCCCCACCCATTCGGCTTCGTCGGCCATGCGGACATGCAGCGAAGTGCGGTCGGCATCGGAGAAAACCGCCACGGAGGCGACATCCATCTCGCGCAACGTGCGGATGACGCGCACGGCGATTTCCCCGCGGTTGGCAATCAGGACCTTGCGGAACATCCCGCGATTGTAACAGGCGGAGCGCGGAAGAAGGGCCTTGCGGTAGTGCCGAAAGGTGCGTTGACGATTTTCGGCGGGGGCTTGACGGGCGGCATGTTGAATCTGCGATGGCGGCCATTCAGCATCTCGTCATAGTGATCACGGCGATGACGACTATGGCCGGTAGCGGAAGGCCGTAGACGGTGCCTACGAGGTCGGCCTTCTGTCGATCCTTAACAAACATGTGAGGCCATCAGCAGGGTAAGACCACCCTCGCAATACTCGCAAGTCACTGTGATTTCGGTAGTTACTACGCTTTCCATGATTCAACTATCAACTAGCTGGTGCTCAAGGCCAGCCGTAGGTATCTATGTGGCCTGCTTTCAGTAGCTTACAAGTCCTATCTGGGGTGTTCTGAGCGTTCGAACAAAATTATTTTCATGTATACTGAAATTAGTAGCGTTCTCCTGCCACTACTTGGAGTATTGTATTATTGAGGGTTTGCCATGCTCGACGCGGAACGTCAATATTTTGAACAACATCGAGATGATCTTCTACGGCAGTATCCTGGAAGATTCATCCTAATCAAGAACCAAGAGGTTCGCGGCCCGTTTGATACCATACAAGAGGCGCTCACGGCGGGCAGCCGCGAGTACGGGACATCTTCGTTTCTTGTAAGGCGTACAGACCAGCAACCCGAACCAGTCTCAATTCCGGCGCTTGCCATAGGTATGCTCAGTGCCAACCCTTCATTTACAATTAGGCGGTGAAGTTGTATCCCCGGATGGAAAACGGGTCGCGCTTACTGGAAGTCAAGCCTTGCAGGGGCGCGGACAGTTGTTGAAGTTTCCATAGGCATCGAATCATCTGCCGGGTCTGGATTGCTTCAGAAGGGGCAACAGCTTCCTACACCGAAGACGGGATTCGCGTTGATTGATACCGGTGCTTCCAACACTTGTATCGACGAGAAAACCGCGCAGGAAATGGGATTGCCGGTGATTGACGTGGCGAAGATGTCATCGGCCTCGCATGCTGGTATTGACCAGAATGTTTATCCAATCCAGATTACTGTCGCTGGATCAATACTTCAATTCAACGTCCCGCGCGCCATGGGAGGCGCGCTAGGCGCCCAGGGACTAATTGCGCTTATCGGAAGGGACGTCCTACAGTTTTGCACGCTGTTTTATAACGGCATAACTGGCCAGATCACATTATCCATCTGACAAATATGTCACGCTGATTTGCTTGGTCTGCCTCCGCCGTGCGTTTTGCGGGCAGCGGCAATCTTGCAGTATCGGCATATATATGTCACGATGCCTATATGAGCGGCGCTGGCGGCAGCATGAAGAGAACCACCGTATTCCTGCCGGCTCCGTTGCACGAACACCTGAGGCAAGAGGCTTTTCGGACGCGCGTGAGTATGGCCGAGATCATCCGGTCGCGGCTGGAACTGGGATCCCGCCCGCCCGGCAAACCGCGCCGCGATCCGCTGGCCAAGGCGGAGGGCGCGGTGCGCCACGGCGGGTTGAGCCGGGATATCGATGAAGCCCTCTACGGAGATTGAGCGTCCACCACTCCTGTTTGTGGATACCTGGGGCTGGATCGTGCTGGCGGACGCCCGCGATCCCCGCCATGACGAAGTTGTGGCCCTGCGGCGCAAGCACACTCAAAATGGAATCCTGGTAACCAGCGATTACGTGCTGGACGAGACCTTTACGCGCCTGTTTGGTGGCGGTCCTTTTAAGGAGGCGGAACTTTTTTGCTCGGCAGTCCTGCGCGCGCGGGATGCCGGCATGGTGCGCGTGGAACTCATCACAACGGAGCGCTTCGCGCGGGCCCACCGTTTGCGCCTGCGCTATCGCGACAGATCCCGAATCTCATTTACGGACCTTACCAGCTTTGTGGTGATGACCGAACTGGGGATCCGCGATGTTTTAACTGCGGACGCTCATTTTGCGGCCGTACAGTTGGGTTTCCGTACGGCGCCGCAAAACGCAAGAAAGTCCGCGCGCGGCCGATAAGGAGAGAAAGGAATACTGCCATGCAAATCACATACACAGCCGTGGGAGGGCTACAGCAATCGGAGGATCAAGTGAATCGCACAGCCTCCTTGTTGGCGCGCTCGCCGTACTTCACAGGCACGCCGCAGGATGAGGTTTCGTTGAGCGATGCAGCGGTCTCCCTGCTCCAAGCCCAGACCAGCTTCAACGCGAATCTGGACAGCATCAAGGTAGCGGACGAAATGCAGAAGAGCGCGCTCGGTTTGGTGAAGTAGAGGAAGGCTGGTTACAATCCTAGCCGATCACGGGCATAGGTCAGGCTTTTCTTCACGTTGTCCTCTTCCTGGCGCAATTGCTCTTCGCGTGCCAGCGCGCTGACAACGGGCAGTGGCCGACCTTTTGGCTCTTGCTCGCGGACCATGCGCAATGTGCGCGCCAAATAAAGCCCGTTGCGCTGCGGAAAGGTCGCCCAATACGCGTCCGTCAGGCACGGCACCTTCAGCGGATCGCGCGTAATCATTTCGAGCGTCAGACGCGTCTCCGGGCGGGCGCGGCGAATCGCGTCCACGATCCGGCGCATGTCCAGCATGCCTTCGCCCAACGGCATCTCCGACAGCAGGAAGCCGTCCGCGTATGGCGCCACCCCCATATCCTTAACATGCGAGCAATTGGTGTAGGGCGCCAAAGTCTCCACTGTGTCCATGGGGTCGTCCAGCAGCGCGATGTTGTTGCCCGTATCCAGGCAGACACCCAGCCAGCGGTTGGACTTCGCCTTCATGAGCGCGGCCATCTCCGCCGCGGTCCAGTCCTTGTGGTTTTCAATGGCCAGGGGCACCTGGTGCTTCTCCACGATGCGCAGGGCGGCGTCGATGTTCTCGTGGCTCCGCGCCACCGCCCGATCCCAATCCGCCAGGTTCGTGAAGTTCTCGTAGCGCCGGCCGGGCAGGCAGTTGACGCGGATGGCCAGCGCACCGGCTTGCTTGGCGGCTGCCACTGTGCTGTCGAACGCGGCCGTGTCGCCCGCCTTCGGCAGCGCGGTAATCGCCTCGTAATACATGCCAAGTTCCTCTGCGCGCGCGCGGAGTTTGCGGATGTAGCCCGGCTCGCGCGAAGTCAATGGCATTTGGATGCCGCCCGCGCCCAGGGCGTTGGCATGCTCCAGGAATTCAAGAGTATCCTTGGGCCGGCCAAAGCTCATATAGGAAGTGACCGCGATCCCCATCTTTGAGCGCGGTTCGGCGGCTAGCGCGCCCGCGCCTGCCGCCGCGGCAGTGACCAGAAAAGCTCTCCGATTCATAAGCTTAGGCTCCGCAGTACTTCATCCCAGGGTTGGCGATAGGGGCGCACCAGCATGGCGGAGGCCTCCCGATCGCCGATGATTTCTTCTTTCTCCGCGTCCCAGCGGATCTTGCGGCCGAGCCGCAGCGAGATGTTCGCCAGGTGGCAGGCGACCGCGGTGCGGTGGCCTTCTTCAACATCGGAGATAGGCAGTTCGCGCGTCTTGATGCAATCCAGGAAATTCCGCGCGTGCAGGTCGAATTGCTGGGGCGACGAGCCGGGCTCTTTGCGCGCATCGATCCAAGGCTCCGGCTTGGTGGCGGAGTGCTGCGGGCCGCCGGTGGGCTGTCCTTCGAAGACCGGGATGGCGTTGGTGGGATCGATCTTCATGTCGGGAAATACTTCGTATCCCCCGCGCGTCACCGTCATGCTGCCTTTGGTTCCGAAGAACTCCAAGCCATAGCCGGCGCGCCGGCCGGCGCTGGCTTCGCGCATGGAATGCACGGCGGTAAAGCCAGGGTATTCGAATACGGAATCCTGCGTGTCGGGAGTTTCGCCGTTGTCTTCGGCATGATTGAGGGCAAAGCGCCCGCCGCTGGAGGAAACCGCCAGCGGACCCTTGACCCCCAGGGCCCATTGCACGATGTCGATATCGTGCGCGCCGAGGTTGGTCATCTGGCCGCCGGAATAGTCCCAGAACCAACGGAAATGATACAGCGCGCGATGCGGATTATACGGCCGTTTCGGCGCCGGCCCCAGCCACATGTCGTAATCCAGATCGCGCGGCGGCGGCCCATCCGGCGGACTGCCGAAGCCGGGCATCACGTTGCGATAGGCGCCCATGCGCGCGCTGAGCACTTTGCCGAAATAGCCCGCCTGGACCAGATCGCGGGCCTTCTGGTAGTGCGGCCCGGAGCGCTGCTGCGTGCCCACCT
>Ga0209333_1000477_pt1 | contig 22138 bp, 23 predicted proteins | sample BlaSpr_A8_OM2_O3_FD_187982 | JGI IMG/M metagenome (GOLD analysis project Ga0209333, IMG submission 187982) | Forest soil microbial communities from Thunder Bay, Ontario, Canada - Black Spruce, Ontario site 2_A8_OM2_O3 (SPAdes) (version 2) | ecosystem: Environmental > Terrestrial > Soil > Boreal... | reverse complement strand
TGGCCGACAGCCGCTATAGCGTGCCCGAACCGATCTACGCAACCGGCAGCCTGCGTCCGCAGCCCGGCCTGAACATCTATGTGCGCCAGGCCATCCCCATCCTCTCCAACCTGCCGTGGCGCATGGAAGCTACCGCCGATCTCCGCAATCTCCTGCAACAAGGCTACCTGCCGCTCTCGGCCGCGGATGGCTCCTCCTTAGTGCTGATGGAGAATCCCCGCATGTTCCGCGGCGGCCTAAGCTTCATCTTCTAGTAGGACAGACATCCCGGCCTGTCTGCCAGCGCATACTATAAGAGCATGCAATCGAATCAACCCCCATTCTCCCGGAGGGACCTGCTTCGCGGCGCAGTGGCCGGATCGGGCGCCGTACTTCTCGGCCAGACCGCCGCCGCAGCGCCGCAGAGCGTCCCCCGATCCGTAATCGGCATGCAGTTTGAGCCGCGCACCAATGTCCGCATGGGACTGATCGGCTGCGGCGAGCGTGGCTCCGACATGCTGAAAGAATACCTCGGCGTAGAAGGATTGACGGTGACCGCCGTGTGCGACGTAGTGAAGGACGCCGCGCTGCAGGCCCAGGCCACAGTGGAACGCGCCGGCCAGCATCCGCCTGCGGTATACGCCAACGGCGAGCGCGACTTCGAGAACCTGCTGCGGCGGGACGACGTGGATTTTGTCTACATTCCCACGCCCTGGGAGTGGCATGTCCCCATGGCCCTGGCGGCCATGAACAGCGGCAAGCACGCCTTCGTGGAGGTGCCCGCGGCCGCCACCATCGAAGATTGTTGGAAGCTGGTGGAGACCTCCGAGAAGACCCGCCGGCACTGCCTGATGATGGAGAACTGCTGCTACGGCTACACCGAGCTGATGGTGCTGAACATGATCAAGGCCGGACTGTTCGGCGATCTGCTCTACGGCGAGGGCGCGTACCTGCACGACCTGCGCCGCCTGCTGTTCGAAGATCGCAGCGAAGGCCTGTGGCGCCGCTTACCGCACACCCGCCGCAACGGCAATCTGTATCCCACGCACGGGCTGGGGCCGGTGGCCAACTACATGGGCATCAACCGGGGCGACCGCTTCGACTATCTGGTGTCGATGAGTTCTCCCGAGCGGGGCCTGGACGCATGGCGCGCGGCGCACGTGCCCAAGGACAGCCCCAAGTGGAAGGAAAAATATATCTGCGGCGACCTGAATACCTCGCTGATCAAGACTGCGAACGGCCTGGTGATCACGCTGCAGCACGATGTGGTGAATCCGCATCCTTACGACCGGACCAACCTGATCGCGGGCGTGAAGGGCATCTTCCGCGACTATCCGCCGCGCATCTATTTCGACGATCCGAACGCGGAGGCTTACACGCCCATCGACAAGTACAAGGATGAGTACGAGCATCCGCTGTGGAAGCATGAGGGCGAGTTGGCGCGCAAGCTGGGTGGGCATGGCGGCATGGACTTCCTGATGATTTACCGGCTGATCGAGTGCATGCACAATGGCCTTGCGCCGGACCTGGATGTGTACGACGCCGCCGCCTGGAGCGCGCCGGGTCCGCTGAGCGAAGCTTCGGTGGCGCAGGGCAGCGCGCCAGTGAAGTTCCCCGATTTCACCAGGGGGAGATGGAAGGAGAAGCGCGGCTGGCTGGCTTGACAGAGGCGCTAGAACTGACCGCTCCCCGGGAGGAGGACGGTCGAATGCTGGCCTCCGTGCCGGACCTTCCGGGAGTGATGGCCTACGGCGCCAGCGAGGAAGAGGTAGTGCGAACCGTCAAGTCGAAGTCCCCGAACCGTTGAACATCCTCTTTGCCGCGTGAGCACTTGGCGCGCCACAACGGCTAGGCGGCGGCTAGGCGAGTCTATGCGGCCTGCTGCGGCTCGGTTGGATGCTCAAGAAGCAGGTGGGGTCTCATCGAAAGCTGCATAACGTAGGGGCCTTCGCCCCGAAGACTTCTGATCGCTCTACGAGCGGCTTGCATCCGCACGCCGAAGCCGGCGCCACGGGCATGCCTCCGACCCGGTGTTATGATGGGGTTTAGTTCGATTCCGAGGTAAAATCCCATTGGCTTTAGTCGAAGGTTGCAAGCACACGCTGGAGATCACCGTGCCTGTCGAGGAAGTTGAGGCCGAAACCGGCCGGGCAGTGGCGAAGGTCCAGCAACGCGCGAAGTTGCCGGGTTTCAGGCCCGGTAAGGCGCCAGCCTCGATCATTCGCCAGCACTTTGCCGGCGATATCCGCCAGCAGGTACTGGAAAGCCTCATCCCCAAATACCTGCACAACCGGTTCGAGGCGGAAGACCTGAAAGTGGTCGGGCAGCCCGATATCACCGAAGTGCATTTGGATGCCGGCGAGCCGTTGCGCTTCAAGGCGGAATTCGAGGTCGTGCCGCAGGTCGAACTCCAGGACTATAAGGGTTTGACGGTGAAGTATCACGATCCGGAAGTCACGGACGCGGACGTGGATAAGCGCATCGAAGAGCTGCGCCATCAAAAGGCCGAGTTCGTCAACGAAGATCCGCGACCCCTGCAGGATGGCGATTTCGCGGTGCTGTCGCTCGAAAGCTTGAGCGCCGTGGAGGGTCCGCCCGTGAAGCAGGATGAGATGACCCTGGAAGTGGGCGGCGGCGATACGCTGGAAGACTTCAGCGAGCACCTGCGCGGCATGACTCCGGGAGAGGAGAAGGAGTTCGAGGTTCACTACCCGGAAGATTATGGCCAGCCCAAGCTGGCGGGGAAGACCGTACGCTTCCGGGCGCAGGTGAAGGGCGTCCGGCGCAAGGAACTGCCGGAGATCAACGACGAATTCGCGCAGGATCTGGGCGATTACCGTACCGTGGATGAGCTGCGGGAAGCCGTGCGCAAATCGCTGTTCGGGCAGCGCCAGTTCGAGGCGCAGCAGGAGGCCAAGAACCAACTGGTGGACAAGCTCGTGGATATGCACGATTTTCCGGTACCGGAAACGTTTGTCGACCAGCAGATCAAGAGCCGCACCGAGCAACGCATACGTGCGCTTGCGGAACAGGGCCTGGATCCCAAATCCCTCAACCTGGACTGGAAGAAGTTAAAGGAATCCCAGCGGGACAAGGCGCTGCGCGAGGTGAAAGCCTCGATGCTACTGTCGCGGATCTCGGAGCGGGAAGCCATCGCCGCCACGCGGGACGAGGTGGACAAGGAAGTCGAGCGCCTCGCGCGGCAGCAGCGGGAACCCTTCGCCGCGGTGCGGCTGCGGTTTGAGAAGGATGGGACCTTGGGCCGCATCGCGTCACATATCCAGACGGAGAAGACTCTCAGTTTCCTGTTCGAGCACGCGGGGAAAACCGAGGAATAGTTTGTCCCGGAAGGAAAGGAAGAATCCCATGAAATGGCTATTGTGTTTGATGGTGTTAGTCGCCGTCGCCGCTTCTGCAGCGGATATCAGCGGCAATTGGAAGGGGACCGCCGAAACCCCCAACGGCACGGTGGAGAGAACTTTCGTTTTCAACGTGGACGGCCACAAGCTCACCGGCGAAACCACCAGCAACATGTTCGGCAAATCGACCATCGAAGATGGCAAGGTGGACGGAGACGACGTTTCGTTCAGCGTCACAGTGAACATTCAGGGCACCGCAGGGAAGGTCAACTACAGGGGCAAGGTGGAAGGCGATACGATCAAGTTCCAGATCGAAGTGCAAGCCATAGGGCAGACCTTGGAGATGACCGCCAAGCGGGTTCCTTAGGCTGCTCGGGCTGGCGGTGATACACTAGCGCTAGCGGGCGCCATGATGGACAACGGACAAGCGATACAGGCGATTGTCACCGTTGGCGTTCCTACCCTTGCAGTGTTGGTAGGAATCCTGGTAAACGACGCGCGGCTCTCCGACCTGCGGTCCTACATTCGATAGCATGGAGCGGCGCTCCGATCAGCGCTTCGAAGACCTTAAGGAAACCTGGCGCGCCGAATTGCACCGGGTCGAAGAAGTTCTCGACGCCCGCCTGAAGCATCTGGAGCACAAAGGCTAGCGGCGGCTCTCCGCCCCCCCGTGATGATCCCCTACCGCGCCGCGCTGCGGCCCTTCTTCGGCCAATTATCCGGCGCGTGAAGATCCTCCGGCAGTTTCGTCTGGGCATCGCCTTTGGTGTGCCGGAGCTGCTCCTCGGTCAGATCTTCCGCGGTCGAAAGATCCGCGCCACAGATATTCGCGTGTGACAGGTCCGCTCCCAGCAGCCGCGCACCCACCAGATTCGCGCCGTGGAGGTCTGCGTGGCGCAGATCGGTACCGCGCATGTTTGCCAGCACCAGATCGGCTTCGTACAGCAGCGCGCCGGACAAATTGGCCATCGTCAGATCCGCGCCACGCATGACGGCGAAAGACAGGTCCGGCTTCTCCTGGGGATTCTCTTCCCGCCACTTGTTCCAGGCGTCCACGTCGCGCATTGCCAGCTCGAAATGTTCCTTGTCGGCCATCAGGTGTTTATTGTATCGCTCTGGCCATCAGGAAGCCATCGCCGCCATCCTCGTAGTAGCGCGGCGCCATGCGCACGCGCCGGAAACCCAGCGAGCGATACAATTGCACGCCCCCGGTATTGCCGGTCCGTACCATCAACTCCACGCGCCGGACGCCCGCCAAGCCGAGTTCGCGCAGCGTATGCCGCATAAGAGCATCGGCCACACCCCGCCGGCGATAGTCCGGATGCACGGCCAGAGAGGCGATCTCCGCGTTGCGCTTCTCCATGCATGCGACTGCGTAGCCGGCAATGCGCCCGCCTGCTTTGGCCACCGCGAAGAAGTCGCGGCAATCGCCGTATAGCTCCAGGAAGTATTTCCGCGGCCAGGCTTCCGAGCCGAAGCTCGAGCGTTCGATGCGCAAGACGCGCGGCAGATGGCGCAGCCGGAAAGGAACGATCTGAATCGCGTGGATCAGAGGGCGTTAGCCGTGGAAAGACCGCAGTCGATGTGAATCACCTGGCCGGTGATCTTGCGCGAATAATCGCTGCCCAGGAAAAGCGCGGAATCCGCCACGTCTTCCTTGGAGACGGTCTCCTCGATCGCGCATCGTTTGGCGGCCAGCTCCTGGAAGTGCCTCCAGGCGGCACTGGCAACGGCCAAAGGGTCGGGATGGTTCTCGCCCTTGGCCATCTCGATGGCCTCCTGGAAGGCGCGCGCGCGTTGCGTCTCCAGGGCGCCCGGGTTACGCAGGAACGCGCCCATGATCCCGGTGGCCGCCACGGTCTCGATGGGCCCCGGCGAAAGAGCGTTCACGCGGATCTTTTTCGGGCCCAGTTCCAGCGCCAAGTAGCGCACGGCGCTTTCCAGGGCGGACTTGGAGACGCCCATCAGGCCGTAGGAAGCCTCGGCGCGTTCGGAGGCCTGGTATGTCAGGGTGATCACGCTGCCCCACTCTCTCAGGCTGGGCTTGGCGAAGCGCACGGCCTTGCACAGCGAATGCGCGGAGATGGTCAGACTCTTGCAAAACGCTTCCGCGCCGCAATCCGACGCAGGCTCGGTAAACAATTCGTTGGGCGCAAATGCGATGGCGTGCACCAACACATCCAGCGGATTGTTCTGAAACCGGGCGAAGAAGTTGGTGATCTCTTCGTCCTTCTCGACATCGCAGCGATCACCCTTGACGCCGGGGTTATCCAACAACAGCAGTCGCACGCGGCTGAAAAATTTCTGCTGGTAGCCGATGAAAACGTGCGCCCCATGCTCCGCAAACCGCTTCGCGATGGCCCAGGCCAGGCTGGACTCGTCGGCCACGCCCAATACGGCCACATTCTTGCCTTCCAGCCCCATTCCGCGGTGGTCCGCTGCCATCATCTTCAGTTTGTCCTCGTTTATCTAAAATAGCGCAGTTCCGTGCCGAGGCAGGCGGTCGCTTCTAAGCTTCTGAACGGATGCGTAGCCACCATTCCCGCAGAGGGTCGTCATGCGGAGGGATGAATCGAGCCCGCAACTCGATTACGGACAGGATGCGCCTCAGGTCGCGCGGGGCGGCGCCCGCCCGGATCGCCCAGTGATGTACGATTTGGGACGTCGATCGAAGTTGCACACTGGGTAGAGCCAATTGACCGGCGACCCGCCGGGCCTTTCGGTCGTCGGTGGCCAATGCGTAACCTCTTGAACGGCAGATCGCCAGCGACATCGCTTCTCCGTCGTCCAAGTCGGCGGTAAATTGGACGTAGAATTCTTCTTCTAGGGGGCTGTCGGGGTTGACAATCTTGACAGCGCCGGACGGCAGCCATTCCTCAATTGAAACAGCTTGCCGCGGCTGAGTGGGATCGTCCCTGCGGATGTATAAGGTCTCCTCGACGACAGCCGAACAGACGAAGCAATCCACATCGAGGCTTTCGAGCACCGCAAGGCCGGCTCCCGTCGCCAGGAGGTTCAGAGCGACCGACGTGTCGAGAATGACAGGACACCAATCATTGCCCAGTCGGGAACGGCTATCAACGGCTTCCCAGAGGCTGCGCGAGATCGAGCTCTAATCCGGTAAAGTCGCCCTCAAACTCCCGATGAATGCGGTTTTGAAGCTCCTCCACGATCAGGCGCGAAGACAGCCGGTCCGTGCGCAAATATTTCGCAAGCCGTCCTTCGCTCAGTTCGCCGTTGCGAAAAGCACTGACGGCAAGCGCAACATACCGCTGAGGAAATAGGTCCTTTGCCGGCGGGTTCGCATCTATTCCTAAGAGACGCTGGGCCTTCTGCACCTCGAATCCCTCGGCGACGAGCCGTTCCCAAGTGCCGGCGGCAAGCCTTCGGAGCGTCTCTAGTCGAAGTACCAAAGCTTGGACCGAAACCTGATAGAGATGCGCAAGGCTGACAATTTCGCCCAGCGTCACACCTTTTGGCGAAGAACGATGCAGGTCGCTAAATCGTCGATTGAGTCCCGCGGCGGGCATTAGGAAGTTCTCGGCGAACGCATCCGCAACGCGTTCCTTCGCGGTCTGCAGCCGCCGCTCCAGCAGGATGGTGATCTCCGCCAGATAGCGGTGCATCAGAAAATGTCCAAATTCATGTGCCAGCGACCATTGGCGCCGGTCGCGGGGATGGTTTGAGTTTATTCCGACGCACGCGCCAAGATCTTCGTTGTAGGCGAAAGCCCCCGCGATCTTTGAGGGCATCGCGAAATAGAAGATCCTAAGGCCCACTTCGGCTTCTAATCGCTCGCCAAGATTGCCGATCGGACCATCACCCAGGCCCATGCGGTTTCTTTCGGCAGCCGAGACGTCGCTCGCTACCTGCTCAATTGTGCTGCCGGTGGTCTCGTATACGGGAGGGTACTTGCGTGGACCTGAGACTCCAGCAATTCTTTCAAGCTCCGCATAGTCTTCGGCGCGCCGCTGCAGCTCAAGAGCGACTCGCTCGTATTCCTGGTTCTCTTCGAAGGCCTGGCGTTGGTTTGAGCGGAATTGCGTAACGAAGCCCTCCGTGTGCGCGCGCCGGCCGACGAAGTCCGACACATGCCGGTCGTAAAGCTTGGCGAATCCGATCACTTCGGTGGGCGTGATCGGCCGCTCGCCCTTCTCGATCGCCACAATCGTCGTGCGGGCCATCCCCATCCGATCTGCGACGGCCTGCTGGGTTAGACCGGCGCTTCTGCGCGCGTCCTGAAGACGCGATCCCAGCACCCTCGGATCGATCTCTTCCAAGATCTTGGCTTCCATATTTCCAGCTCAAGTATAATCCGCTGGCCTGACATTGTCAATAATCATTAGATCCCGAGCGACGTAATTGTCAGAATGTCCTTGGTCAAAGCCCCAACCGATACCACCTTCTCTTAGGGGGAGCGGGCGTGGGATCCAGCAGCGCGACCTCGTCGCCGGCGATCACCGCCTGGGGCGCGGTGGTGAAAAGCAGTTTGGCAAGGCCGGGGTTCCAGGTCTTCGCGACGTATTCATATGCGTCGCGGAGGACCGGCGTGCGGTGTCTGGTATCGTGTGCATCGCTGGCGATGAAGTGCACCAGATTACGATTCATCAACTCGGTGGCTACGGACTTGGCGGCGCGTCCGAAGCCGCCCAGCAGGGATCCCGCGGTAACTTGCACGAGCGCACCGTTTTCGACCCAGGATTGCAACTGATCGAGTTTCTTGTGCAGCAGCGCATTGCGTTCGGGGTGCGTGACGATGGGCGTAAGACCGGCCCCCTGCAATCGATCGAAGATTTCTTGCGTAGTGCGCGGGATAAGCAGGTCTGAAAATTCCACCAGAAGATAGCAGAAGTGATTGATGGAATATTTCGGGGGATCGGCCAGTGCATCCTGAATATTCTCCAGGGTGAGATGGAAGTCGCAACCGCGGTGGATGCGGGGGAGGGGGCCCGAGGCGTCTTGCAGTTCGTCGATTTTGCGGCCGATCAGTTCGGGGTCGAAGGTGAACTCGCTGTTGGCGTGCGGCGTCGCGACGATATCGGTGGTGCCCGAATCGGCTGCCAGGCGCAGCATGGCGACCGATTCTTCAAGGTTTCTGGGGCCATCGTCGAGGCCGGACAGGATATGGCTATGGATATCGACCAACCCCGATGCTACTACAAGTGGCGGCACCCGGTAAAATGTTCGGAGATTATCCGGAGGCTCGCGGCACCTGATGGGAAAGGAGATCGTTTGCATGTCTTACTTCGCCCGCCGGGCTTCGCTCGGCCTGTTGTCGCTCTGTGCCCTGCCGGCTGGTTTCGCCGCCAGCTCTGCCATCGGCCTGGTGGTTGCCAATGGCAGCTTCCAATTGGACCACTCGAATGTACGTGGAACCGCCACGCTGTTCGACGGCAACACCATCGAAACAAACATTTCGTCGTCGCAACTTAAGCTCAACAACGGAGTTAGTCTGCGTCTGGCGGCGGAGACGCGCGCGCGCGTCTACGATTCGCGCCTGGTTTTGGAAAAAGGAATCGGGCAATTGGAGTCCACCAAATACCGCATTGAGGCCGCTAGTTTGCGGGTTGAGGCGGATCAGCCCGGCGCCACCGCGCGGGTGCAGTTGGCTGGGCCGGCGCGCGTGGTGGTCGCCGCACGCGACGGCAGCGTGCGCGTGAGCAACGGCGATGGCGTGCTTATCGCCAGACTCTATAGCGGCCGCGAAATGGTGTTCGAGCCGCAGGAGGCGGGCGCTGCCACGCTCACGAAGGTTTCCGGCATCCTGGCGCTCAAGGACGGCAAGTTCATACTGGTTGACCGGATCACGAACGTCACCATGGAGTTGCGGGGCACCGGCCTGGAGGCCGAGGTCGGCAATCTGGTGGAGGTCACCGGGACGGTGGATTCCGCCGCGCCCACCGTGGCGGGTGCATCGCAGATCGTCGATGTCACCAGCGTCAAGCGCCTGACCAAAAGCGCGCGCGCGGCGGGCGCGGCAGGCGCCGGGGCCGCTGGAGCCGGTGCTGGGGCGGCCGCGGCTGGCGGCCTCTCCACAGGCGCCATTGTGGCGATCGTAGGCGGAGTCGCTGCAGCGGGCACGCTTGGAGGCCTGGCGGCCGAGCACGATCTGCCGGGCCAGGGATCGAGCCAACCGAGCACCAGCCGGTAATGTAAGGCCAGTTTCGCTAACGGTTCCCGGCCGGCGCGGCGGACGCCCGGTCTGCGCCGAACGGCTCGCTCTTCGTCTCACACAGGCGCGAGTGCGTTTTGCCACGGAGCCGTTAGCGATTCCAAAATAAACAGAGAACAAATTGGCGTGGTGTTTACCATCTGTATGCTGAGACGATTTCAACTTATTTTGGTTAGCCCCGGAATGGGACTAAGACAGCGATAGCTTTGCCTCATGACTAAGTCAAATGCATGGTTCGCTCTAACTGCCAAGCCCCGGCACGAGAAGGTGGTAGCCGAGAACTTGCGCGGCAAAGGCCTGGAGTCGTTCGTACCGCTCTACACGGCGCGCCGGCAGTGGACGGATCGCGTCCAGTCCGTCGACTTGCCGTTATTTCCCGGTTATGTGTTCTGCCGTTTCGCCTATGCCAGCCGGCTTCCGGTGTTGAATACTCCGGGTGTGACTTCGGTGGTGAGCTTTTCCGACGTCCCCGCCCCGGTGGCGGACGACGAGATCTCGCGCATCCGCGCTATAGAGGCCTCGGGGCTGCCGTCGCAACCGTGGCCGTACGTGCGCGTGGGTCAAAGGGCGCGTATAGAACGCGGCTCTCTGGCTGGCCTGGAAGGCGTTCTGATCCGCGAGAAGGATGGGCTCCGCGTCGTGGTTTCCGTGGAACTGCTGCGCCGCGCGGTAGCCGTGGAGATCGGCCGCGACATGATCCGCGCGGTGGAAGGCGCGGAGCACGCCACGATGGCGCGTGTGTATCTTACTGGGCAAGGGCTGCGCCATTGATGACCCGCCTTAGGTTGATTCACCGTTTGACAGATGACCAGCAAGCCTCGAAACCGAATCGTGGTATTCCGGCTCAGCCAGGAAGAGTACCAGTCGCTCAAGGAAGCTTGCGACCGTGCGGGCGCGCGCAACCTTTCCGACTTTACCCGTTCCGAGGTCTTGGAATATCTGAACTCGGATGGCTCAGGCGGCCACATGGCGCGCCGTTTCACTGCGCTCGAACAGCAGATATCGCTCGTACAATTCCAACTGAACGACTTGCTTCATGGAGTGTTTCATGCAGAGATCAAGCAGCAGCCATAGGGCCAGACCGGTAGGTCCGCCCTGCCTACTCTTGCTGGCAATTCTATCCGTGGCGCCTGCGCAGGTGCGTCCCGCGCCGGAGGCGGCCTACGCGAATCTGCCGGCCCAGCGCATCGGCGCCAACGATCTGGTGGCGGTCTCGGTATACGACGTGCCGGAATTGACGCGCACAGTACGGGTGGGCGCGGATGGGCTGATGCGGCTCCCCATGCTGAAACAGCGCATCAAGGCCGACGGACTGATGCCGAGCGAGTTGGAAACGGCGATCGCCACCGCACTGGTAGCGGAGCAACTGATCGTAGACCCTTTCGTCACCGTGACCATCGCCGAATACAACAGCCGTCCCATCTCCGTGGCGGGCGCGGTAAAGCAGCCGCTTACGTTCCAGGCGTCCGGTCCGGTGACGTTGCTCGAAGCCATCACTAAGGCCGGCGGCCTGGCTCCCGAAGCCGGACCCGAAATCCTGGTCAGCCGGGCGCAGTCGGCGCCGGATGGCTCCGTCACCGCGCTGGTACAGCGAGTTCTGGTCAAAGGCCTGATCGATGCGGCGGATCCCGCGCTGAACATAACTTTGATCGGCGGCGAGGAGATCCGCGTGCCGGAAGTGGGGCGGGTTTATGTAATCGGCAACGTCAAGAAGCCGGGCGCTTTCACCGTCCAGGACGGCGTGGAATCGACCGTTTTGAAGATGCTGGCGTTATCCGAGGGTCTCACGCCCTACGCCTCCAAGGATGCCTACATTTACCGGCGGGAAGCCAACGGCGGCAAGAATGAAATCCAAATCCCGCTGAGCAAGATCATGGAGCGCAAAGCGCCGGACGCGCCCCTGCTGGCCAACGATATTCTGTACGTGCCGGATAACAAGGGCCGGCGCATGACTCTCGGCGCGCTCGAAAAGGTCCTGGCCTTCGGCGCGGGCGCCAGCACCGCGCTTATTTACGCCGGAGTTCGTTGAATCGACGTCCCGCATGAAAGCTAACGATATGACCGAACCCAGAGCTCTCCCTGCGCCCAACCAAGCCTTGCAGCCAAGCTGGAGCGGGTACGACATGGAGCCGCAGGAGCAGTCCGCAGTCCCCCTGGCGCACTATCTTTGGATCCTGCGCCGCCACCGCTGGAAGATTCTCGCATTCGTCTTCGCGTGTGTGACCGCCACCTTCATCGTTTCCGCGCGGCTAACGCCTATTTACGAATCTACGGTCACAGTGGATATCGACCGCCAGATACCCTCGGCCATCATCGGCCAGGATGCCGCGCGCGCCCCGCTGAACGACGCGGACCAGTTTCTGGCGACTCAGGTGAAACTCATACAATCGGATTCGGTGTTGCGGCCCGTGGCGCAACAGTATCACCTGCTCGATCTTGAAAAAGAGTCTTCCGACGTCACCCCCGAGAAGTCTTCCGAGGCCGAGGAGGATGCCCCCATTCTGCTGAAAAAGCTGAAGGTCACGCGCCCGCCCAACACTTACCTGTTGTTGATCAGTTACCGTTCGCCGCAGCCGCGTCTGGCAGCCGGCGTGGCGAACGCCGTGGCGCGTTCCTATGTGGAGCATACGTATAACATCCGTTTCCAGTCGTCCGCGTCCTTGGCGGACTTCATGGAAAAGCAGCTTGAGGAGTTGAAGGCCAAGATGGAGCACTCATCGGCGGCCCTGGCGCAATTCGAGCGCGAACTGAACGTGATCAATCCCGAAGAGAAGACCAGCATTCTCTCCGCGCGGCTGCTCCAGCTCAACACCGAGTACACCAACGCGCAAACCGATCGTGTGCGCAAGGAATCCGCCTGGAAATCGGTGCAAAGCGGATCGCTCGAAGCCGCCCAAGTCTCCACTCAAGGCGACAATCTGAAGACGCTCTCCGCCAAGCTGGACGAAGCCCGCCAGAGATTCGCCGACACTAAAACGCATTATGGACCAAACCATCCCGAGTACCGCAAAGCCGCGGTGCAAGTGGAGGAGATAGAGCGCCAGTTGCAGGAAAGCAGCAAGAACGCGGCGCAGCGGGTGGAGGTGGAGTACCACGAATCCATGAACCGCGAGAGCATGCTGCAGAAAGCCGTATCCGAGACCAAGGCGGAGTTCGACCGGCTGAACGCGCGCAGCTTCGACTACCAGAACCTGAAACGGGAAGCCGAGGCCGACAAGTCGCTTTATGAGGAACTGGTGCGCAAAATCAAAGAGGCCGGCATCAACGCGGGATTCCAGAACAGTTCCATCCGCATCGCCGATCCGGCGCGCGCCGCCATCCGGCCCGTATTTCCGAACATGAAGCTCAACGTGTTGCTGGCCTTTCTGTTCTCTACGTTGGTGGCAGTGGGGTTTGCGGTGCTGACCGACTTGCTGGATAGCTCCGTGCGAGATCCCGAGCAGGTTCACACGCTGTTTCAGACCGACGTGCTGGGAAGCCTGCCGATGGTGCGAACATGGCGCCGCGGCTTTGTCTCGGCGATGGCGGGCGAGGCCGGCTCGACGGCGCTGGTGCACGCGAGCGAGGAAACCGCCGCGGCAGCGCCGGATCGCACCGTCACCGGCTTTGAAGAAGCCGTGCGCACGCTACGCAACTCGATTCTACTGGGATCGTTCGACCGCCGCTTGCGATCGCTTATGATTACCAGCGCCACGCCATCGGAAGGCAAGACCACCACAGCCGTGCATCTGGCTATCGCGCACGCGCAGCAGAAGCACAAAACTCTGCTCATCGACTGCGATCTGCGCCGTCCCGGGGTCCACTCCAAGCTGGGCATTAATCCGGAAGCAGGTCTGGCCGCGGTTTTGCAGAATGGCATGCAGTGGCGCGAGAAGCTGGTGAAACTGCCGGATCTCGCCGATCTGGATATCCTGCCCACCGGCTTTTCCAGCCGCCGGGCCGCCGACCTCATCGGGCGGCGGTTGCCGGAAATCCTGGAAGAAGCCGCCAATGAGTACGACCTGATCGTGGTGGACTCGCCGCCCATTCTGGGCTTCCCCGAGCCATTGCAAATGGCCGCCGCGGTGGATGGCGTGGTGATGGTCGCCAAGGCCGGCGAAACGAACCGCAAAACGGTGGGTTCGGCGCTCAGTACCCTGCAGCGCGTGCGCGCCAACGTGGTCGGCCTGGTGCTGAACTCAGTGACCAGCAACATGAGCGACAGCTATCGCTACTACGGGTATTACGGGAAGTATTACCGATACTATAAGTCCCCGGAGTGAGCCGGCCGCGGGTTTTCCATCCATGAGCAGCGCAACATCTGTCGAGCCGCTTTGTAGTGGCGTCGTGGAAGTGGACGCGGCGCCGGTCCGGTCGCTGCGCTCCAATTTCAGTTGGACGCTGGTGGGAAACCTCGTCTTCGCCGGCACTCAATGGGGTATTTTGGTGGTCTTCGCCAAGCTAGGCAATCCGGAATCGGTGGGAGTCTTCAGCCTAGGCCTGTCTATTACCGCCCCAATCATGCTTTTCGCCGGACTACAACTGCGTGCGGTGCAGGCAACCGATGCGCGCCGCATGGTCCCCTTCGCAGACTATGCCGGAACACGGACACTGAGCACGTGCGCCGCAGTTCTCTTGATCTGCGCGATCAGCACGGCTGGGTACCGCGGCGCGACCGCCGCCGCCATCGCGGCGCTGGCGTTGAGCAAAGGGATCGAGTCGTTGAGCGACATCGTGTATGGCCTTTGGCAACTTCAGGAGCGAATGGACCTGGTGGCGCGGTCGCTGATGTTGCGCGGCGGACTCTCGCTGGCGGCCACGACGACCTGCTTTGTCCTCTGGCACACGGTCTGGGCGGCGGTCTGCGGCATGGCGATAGCCTGGGCAGGCGTGTTTGCCTTCTTCGATTTGCGGCGCGCGGCGGGAGCCGGCGGCATTCTGTTCCGCTATCGCTGGGCGGCCATTAAATACCTGCTGCGGATCGCCTCTCCGTTAGGGATCGTGACCATGCTGGTTTCATTCAACGGCAACGTGCCGCGCTACATGATTAGCGGAATGCGAGGAATCCGCGAATTAGGTATCTTCTCCGCTCTAAGTTACACCCTGGTGGCCGGCTCCAGTATCGTAAACGCGCTGGGACAATCCGCCATGCCGCGCCTGGCCGCTTATTGGGCCCACGGCCGCGCGCGCGAGTTTCGCAAGCTAGCCAACCAGCTTCTGGGTCTCGGGCTGTTGTTGGGAGGCGCGGGGATAATTGTGTCCGCGGTGGCGGGCGGCCCGATTCTTAAGCTGATCTACGGCGCCGAATATGCGAAAAACACGGGGCTGTTCGTGTGGCTGATGGTCGCGGCGGCCCTCAACTACCTAACATCGTTCGCCGGTTACGGCCTGATGGCGGCCCGCTTGTTCCGCTGCCAATTGCCCCTGTTTGGCTCGACCACGGCGTTGACGCTGGCGTCCTGCGCCTGGCTGGTGAAGGCCGACGGCGCGCGGGGCGCGGCACAGGCGATGGCTGCGGTCGGAGTGGTCCAACTGCTCGCCATGCTGGCTCTACTGAACTCGCGCAAGACAGAACAATCCACGCGCTTGTTGTGGGAGTGATTTCATGAGAGTACTGCATGTCTTGGGCAGCATGAACCGCGGGGGTGTGGAGACATGGCTCATGGACATCCTTCGGAATGTCGATCGGCAGCGGATCCAGATGGATTTCTTGTTGCATACCTGCGCGAAGGGCGCCTTCGACGATGAGATCGCCGCGCTCGGATCGCGTGTTATTAGCTGCCCCGGCACACGCCGTCCGGGTGTCTACGCTTACAGGTTTCTTCGGCGCGTGTCTGCGTACGGACCGTACGATGTGGTGCACAGCCATGTACATCTGTACAGCGGCTTGGTGCTTGCACTGGCCGCGTCAGCCGGCATAAAGCACAGAATCGCGCACAGTCACAACGACACTGCGGCGCGGGAGGCGGCCGGCGCAGGCTACCGTAAGGCGTATGCCGCACTGATGAAGGCCGGAATACGCCGATACGCAACCATGGGATTAGCGGCGAGCGGGCGCGCCGCGGACGCTTTGTTCGGTCCGGACTGGCGGCGCGACCCGCGTTGGCGGTTACTCTATTACGGAATCGACGTTCAAAAATTCCTGCCCCAGTGCAGCCGGAAGCAATTGAAAGAACGGGCAGGACTTCCGCCCGGCTCCCGGGTGGTTGCCCACATTGGCAGATTCGACCCGCAGAAGAATCATCCTTTTATGGTCGATATTGCTAAAGAGGTCATTCGCCGCGACAGCAGGGTGCACTTCGTGTTCGTTGGCGATGGCCCATTGCGGCCAACAATCGAGCGGTCCTGCGAGGCCCGCAATATTCGCGCGCACTGCCATTTTCTCGGGATTCGCAGCGACGTTCCCGAGATTCTGGGCTGCGCCGATGCATTTCTCTTCCCCTCACTGTACGAGGGTCTTGGGCTGGTCCTGATCGAGGCCCAGGCGGCGGGTGTTCCCTGCATTTACTCCGATGTTGTCCCAAAGGAGGCCGATGTGACGCCCCATCTCATCACGAAGCTTCCGCTGAGCGAGGGTGCCCTGGCTTGGGGGGAGTCGCTACTCGCCATTTTGTCGCTGCCCGCCCGGCCGGTGTTTCATGGACCTGGCTCACCGGTGGAGCAAAGCGCCTTCACGATACAGAAGAGTGTCGCCGCGCTAACGGACTGTTACCTGCTCGCCTGAGATGAGGAATCCTTTCACCGTGCGAAACCAATCGCAGCTTCGTAGACTCGCCGGCCCCGCGGTTGGTTGGCAGCGGCACGCCCGTTCCTGGCCTGCGTCCGTAGCGATATGCTGCGCCATTGTGGCCTCGTTTATAGCCTTCTCCCCGGCGTGCCTGCACTGGTTCGTGCTGCCGGTGGCGATTTGCGGCGCGCTTCTCACAAACAGAGCCGTGGATGCGGTACTCGATCAGGGCGCCATCTTTACCGTGGACGGCCTTTTTGCCGTAATCGGCTTCCACTTCTTCTTCCTATCCCCCCTTTTAGCCGTTACTCTTGAGCACCGTCTCGAATATCTGCCGGGCCAACCGGACGACTGGCGCGACTGGCTGGGCCGCATGGCCGCAATCAACGTCGCAGGACTCCTGGCATATCAAATCGCAAGAGGCAAAGCGCTCGGCTCCATGCGGCCGTGGAAGACGGCATGGCTATTGGAAGAATCCCGTTTCAACATTGTGAATGGCTGTGCACTGTGCGTCTGCGGAACCGTCCAGATATACTTGCTTGTGAAGTTTGGCGGTCTCACGGGCTTTGCCGACAAGCTTCTGCACGACGCGGCAGCTTGGGAGAACACGGGCTGGCTCTTCGTAATCGGCGAATCCGTTCCCATCCTGGCCATGATCGCCTTCGGCCAGTGGATCTCTCGCCGTAGGCGGAGGGTCGGATGGCCGGCCCTGGCGCTTTTGCTGGTTGGATTCCTGGTGGCCCAGATTCTCTGCGGCGGCCTGCGCGGCTCAAGGAGCAATACCATCACCTGTCTCTTCTGGGCTGTAGGCATTGTCAACTATTGCGTGCGGCCGGTGCCCAGAAAGGTGCTGGCGTTGGGTCTCCTGGTCGTTATGGGCCTGATGTATTTTGGCGGATTCTACAAGGCCATGGGCACGGATGCCGTGAAAGCGCTCACGAGCGAGGAAGAGCGCAGCTATATGTCTCAACGTAGCGGCCGCACCGTCGAACTCGCGGTTCTCGAGGACCTTGGTAGATCGGAAGTTCAGGCCTTCGTATTATATCGGCTCTCGGAGGGGCATGAGGGCTATCAACTCGCCTGGGGACAAACCTATCTGGGTGCCCTGACGCTCCTGATTCCAAAGGCCGTCTGGCCCGCCAGGCCGGAGGGCAAGGTGAAATGGACAACCGACGTGGAATATGGTTCCGGCACCTATGGCGCCACTGTGGTGAGGTCGTCGCGGGTCTACGGCCTGATGGGCGAGTGGATGCTGAATTTCGGCTGGTACTTCGGGCCCTTGTCTATGGCCGCGCTCGGATTGTTTGTCGGAGTCACACAGCGATTTACGCGGACGGCGGTGTGTGGAGATTGCAGAAAGATGCTAATTCCCATTGTAGCGGCGATTTGCGTCATAATTCTCGCATCCGACTCCGACAACGACGTTTACTCCGCGGTCAAGTACCTCACGATTCCCTTGGCGGTTCTCTGGATGAGCACAAGAAAAGTGAGACTCCGCGGGCATAAAACGGTGCAGCCACAATGACTCGCGCCGTGTTGCATCGGGTACGCCCTTATTGCCGCAACTTCCTCGCCCGAAGAGCCGGCATGGTCCTGGTACGCAAGCCTCCGACTCTTCTGCGCAACGCCGGTAGCGAGCTCACCGTTTCCCTCGACATGGTTTTAGGGCACTACCGTCAAACACATCCGCGGGTTCAGTTCCTCCAGATTGGGGCGTTCGACGGCATTTCGAACGATCCAATATACCCTTTGGTCGAGAAGCATGCTCTCCACGGCGTCTTGGTGGAACCCCAACCCGACGCATTCCGCGCTCTGCAGTCGAATTATGCGTGTTTTACGCACTCGCGATTTGCCTTTGTGAACGCCGCAATCGCCGGCAAGGACGGATCGGCTTCTCTATATCGAATCAGACAGGACGCGCAGGGCCCCGCGTGGCTTCGCCAAATAGCGAGTTTCAACAAGAGCGTCGTCCTTAAGCATGCCGCAACCGTGCACGGGCTGGAATCGCTTGTAGAAGAGACGCGTGTTCCATGTGTATCGTTTGAAACACTGCTCGCGAGTCACGGCATCGATCGCGTAGACCTTCTTCAAATAGACGCCGAAGGACATGACGGGGAATTGATCCGGCTCTTCAATGTCGCTGCGCGTGAGCCTGCCATTGTCCGATTTGAACACAAGCATTTAACACCCGCGGATTACGAAGACACACTTTCGTCGCTAATCGACAATGGGTACAAGGTTGCGATATGCGGCGACGATACGCTTGCTTATCGGGAGGGATAAATATGCCAGCTTGCCGCGTTTGCCCATACTTCGCTTCCGATTCAAGCTGCACTGCCCACGGGAAAGCCTCCGAAGTACTGGCGCGCCCCCTGCCGCCGCCGCCACTCGGACCCTGCATCATCCCCATCACCGATGGCTATTTGGCGCAGATCGGACCGGGCATGAGAATTCTCGATGTTGGCTGCGGTACATATCGGGCCATCCGGTCGTATTGTCAATCCGTTGGCGCGGAGTACGAGGGTATCGACATAGGCGCGACCTACTTCGGGAAGCCGGTGGTCGCGACGCGTATCGAAAACTTGGCCGATCTGTCGTTTCCCGACGAGTGCTTCGACATGGTAATCGGGAATCAGACCATGGAACATTGGGCGGAATCCGGCTGCTCCCTGAGATGGGGATTGTACCAATGCTTTCGCGTCTGTAAGCCGAACGGCCGGGTGCTGATGAATGTGCCTATTCATTTCCATGGGACGCGCGAATTCTTGCTCGGCCGCACGGAGGCGATAAGACGATACTTCGGCGAGTTCTCGTCCACTGTCTGCTTTGAGGCGTGGGGGGTTCCGTCCACACCGATTCCGCCCTTAGTATACTTTCCATGGTATATGCCCCGGCTTTCAAAGCCGGCATTTATCCTCGACATACAAGCCACTAAGGACAAACCCTTGCCAGTGGGTGTGAGGAGGGGATTTCGCGCTACCGGCCGTTTGGCGGAGCTACGGAACTATCCGGTGTCCTATAACATACATCGGGTCTTCCGAAAGGCTGCTGCGTGGGGGTCTTAGGAGTTAGCCGGTGTGGCCTTTCTCCAAGGGCCACCCGCCGCCAGCAGCATCGCCAGGAGCCAAAACGAGTATGAAGCAACCTTCGTCTAACGTCGAGTGGCGCGTATATGGCAAGGCCGATTATGGCGCGTCGGACGATCTCGCCCTGGGGGTCCGGGAGTGGGCCATCCTGCGCCGTCAACTCCGGCAATACGGGCTGGAAGGCCATTGCAAGGCCGTGGAGTTGGGCTGCGGCGACGGGCGACTGACCCATAGTATAGCCCGGGAGTTCGCGGCCGTCGAGGCGCTGGACATATCCAAGGAACGTCTGGCACGGGCCCGGCAACAGGTAGACCTGCGGAACATCGACTGGTGTCTGATAGACGGGCCGCCCATGCCGGCCGAATCGGCTACGGCGGACCTGGTGATCTCGACGCATGTCATCCAACACATTGCGAACCTGGCTGTCGTGAAGGCGTACTTCGCCGACTCTTTCCGCGTCTTGCGTCCGGGGGGCGTCCTTCTGATGCACATCCCTGTTGCGGGCGCGCACGGTTCGACTGGACACCTGGGGGATGTCTTGAGGCGAACGCCAAAACAATGGGTAAAGGCCGCGGCACTACCCCTGACCAGGGCGCTGATGCGTGCCGGGATCGAGCGCTTGCCGTGGAAGATCGACTTCTACAGGTGGTACGACTACCCGTGGCTGCGCGCCACGCTGGAGCGTATCGGCTTTACCGAGGTAGAGCTTCGCCTGCTTCCCTGGTCCGGCGGCCACAGTTACGTTTTAGCGCGGCGGGCGGCCATGGGATCGCCGGCGGCTATCGCGTGAAAACCGCCCCGTCCGGCTTCCGAGCTGTGGAAATCTCTATGCGCGTTTTGGTCTCTTGTGAGCATCGCTTTCGGCGCACGCCCGATGGCGCCGTCTGGACGCAGCCGGCTTATCGCCATGAGTTCTGGCGGCGCTATCTGGAGGTGTTCGATCGCGTGCAAGTGCTCGCGCGGGTGCTGGATGTCCCCCGCGTGGACGGCGAATGGTACCGGGCAGATGGCGCCGGGGTCGATTTCGCCGCGGTACCTCACTACGTCGGTCCGCTCCAGTATCTGGTGCGCTACCGCCGGATACACACCGCCGCTAGCAATACACTCGCTCCCGATGCGGCGGTGATCATGCGCGTTCCATCGTTTCTCTCGTCGCACCTAACACCCAGGCTCTATGCCACCGGGCAGCCGTTTGGCGTGGAAGTCGTCGGAGATCCCTTGGACACTTTTGGGCCAGGATCTGTGGATCACCCGCTGCGGCCGTTTCTCCGCTGGTGGCTCCCGCGGCAGCTTCGCGAGCAGTGCGTGCGGGCGAGCGCGGTCGCTTATGTCACCAAGTTTGCGCTGCAAGCCCGGTATCCCTGCCGCGCTTTTGGAGTGGGCGTTTCCGATGTGCAGTTACCGTCCGAAGCCATCCGGGTGGAAGACAACGTCCTGGCGACACACTACTCGAGCGTCGAACTGTCCATCGGAGAATGCTTCAGCCGCCGGTTGTCCGACGCCGCGCGAGGCCGCGAACTGCGGCTTGTGACGGTCGCATCCCTGGAACAACGCTACAAGGGCGTAGACCACCTGATTTCGGCCGTTGCCACATGCATTCGGGAGGGGCTGGATGCCAACCTGACGGTGATCGGAGACGGCAAGCACCGTGGCGAACTCCAGCGTCTCGCTGAAGGCCTCGGGGTGCGCGAGCGCGTGACTTTTCTCGGACAACTCCCGGCGGGCGCTGCGGTCCGCCGGGAACTCGACCGGTCGGACATTTTTGTTTTGGCGTCATTAACCGAGGGTTTGCCCCGCGCCATGGTGGAGGCCATGGCCCGTGCATTGCCTTGCATTGGCACGGCCGTGGGTGGAATTCCGGAACTGCTGCCTCCCGAGGATCTAGCGCCGCCGGGCGATGCACCCGCGCTGGCTGCCAGAATCCTCGAAGTCGCCCGCGACCCGGATCGCAGGATCGGTATGTCTTCCAGGAACCGGATCCGCGCCCGCGACTATAGCGATCCGGTTCTGCGCGAACACCGGCTGGCCTTCTATCGCCATCTGCGTCAAGCCATGTCGGGATGGGCTGCGGGACGAACCCCCAGTGGACGCCCTCAGGTTAACGGAACAGTTGCCCCATGCGGATCCTCCACATCGTGAAAACTTCCAGCGGCGCCGCATGGGCCGCTCTCCAGGCCGCTGAACTGGCGCGCCTGGGAGTGGATGTGCACGTCGCGGTTCCGTCCGGCGAGGGCGGCAGTATGCGGCTTTGGCAAGACGCCGCGGCGAAGATTCACGTGGCGGCGCTCGATTTTCCGGCGAGAAGCCCGTGGCAGCTTCCGTCGGTATATGCGCGGGCCCGCGCAGTGGTGGCTTCCGTGAAACCCGATATCATCCACACACACCATGTCGGACCCACCCTGGTCATTCGCCAAGCGCTGGGCAGGAGGCACTCGACCCCCCGCGTTTTCCAGGTCCCCGGCCCGCTGCATTTGGAGCACTGGCTCTACAGAACGTGGGACTTGGCGTGCGCCGGCGCACGCGATTTCTGGATCGCCTCCAGCCGGTGCATCCGGGGCCATTACTTCCAGGCGGGCGTTGACCGTTCGCGAGTGTTCTTGAGTTACTACGGATTCGGTCCCGCCGGATTTTCCAACGTGCGGTCGAACCGGCTCCGGCGCCAGCTAGGCATACCCTCGAGCGCATTTGTAGCCGGCAACATTAGTTACATTTATGGGCCGAAACGCTATCTGGGCCAACGATCCGGACTTAAGCGCCACGAAGACCTGATCGCGGCTCTGGGTTTGGTGCTGCGCCAGCGCTCCGATGCGATCGGCATCTTGGCAGGCGGTCCCTG